>JACDJC010002004.1_pt1 | contig 16809 bp, 14 predicted proteins | sample 7454191 | NCBI WGS metagenome assembly JACDJC01 (sample SAMN14253291, study PRJNA609438) | sludge metagenome | isolation source: sludge after 25d culture with pyrite and EDTA | collected 2018-12-20 | reverse complement strand
TCACCATGACCCGCCATCATCACAGCTGTAACTTCTTTTACAAAGTCAGGAGCTTTATCCGATACAGTTTGTAAATCATTATCAGCTGCTGAAACCTTTTTTGGATAGTCCACTTCATATAAGTTGGCCAATGTAGCATCTACCGCTTTAAAGTTCTGATCAATTACCTTCTGTCCTTTTTTGAAATAGGTTTTCTCGATCGCTTTTTTAATTTGTTTGATAGCATCTTCCCGCGGTAATACACCTGATAAAGCAAAATAACAGGTTTGCATGATAGTATTAATGCGGCCGCTCATACCGGTATCCCTTGCCACTGTTGTGGCATCAATTACATACAGTTTTAATTTTTTGTCAATGATACTTTTTTGTACCTGTCCTGTCAGCTTATCCCATACTTCATCTTTACTATATGGACTATTCAACAAAAATGTTGCTCCGTCACTGGCAAATTCAAGCATCTCAACTTTCTCCGTAAAGTTGAATTGGTGGCAGGCAATAAAATCGGCTTTGGAAATAAGGTATGGGGCCCGGATAGGATTGGGACCAAATCTCAAATGTGACACTGTCCTGGCACCTGATTTTTTTGAATCATACACAAAGTACCCCTGAGCATACAAGTCAGTATTCTCACCGATAATTTTTATTGTATTTTTATTGGCTCCTACAGTACCATCAGCACCCAGTCCAAAGAACAAACCTTGTCTCCATTCAGTTTCATCCAACTTATAAGCAGGGTCGTACTCCAGGCTGGTGAAAGTAACATCATCATTGATTCCTACCGTGAACCCATTTTTAGGATGCTTTTTTTCCAGTTCATCATACACCCCTTTTACCATTGCCGGTGTAAATTCCTTTGAAGAAAGGCCATAACGTCCACCTACTATATTCGGTAATTTTTTCAGTTTGCCCTGCTGTAATGCTTCAACTAATGTTGCCAGAACATCCTGGTACATAGGCTCACCTGCCGCGCCGGATTCCTTCGTTCTGTCCAGCACTGCAATTGATTTTACAGAAGCCGGTAATACTTTTAGTAAGTGATCCAGCGAAAAAGGCCTGTATAAACGAACCACGATGACACCGGTTTTTCTACCGGATTTGTTTAATGCTTTCACGGTTTCTTCCACCGTTTCACTACCAGATCCCATGATGATGGTTATCGCTTCAGCATCCGGGGCGCCGCTGTATTCAAAGAGTTCATATTTTCTGCCGGTCATCTTTGCAAAATCATTCATCACTTCCTCAACAATGGATGGCATAGCATTATAGAACTTATTCACAGTTTCTCTTCCCTGGAAATACACGTCAGGATTTTGTGCGGTTCCCCTGATGAAGGGATGTTCAGGATTCAGGCCCCTGTTTCGATGGGCAATCACCAGTTCATCCGGTATCATCGATTTTATCTGCTCGTCACTCAGCATCTCCAGCTTATTCACTTCGTGTGAGGTACGAAAACCATCGAAGAAGTGAACGATGGGTATTCTTGACTTCAAGGTGGCCACCTGTGCAATCAATGCAAAATCATGTGCTTCCTGCACACTGGCGGAACCTAACATGGCAAAGCCTGTAGTTCTTGCGGCCATTACATCCTGGTGATCACCAAAAATTGACAGACCCTGCGCCGCTAAGGAACGGGCCGCCACATGAAATACTGCAGGTGTCAATTCGCCGGCAATCTTGTACATGTTCGGCAACATCAGCATCAGCCCTTGTGAGGCTGTAAAGGTTGTTGTCAGCGAACCGGTTTGTAAAGCACCATGAACTGTTCCGGCTGCACCGGCTTCACTCTGCATTTCCATTACATCTGGTACAGTACCCCAAATATTTTTTATTCCTTTAGAGGCCCATTCATCAGCCAGTTCAGCCATAGTAGATGACGGGGTGATAGGATAGATGGCACAAACTTCATTAACACGGTAGGCTACATAAGCAGCGGCTTCGTTTCCATCGATCGTTGCGATTATTTTTTTATTACTTGACATCAGTAGTTGAATTAACAGGTTCTGGAATCATTTCTATCGCATGGCAGGGACATTGTTCATAACAAACCGCACAACCAGTGCAGGCATTATAATTGAATTTATAACGGTTCCCCTTACCTAGTTTAATAATTGCATCCTCCGGACAGGCGCCGAAGCAACCATCACATTCAAAACAGTTACCACAGCTTAAGCAACGCTGCGCTTCAAACCTTGCTTCCGGTTCAGACAAACCCGTGATCACTTCATCAAAACTTTTCACTGCCACAGCAGGTGCCAGTTTATCCTGTTCTTTCTGCGGAGCATCCGTTTTGTACCACATGTGCAGCTTACGATAACTGGCAGTTGGGTGCTTTTCTGGTTTTTGATATGGCTCCTGCATCAGGTAACCATTGATATACTTAGCTGCTTTTTTACCATGACCGATTGCTATTGTTGAACTTCTGTTCTCCCCGGGCAGCATATCTCCCCCTGCAAAAATTCCTTCATACCCGGTCATCCGTTCTGCATTTATAGTTACTGTCCCGTCTTCATTGACCACTATACCTGCAACAGAACGCAAAAAACCAGAATCAGATTCCTGCCTGTTGGCTATAATCAGTACATCTGCATCAGTCGTTTCAAATTCACCGGTACCAACAGCCTTTCCTTTTTCCACTTTCATCTTCTCCAGCGTCACTTTGTATTTTTCAATTTTGCTGATACTCCTGAAAAGCTGCACATCCACACCTTCGGCCAGTGCATCTTCAGTTTCATAATCATAGGCTGGCATCATTTTATTATCACCCGGAAAATAAACGGATACTTCTGAGCCAAATCTTTTTATCATCCGTGCCAGGTACAAGGCCAGTTTACCACCCCCATACACTAGCACTTTTTTTCTTACATAAGGTGACGTATTTGATTTCACTTCATTGAAAAAAGAAAACGCATCAGTGATATAAACAGAATCATCATGCTGAAAATCTTCTTTACGTATAAGTTGTGCCCCGATAGATAAATAGACGGCATCGAAATTGCCGGCCTGCTTTTCGGTAAGCACATCCTGCACTTTATAATTCAGCCTGATCTTTACTCCCATCTTTACAATACGATCAATCTCCGCATCCAGAATTTCTTTAGGTAACCGATAATCCGGAACACCTGTCCACAACAAACCACCAGGATGTCCGCCTGCATCATATACTTCTACTGTGTGACCCATGCGGGCCAGGTGATAGGCTGCAGATAAACCACCGGGGCCTGCACCAACCACTAAAACTTTTTTCTCCGTGGAGTTCACTACAAATTGAACAGGCCATTTTTGTTTGATGGCCTCATCTCCGATATATCTTTCTACAGCATGAATGTTTACCGTATCATCAATGTGATTACGGTTGCACCCTGTCTCGCAGGGTTTTACACAAACCCGGCCCATAACGGCGGGAAATGGGTTGTCTTCCACCAATGTTTGGAAAGCCTCGAAATAATTTCCGGACTGTGCATGTGCCATCCAGGCCTGGATATTTTCCCCGGCAGGGCAGGCACTATTGCAGGGAGGCATAAAATCTACGTAAACAGGTCGGCGGAATCGTTTGGGGCCGGTGCCTTCCGCATGTATCGAAAGGTCGACCGCTTTTGTAATGTCTGTTGCAGCCATATTTATAGTTTTGCGGGTAAGTATTAAACTTACCAGTGAATTGCCAGATTTAAGCTAAATAAACCTCAGCAAAGTAGGGCTGGAAACGAAAGCGAAAGGTGACATAGTTCAAGGGAAAAAATGATTCCTATCATGGTATTGGACCATAAGTAATCAGTTGACCTGATCGGGGAGTCAATAAAAAAACCGGCTTATCACAGCCGGCTTAAAAAATACTATTCTTTGTTTTATCAGAAACTATAACCAACACTAACACCACCGGAAGGTTGAATATAACCATTGGCGATCAGTGGGGTGAAACCAATCCGCCAGGTAAAACCTCCTTTGATTGGCTGACGCCTGTACATGAAGGATGCTGTTCCAAAAACATTGGAAGTTTTATCATCATAAAAATTAAAAATATCCAGCTTTCTACCTACATAAGTAATACCGGCACCTACTTCAAAAGTGTGTGGTGAATCTCCTTTCCCAAAAATATAATTGACCTGAGCAGGAACGGTGACAACAGATCTCAACTCATAATCGTAGTTTCCAAGGTCTTCATCAGCAGTAACAAATCCCAAACCGATTCGCCCTCCCCATCCCAGGGAAGATTTGGCAACACGGGTATCAATATTGGCAGAAAATAAGATTCCGGGACCACCGAGTTCAGCATAGAATTGTGTCCTGCCGGGTACTTTGCCAACATTACCTGGCTGGGCAAACAAAAAAGAACTGGTCATAATAGCCAGGCAAAAAAATAAAATTCTTTTCATAATAATGGTTTTAGCAACAAAGACAAACACATTAGATCTTTGCTGCATGTACAATCAGAAAGAAATGTTAAGCTATTATAGAAAAGGTCAGAGGCTTGCCAGAACAATATCTTTTATCTTATCAACCGGTACCCTTTCCTGTTCCATGGAATCCCGGTGACGGATAGTAACTGTATTATCTTCTTTACTCTGGTGATCAACCGTTACACAGAAAGGGGTTCCAAGGGCATCCATCCTGCGGTATCGTTTACCAATAGAATCTTTTTCTTCATAGAAGCAACGGAAATGTGGCTTACAATCTTTCATGATCAATGCTGCAATCTCCGGTAATCCGTCTTTCTTGGTTAATGGCAATACGGCCAGTTTGATTGGTGCCAGTTTAGCGGGGAACTTTAATACCACACGGCTGTCTTGCTTCTCCGCAGTACTTAAATCCTGTTCTTCATAAGCCTGGCTTATCACTGCAAGGAACATCCGGTCAAGACCAATAGAAGTTTCAATGACATAAGGAATATAATTGCCATATGGCTTGCCGGTAGCAGGGTCTATATCATTATCGAAGTACTGTTGCTTCTTTTTGCTGTATTCCTGGTGTTGCTTAAGATCGAAATCGGTACGACTGTGAATACCTTCCAGTTCTTTGAAACCGATTGGGAATTCAAATTCAATATCACAGGCGGCATCTGCATAATGGGCCAGCTTCACATGATCATGATAGCGGTATTTTTCAGCCGGGATACCAAGACTCTGGTGCCATTTCAATCTTTCAGTCTTCCAGAATTCATACCATTCTTTTTGTGTGCCGGGGCGGATAAAGAACTGCATTTCCATTTGCTCAAATTCCCGCATGCGGAAGATGAATTGCCTGGCTACGATCTCGTTTCGAAACGCTTTACCAATTTGTGCAATTCCAAACGGAATTTTCATTCGTCCTGTTTTTTGCACATTCAGGAAATTAACAAAGATGCCTTGTGCTGTTTCAGGACGCAAATAAACTTTATTGTCCTCATCATCGCTGGAAACAGTAGACCCAAATTCGGTGGAGAACATCAGGTTGAATTGACGAATATCTGTCCAGTTACAAGTACCACTTATAGCACAGGAAATCTTATTGTCCTCTATCAGTTTTTTTAACCCTTCAAAATCATCCTTGGCAAGCAGTGAATCCATGGAAGCCAACAGGTCATCAGCTTTTTGCGTTTGGCTTTCAGCTTTCAGCATTTCTGCATGGCCTTCTATCAAATGATCCACCCGGTATCTTTTCTTACTGTCTTTATTATCAATCATCGGGTCGTTGAAATTATCAACATGCCCGGATGCTTTCCAGGTAGTGGGGTGCATAAAGATAGCCGCATCAATCCCTACAATATTATCTTGTAACTGGGTCATGCTTTTCCACCAGTAATCTTTGATGTTCTTTTTCAGCTCACTGCCCATCTGGCCATAATCATATACTGCCTGCAGACCGTCATATATTTCGCTGCTGGGAAAAATAAAACCGTACTCTTTGCAATGCGAGATGATCGCCTGGAACTTATTCGTATCGTTTGCCATAAGGCGGCAAAAATAAGCCCAAATGATGACTTACAGTTTTCTTTACCTTTGCTTTACGCTAAAAAAATCTTTATGAAAAATTCTGTGCTTTTTATGGCTATCCCGGCCACTTTGATGGCTGCCTTTCTTTTTACAAATCAACCTGCACAGAATTCCTGTGCTAACAAATCAACTAAAGATGCCTGCCTGAAAATGTGTAACGGGGATTATTTCGCTCCTGACACATTGCGGCTTGACCCTATCTGCAATATGAAAGTGGATGATAAGAAAGGTGACACTATACACTTCAAGGGGCACATTTTCGGATTTTGCTCTAAATATTGCAGGGCTGAATTCATGAAAAACCCGGATAGTTATTTGCCAAATAAAAAGAAGGATTAACTGCTTTGAAAAAAGGCATTAGATACCTGCCGGTTAGATATTTTCGTTTCATTCGTACAAGCTTCACTTAAGCTTCTCATTTTGCTGATGCCGCTTTGCGTCACGGTTATTCTTTTTCTCAAAATTCTTCTGCAGCGCTTCCGTTAAATCAACACCTGTCTGGTTGGCCAGACAGATCAATACCCATAAAACATCAGCCATTTCATCGGCCATATTTTTGTCCTTATCCGATTCTTTAAAACTCTGGTCGCCATATTTACGGGCCATTATGCGGGCCAGTTCTCCCACTTCTTCGGTCAGGATCGCCATATTGGTCAGTTCACTGAAATAGCGGACACCTACCGTTTTAATCCATTCATCCACCTGCTGCTGGGCATTTTGAAGGGTCATAACAAAAATTTTTGAGTGAATACTGCAATATAGCATGATTCTTGACGTTTAGAACTTCCCGCCGGATTACGGTGGCCGAATCTGTACCAGTTCAACGTATTCAATGCGTTGGATCTACCCTCTGAAGACTGTTGTAAACCAATTCCTTTAAAAGATTAATGTATTCTATGATGAAGTCCATCAACAGGCTTTTCGCCATCGTATCGCTGTCCGTATTAGTTATAGTCTCACAGGCTCAACCGGTGAATAATACCATTGCGGAACCTTCTATAAAGGAAAGTAAACCCTATAAAGTTATCACAGCCGGCAAACAGGTTACTGTAAAAAGTACAAAGAATATTAAAAACATTATGGTGTGGACAGCAAGTGGCCACCGCATTGTTGAACAAACTAATGTTAATGTCACTTCTTATACTTTTAATGTATCAGGTGCAAGAGAAAAAATATTCTTTATCATGGTACAATATGAAAATGGCAAACCCTTTACTGAAAAGATCGGGATACAATAGAGGAATTGTGAGCAGTTAAAAGTGAGAAGATCACTCTTTATTTTTGGTATCAATCACAATTGTTACTGGTCCGTCATTCAATAATTCCACTTTCATATCAGCACCAAATTCGCCGGTGCCGATTTTTTTTCCAAGATCATCTGAGAGTTGCTGTATCATTTTCTCATACAAAGGCACTGCCACATCCGGCTTACTGGCTTTGATATATGAAGGTCGGTTTCCCTTCCTGGTAGAAGCATGTAAGGTAAACTGGCTCACCAGAATGATGTCGCCATTTATAGCTTTGACCGATTCATTCATCACCCCTTCCGCATCATCAAAAATGCGGAGGTTGACGATCTTGCTGCTGAGCCATTGAATATCATCCAATGTATCTGCATCTTCAATACCCATTAAAACCAGCAACCCTTTCCCGATCTGCGCATGCACTTTCCCATCTATTGTTACACTGGCTTTTAAAACCCGCTGAATAACTGCCCGCATTGTCCGTAATTTTGATTTACAAATGTAATGGCTGAAAAATGATTGACCTCAGTAAAGAAATATCATTTCAAACAACCCGAAGTGGTGGTAAAGGCGGACAAAATGTAAATAAAGTGGAAACTGCTGTCATTGCTTTCTTCCAGGTGGAATCATCAGCCTTACTTTCCGCAGAACAAAAAGAATTATTGAAAGAAAAACTCAGCAACAGGATTAATGCAGATGGCTTTCTACTGGTAAAAGCACAGGTGCATCGTACCCAGCTGGCCAATAAAGAAGAAGCAGTTGAAAAAATACATGAACTGGTAAAGAAAGCCCTCGAAAAGAAAAAAGCCCGCATCGCCACCAAAGCCAGTAAAGCTTCTAAAGAGAAACGGATAGAATCAAAGAAAAGAAAAGCGGATATTAAAGCTGGCAGACAGAAGTTCAGGCGCCCCGATTTTTAACGCTTTGACAAAAAGTAAAATTGTAAATTAGCTGTTCAATTGAACCCTGTGCGAAAAAGCCTGCTGACAATATTTCTATTAGTAGTTACATCTTTCACTTTCTCCTGGCTGCTGGGTGCCTGCAAAAAAGATCAGAATACAGATGGCATTGAATTACTACAACAGGAAATCCCGGGTAGCTTTCCACAACCTTTGTATAAATTTGAAGACAACCCACTAAGTAAAGAAGGTTTTGAACTGGGCCGGAAATTATTTTACGATCCCCGGCTTTCAGCAGACAATCTGCATCCCTGCTCTTCCTGTCATGAACAGGTTGCGGCTTTCGGCACATTTGAACATGATCGCAGCCACGGCGTTTTTGAATCACATACTTTACGAAATGCACCTGTATTATTTAACCTGGCATGGAGCTCATCTTTTCATTGGGATGGGGAATTTGTTTCCTTACAAGATGAAGCGGTTCACCCCCTCACCGGACCGGTTGAAATGGGAGAAACATTTGAAGGGATTATTAAAAAAATACAGGATGATCCGGAATACAGGGATCTGTTCAGGAAAGTATTCCGTTACCCGTTTATCAGGCCGGAGTTTATCACCAAAGCACTGGCTCAGTTTACCGGTTCTATGATTGCTGCTGATTCTAAATATGACCGTTATAAAAAAGGAACGGTCACTTTTAATGCACAGGAAGAAAACGGTTACCAGTTATACAAAGTCAATTGTGCCAGCTGCCACCCGGAACCACTATTTACTGATTATAGCTTCCGGAATATTGGGTTACCGCTCGATAATTTACTGACAGATTATGGACGGATGAGGATCACCGGGAAAAGCGAAGACTCACTAAAGTTTAAAGTTCCTACGCTGCGCAACACTTATATTTCTTCAAATTATATGCATGACGGGAGGTTCAATACCCTGCAGCAATGTATTAATCATTACCGCACAAATGTACAGCCGGGCCCTACCCTTGATCCTTTACTGATAAACGGGATTTCATTGACAAATGCACAGGCTACTGACCTTGTTGTATTTTTGCGAACACTGACTGATTCAACATTATTAAAAGACCCCCGTTTTTCTAAACCCAATTAGGTCTTATCAACGACCCTTTTCGCCTTCAGCTCATCAAGTGCCTGTTTCTTTGCTTCAATTTCTTTTTCTGTATCCCGCTGTGCATCTTTGTTATTCTTTAGTTTCTTTTCCAGGTCATCCTGGTCATCTTTCAACCCTCTGAGTTTCTTTTCAGCTTTACCAACCGCTTCTTCCTGTGCTTTTATGTCCAGCTCCAGGTTTTCGGCCAGCACATCCGGTTGAAGACCATTGAGGAAAGTCTTAACTTTTTCAACCTGGTACGCATCAAAAGCAGTTTTTGCGTTACTCCCATCTTTCTGCAGGATCATGTATAATACAGATTCACCCTGGTTTTTTCTGCCCCTGGACTCAACTTTAATAATATAATCCATCCTCTCCTCATTGATCTCTGTAACAAATGCGTCTTTATATATCCTGAATCCTTTGTCCTTATTAAAAATGCCTTTTTCCTCTTTTGGTTTATAGCCCAGCTTCTCCATTTTTTTGGTAATTGCATTTTCCACCGCTTCCGGCGGGTAGGGGTAATCGATCATAAAAGCTTCCTGCTTTTTTTTATCAAATTCCACAGTCCCCTCATAGGCTTGTGCCGAAACAATACTATCAACAGCTAAAACAATTAAAAAGGATAAGAGTAACTTCTTCATACCAAGTGATTTTGAAGATAAAGATACAGCAAGGCTCAAAAGCGTTGCAATTGTCTTAAATAAAATATCTACCTGGGCCGGAATTCGTTTTTTGTCAGGCTAACAACTACTTTTGTTCAGCTATCCCTCCGGATCAATTGCCGGAGTAAGCAGAAACAAAAATTCCAATCCTTTGAGTGGTATTAAAAAGCTGGCAGGGCAAACATTGTGGTATGGAATGAGCAGTATTTTCGGCAGGTTTCTCAATTACCTGCTGACACCACTGCTGGTTACTATTTTCGCATCCGGCGAATACGGTAAAATAAGTACCCTTTTTACCATCGCTGCTTTTCTTAATATTATCTACACCTACGGACTGGAAACATCTTATTTCCGTTTTTCAGCACTGCAGCCTGAATCAAAAGTTTACAATACCTGTTCTTCATCTATCATAGTTACAACTGTTCTATTCACGGGTCTTTTGCTTTTGTCTGCACAAAGTTTTGCTACATTCCTGGAAATGCCCAAACACCCGGAATATATTTCCTGGGTCATTCTTATTGTGGCACTGGACACCCTCAGCGTCATGCCATTTGCCAAACTAAGATTTGACGGAAGGCCAAGAAAATTTGCCGCGATAAAAGTTCTGAACATCCTCATCAATGTGGGATTGGTGATTTTCTTTTTGGTGGTTTGTAAGAATGCATACGAAAAAAATGCAGACAACCTGTTTGCTACATTATATGATCCAAAAATTGGCCTTGGGTATGTTATTCTTGCCAACCTGATCGCAAGCGGTATCACTTTATTATTACTGAGCAAGGAATTCTTTCATTTCAATTTCCGTTTAAATCCCGGTTTCTGGAAAGAGATGATGAGTTACAGCTGGCCGCTGATCATCGTTGGCTTTGGCGGCATGGTGAATGAAACGATTGATCGCATTATGCTGCTGAAATTGTACCCGGGAACTATAGATGAAGCATTTTCCCAATCAGGTATCTATTCTGCCAATTACAAACTGGCGGTATTGATCGTATTATTCATACAGGCATTCCGTATGGGAGCAGAACCCTTTTTCTTTAAACAATCCACCAGTGAAAACGCACAAAAAACCTATGCAAGGGTGATGAAATTTTTTGTGATTGCCTGCTGTTTTTGTTTTCTTGGCGTAACCTTGTTTCTGGATATATGGAAATACTTCATGGGAACAAAACGTCCGGAATATTACACCGGGCTGAAAGTAGTGCCCATACTGATGACTGCTAAGATATTTCTCGGCATTTATTACAATTTGTCTATCTGGTATAAAATAAAGAACAAGAACCTGACCGGTGCCTGGATCACTTTGGGAGGAGCAGCCATTACCATTTTATTCAACTGGATCTTTATTCCCATTCTCGGTTATATGGCCTGTGCCATAGCCACTATTCTTTGTTACGGTTTTATGATGGTGGTAAGTTATAAGTTGGGTCAAAAATATTATCCCATACCTTATGCCTGGAAAAAACTGGTGGCTTACATTGTTATAAGTTTACTTCTGTTTGGGCTGCACCAGGCATTTTTACTTTTCGAACTGAACCATTGGATAAACCGGGCTGTGGCTCTTGGTTTCATTGGCCTGTTTACACTATTAGTATTGAATGTAGAGCGGAAGGAGTTTGAAAAAATGCCGTTGATAGGGAGGATATTGAAACCAAAAGTTGCTTAATACATCTTCACAAAAGGGTTATTCATTTTCTCAAATCCTACTGTAGTTACCGGCCCATGACCGGAATACACTTTGGTGTCATCCGGCAGGGTAAAAAACTGGGTCTGGATACTTTCAATCAATACCTCCATACTGCCCCCCGGCAGGTCGGTACGACCAATACTGCGGTTAAACAATACATCACCCCCTATAATAAAGCCCCCTGCTTCATGATAAAAGGATACACTTCCGGGTGAGTGGCCGGGAGTAAAACGGATCTCCAGTTCATCTTCCCCTATATTAATTCGATTTCCTTCCTGTAAGTAAACCAACGGGCCGTCATAATTGTCAAAAGGAAGTTGCCACATCTGGCCCGATTGTGGAGCAAAATCCAGGACCGGTTTTTCCTTTTGATGTATATGAAGGTCGAGCCCCCAGGTATCATGAACGAATTTGTTACCAAACACATGATCCAGGTGGCAGTGGGTATTTAGCAGCAAAACAGGGATAAGACCGGTATTTTCAATGCCCGTTTTTAATTCGTCCCTTTCGCCAGGAAAATAACAACCGGGGTCAATAATGCAACACTGCTTTTGTTCGTTATACAAAACATAAGTATTCTCCTGAACGGGGCTAAAAGTGAATGACTTAACACTTAACATGGATGGGTTTTCGTACTTTTAGTTTTAAATTGGGAAGTAATTGTAAAGATAATGCCGCCTGCTCTTAACGGGCATTTTACCGGCAGAAAAAAGAGATTATGAAGAAAGTATTAAGCCTGATTGCCTGTCTTTCCATTTTCGCCTCTGTGGAAACTGCAGCACAAGTGAACACCGTGGAATTCGGAAAGAACCGGGTTCAATACCAGAAATTCAAATGGAAATATTACCAGACTGAAAATTTCAATAGCTATTTCAGCCAGGATGGGTTGGGGCTGGGTAAATATGTGGCCCAGATCGCTGAGGCAGAATTACCAACTATTGAGGAATTCGTGGAATATGGATTACAACGCCGCATCAATATTGTTATCTACAATAATTATGATGAAATGCAGCAGTCCAATATCGGTATCGGTATTGACTGGCAGAATACCGGTGGAGTTACCAAATTGGTGAACAACAAAATGATTGTGTATTATGATGGCAATCATGATAATCTCCGCCGCCAGATAAGGCAAGGTATTGCCCGCAACCTCGTAGAGAATCTTCTCTTTGGTGATGATCTCGGAGAATTTGCAGCTAACCAGGCCCTGCTCGATCTTCCCAAATGGCTGACCGATGGATATATCTCTTACGCTGCAGAAAACTGGAACACCTCGCTGGATGATGACCTTCGGGGAGTAATGCTGGCAGGTAGTTACCGCAATTTCTACCAGTTTGCATTTGAAAAACCATTGTTGGCCGGTCATTCTTTCTGGAAATATATTGCTGATAAATATGGCAAGAGTAAGACCACTTATTTTTTGTACCTGGCCCGTATCTATCGTAACCTGAATAATGCATCGTATAAAATTGCAAAAAAGAAATTCAAAGTAATCCTGCGGGATTTTATGACGGATGTACAGGCACAGTATTTTAAAGATATCCGCGGCCGTCGCAACACCCCGAGAGGTCAGCTTTCTGTAAGTGAATACATAGGCAAGAAAGATTATATCCGTTTTAATGCAAACCCGGTGCCCCGCAGCTTTACTTATGCGGTAGTTGAATTTAACCAGGGCCGCTACCAGGTAATACTGATGGAAAATTTTGTCAACAAAAAAGTTTTACTGAAACTGGGTGTACGTTCAAGAGAAGAAGATAAAAATCCTAATTATCCTATTCTTGCCTGGGATGGTAAGGGTACAAGATTAGCTGTATTATATAATGAAGAAGGAAAAACCAAATTCTTTGTGTACGACCTGGTGAACAGGGTAAAACTCTGGAAACAGGAAATCGACAAATTTGACCAGGTGCAGGATATGAAATATATGCTGGACAACAATACTTTATTACTAAGTGCTGTAAAAAGTGGTCAAACAGACATATTCGTTTATAAAATAGATAAACAAACCGTAGAACAGATCACCAATGATGTGTACGATGACCTGGATCCTTCCTTTGTAGCTTTTCCGAATAAAACGGGTATCATTTACTCCAGTAACCGTCCGTCGGCCACGGCAGCCAGCAGTGATGATTCATTGCCCGGCAAACATTTTAATATTTACCTCGTTGACAACTGGAATAAATCTGATGTTAAACAAATTTCAAAACTTACCGATCTGAAATTGGGCAATGCAAGATTTCCATCACAATACAATACTTCTCACTTTACTTTCATAAGCGATGAGAACGGTATCAATAACCGCTATGCAGGATTCTTTAAAACAGAAAGGGCTGGTTTGGATACGTTAGTTTTTATCGGCGATGAAATGCTCCGCAACCCACCACAGAAAGATGTGGACAGCTTGCTGAAAGAATGGGGCAAAACAGATATTGATTCTGTGGGTTTTGTTTCAATCACCAATGATTCCTCGTATGTGTTTCCCCTGACCAATTACCAGAGCAGTATGCTGGAAACCCGTACTGCCGGTGATAACCAGCAGGTAAGTGAAGTAGTAAAGCTTGGTGATGTAAAACTGTTGTACCGTCTGAAAGTGGATGAAAATACACTACGTCGCCGCAATGTAAACGCAAGGCCAACCGAATACATCAGAAAAGTAATTGAAGAAGAAAAGAAAGCTGCCCGTCTCGAAGCTGTGCAGACGGCTAAAACAGATAGCCTGACCAAAAAACAACAAGATTTTTTCAACACCGGCTTTGAAGAGGAGAAACCTGATAGTACCAAAAAAGTAGGCGATGTGGTAAAAGCAGATGAAATAATAAAAGAATCTGTATTGAAAAAAGCAAAAGTATATGAATACCGGCCACCTAAATTTTTTAATGATTATCTCGTAAGCGGTTTCAATAATAATGTACTGGTCACCCGTTTTCAGCCTTACCAGGGCGGGTATGGCCCTATCCAGCTCAGTAATAACGATCCGCTGAATGGTATCATCCGGGTAGGGACATCCGATTTGTTTGAAGACTGGAAAGTGGCTGGTGGCTTCCGTATCAGTCCTGACCTTACGAATAATGAATATGTATTCACCACGCAATACCTGAAGAAAAGAATAGACTATGGCATCACTTATTACCGTACGGTAGTAAAAAATCCACCCTTGTATACAGATTCTACTGCTTTCAATGCCAAACAGTATTCGAATCTTTACCAGCTTACTGCAAGCTACCCTTTCAGCAAAATCAGAAGTCTGCGCATGAATGTTGGTTATCGCAGTGATAAATATGTAAAACTGGCGAATGAATTTTTCCCTGAACAATCCTTACGGGGAAAAGATGACAGGTTAACCTATGCATTGGCACATATAGAATTTGTGCATGATGATGCCATCACCCCGGCACTCAATATCTGGAACGGTCTACGCTGGAAAATATACTTTGATTATAATGCACAGATCGGAAAAAATAATAAAACCGGGAGCGGTGACTTCCCCTACACGATGAATGTGGGATTTGATGCCCGCCATTACCTGCCTATTTATCGAAATATTATCTGGGCTGTTCGGGGTGCTGCTGATTTTTCCTGGGGTACCCAAAAATTCATCTACTTCCTCGGTGGTGTTGATAACTGGCTGATGTTTGGACAGAACCAGCGGGATAATGGTTCCTTCCGCTATTTTGATCCATCCAACACACCTGACCCGGATGCTGAATATGCTTATCAATCATTGGCGGTGAACATGAGAGGCTTTAAGCAGAATGTTGCCAATGGCAATAATGCTTTAGTGATTAATAGTGAAGTAAGGGTTCCTGTATTTACCACTTTCTTCAACAAACCTATTAACAATGCTTTCCTCCGCAATTTCCAGATAGTTCAGTTTGTGGACCTGGGTACGGCATGGAATGGCACCTATGATAAAATACAAAGACCTTCTGTTTCTTATACCTCCCAACCGATAACAGTAAGGGTAAAAGCAGGTGGCGTGGGTCCATTCGCAGGCGGTTATGGCTTTGGAGCCAGGAGTACATTGCTCGGATATTTCCTGCGCTTTGATGCAGCCTGGGAAATGAACGGTGTGTTTAAAGGGAGGCCGATGTATTACTTTGCGATGGGATTGGATTTTTGATCAAATTTATTCTTCAATACAAAGCCCTCTCACAGTACCGGGATTCTTTAGCTTTTATTATTTGCAGCCCATCGTTGCAGATGATGGACAACCGCTCAACATTCTACTGAAATTGGGGGATAATTAAAGTTTAATTATTTTACTAAGTAAAAATTTTCCATTTAATATCAGGTATAAGAGCAATACCAAAAATGAAAACATCTGTATTTTAAAACTCGTTGTGCTTTTATCATTTAACCCAAACCCAAAAGAATAGGCTTCGATTGCAGGAGTAAAAGCAATAAAATTTAATGTACCAATCAAAAGTGTTATACCTGTAAAATAAATTCCTAAATCTTTTTTAAAAATAGTACTTATAACAGATATTGCAATAAACAAAATTCCTAAGTAATGCTTATTACCGAATACAATATCTGTAGTTGATACAGTATATACAGCATACAAAATTGTTACTATCAATATTATTAAAGGAACTAAATAAAGATTCTTTTTTACCATTGCCATGGGAGTTTATATGTTTGAGTAACGCTTCCGCCGACTGTCGTTTGACTGTTAGTAGTTACTTTTACTGCTGGTGTATTAACCATAATAACAGGCTTACTTACAAATGTTGCATCAACGGCAGCTTTAAAACCAAAAGTATTTTGCCCTGCATTAGTTCCTGTTTGTTGTTGTGTAACAAACCCTACAGCAGATACAGTAACCTTACCTTTATCGCCAACGGCTACTGAAGTTCCTGTGCCAACTGAAGTTGTTTGACTTCTTCCATTTGCATCCAAAGTAGTTTTCGAGAACATTTTAAGAGGTGCTCCTGGTGTGTTTACTGTGGCAGTTGTGGTATTTTCAACTTTAGAAACGGCATTGCTTCCTGCTGAAAATTCAACCATCTTTCCACCACCATTTTTAAAGTAGTCGCCAAAATTGGTCTTCAACTCCACCTTGTTTTCGACTACAGTTGTTGTTGTTTTATTTTCAACTGTACCGACTGGAGTTTTAACTTCTGTTTTAACTTCCACCTCTTTATTAACATGAACTTCTGCTTTAAATGAAAAAAGGTTACCTGCTGCTTGGAATATTTGCCTAAAGCCCTCCACTAAATAGCCTTGAGGGTT
>JACDJC010002001.1_pt1 | contig 16829 bp, 19 predicted proteins | sample 7454191 | NCBI WGS metagenome assembly JACDJC01 (sample SAMN14253291, study PRJNA609438) | sludge metagenome | isolation source: sludge after 25d culture with pyrite and EDTA | collected 2018-12-20 | reverse complement strand
GTGAGCGGACCCATCGGGTACCCGCAGCCGAGCTTCATGGCGTTGTCGATGTCCACCGTGCTGGCCACGCCGTGCTCCAGCGCCCGGATGGCGTCGAGGAGGTAGGGCACCAGGAGCAGGTTGACGATGAAGCCGGAGTTGTCCTTGGCCGCCACCGCTTCCTTGCCGAGGCTCTTCCCGAAGGCCAGCGCGCGGTCGAAGGTGGCCGTGGAGGTGGTGACGGTGCGGACCACCTCGACCAGCTGCATGAGGGGGACGGGATTGAAGAAGTGCAGTCCGACGAACCGGTCGGCGCGGGCGGTTGCGCTGGCCATGGCGGCGATGGTCAGGCTCGAGGTGTTGCTGGCGAAGATGGTGTGCGCCGGGCAGAGGGCGTCCAGCTGCTTCCAGAGGTCGTTCTTCAGCTCGAGGTCCTCGGTCACCGCCTCGATGACGATGTCGCAGTCCTTGAGTGCGGCCACGTCGGTCACGTAGGACAGGCGGGCCAGGGTGGCGTCGCGGTCGGCGGCAGCGAGCTTGCCCTTCTCCACGAACTTGTCGAGCGACTTGGCGATGCCCGCCTTGCCCTTCGCCATGACGGCGTCGGACACGTCGCGGACGACGGTGGTGTAGCCGGCGGCGGCGGCCACCTGGGCGATGCCGCTGCCCATCAGGCCGCATCCGAGCACGCCGACCTTCTTGATCTCTGCCATGATGAATTCCGGTGGTTCAGGGTTTGAGCGCTTTGCGCACTTCCTGCACGAGAGACGTGATCACGCTGGGCGGTGGCGGCGGGGGCGGGCGGTCGCCCCGTCGCTGCAGCTGGTCGAGCGCCCGCTCGAGCCCGAGCCGCGCCCGCTCGGCCACGCCCGCATAGGGGCGCGACGCGGCGTATCCTGCCGCCAGCGCCACGGGCATCGGCACCAGAAGGATCGGCGGAAAGGCGGCAAGCACCGCCAGCACGGCGGTGGCCGCCGCGCCGACGGACACGATCGCCGCCGCGCCGCCGATGTACGCCGTGCGCGTCGAGCGGAGTTCGGCGCTCAGCTGCACATGGCAGTAACCGGCCTCGAGCGGCGTGATCGTCGCGGATACGACTTCCGCCTTGCCGAGCATGGGGCGCGGGCCACCGCCACCGAGCGCCGCCGCCGCCCGCATCACAGCCTGGAACCCGCCCATCTGCTCCCAGGTGATCCGGCCGTCCTGGTGCCGCTGCACCGTGAGGTGCTCGTTCCGGTCCATCCAGTCGAGCAGCACCTGTTCCTGCAGGTCGGCCGAGCCCATGACCACGCGGTCGGCGGTGACGATCGCCGCCCCGATCGTCCGGTCGAGCCAGCGGGACTCCGCCGGCGCCGTGCGCACGCGCTCCTCGATGAGCGCCTGCTGGAGATACCGCGCCGGGATCCCGACGTCCCGGCCAAGGGCCAGGACCTGCTCCTCGGTCATTTCGTCGCCCAGCTCGCGCTCGCCGGTCTGGAGCTCGGCGGCGCGCTGGATGATCCGGTCAAGAGCGGCGCGGTCGATCCGCGCGGGGAGGTCCGCCATGTCCGGTTAGGTGGTTTCCTTCTTGGCGCCCGACTCGATCCGCGGGAAGCCCGCCAGGATGTCGGGGGCCGGCAGGGCCGGCGGCGCGATGCCCGCCGCCGCCTTCTGCTCGGCCATCTGCAGGAACGGCTTGATCAGGTCGATCGGGATCGGGAAGATGGTCGTCGAGTTGTTCTCGGCGGCGATTTCGGTGACGGTCTGCAGGTAGCGGAGTTGCAGCGCGCTCGGCTCCGTGGCCAGCATCCGGGCCGCCTGCGCCAGCGTCTCCGACGCCTGCAGTTCGCCCTGCGCGGAGATGACCTTGGCGCGCCGCTCCCGCTCCGCCTCGGCCTGCCGCGCCATCGCCCGCTTCATCTGCTCCGGCAGGTCCACGTCCTTCACCTCGACCGCCGACACGTGGATGCCCCAGGCGTCGGTGCGCTCGTCGATGATCCGCTTCAGGACCGCGTTGATCTTCTCCCGGTCGCTGAGCAGCTCGTCGAGCTCCACCTCGCCGAGGACGGCGCGGAGCGTCGTCTGGGCCAGCTGGCTCGTGGCGTAGAGGTAATCCTCGATTTCGATGACGGCCCGTTCCGGGTCCGCCACCTTCATGTAGAGCACTGCGTTGACCTTGACCGAGACGTTATCCCGGGTGATGACGTCCTGCGGCGGAATGTCGAGCGCCATGATCCGGAGCGACACCCGCTTCACCTGGGCGAACCCGGCGGGCAGGAAGAAGAGGCCCGGGCCCTTGGTGCCCCAGTACCGGCCGAGGAAGAAGGCCACGCCCCGCTCGTACTGCTTGAGCACCCGCAGGCTCGCGAACGAATAGGCGACGACGATCGCCAGGGCCATCAGCATGATCGGCATGGGTGGCCTCCTAGGCCGGGAAGGCTTCGACGATGACTGCCGCGCCCTGGCCGCCGCCGATGCAGGCGCTGCCGAGGCCGTAGCGCTTGCCGAGCTTCCGGAGCGCGTGCAGCAGATGCAGGGAAATCCGGGTGCCGCTGGCGGCAAGCGGGTGACCGATGGCGATGGCACCGCCGTGGATGTTGGTGCGCGCCCGGTCGAGCCCGAGTTCCTTCTCGACGGCCACGTACTGCGCGCTGAATGCCTCGTTCACCTCCACGAGGTCCATCTGGTCGAGCGTGAGCCCCGCCTTGGCCAGCGCCTTCCGCGCCGCCGGCGCGGGGCCGATGCCCATGTACTTGGGCTCCACCCCGGCGATCCCCCACGACACCAGCCGGCCGATCGGCTTGAGCCCCTTGGCTGCACCCTCGCTGGCCAGCACCACCGCCGCCGCGCCGTCGCAGATGCCGGAGGCGTTCCCGGCCGTGACCACGCCGTCCTTCTTGAAGTAGGGTGCCAGCTTGGCCAGCCCCTCGGCGGTCGTGTCCGGCCGCATGTGCTCGTCGGCGCCCCAGGGCTCGTCCTGCTTCGTCTTCCGGTTCCGGATCGGGACAGGCGCCAGTTCGTCGGTAAAGAACCCGCCGTCCCACCCCGCCTTGGCGCGCTGCTGGCTGGTGAGCGCATAGGCGTCCACCTCCGCGCGCGAAATCTTGTACTTGTCCGCCAGGTTCTCGGCGGTTTCGGCCATGGAGAAGCCGCACTGCGGGTCCTTGAGTGACTCCCACAGCAGATCCTCGAACGGCGGGGCCGGTCCGAGGCGGAGCCCCCAGCGGGCGCCGCGCACCACGTGGGGGGCCTGGCTCATCGACTCGGCGCCGCCGGCCAGCACGATATTCGACTCGCCGAGGAGGATCTGCTCGGCCCCCTGGATGATGGACTCGAACCCGGAGCCGCAGAGGCGGTTGACGGTGACGGCCGGCGTCTCGATGGGGAGGCCGGCCCGGAGCGCCACGTGCCGCGCCAGGTAGATGGCGTCGGCGCTGGTCTGGAGGGCGTTGCCGAAGACCACGTGGTCCACGGCGGCGCCCTCGACCCCGGCCTTGGCCAGGGCGTGCTGGGCGGCGAAGACGCCGAGGGAGGTCGCGGTGAAGTCCTTGAGGGTGCCACCGAAACTGCCGAACCCGGTACGGGATCCGGACAGGAAGAGGACGTCGGACTGCTGGCCCTGCGTTTTCATCGTGGTGCCCTTCATGAAGGAGGGTCGGCCGAGGCCCGAAAGATGGCCCGGACCGACCCCCCGTTCAAGGAAGGCGGTTTGGCGCGGCTAGGCCTTCTTGATGAGGCGAATCACGAAGAGGAGGAGCATCGCGCCGACGGTCGCCGCGATCAGGGTGCCGAGGATGCCGACCGGCAGGAGACCGAGCATGCCGAACACCCAGCCGCCCACGAAGGCGCCGATGACGCCCAGGACCAGGTCGCCCACCAGCCCGAAGCCGCCCCCCTTCATGATCTTGCCGGCCAGGAATCCCGCGAGGATGCCGATGATGAGGAATACGATCAGGCTCTGGGTTTCCATGGAATCACCTCTGTGAAGAGGACAACCGCGGCACCCGGGATGGGCGCCGCGGGCCGTGCGTCAGGGTGCCGCCCGGCGGGGCGGCTGGTGCCACATGTCGTAGAGAATCTTCCATTGACCGTCCGCCTGGCGGATCCAGACCACCAGGTAGCGCTCGGACGCGGTGCGGGGCTCCTGGCCCTCGCGCTGGCCGGTACTGGTCCAGGTGCCGACATCGATGGCCATGTCGCCGTCGATGGTCAGCCGCTCCGACGTCATTGCGTGGGCGATCTGCCGATACCCCTCGGGCCAGGCGAAGGAGTGTCGAATCGCGGCGCGGCCGACGATCTCGCGCCCGGGCGGATAGGCCACGGCCGAATCGACATAGACCTCGCCGAGCGCCATGGTGTCGTTGCGCATGTAGGCCGCGGAGAAGGAACGGCTCGCGGCCGCGATGGCGGCGCTGTCGGCGGCACGAGTGGCCTGTGCCGGGAGCGGCGGGGCGGCCGCGCCGGCAAGCAGGAGGGTGGCCATCGCGAGTCGCTTCATGTCTGCCCTCCAGCGAGCACCCGTTCGATCCTCTGGTCGGGAACGAGCCAGATGAGCGCCACCGTGACATACATGGCGCCGGAGAGCCAGGAAGAGAAGAAGGACACCGCGATGCCGACCACATAGAGGAGCATCGAGATCTTCCCCTTGCGGTCCATCCCGATGGCCCGGGCCAGGAGGGAATCGGGGCCTTCCACCTTCAGCGTGGCCCGGACCAGCAGCGTGTACGATACCGCCGCCATGAGCAGCACCACGCCGTAGAGCGCCATCGGCGCCGGCGCGAAGTGGTTTTCTCCCATCCAGCCGGTCACGAACGGTACAAGCGAGAGCCAGAAGAGAAGCAGCAGGTTGGCCCAGAGAATGCCGCCGCTCACGCGGCGCACCACGTGCATCATGTGGTGGTGGTTGTTCCAGTAGATGCCGAGGTAGATGAAGCTCAGCACGTAGCTGAGAAGGACGGGGATCAGCGGCCGCAGGGCGCCGAACTCGGCACCGTGCGGCACCTTCATCTCGAGCACCATGATCGTGATGATGATGGCCAGCACCCCGTCGCTGAAGGTCTCCAGGCGTCCGGTGGTCATCGCTACTTCCCTCGCGGTGCGTTGTCGCCGCGGACCGTCACCTCGAGCTTCACCGCGCGGCCGCTCGGCGCACCGGTGGCCCAGATGTCGTACTCGCCGTCGATCGTCGCGCGGATTTCCCAGGTGCTGCCCCCCTGGACGCCGCCGCTCATCAATTGCCCTACGTAGGGCATCTGGGTGCCGGAGGTCCGCGGCCGGAGCTGGAGGAGGACGCCGCCGACGTCGGTGGTGGCCCAGTAGAGGCACCCGGCGCGGAAGGTGATCCGCGCCCGCTCGCCGGACGCGGAGAACTCGGTGGACAGCACCCTGCTGCCGGCTTCGATCGGGCAGGTCGTGGCGGTGGCCGGCTGGGCGCCGCCGGATGCCGGGGCGGGAGCTGGCGCGGCGCCCTGGCTGCCGGAACTGCAGGCGGTCAGGACGACGAGAGCGGTCACGAGACAGCGGTGCATGGAGGGCTCCGAAATCGGGTGCGAGATCGCACCCCTCAATCTACGCCGTGGGAGCGGATCGGCGAGCGCGGCGGTCCCACTCTTGACAGCCCAGAGGAATCAGGACAGCTTTGGTCGCAATACAAATCATTTGAGAGTGATTCTCATCTATGCGCCTGCCGCCAATCATCGCGAAGTTCGGACTAGTCGGCACCCTCTTCTTCCTGATCAAGGGGCTCATGTGGCTCATCATCCCGGCGCTGCTGGTGGCGCTCCAGTGAACACCGAAACCGCCGGCACCATGCTCACCCTTCGAGAAGCCACGGCGAGTCACCATCGCCGGGCCGAGCAGCACGAGTTCCAGCAGCAGTTCGTACGTGGCACACTGCCGCGGCCGCTCTACCTCCACTGGCTCGCGCAGCTGCTGCACATCCATGCCGCCCTGGAGGCGCACCTCGATCGGCTCGTCGCCCGGAACCCCCAGCTCAAGACCGTGTTCGACGACGGCCGCCGGAAGGTCGGTCCGCTCCGGAAGGACCTCGCCTATCTCGGTGCATCGTCGGACGAGCTGGCCCTGCCGGCCGCCCGCGCCATGATGGCCCGCATGGACCGGCTGGCGTCGGAGCAGCCGATGGCCCTCCTCGGCATCCTCTATGTATTGGAGGGGAGCACCAACGGGTCGAAGTTCATTGCGCGGAAGGTACGCCCCGCCTATGAACTCCCGGCCACCGGCGAGGGCTCGGCGTACCTCGATCCCTACGGAGACATGCAGCCCGCCCGCTGGCAGGAGTTCAAGGCCGCCGTGGATGCGCTCCACCTGCCCGCCACCGACGTGGCGGCCATGGTGGTGGCGGCGCAGGAGACCTTCGATTCGATCCGCGAGCTGGGCGCGGAGCTCCTCGCCACCAGAGCGGCGGCGGCCTAGTTCAGCGCGTCCAGCAGCGCCCGCGCCACCTCGGCGGTGCTTCCCCGGCCGCCGAGGTCCGGCGTCAGCGGACCGCTCGCCACCACACGCTCCACCGCTCGCTCCAGCTTCATCGCGCCCGCCACACAGCCCAACTGCTCCAGCATCAATGCGCCGGTCAGCACCGTGGCCATCGGGTTGGCGACGCCCTTGCCGACCAGGGGCGGCGCGGAGCCGTGCACCGGCTCGTAGAGTCCCGGCCGTCCGGGGTGCAGGTTGGCGCTCGCCGCAATGCCGAGCCCGCCGATCAACCCGGCCCCCAGGTCCGAGAGGATGTCGCCGTACAGGTTGGTGGTGACGATGACCTGGAACCGCTCCGGCTCGCGCACCAGTTCCAGCGCCAGGGCGTCCACGTAGCGGTGCTCCCGCTGGATGCCAGGGTAGCGGTCACCGATTTCCTGGAAGAGCCGTCCCCAGATCCGCTGGAACTGGATGGCGTTCGACTTGTCGCTCATCGTGACGCGCGTCTTGCCGTGCGCAGCCGCCCACGCGAACGCCGCCTCGATGATCCGGGCCACGCCCTTCCGGGTGTTGACCTCCTCGGACACATGCACCTCGTCGGGCGTGCCGATGCTCTCCGAGCGACCCTTGCCGAGGTATTGCCCCTCCGTGTTCTCGCGGAAGATGACGAAATCGATGGCGGTGCTGCCCCCGTCGGTGCGGCGGTCGGCGCGCAGCGGCGACAGCTTGGGGTGGAAGAGTCGGGTCGGCCGAAAGTTGATGTACAAATCGAGCCGGAAGCGGAGCCCGAGGAGGATGTCCCGCGCATGCTCGTTGCCGGGGACGCGCGGATCGCCGAGCGCGCCGAGGAGGATGCCGTCCACGTCATCGCGCAGGTGCTCGAACGCCTCGTCGGGCAGCGTCTCGCCGGTGCGGAGGTAGTGGTCCGCCGAGTAGGGGAGCCGCTCGGTGTCGAGCGTCAGCCCCTCCGCGCGCGCCGCCGCCTCGACGACCGGCAACGCCGCGTCCACCACCTCGGGCCCGATGCCGTCGCCGCCGATGATGGCGATCCTCGCCTTCTTCACGCCATGCCTCCCTGGGCTTCCTCGCCGCAACTCACGCAGTAGCGCCAGCCGACGTCCATGTCGGCGCCGCAGGCCCGACAGGTGCCGACGTCCTGCCCCATCCCGCAGTGCGGACAGAAATTGATGGCCATCCTCGGCGGCAGCAGCCCGCCGCAGAAGGGGCAGCGGACCTGCGTCTTGTCGGCCGCGGCCGTCGGCACGTCCGAAACATCCGGCGCGCGTGGCGTGACCACGCTTGCGTTGGCCTCGAACACCGGGTCGGGAAGCCAGGCGTCGTCGGCTTCCTCCTCCTGCGTGTCCGGCTCCGGTGCCGCCGTGGTGTCCGGCTCCGTTTCGGCCGCCTCCGGCGCCTCGGGCGGTGGCGAGGTCCGCGCGCCGGGTGGGGCGTAGCGTTCCTCGGGGCGGTCGTCCATGGCGGTCAGCAGGGGATCGGTGCGGAGGACGACGTGGGTGTCGCCGTACACACGGAGGAGCGCCAAGTCCGCGAGCGGCTTCTTCAGCTCGGCGCCAAGCGCGGCCTGGGTGGCGGGTTCCGCCTGCACGAAGTCGCCCTCCCCGGCGCAGAGACGCAGGATAAGCGTCTCGTAGTCCTCCGCCGAATCCACCGAGAGCTCGCGCCGGACCAGGCGGTACGGCAGGATCGAATCCATGAGTTCGTTGATGGAGATCGGCTGGTGCACGCGCGACGGCTGCCGCTCGGAGAGCGTACGGACGAGGAGCCGGAAGAGCGGTTCGAGGGTGGTCACGGTTGGAATCTCACAGTCCGGGGCGCGTGCCGCCAGACGTCGCGGTCGGCCGGCTCGGGTTGGTCCTCCGGGCCAACCCAGTTCGCGCCCCCTCCGCGCCACGGTCGCTCCGGGGGACGCGAACTGACGGCCCTTCGGACCATTCCCTTCGCCGGCCTGCAGTGGGACTCGACAAGCCTGGTCGCTGTGGGAGGAAGGGGATCGTCGGCGCAGGAAGTTCGCAGGGGAGTGGGGCGGCGAGGTTAGAGAACTTCCGGAGCCGACGACCCCGACGACCACAGCCCGCACCGGGCATGCTGGTCGAGAGGCGCGCTACTCGACATCTCTGAGTTCAATCACGTCCCCGCGGGCGAGCCGATCAGCAAGGCTTCGATACGCCGCGTCGGCATCGTACTCGAGGTATTGCCCGCGGCTCCGTTTGGCCCCAAGCCAGGATTCGAACCCCGACGGAATGGCGCCATCGGAGGTGTGCTGCTCGGTGGCGGCCGCCACGGCGAGGTCGTTGGCGTACTCGTTCTTGGCGTGTCCCTGGTGTCCGCGGACCCACGTCCACTGCACCTCGTGCTTGCCCGCCGACGACACCAACTGCTGCCAGAGCGGGAGGTTCTCGATGGGGCCGCCCTTTCGGGTCCAGCCCCGCGCCTTCCACGCCGGCACCCACTCCCGCATCCCCTTCACGAGATATTCCGAGTCCGACACCAGCAGGACGCTCATCCGCTGTCCCTTGCCGGCCAGGAGCTGGAGCGCGGCGATCCCGCCGGCCAGCGCCATCCGGTTGTTGGTGGTGTCGGGCGCGTGCAGGAAGAAGTCCCGCCGCTGCACCCCACCCCGCGTGGCGGTTTCGATGAGACCGCCGGCGCCGCCGGGTGTCTTGCCTTCCTGCCCGTTGCCGAGGCAGCTCTCGTCGAGATGCACCACAGCCAAGGCGAGCGGCTGGGTCATCCCTCGTTCCTCAGGACCTGGAACCACTCGATCTCCTTGAGCAGGAACTCCATCATCTCTCCCGTCATCGGCAGCCGTGCATGAAAGGCCTCGCCACGGGGCCCGGTGGCCACCCGGTCCGCCAGCACGATGTACTCGGTGCCTCGGCGCTGCACCACGACCCGCAGTCCGTTCCGGCAGGCGTGTTCGAGTTGGTCGTACTTCTCGCTGTTCCAGCGCACTAGGCGGGGCCGCGGGGCCGCGGGGCAGCGGGGCAGTTCGGCACTCTAGGTCCTCTCTGGCGTCCCCCCTCTCCGCTTGCCGGAGAGGGGGACAGGGGGTGAGGCGAACGACGGCGCGCCGTGGGGCCGCGGGGCAGGGGGGCAGTGAACTGCAATTCCATCACTCCGCGCTCCGTTTCACCCGTACCGACCCTGGCGCTCCCTCCACCAACATCCCGACTACGGCCATGGCCGGGATCCGCTCCCGCTGCAGCGCGTCGAGCAATTCATCGAGCCGTTCCGGATTCACCGCCAGCAGCAGCCCGCCCGACGTCTGCGCGTCCGCCAGCAAGATACGCTCGGCGGGGGTCACGTCCACGCCATAGGTCGTGTGCGGCTCGGCCGCCGCGATGTTCCGCGCGGTGCCACCCGGCACCAGTCCTTCGTCCGCCATCTGGCGCGCCTGTTCGAGTACGGGCAGATTCTCCATCCAGAGTTCGGCCGCGAGCGAGCTCCCGCGGAGAATGTTGCCGAGATGGCCGAGGAGGCCGAAGCCGGTGATGTCGGTGGCGGCGCGGACGCCGGCGGTGCGTGCCGCGCGGGCGGCGCCGGCGTTGAGGGCGCGCATCGAGGCGACGGCCGGCGCAATCTCGGCTTCGGTCAGCCGGTCGCGCTTGAGCGCGGTGGTCAGGAGGCCGGTGCCGAGCGGCTTGGTCAGGACGAGGATATCCCCCGCCCGGCCAGCGGCGTTCGTCATGAGGTGATCGGGGTGGACCTCGCCGGTCACGGCGAGTCCGAACTTCGGCTCGGCGTCGTCGATCGAGTGCCCGCCGAGCAGGAGGCAGCCCGCTTCGCTCGCCACCTCGGCGGCGCCGGCCATCACCTCGCCCAGCAGGTCGAAGGGGAGCCCGGTGCGGGGCCACGCCACCAGGTTGAGGGCGAAGAGTGGGGTGCCGCCCATCGCGTACACGTCGCTGAGCGCGTTGGCGGCGGCGATGGCGCCCCAGCTCCGGGCGTCGTCCACGATGGGCGTGAAGAAATCGGTGGTGGCAATCAGCGCGCGGTCGGGAGTGAGCAGGAAGACCGCCGCGTCGTCGCGCGAGGCGGCGTCCACCAGGACCCGGGGGTCGGTGACGCCCGGCAGGTGGCGGAGGACCTCCGTGAGCTCGGCGCTGCCGAGCTTGCACGCGCAGCCGGCGCCGTGGGAGAGCGCCGTCAGCCGGATCCGGGGTGGGTGCGTGGCCTGCAGGTCGATCATTCGTCCAGTCGCCGAAATGGAGTCAGTCACGTGAGTCCTGCAGTCGCGCTCGCCACGGCGTTTCTCCTCGGTCTGGCCCACGCCATCGAGGTGGACCACATGATCGCCGTCACGGCGTTCGTGAGCACCCGGCCCGCCCTCCGTTCCGCCGCGGGGTTCGGCCTCCGCTGGGGGCTGGGGCATTCGATCGCGGTGTTCGTGGCCGGCGGCATCCTGGTGGCGACCGGCCTGCGCTGGCCCGAACGGTACGACGCGTGGGGGGAGGCGCTGGTGGGCGTGCTCCTCGTGGCGGTGGGGGTCTGGGCCATGCGCCGCGCCCGCAAGTTACATCTCCACACCCCGGAGGGACACGGGGACCACGCCCACCTGCACGCGCATCCTGCGGCCGCCGCTGCGCACGCCCACCAGCACCACGACCACCAGGCCCACGTGCCCGCGCATTTCCCGGAAGGGCACCATCACCACGACCACGATCACGCCAAGCACGGCATCACCGTCGTCGGGCTGATGCACGGGCTGGCGGGCACCAGTGCGGTGGTGGCGCTGGTACCGGTGACCCTGATGAGCCAGTGGTATGTGGGGTTGGGTTACCTGGTGGCGTTCGGGCTCGGCACCATCATCGCGATGACCGCCTACGCGCTGGTGGCCGCGGCGGCGTTCCGGAAGGCGTCCGCTGCGTCGCTCCGCTGGGGCCGCGCGATCGGGCGGTTCGCGGGGATCGGCAGCATCGCGGTGGGGGTGTGGTGGATCTGGAGGGCGGTGGGGTAGTTACCCCGCAGACCCGCCCACCAGCGCCCGCACCCCGATCAGCGCCCGCTCCTCCTGCGCCGTCGGGCCGAAGGAGCCGTCCTTCCGCTGCAGCGCAATCAGGGCCGGGACCGCGCGCGCCACCGCCTTCCGGGCCGGCGGGGTGTTGGCCGCCAGCAGCGACTCCAGCGTGTGGAAGAGGTCGGCGTTGCTCCAGGTGCCGTCCTCCTGCTGGTTCTCCGCAATGAACGCCGCGGCGCGGAGCGTGGCGCCGCGGTGTACCGGCGGTGCGATGGCCAGCGGGTGCAACGCAGAGGCGACGAGGTCCGGCGCGTAGTAGCCGCCCCAGTCGTTCCACACCTCCGCCAGCAGCGACAGGCTGGTCAGGTGCTTCTTGACGCTGGCGCGCCCCGCCAGCCCCGCCATCAGGACCGCCCTAAGCCCCAGGCAGCTCACCGCAAAACGGGCCTGTGCCTCCGCCCGGAATGTCTTGCCGCATGGCATCGTGATTGGCGCCAGCCGCTCGGTGGCCGGCGCCGGCGCGAAGAACCCCGCCAGGTAGTGCTCACACGCCTTCTGCTCGTGCCGCGCCGGATGGCACCCCTCCCCGAACGCGCCCGGTTGCCCCGCCAGCGCCAGTACCCACGCGACGAGCCGGCCGGTGGTCTGCTCCTGTCCGGAGTGCCCCAGCTCCATCAGCTCGATGGCTCGCCAGATGGTGGGAAGCGCGGCGCCGCCCACGCTGCCGTCGGGGCGCAGCCCCTTCTGCAGGCTCGCGACGGCCGCCTCGCGTGCCGCGGGATCTCCCGCCGCGGGGCGGCTGAGCGCCTCGCGCGCCAGGATGGCCGCGCGCGAACTGCGCGGCGCGAAGAACTCCTCCAGCCGCTCGAGCGCAGCGGTGGCGGGAGCGTGTTTCACGAGAGGATGAGCGAGAGCACGCCGCCCGCGGCGGCCCCGCGGAGCCCGCCGAGGAGAACGTGGAGGAGGGGAGGGAAGGGAGTGTCGTCCATGTCGGCGATGCGCATCCAGCCGGCCCACTCGACCAGGAGGCCGATGAGCCCGAAGAGCAGCCACCAGCCCCCGTGGCCCAGGCTCGCGAACCAGAGCCCGGCAATCAAGGCGAGGAGGAGCGCCTCGATGAAATAGGCGCCCGGCGCCCGGCGCAGCACCGTGCGCCCCGATTCACGGGGTCCGCCGGCCACCTTCCCCTCCACCGCCTCCCAGAGGAGGAAGAGCAGCCAGGTGGCCAGCCATCCGAGCACGATCCGGGTGAGTGCCATCCCGTGTTACCAGCGCCGGCGGATCGAGTCCGCGAGCACGAGCTGGCCGCGGATCATCACGCGCGTCACCGAGCGGGTGTTCCGGATGTCCGCGAGCGGGTCCTTGCTCAGCACGACGAGGTCGGCCGCCTTGCCCGGCACCAGGGTGCCGAGCGAATCGGCGCCGAGCAGCGTGGCGGCGTCGCGCGTGGCGGCGCGGAGCGCCTGGGCAGGCGTCAGCCCGGCGCCGACCAGCAATTCCAGCTCGGTGTGCTCACTGGCCCCGGGCACCAGCATCTGGTTGGCGGCGTCCGTGCCGGTGACCACCTTCCCGCCCGCCTTCTGGAACGCGCGGACGAAGAGATCCTGCATCGGGCGCCCCCGCCGGAACGCCTCGAACTCGGCGCCGGTCCAGCCGGCGCGCTCGATCATGCCGGGCACGTTCCACGCGGCCATCTGGTTGGCCGGCAGGTCGAGCAGGTCGGGGTTCTCGGCGGCGGCGGTGTCGTCGAGTCGGCTGAACACCTCGTGCAGCACCAGCGTCGGGACCATCGTCACCCCCGTCTCCGCCAGCTGCCCCGCCAGGCGGGTCAGGGTGAGGGAATCGAGCGTGGCCCAGCTCCTCTCGAACGCGGTCCACCCGGCAAAGAACCCGTCCTCCGCCGCGGCAAAGAGCGGCCCGGCCCGGCCTGCGGCTTCCGGCACGCCGGTCAGATGTTCGATGGAGGTGACGCCCGTCTTGGCCGCCGTGAGGGCGTCGGTGAGGCCGAGGTGGGCGGCCACCGGAATGCGAAAGGTCTTCGCCTCGTCGACGATGGCCTCCATCAGCGGGGGCGTGATCCGGGTGTAGGCCTTGATGAGATGCGCGCCCGAGACGGAGAGCCGGTCGACCGCCTGCCGCGCGGAGCGGGTATCGGTGACTTCGGTGGCGTTGGGGTAGGTGGCGGGGGCGCCGTCGATCATGGCGCCGGCGGCGTAGATGCGGGGGCTCAGCGCGGAGCCGAGGTCCGCGGCCTCAGACATCGCGAAGATGCTGTCGGGGTCGTTGTGCACGTCGCGCACGGCGGTCACCCCGTAGGCCACGTACCGCGGCAGTGCCCAGCGGGCCACGTGCGCATGGGCGTCGATGAGGCCCGGGATGATCCAGCTCCCCGCCACGTCCACCTGCTTCGTGCCGCGCGGCAGGAGGACATCCTCGCGCGAACCGATTGCCTCGATGGTGCCGCCACGGATTAGCACCACGCCGTCGCGAAGCGGCGTGCCGCCCCGTCCGTCGAGGATCGTGGCGCCCATCAGGGCGGTGCGCGGCGGACCCTGCTCGGCGCAGGCGCCGAGCAGGAGGCCGAGCGCCGCGGTTCCCATCACAAACGTCGCGCGCAAGGTCATGTATCTCAGGGGAGTGGAGGATGGAGGCAAAGCGCCCCGGGGGACCGGGGCGCTCGGGGAGGCTACTTCCCTCGCTTCTTGGCCGGCGCCTTCTTCTTCGCGGCCTTCTTCACCGCCTTCTTCTTCGCCGGGGCCTTCTTCTTGGCAGCCTTCTTCACCGCCTTCTTCTTCGCCGGACCCTTCTTCTTGGCGGCCTTCTTCACCGCCTTCTTCTTCGCGGCCTTCTTCTTCGCCGGCTTCTTGGCGACTTTCTTCTTCGCCGGCTTCTTGGCGGCCTTCTTCTTGGCTGCGGGCGGCTTCGCCGCCATCGGAGCCGGGGCTGGGGGCGGCGGCGGAGGTGGTGCGGGCGTCGGTACCTTCTCGGGTGACATCGGCATGGGATCCATCCACCCCGCCCCGGACCAGCCCATCTCCAGATCACTCATCGGGTGTTCCTCCGCCTGCTGGTGCGACGCCCCCCGTCGCCGGACCGCGCTAGCCGCGCGGGCGTAGTTTCCTCCCTAATTACTCGCACTTCTTCACGGCTTCTGCAAGCGCGCTCGACCCCTGGCGGTAGAAGGACGGGAGTCCCCCGCCATCGCCGTAAGTCAACGCCGTGTCCCCTCTGCGTGCTAAGTCCTTAAGATGTATCATCTTATGGTCGTCACCCTAACGCCCAGACCCTGCCTCCTCGGCGCACAGTCCCCAGTCCTCAGTCCTCAGTCCCCAGTCCTCATTGCCCCTTCCTCTTTCCACCCCTCCCAGTCCCAAGTCCTCTTTCTCCTTCCTCTCCCTTCCTTTACCTTCCCCCCGTGATCCGTCCCCGGGCATTCTTCCCGTCTCTTCTTGCCGCACTCCTCCTCGTGCCGTCGGCGCTCCTCCAGGCGCAGGGGGCGGTCGAGGTGCAGGTCACACCAGCCCAACTTCGGCTCAAGGTGGGTCAGCAGGAAAGGCTCTTCCTCAGCGCATACGACGCCGACGGCAATCTCCTCGGCGAGCCGTCGTTCAGCTTTGCGGTGTCGCAGGACGGCGTGGTGCGGGTCGACAAGGACGGCACGGTGGCGGGCCTGGCCGCGGGGAGCGTGCGCATCGAGGTCCGCTCCGGCACCGGCAAGGTGACGGTGCCCGTCATCGTGGTCGCCCCGCCCGCACCAGTGCCGCCGGCGGAACCGGAGCCCGCCCCCGTCCTCCCTGCGGGCGCCCGACTCGTCCCCACTCCCGAATCGCTCAAGATGTTGCGCCTCGAGACGGCCAGGCCGTCCATGCGGCTCGTGACGCCGGATGGGACGGGACTCGGGCAGGTGCACGTGACCTGGCGCTCGACCGCTCCCGTCGTCGCCGCGGTCAACGACATGGGAGAGGTCACCGCGCTGCAGCTCGGCGAGGCACAACTGGTGGCAACGGGACCGGGCGGGCTGACCGCCTCGATCAACATCGAAGTGCGCGAAGACTCACTCGCAGTGACGCCTGATCGGCTCGCGCTTCCCGTTGCCGGCACCGATTCGGTCCGCGTCTTCGTCCCGGGCCAGGGCGGACGGCCACTTGCCACCGGATTGGTGTGGCGGAGCAGCGACTCCTCCATCGTCCGGGTGAGCCGATTGGGCGTGGCCCGAGGCGTGGCGCCAGGCGAGGCGTACATGCTCGTGGTGGGCTATGGTCAGCAGCGCGCTGTGCGAGTGACCGTTCACCCGCCGATTGCACGGCTCCGACTTGCCCCTTCCCCCGGCGCGCCGCTCCGGCTCACCCCGGGTGGCAGCGTTTCCTTCGTTCTCGAGGCGCTCGCCGCCGATTCACAGCCTGTGACCGACGCCGGCTATCGCTGGCAGGTGGGCGACACGACCGTCGCGGCCTTCGACCCGGCCGCGCGCCGCCTGACCGCGCGCGGCATCGGGCGGACCACCCTCACGATGTCCACCTACGGATTCGAACCGACGGTGTGGGAGGTCGAGGTGGTGGCGGGCGGGCTCGCGTTCCAGCGGTCGCGGTTCCGCCTCGCGCCCGGCGCACGCGACACCCTTGCCGTCTCCCTCGTCGATGCCGATGGCCGGACCGTCGGGCCGCCGAGCGATGTGGAATTCAGCGTCAACCGGACGGAAGTCGCGACAGTAGACAGGGCAGGGGTCGTGACCGCCGTCGCGGTCGGTTCAGCCATCGTCACCGCCCGGACACCCTGGGGCACCGCGGCTACGGCCCGCCTCTACGTGACCGAGGACTTGCTCGTCAGCGTGAAGCGGGGCATCGGGACCGACCTGATCCAGCTCGATCCGACCGATGCCGGCTCGCTGGTGCCCCTCCTGTCCGACGGCCAGGCCAACACCCAGGCGGGGTGGTCTCCCGACGGGACCCGCATCGCCTTCGCCGCCACGGTCGGCGGCAACACCGACATCTACGTCGCCGACGCCGACGGGACGAACGTCACGCGGATCACCGAGGCGCCCGAGCCGGACCAGGAACCGGCGTGGTCGCCCGACGGCGGGACCATCGCCTTCACCTCGCTCCGGAGCGGGACTCCGCAGATCTGGGCGATGAACGCCGACGGCACCGGCGTGCGGCAGCTGACCACCGGCACCGGCGCCAACTCGTCGCCCGTCTTCCGCCCCGACGGTCGGATCATCGCGTTCATCTCCACCCGCGACGGCAGCGCCGACCTCTTTGAGATGGGCAACGAGGGCGCCGACCCGCGCGCCATCACCCGGACGCCGGTAGCGGAGGCGTTCCCCGCCTACTTCCCCGACGGCGACCTGGCAGTGATGGTGGAGCGCCCGGGACGCGGCGACATCCTCCGCATCCGCGCCGGGGACGGCCAGCGGATCATGCTGCAGTCCATGCCCGGCCGCGTCACGTCGTTGGCCCTCTCG
>JACDJC010001998.1_pt1 | contig 16839 bp, 23 predicted proteins | sample 7454191 | NCBI WGS metagenome assembly JACDJC01 (sample SAMN14253291, study PRJNA609438) | sludge metagenome | isolation source: sludge after 25d culture with pyrite and EDTA | collected 2018-12-20 | reverse complement strand
TTATGCTTATATTCTTGTTAGAGAGAAAGAAGAATCAATTGATACGCCAATCATCATGCTATCAAAAGAAAAATCAAACCTCGTAGAAGTTATTGATATAGGACCCGAGGTCTCCGAAGAGATTTTTATTGGGTCTATTTTAACGATGCCCACCTATTATAAAAAAACCAATGTAGAAAATGATGAGTTTATCATTCATGAATCCGATGTTTTAGCTATCTTGGAGAACTCTAATGGAAATTGAAGTAAGAGTAAAAAAAGTTTACGGACATGAAAGATTTTATCCAATTAATGAGGACTCAAAAATCATTTGTGAGTTAATGAATACAAAAACCTTTACAAAAGATCAACTTATCTTTTGTAAAGATTCAGGATGGTCAGTCAGTGTTAAAACTGAAGAATATGAATTCTAAAATTCAATTTTTTTTTTAATTTGTTTAATTTTATATATAAGTCTCTTACTCTTAGGCAGTAGTTATAAACCTCCTCAAATGTAAAGCGGTTTTACATGTTATCTAAAAAATGTCAAAAATATATGTCAAAATATGAAGAGAGGAATTATGCCCCTAAAGCTAGGAAGCTCGAAAAAAGTGATTTCAAAAAATATAGCAACAGAAGTGAAAGCAGGGAAGCCAGTAGCTCAGGCTGCTGCGATAGCTTACAGAAAAGCCGGGAAAGGCAAGAAGAAATAAAAGAGATTATTCCATGTGAACTACCTTTATCTCTTCAAGAGATAGTAGAGGAAGAGGTTCAATGGTATAAGAATATGTCAGGTATTTCAGAAGAATTGATCAACAAAGATGCAGCAATTCAACCTTACAGTGAAGTTGAATTGTTCACTGCACGATTAATTTATACCGGAGAAGAAAATGAAAGCATCAGAGAAGAAGATGTTGGTAAAACACATCAAGAAGGACGACAAGGAATTCAGGAGTCAGATCAAGGACGATGTGAAACTGAAGAAACAAATCTTAAAATCGAAGGACAAAAAATGAAAAAGCAATCTTTGAAATAAAGAAAACATGAAGCTAAAGAAACTAAAGCTTATGAGAAAAAAGAAGATAAGAAAGAAGCTAAATCTAAAAAGAAATAGCTTAAACAGTTGTTATTTGTTTCCATTCAGCTACACCGGAATCAATGTAACCTAGATACCAAAGATCAACTTATCTTTTGTAAAGATTCAGGATGGTCAGTCAGTGTTAGAACTGAAGAATATGAATTCTAAAATTCAATTATAGGTATCCATTTGGACCATTTGGACCTTTAGGAGATTCTACAGGATAATTTTCTTTTGGTTCTCCTACACAGCACTCAATATTTGAAATTTCTTGAGCATCACAAGAATATAAAATAGACAAAAAAACAATGAAATTACACAAAAAAAGATACATATATACTCGTTGAAAGTTTTTGGAATGTTATTGTAATTCATTTATTTTTTTTAATCAAATTTATGATGTAGCCTCATAATTACATGTAGCAATTATTACAGAAGAAGAACTTAATCCTGTTGTTGGAAGACTTGCGGATCCAGAACCAGAGACACTCTGAATTAATTCTAATATAGTAGAGCTTATCGTAGCTGAGCAATTAACATAACCTAAAAACACAACATTACTTAAAACAACTCCTCCAGCAGGAAAAGTTCCTGTAGAATTTACAGTAAAAGGTAATCCTCTAATTTCAATTGTTCCTGTTCCAGCAGTATAAGCTGAAAAAGTAATAAGTATTTCAACATGAACTTGTCTACCAACTTTAGAATATAGTCCTCTTTGTACGCCATATGTAATTGTGGGTTGTGTTCCATTAGATCCTATAGTCGGAGTAAAAGATCCTTCTGAATAAGTAGCACCTGATGCCCATGAAGGAACTCCGCTTGCTAAAGTTAATACTTGGTTATCTGATCCAGCAGGAAGTTTTGACAAAACGTTAGTTGCAGAAGCATATAAAATATCTCCTGTAGTGTATGTACTTAAATTTGTTCCACCATTTGCTATGGGTAAAATTCCGGTCACATCAGATGTTAAAGCAGTTTTTGGTATTTTATAAGACATACAAACCTCAAATTAAAAAGTAGTTGGTTCCATCAAACATAACATCGGCTGATCCATAGTTTTGATTGATCACAAAAGTAGCCGATCCATCTATAGTTCCTCCATTAGGAGTAATGGTGATATTATTTGTTCCTGCTCCTCCAGATTCATCTTTAATTGTCCATATTTGACCACTTGAACCTATTAATGCAGATGATACTGTGTTAGGTAAAGTAATAATTCTAGCTGATGCAGTGCTTGTAACACCTATATATTGATCTGTTTTTAAAACAGTGTAATCTGTTGCAGTCTTAAGTATTACATTAAGATTTCCTCGAACAGTGGCATTAAGATATTTATTTCCTGTGTTTTCTAAAAGATTTCCTGTGAATCCTTCATACGTTCCAACTTGAGAAATATATACAGAAAATGCACCATCAATTCCTAATGTCCCTAAAGTACAATTATAAAGTCGTATAGTTCCATTTCCACTTCCTGTAATAGATGTAACACTTGAAATCCATGTGCAATTTATTGCTCTTATTCCAGATGTTGAACTTAAATTCACTTGATACATACTACAATTGATTAATGTAGCTAATCCAGCGGTTCCAATTAAAACTTTTCCTAAAGATGCAAATTCACAATTTGTAAATGTTGGATTTCCAGTATAAGTAATATCTCCAGCCATAAAACAATTAGTAAAACTTGGAGAACCTCCAGTAAATGTTCCACCACCTAATAAACTACAATTTGAAAATGCCATTTGATTTGGAGAAGACAAAGTAATTGCATTACTTATGTTTAAATTATCAAATGTTCCATAAGATGTAGATGTAAAAGTAATTGTTCCACTAACTGTAGGTTGTCCGTAGGCAACTCCTGAAGTTCTAACAAAAGATTGTTCTAATGACTCTCCAGCAATATTTACTAATACGGAATCTGGAAATGTTATATTTGTTGAATCTGTAACTCCCGATCTTACAAAGATATTTATAGGATCATTTATACTTTTTCCATCTGCCACGCCTTGATTAATGGCTGCTTGGATAGAACTAAATGTTCCTCTTAATCCTGGAGTTGTTACAGTATCTACTACATACTGAGTTTGCCATGTTCTATTTTCTACGCTTAAGGTCGAAACGGTTCCGTCTACTTCCATGACTTGTACGACTGATCCAGCTTTTTTCCCATAGATATTAAAGTTATTCGCTGTTGGATTGAGCTGACCGCCTGTGTCTCCAGTTAAATGCTGGACAGATTGACCACCGCCATTAAGATCAAGTGTAATATTAGGTGCTGAATATCCAATAGAAATTGTTCCTAGAGGTGAAGTAATAAATCCTTTTCTAATATGTGGTAATGATGTCGAACCAATAAATAGTTCACCATTAGTAGTCATTGCACCACCGCGTTTTGTCCCATCAAATGACATATTATCGGTAAATGTAATGGTTTCTAATCCTGTGACGCTGCTATTTCCTGCCATTAATTCACCTGCCTGTATTCAAGTAATGAGTTCCAGTTGATTGATGTTGCTGCAACACCAATCACATTTAATAAAATGTTGTTTCCTACAGTTGAAAGAGTAATATCAGTTGTAATAAGAGAAACATCTTGAAATGGATCATGATATTCAGTACCTAGTTCAACTGCTGTTACTCCATCTGTACGATATCCTCCTGTAAATGAAAAGGAAGCAGAAGCGGGAATAGATCCTGCAAATGCTTGTACATTACCAGATACATAAAATGTTCCAGGAGTAGCACCCATTCCAAATGCAATTACTGTAGTAGTTGTATCATCGGCAGTTGTAATAGTCCCTGTTAACCTATTGGTTAATTGTATTGTGACTGTATTTCCTGTTCCAGTGTCTGCAATACCGTTATCATTATTTGTTGCTGCATCTGAAGTTAATACATTTAAAATATTTGCAATTGGAATAGCTGTTCCTGCATCAGTTACAAATGAAGTTGGAACACTTGGAGGTAATGATCCCTCCGTTACTCCCTGATAAAATTGACTCATGTTTTTTTCCTTCTATTCAAATATTTTAAACTAACGATAGCCAACCATCTGAACGAAAGTAGGATTTGAAGCTGTTTTTCCCCAAAGAATTTGACCTTGTCTTACAACAAGAGTACCCGTTCCGTATGTTCCCCCATCATAGTGATTAGTCTGAAAGTCCACTATTAAGGTTCCTAAAGGTGGAATAAAATCATGAGGATTTACACCATCTAAACTTACATCAATCGACACAGTTGTTGATGGGTTATAAATTTTCATTATTTTAACAGTATCAGAAAATCCACTCCCATTCATTGCTTGATAGGACCCAGTTAAAGAAGCTGGATTAAATTCACTTTTAAGAACGCATTGAACAGTGCTGAATTCTTCTGACATTTAACAACCTCTTTTTTTCATTTTTTTCATTAAAGATTTATCTTCTTTTATAGATTCTTTTGATTCCTTAATGTCGTGTTTCAAATGCTTAGATACAGCAACTTTTGATTTTTTCTTCTCTTTCATTTTCTTTATTTTGTTCCTCTACCATCTTGTTTAAAATATAATTTTTCATTTGGGATAGAGCATCATATAACTCTCCCAACGGAGATAATGGAGAGCACTCCAATACATAGGAGCGCTCATTTGATTTAACTTCTAATTTTAGATTTTCTTCAGTCATAATTTTTCCGTTAATTTTTATAATTAATATTAACTTGCTGTAGTAACAGCACTCCAACCAGTTCCAGCATTATTATTAATATAAGCTCTAGTACTTGTGCTGCTTCCATCAGTTCTTAACCATAAAGAGCCTTGAGGTGCTGTAACAACTCCACTTGGATCTCCTGCGCCTGCTAAAACTTGAGGACCAGCAGAAGAGTTAAGTGCTACTTTACCCGCCATAGTAATTAAACCGGTTCCAGCTTGTATTGTAGTAGCTGCCGCTCCTGTAGTTGATCCTAATGTGACGACATTTGCAACCGCTGAGTCTGCAATATGAACAGTTTTTACACCTGTTCCTCCAGTAGCTACATTGACTATTTGCGCTCCGGTTCCTCCACCTAAAGTGATAGTACCAGTTTGTAAACCAGTTCCTCCGATTGTAATAGTTCCGGTTGTCATTGCTGCACCAATTGCTAATGAACCACCCGTTTGAGTGTTTGCAATAGCGATAATATTAGCTCCAGTTCCCCCAATCGAAATTGTCTCTACTACAGCAGCCCCAGTTCCAATATTAATGGTCCTTGCAGCAGCCCCAGTTCCAATATTAATGGCTTGTGCAACTGCATCATTTCCAATAGATATAGCTCCAGCAGAACTATTAAGTTCTAAAACTCCAGCTGAATCGATTAAAACTGTGTCGGCTGAGTTTATAAGAACATCACCAGCACCTGTTGTATTGATTGCAACACCAGCAGTTCCTGAATTTAAAACAACTTGGCTAGCTCCCGAGACATTTCCAATTGTTACGACTCTAGCAGCTGCTCCAGTTCCAATATTAATATTTTGAGCTACAGCATCGTTACCAATTGAGATAACGCCAGCTGATGAATTCAATTCTAAAACACCAGCACTATCAATAAGAACAGTATCTGCGGAATTAACAACGACATCTCCTGTGGATGTTGTATTAACATTAAATCCTCCTGTTCCTGTATTTACAGTTACAGCAGTTGCTCCTGTGACATTTCCGATTGTAACAGTATGATCAATGGCATTAGTTCCTACGTTAACACTAGAACCTGTTCCACCGTCTATTGAGACGGAAGTAGTGGCTGTGGAGTTACCAATAGAAATTGCTCTGGTTCCGGCTGTACCAACATTAATATTTTGAGAAACAGCATCGTTCCCGATAGAAATAATCCCTGCACTTGAATTTAATTCTAGAACACCAGCTGAATCTAGTAATAGCGTATCAGCTGAATTTGCAGTAATATCTCCTGCACCAGTAGATGCCATTGCAATACCACCAGTTCCTGAATTTACAACAACAGCAGTTCCACCAGTTACATTACCGATAGTGATTGTTTTTGCTATTGACGTTCCAATTCCTATTGGTCCAGTTCCTGAATCGATAGTAACAGCTGATGCTCCTGTTTGATTTCCAATCGTAACTGTTTGCGCAATCGCATTAGCTCCAACATTAACTCCACCAGTTCCGCCATTGACGACAACCTGCGTCGCTCCTGTTGAATTACCAATCGTAATCGTTTTAGCTGCTGCATCTGTTCCGACATTTATTGCCCCCGTTCCAGAAACTAATGCCAAAGTTGAATTTGTTGTAGTAAATGTAGATCCTCCAGATCCAGCATTAATATTGACAGCTGTTGCGCCTGTAATATTTCCAATGGTCACCGTATGCGCAACAGCATTCGTTCCTAAGTTTAATGCTCCTGTACCTACATTAAGAGCAATACTTGTTGCTCCTGTCGAGTTTCCTATTATAATTCCTCTAGCTCCAGCTCCTGTACCTATAAGAATTCCTCCAGTAGAAGCATCTGCACCTAAACTTAATGCAGTTGCACCAGTAACTATAGTAGCACTTGCACTTGCTGTTAACAATCCAGTAGATTGAAGTGTAGTAAATACGCCTGCTGCTGGTGTAGTTCCACCTGTTGCTGGAGGTGCAGCAAATACAGCTGCTAAATTACTTGGTGTGACAAAAAGAGCTAATGCACCAGTAGATGCTGTTCCTGCAACTGCTTCTGCATCTGTAGCTAACTGACCGATACCAGCAACTGTTGTTGTAGAAACAGGTGCACCTGCAATAGCTAATGCATCTGCATAAGCTTTAGTTGCCACAGGTTCGCTATTATCCGTTAAAATTACAGTACCGTAAACAGTCGTAGTCGCTGGTTCTACTCCACCAGTATCCCAATTTCCTGCCCCGCTTGTTTGATAAATAATTGGCGGATTAACTGAATTATCTTGCCATTGCGTACCAGGATTATATAAATCCTGACTTGTTGGGGCACGTTGCATAGAAAAAAACTGGGGGTGCGAAAAATCATCAACGCCTGATGCGTCGAAAGGAAATGAACCAAATGGCTTAGGCATATAAACTCCTTATTTAAAATTTTAACTTACAAATATAGATTATTTTAATGATAGAGAAATTACAATAATGTTGTATTAAAAAACACACAGTGTTATACTTACATTAAGTCACAAAAAGGATTGATATGGAAAGAATAGTTAGAGTAAGACTTTCAGAAGATTCATTTAGAAAATTTAAAGTGTATTGTGCAATGAATGATATGACTATGACTCAACAAATAGATCATATTGTTAGAGAATTCATAAAAGAAAATAATGAATCGATAAAAATAATTAAAAAGGATTAATTTCATGGAATGGACACAGGTTTTAACTATTTTAGGGGGAAATATTGGTATGATACTTTGGAGCACACGCCAATATAGAACAGACTTTTTGCATTTAGACAAAAAGCTTGAAGAAAATCGTAAAGAGACTCAGGAAATAGTCAAAGCGATTCAAGAAGAAGTTAAGGATTTTCATATAAAACTAGCTCTACAAGATCAAGATTTTAAAAACAGACTTTGCAAAATAGAAGAAAATAAATTAAAAGAGAAAATAAAATGATGAAATTTATCTTTAAAACTATAGTAATAACACTGGAAATTCTAATAATAATTTCATTTACAGCTTCATATTTTACAGAAAATATTAAAATATCAATTTCTCATGATCTTCCATATGTCATCAAGTTACATCACGCTAATCGCTGATATTTATACCCACCTGCCTTAATTAAGGCATTCATAGCAGCACCATGAGAAGGGGTAACACCTCTTTTCCATGTGTGCCATCGATTACTTCCAGAAGTTTTAGGTCCTACAGCTCCCCTTCTAAATACATCATATATATGTTTTGGCACATCGTCATAAGAATAAATGGGTCCTGCATCTGCAACATCTTTTCCTTGAAATTTAACCAATAGTTTTCCTGAACGTGGATCATATTGAAATCCATTAATTTGACTTGAGGGATAGGGTGAATCTTGTGTTTCATTTGAAGATGGTAATTGAGGTGGCAATTGATTAACATTGCCAGTATTTTGAACTTGCATCTCAATAAATTGCATTGTTTGCTGCAAAAATTCTGCCAATGCTCTTTGAGTTTCTGCATTTAAATTATCAGAATTATTAGCAATGTAAGATATCAATTGCTGAGATAATATCATAAGTTGCTGAAGTTCAGGATTCATTATCCTCCAGTGATTTTATTCATTGTCTGTTGCATCTGTTGCATTATCTGAGCTAACTTAGGATCTAATCCACCAGTATTTTGCTGTTGATTACCATATCCTTTCTGAAATCTTGCTGTCTCTTCATCTATCATTGATGGTTTGTTTCTTTGTCCAAATTTCTCTTGAGATTGTTGTAACATAGCATCTCTATCGTCTTCTTCTTCTGGCTCTTGATTTTCTTGTTCATTTCCAATGAATTTATTTCTTATAAATTCCTTGATTTCATCAAAAGATTTTCCAGCATCTAATGCTTTATTTATGAAAGTTCCATATCCTGGATTAACTTTAGATAGACCTTTAATAGCTAGTGATTGAGGAATATATTTACTTAAAAAAGGAAGAACTCTTCCTAATGCTACTGCGCCGGCTCCTCCAATCCCAAATTGTGCTATTTTTCCAGCTCCCTTTAATAATTTTAAAGGAGCTTCTCCTTGTTCTCTTATTTTTTCATTAGCTTTTTGATAAGGTTGCATTTTAAAATCCTTTTATTGTATTCCTGAAAAACTTGATAGCCACCAATCATTCCATTTACCAATCAAATTTTGAGGAATATCCAATTGATCTGCTTGTCTGACGCTTAAATCTAATTCTTTTTTATGATCTGAAACATAATTTAACCATGATTTAGGGTCATATCCTTTTTTTTCTAATTCATATGCTACGGCTAAAGGACTTCCTTTTTTACCTAATGATTTAGCTAATTTAGGAGATATTTCTAATGTTTTTTCTCTAGAAACTTTAGGATTTACATTATATGCAGCAATATTTTCCATTCCTTTTAATACTGGTAATGATTTTATTTCTTTGTTTAAATTATTTTCTCTTTTAACAGGTTCTGCTAACGCATAAGCAAACTTAGGAGATACATCATATTTTTCAATCATTGAATCTGCTAAATTGTAAGTGTCCCCTCTTTCTTCAAAAGAATTTTGTATAGATTTTAATGTTCTTGTTATTTCTGAGGGTTTATTTAATGTAATTCCCCATCCAGAAAGTTGATTAAGTTTTGAATAATCTCTTGAGATTGAATCGAGTTCTTTTCCATATTTTTTTATTGATTGTTGTTCAGTTAACCCCTCTCCTCCAAGACTTTTTGGTTTAGTAGATTGAATAGCTCTATCTTCTATATCCGAATAAACATTTGATGGAATTTCAACACCTAATTTGTTTGATTGATCTTTCAATCTTTTAACTACATTATCCTGAATACCAGAAAGTTTTTCATTTTGAATATTAGCGGTTTCATAAATTTTTTCTTTTCTAAGTTCAGCTTTTTCGGCTGCTTCGATAGCTTTATTTGGGTCATTTCCATAAAGAGCAGGATTTTCATTGAACATTCGTCCAGCATTTTCAATTATTTGTTCTTGTGTAGGAGGCACATATCCTTCTTGAATCTTTCTTAAATTTTCTTCTTGTGTGATAGAAGGAATTTCAGATCCACTTGGTTGCTTCGATCCAATTTTATTATCTCTAGGAAAAGGAGATTTTTTTATTTCATTTCCTCTATTTTGAGATTGAATTAAGGCTTGTCCTTTAGATTGTTGTTTTCCTAATTCTCCAAACGATTGAATCATTTGAGGTGTAACACCAGGAATAGTAGATATTCTAGCTAATTGCTGTAATGGAGTTAAATTTGCACTATCTTCTGCAAATCTATTTAATCCAGATGATAATCTATTTCTTTCAATCTCTTTTGGCAATTGTTCAGCCAACCCAGCTCCTAAACCTGATCCAATTCTTCCAAAAATATTGGCGTTTTGAATTTCTTGAGCCATTATTACCCCCTTCCAAAATTAAATGATGGCAATTGAGAAGAAAATCTAGGTGATTGCATTTGTTGATTTCCATAAGGAGAAGAATTTTGCCCTACTTTTTGACCACCAAAAGAATTAAATAAACTTGATCCAAATGCTCCGGCTGCGGGACCTGCTAAAGCTCCTAATCCAGCACCAACGGCAGGAGCAATATTACTTAAAAAACCTGATGATCCTGGTCTAGTCTCCATATTCTGACTGAAATTACCAAGTCCTTGTTGACCTATTCCTTGTAAACCCTGTGCTCCTTGTTGTCGAAGTCCAGCTCTAATAGCTCCAAGTCTTTCACTTAAATCTGATCCAGCGTTTACAGCAGCATTTCTAAATCCAGAACTACTTAATCCACCTGATCCCATTCCTGCAAATTGTTCTGCTAAACCTGGAATCGTTTCTTCATTAAATTGACGCATTTGCGGAGCTGCAAAAGCATTAAAATCAGCACTGTCATTTCCTAATAATCCTCTATAATAATCTGCTGAATCTCCAAAAGCACCACCCGCACCTTGACCTTGTGCAGCTTGTTGTAATTGAGTAAAAAGGTCTTCTTGTTCCGGTCTAAGTGTTGAAACATTTTCTCTTTTTGCCGGTGTACCTGTAAAAAAATTACTAGCTTTTTTGTTCCATGACTTTGGTGCTAATCCTAACCAACCTAAACTTAATCCGCCCATTTTAAACCTCTTTAAATTTCCTGAATGAATTCAATAGTGACAAAGACTCTTGTATACGATGTTCTGTTACTACCAGTAATAATATTAATATTTGTTGCATCCATATACATCCATGTCACTCCTGTTGCCGGTTCCGCATGATCTATTTCAAATGATGTTAATCCTATTGGATCTGTTGCACACGCATATAAATGAATAAGTGTAAATCTTGAATTAACTAAAATTCCATGAGGCACTGATTTTATTGTTGAATTTGGTAATGCTCCAAAATCTATAACTTTTCTAAGAACAGTTCTAAATTGTTGGGGAGAAGCATCTCCCATTGGAACAGGTACAGGAATAAATGATTTACCACTAATCAATTCTTCATCTAGATACCATCCAATTTCTCTTGCATTTACAGCATTTGATATTTTTTTTAGATGCTCGACTAAAAACTCTCTAGCCTCTTCCCATTTTTCGGGTACTGTATCATAGACTGGAACAAATGATTCAAAATCTTGACTATTCATTAAATACCTATCGCCACCCAAAAGAATTTAGTAAAATTAGTTGAGTTGCTACCTTCAAATAAATAACTAAATCCATTTTTAGAAACAGGATTTAATCCACCAGAGGAATAATTAACTATTGACAAAGTATTATCAGAAGAATTATTTGGTATTTCCGACAATAAGGTAGGTATAACAACAAAACAAGAATTTGGAAAAGCTATAGCTCCTGGAACTCTATTTAAAAAAGTAACATTTCCTCTAGCTTGTCCAGAACTAAAAAAACTCATTGTTTTTATTCCCCATTGAATTAACATTCCACTTGTCCACATCCAACCATCACCAGTAGCTAAAAATCCTGTTAATTGAGAAACTCCGCCTAATCCTGTTTTTGTAAATAATTGAGTATCAGGAACTCCTCCTGCTGTAACAGGAGTATATATTTTTGAATAAACTTGATTTACTCCAGGAATAGTAACTGGATCAGCTCCTTGAGTTACTTGTTGAATTACTTTGTGATATCCAGAAATTGAAGTGGTATTTGTAAAATCAACATGATTAATTCCAAATGTAGTATTTGAAGATTGAAAATTTCCTTGAATGTCGACTTGACTTACACTTAATTTATCTGCTGCCTGTGGTTTATTTACTTGATAAGCCATTAATTTCTCCTATTAAATCATATTTTTTAAGATACTAAACCAAGTCTCCCACCAATTCTTGACCAAATAATTTGAGCATCAATTTGAACATCTGATTCTTGGCATTGATTTTGCATTTGTTCATTTGATAATGTATATTCAATAGTCACAAAATTAGCATTAGTGGCACAAAATGCTCGATGCCAGTTCTTATTTCCTCCTACTAGACTTTGACCTTCAGGAAACGTAGGAATGGTGCTATTAAAAAAGGAATCTACTGCATTTCCCGGATTTGTATTAGATGGTTCTGCGTCATTGTAGTCGGTATAAACATTCATAGTGATTGCACCGTTTGCAGTGGTATCCATAAGAATATCTACATATCCCAATTGATATTGTTTCCCTTCATCCATATAGCTAAATTTTTTACTCACTATTCTAAAATTATCACGCACTTTAATTTGACCTCCTCCTGTATAAACATAAGAAGAGGGTGCTAATTGAGGTGAACTAAACTGTTCTGTTGATGCATCATAATAAGTAAGGTAAAAATCATCTGAAGAACCAGATACAGTAGTTATCATAAAAATATTATCATTTAATTCAGTGTAAAAAGGGGTTCCTAATGGAATATCAATGATTTGTATAATAGTTCCAGTAACCATATTATGTGATGGGCTAGTTACTAAAACAGGGTTATCCGTTAGGGTTGTCCCAAATCCAACAATATTTTTTATGTATAAACTCTGATCATTTGTTGTTTGACCTCCTTCAATTCCACCACCAATATATTCAATATATCCTTGTTGGTTTCCTCCTATAATAGCAGGAATATTTGCAGGTTCATTTCCCCATGTAAAATTACATTCTTGCCATGAAAGATTTGTATTTTCCCAAGTTCTTGTTGTAGGTGGTTGAAATGTTCCAAGAGCTGTCAATGAATCAGTAAATATTGCCCATGAATCATTTTCATAATTGTAAACCAATCTTCTATCAGGAAATTTTGCTCCTGTATCAGCTAAAGGATAAATCCAATAAGCTAATCTTTGAGTAAAATCTCTGATTCCTTGTATTCTTTTTGGTCCTTCATCTTGATTATTAAATTCAAAAATCAGATCAGGAATCTTAATATCGATTCTTTCGCTTTTAAATGAGTCACATTCAACAATTCCTTTATCTCCTATTCCAACTAGGGACGTGTCAAATTGAATCGCTGAGAACGTGCTTTCTGCACCTAATTCGCTGTTTACTTTTTCGATTTGAAATGGAGCAATTGATCTTCCGGTATAACGAAGTTGCCATGTACTTCTTTCGCAATATATGACTAAGTTATCTCTAACAAATCCAACGCTGACAATAGCTTGAGATGTTGGGATATCAAGAAAACCCCCTTTTCCTCTTATATCATCTCTCCAAGAATCTATTAATAAAGGATTTCCTATTTGAGACCATCTTATCCTATTATAATAAACTCCTCCACCAGCTTCAATTGTATTAAATACAACTAAGCGTCCTCTAAATGGCAACATTGCTAGGCATTGAGTAAGGAGATCCCCCGCTGCATTGATAACAGGAGAAAAGTTTGTCCAAGTTGTCCCATCGGTATATCTAATTGGATCGGAAGCAAAAAAGTTGGTAACCCAAAATAACTTCTTAAATGGTGCGGTTGCTGTTTGCCAATAATTTGTAGACCAAAAAAAGTCTGAATCTGAACCGCTCCATGTAGTTCCTGGAATAAACTCTTCAAATAATCCTAATGGTCCGTTATATCTATAAGCATATGTTTGATCAAAAATAATAGTTTCTTCAATATTTACACTATCTAGCTCTCTCAATCGAATCCCCATTACAGGAAGACAAGGATAATATTGAATGTTAATAAATATTTGAGCACCACCAACAAGAGCGGGAGAAAAATTTAAAGTTACTGCACCTGTAGAATAATTAATCGATGATCCTGTCGCATCTCCTTGTCCTGTAACTGCAAATGTTCCGTCTCCATCATCTGTAAATGAAAATGTATCTGGTCCAGGTCCTGCTGCTGCTATAAAAATAGATCCTGGGACAATGCTTGCATTTATTTGTGTAAATCCAAGAGTATTTAATATATTTGGAAAAATCATTGTAGCACCAGCTGTGCTATTTCCAAGTCCTGTAAGTCCTGTAAAATTACGTTGAAGTCTTCCTAGGTATTGGAACCCTTGCTTACGTTTTATTCTTTCTCTCCAAACAAAAGCATTTTCAATAACTGGATAAGCATCAGCAGGCAAAAGAAAGTTTTCTCTTGATTGAACAAGACCTGTTTCCATTCCTGCGACTTTAAGAGGTTGGTATCCTGCCATCTACCAATATCCAATTCCACCCACTCCGCCTGCTGCTGGAGTAGATGAATTAAAAATTGTATAATTAGGAGTAAATATTTCTTCGATGCTTTGTCTTTCTAAACAAAGAGCTTCTTGTCTATCAAATAGAACTGATAGATTCTGAACTCCTTCCATGTCTTGACGATCTTCTAAAACTTTTATTGCTGCTCCTAGAGCTAATAGCTGCCACCATTGATTTAATATAGGAACATCGGTTGTTTCTAAAAATTGAACAGGTGTCAGGTAAGTTTCTATTTCAATTTTATGGATCAACTTTGGAACCGGACGGACTGTAAATTCATTATTCCAGAACAATAAGCTATAAGGTCTTCCTGTTTGATATTGACTTACCCAAAGAGTCATTTGAGTACCAGCTGCCGGAGCTACAGGAAAATTAATACTGAATAATCCACTTACGTAATTTACTTGACCGATTCCCGCAGGATAAGGATTACCAAAAATATCTAATGTTGTCGTATCTACGTAAGGAAGTCCTGGATTTGCAGTATTTAAATTCTTCATTCCTGGAATAGGTGGTATAACAGGGGGAGAATTATATTGAGCAGGCACAGAAACTACAGGATTTGGCACTTGTAATTGAAGATTGCCATTTCCATCGTCTGCCACAGAGATTGCATTTCCATTAGCATCAACTCCACCTAAAGTAACTTGTTTACTTAAAAATGGACCTGGGACTGTAAAAGTAAAAGCAGTTGTTACGCCGTCTCCATTAATAGGATGAAATAATGTTGGAAACTTCGGCCAGATATTAAAATATTGGGTTCTATCCTTGTAAAAAGATCCTGAGATTCCATCAACATACATCGGCGCTCTGATGCCTTGATTATAGTTAACATCTAACGGATATCGATCTCTATAAGGTTCCGTATAGAAAGTGTAAACCGACCTCATGACATCTAATTTTATAGAGTATGGGAAATCCTGAGAATAGTAAGTATTTAGATACTGATCTATATCGACATCTTTTAATGAAGATTCACTAGCAGAAGCGGTGAGCCTACGTATTTTTTTTCTTATCGCTACGACTGTGCTATCTGCTGGTGCAATCGACATCAAAAACCTCGATGTAAAACGGTTTTACATTAGAAAAATTTAGTAGGAACAAGTTCGTGCAATGGTTCCATATCTTGGTCTTGATCTAATGGAGAACCATTTGAATTTATGTCTTCTCCATTAACAGAAATTAATCCTGATCGTCTTTTCATCTTTGATTCATTAACTTCTTTAATTAATCCCATTGGAACTTCGTATTCTCTCCCTGGAATTAAATGATATAATTTAATTGGATCACCAGACCATCTGCAGTATGGTTTAGTTAGTCTTTCATGATTTCCTCGACGATTGATATAGCGAACTTTGACTAATCGATTATCTTCTTTCTTTTCTGATTCGCATTTCTTTTTCATTTCAGGAGTCATGTTTTTAAAATCATCAAAAGGAACTGAATTGGTTAGGACTCCGATTAGTCCGTGTTCTTCTCCTGTTGCTGTTACCATTGCTACATGTGACATATTAATTTTCCTTCTTTATGTATTTTACTATGACATGGACTACATAACCATATCACCTCGAGAGGTTTGTTATAATTATCATGGTGTCCGTGTAATTTTATTTTTTCAAGGCATTTCTCACAAAATTTAGCCTTCACAATTTTTCCTGTTTTAACTGCATATCTTAATTTATTTCTTGCATTTCTTTTTATTTTGAACATTTCTTGAGTCTTATAATAATATGCTCGGGATTGTTCTTTCCCTTTTTCGGTAGCAAGATATGCATTTTCTTTTGCATTTATCTTGATTCTGTTTTTCCTGTAGTAAATACGTTGTTTTTCATTTATGAGTTTCCGGTTATTTTCAACGTATTTATGTGCTTTTTCTATTCTAGACGCCTTATGTTTTTCATAACTTTTTTTTGCAGATATTTTTATACTTTCTGGGTTTTTTTCTCTCTGCTCTTTTCTTCTCTTCAATAATTTTTCATGGTTTCTTTCAAGATATTCTTTACGATCTTTGCTAATACATTCTTTACAATAATGACAAAGACCGTCTTTACCTTTTGCCCAATTATGAAATTGATTTAACTCTCTATCTTTTTCGCATTTTCTACATTTTTTCATATTCTACCTCCATTTTGGGGTAGACTTTAACTCAATTGCCAGTATTGTTCAACGACTGAAAAGGTACTTGCTTAGTCAAATTATTAAACTCTAAATTTCTACTTCCGGATGGAGATAAACTTGCCGGAACTTCTGCTCCTGTTGAAACAGGGATAACGAAAGGATCAAAGTAAGTAGAGTCAATATCTACACTAATATTAGAACCATTAATTAAATTTATTTGACCAACCAATCCATTTGCTTGATACATACCATACAATCGAGGAACAACTAGTCTTACTAATTGTCCCACGATGTATGTGTTTGAGGCAGTTATCGAATCAACACTAATTGTAATTACCATAGGAAAAGATTGACTGATTGCTACTATCAAGAGTGAACTTGGAATAGCAATCGTTCCGGGTAAATATGTATTAGC
>JACDJC010001991.1_pt1 | contig 16872 bp, 12 predicted proteins | sample 7454191 | NCBI WGS metagenome assembly JACDJC01 (sample SAMN14253291, study PRJNA609438) | sludge metagenome | isolation source: sludge after 25d culture with pyrite and EDTA | collected 2018-12-20 | reverse complement strand
GTGGCAGCCCGGGCAGGCGGTGGTGCCGCCCGCGGTATCGTGCACGTTGCCGGTGTAAACGTAGTGCAGGCCGGCCTTCAGTGCGATCTCGCGGGCACGCGTGAGCGTGGACGCCGGGGTGGGCGGCACATCCTGCATCTTCCAGTCGGGATGGAAAGCGGAGAAATGCAGCGGCACGTCGGGCCCCAGTTCGCGCACGATCCACTCGCTCATTGCCTTGATTTCGGCGTCGGAATCGTTGTGGCCGGGAATCAGCAGCGTGGTGATTTCGAGCCAGACGTCGGTCTCGCGCTGCAGATAGATCAGGGTATCGAGCACCGGCTGCAGGTGCGCGCCGGTCAGCTTGACGTAGAAGTCGTCGGCAAAGCCCTTGAGGTCGACGTTGACCGCGTCCATTTTGGCGAAGAATTCGCGCCGCGGTGCGTCATGAATGTAGCCGGCAGTCACCGCCACGGTGTTGATGCCACGTGCGCGGCAGGCGTCAGCGACGTCCATTGCGTATTCGGCGAAGATTACGGGGTCGTTGTAGGTGAAGGCCACGCTCCTGCAGCCGCTCTCTTCTGCCGCCCGGGCAATTTCGTCGGGCAGCGCCTGGTCGACCAGGCTGTCGGTCTCGCGTGACTTGGAAATATCCCAGTTCTGGCAAAACTTGCAGGCGAGGTTGCAGCCGGCGGTGCCGAAGGAAAACACCGACGAGCCTGGATAAAAGTGATTCAGCGGCTTCTTCTCGATCGGATCGACACAGAAGCCGGACGAGCGGCCGTAGGTGGTGAGCACCATCTGCCCGCCTTCCATCTTGCGGACGAAGCACAGCCCGCGCTGGCCCTCGTGCAGCTTGCAGTCGCGCGGGCACAGGTCGCACTGGATGCGGCCGTCGGGCAGCGCGTGCCACCAGCGTGCGGGGGTGTGCGATTCGGCAATCGACATCATCTCTCCTTCCATTTGCTGACGGTGTAGCGCGACAGCCGCACCTGTTCCGCCCAGAAGTCCATCGACAGCCCCGCCTTGCGCTTGAGATGCGCCAGGAACTCGGCCGGCTCCGGCAACTGTTCCCACACCTGCGGCAGGAATGTGCTGCGGTAGTGGGCATACTCGAACACCACGCCGTCGACGCCCGGCCGCAGTGCGGCCAGCGCCTCGGCTTCGCTCGCCACCGGGATGGCTTCGCCGGGCGACAGCAACGACACCTCGACCCGGATGGCGTCGAATTCAGCACCACTCAGCGGCGCGAACCGCGGATCGCGAAACGCCGCCGCCACCGCGTTTTCCCGCACGTCGATGCCCAGCGGGCGGTGTGCCTCCAGGGTGCCGATGCAGCCGCGCAACTCGCCCTGCCGGGTCAGGGTGACGAAACTCGCGCCCGGCTCGTCGAGCCAGCCGGGCGGCGTCAAGACCGACGCCTGCCGGCCCAGTTGCGCGGCGATCCCGGAACGCGCCAGTTTCAGCAGGGTTTCGCCCCTGTCACCCTTATCCATGGCGGTCTGGTCGGGGCCGGCTGGCTGGTCGACATCGGCGGACCGGTGAAATGCAAACGCCGCATATCCCACCACCCGCTCGGGGTCGCCGGCGGTCTGGCTGGAATTACGCACATCCAGCGCCACCGGCTGCAACCCATGCCGGCGCGCCGCCAGCAGCAGACCGTTGACCGGGGTCGCGCCGCAGGCCTGTTCGTGGCTGAGCTGCGGGTCCAGCGCCAGGATCGCGTTCACGGTGCCGTGATCCATCTGGCGCGCCTGTGCGTCGGGCAAAAAATGCGACAGGTCGGAACTGATCACGATCAGCGTCTCGTCGCCGCCCCACACTTTTTCCAGCACCTCGGCCACCTCGGCCGCGGTCGCCTCGCCCACCGCCAGCGGCAACAACTCGAAGTCGCCCAGCACCTGCTGCAGAAACGGCAGCTGCACTTCCAGCGAATGCTCCATCTGGTGTGCCGCGGCGCTTCGGCTCACCTGCGGCAGGCCGGCAAGCCGCTGCATCCCCGCGCGGTCGAGCGCCACCTCGCCGAGCGGGGTGGCGAAGCGCTCCGCCTCGGGGAGCGCCAGTCCGCGCACATAAACCCGATGCGCGGGGCCAAGCAGCACCACCCGGCGAATTCGGCCGCGCAACTCAGCGAGCCGCGCATAGGCACTGGCGGCGACGGCGCCGGAATAGACGTAGCCGGCGTGCGGCACGATCAGCGCCTTCGGTGCGGGCACGGGTGCGGCCGGGCGGGCGTTGGACAACAGTTCGGCCAGCGCCTGCCTGAGCACAACCGGATGGTCGGGGTAGAACGTTCCCGCAACGGCAGCGGGACGGATCGTTGGCATGCGGTATTCCTTAATTAATCAGCGGCACCCGAGATCTTGAAAACTCGGCTCGGGCCGAGCGTGTCAGCGCTCGATGCTCGATACCCTTCGATCGTTCGACAAGCTCACGATTCAAGGCGGACGCTTGCAAGTTCATTGGGGCCTTATCGACCTTAAATGTGGGGGAATTCAAGAAAATCAAGCCTGGGCGTGGGGCTCAGCGACCCGCCCGAGTTTCCGGCCAGGCCGAATCCTCGCCATAATGGCGCCGGCAAGACCGTCCCAATTATTTCGATTATTTCCATCATCAGGAGGAACATGGCTTCATCCAGGCAAGCGGCCGACGAAAGCGCACTGTTGAAGGCGATCCTGCAGGAATCGGCGACCGAGTTTCTGGTTTTTGACGCTGAATCGCTGCAGATCACCCAGGCCAACCCTGCCGCCACGCGCAATCTGCAGCATCCGCTCAAGGCGCTGCGGCTGTTGACGCCGCTGGACTGCCTGGCCGCGGAGGATATACAAAGCTTCACCACCCTGCTCGGGGTGCTGCAAAGCGGCAAAAAACGCAGCGCCACGCTCGGGGCCCACTGCCACCGCCGCGACGGCAGCCTTTACCCGGTCGAGGCCAAACTGTTCCGTGCGGTGGGCAAGGGCCGGCCGATCTTCATCTGGATCGCCAGCGACGTCAGCCAGCGCGAAGCCACCCGGCAGGCGCTGGAACACAGCGCCTCGGATCTGCGCGCAATCGTCGCGCACATTCCCGGCATGGCGTATCAGGTACTGCGCACACAGGACGGCGCTACCACGCTGCGCTACGTCAGCGAGCAGTCGGCGCAGCTGCTCGGGATCAAGGCGGCAGCCCTGCGCGCCCGGCCGCAGCGGTTTTTTGAGCTGATTCTGGAAGACGACAAGCCCGATTATCTGGCCGGGCTGGCCCAGGCCGGCGGCGGCCACCTGAGCTTCAACTGGGAAGGCCGGATCTGGCTGGAAGCGTGGAAGGACGTGAAGTGGGTAAACATCCGTGTCAGCCAGCGCGAGACGGCGGAAGGCCTGATCTGGGACGGGATCATGCTCAACGTCACCCGCAGCAAGCTCGCCGAGGCGGAAATCCGGCGCTCGCGGGCGCAGCTGAGCGCGCTGGCCGCGCATGTGGAATCGGTCAAGGAGCAGGAACGCGTGCACCTGGCGCGCGAGGTGCACGACGACCTCGGCGGCAACCTCACCGCGATCAAGATCGGCCTGTCGTGGCTGAAACGGCATCTGCCGCCGGCCGAGGCCACCCTGTTGAAACGCACCGCCTACCTCGACAATGTGGTCGACCAGACGATCGACGCCACCCACCGGATTGCCGCCAGCCTGCGCCCGCCGGTGCTGGATTTCGGCATCGTCTCCGCGATCGACTGGCAACTGCAGCACTTTGGCCGGACCACCGACATCGCCTACGAGTTTAGCGCCCCCGACGAGGCCATCCCGCTCGACCCCGACGCTGCGATCACCGTATTCCGTATCGTCCAGGAAGCGCTGACCAACGTCGCCAAGCACGCTCAGGCCAAAAAGGTCAAAGTCGCGCTGGCACTGCAAGGCGACGAACTGCAGGTGAGCATCGTCGACAACGGGCTCGGCATCCCATCCTCGCCCGCCAGCAACGGCGCCGGCTTCGGCCTGCTCGGCATGACCGAGCGCGCGGCCGCGCTGGGCGGCGAGCTCGCGGTGCAGCCTGCGAAACGCCGCGGCACCCAGGTCAGCCTGCGGATTCCGCTGCCCGCCACCGGTGTCGCCACGGTTCCAGCGGCAAAATGACGGCATAATCCCCGCATGCATTTTTTGACCCGACCACCCCATGGCCGCCGCTAAGCCCTATCGCATCCTCATCGTCGACGACCACGCCATCGTCCGCGAAGGCCTCAAGCAGATTCTCGCCGAAGTCGACGACATCGTCGTCGCCGGCGAGGCCGACTGCTCCAGCAACGCACTGCAGATGGCCCGCCGCGAAGCCTGGGATCTGGTGTTGATGGACATCTCGATGCCCGACCGCAGCGGCCTCGAAACGCTCGAACTGATAAAGAAGGAGCATCCCGCGATCAAGGTGCTGATGTTGTCGATGCACCGCGAAACCCAGTACGCGGTGCGCGCGCTGAAGACCGGCGCCGCCGGCTATCTCAACAAGCAGAGCGCACCCGACCAGCTAGTCGACGCGATCCGCCTGGTCGCCTCGGGCAAGAAATACATCAGCGCCGAACTGGCGCAGGAACTGGCCAGCGAAATCAGCGGCGAACGCAACGGCATGCCGCACGAAACCCTGTCCAACCGCGAATACCAGACCCTGTGCATGATCGCCTCAGGCCTGCCCGTCTCCGCGGTCGCCGACAAACTGGCGCTATCGGTCAAGACCATCAGCATGTACCGCGCCCGCCTGCTGAAGAAAATGCAATTGAAGAACAATGCCGAACTGACCCACTACGCAATCAGGCACGGCCTGCTCGACTGAGCGCCTGCCTTTAAGAAATACCCGGGTTTTACCGCCCTAATCCGGCTTTCGGCCTGAACCGGCGGCCCCTACCATGCAAGGCATGGTTAATACGCCTTCAGGCGCCGCAAGCGCCCCACTTCAGCAACCTGAGTCGCAGACGATCGAAGATGCACTCGCTCTGCATCAGGCCGGTCAACTGGAAGACGCCGTCAGGTCTTACCTATCCATCCTGCAGGCCGATCCGGCCCATCCTGAAGCGAACTATCGCTTAGGCGGACTGGCAATGCAGACTCATCATTTCGACGCCGCACTAAGCTATTACACTGCGGCGCTCGACGCCGACCCGACCCGCGGACAATTCTGGCTCGCGTACATCGATGCATTGTTTCAGGCCGACCAACTGGAAGATGCCCGGAAGGTGCTGGCGCTTGCCCGGCAGCAGGGATTGCAGGGCGAGGACGTAGAGGCATTGGCGGCGCGGCTGAACAGCGCACAGCCTCCACAACAGTCAACCACTGAACCTTCACCGGCTTCCAGCGAGGCGGCACCCGCTTCCCCCGCCAGAAAACCCACCCTCCGCAAGAAAAAACACCCTCGCCCCAGCGAGTCAAACGCACTGCTAGCCGCATATCGCGATGGACGATATGCAGAAGCCCTGGTTCTCGCCCGAACGATGACGGAGCACTTTCCCCGGTACGAGTTCGGTTGGAAAACCCTGGGTGTGGTTTACGTGCAGCTGGGCAGAGCCACGGATGCGCTGGAGCCGATGAAACAAGCCGCTGCGCTGTCGCCTAAAGACGTCGAATCACATTACAACCTGGGCGTCATGCTTCAGCAACTGGGCCACGCGGACAAAGCCGTGGCCAGTTATCGGCGGGCGCTGCAGCTCAATCCCGCTTATGCCGACGCGCATCTCAATCTGGGGGTCACCCTTAACACCCTGGGCCGGCTGGACGAGGCCGAAGCCAGCCTTCGTCGGGCGCTGAAGATTACGCCCGAGCATGCCGAGGCACACAGCAACCTGGGGGCCACGCTTCAGGCACTGGACCGGCTGGACGAGGCCGAAGCCAGCTATCGACGGGCGCTCGAGATCCAGCCGGATAACGGCATTGGACACGACAATCTGGGTATCGTGCTCCAGCGGCAGGAGCGCCTGGAAGATGCCGAAGCCGCCTTCCAGCGGGCACTGCAGTTCAGCCCGGATTCTGCCGGGGTGCACAGACATCTGGGCAATGTCCTTCAGGAGAGAGGCTGTCCGAACCAAGCCGAAGACCGTTTCAGGGAGGCCCTGCGGATCAACCCGGATGATGCCGGGACCCATAACAATCTTGGCATCACCCTTCAGGGACTGGGTCGGCTGGACGAGGCGGACACACACTTTCAACTGGCGCTGCAGATCAATCCGGACGATGCCAGAACTCACGATAACCGGGGTAACCTGCTGTACTACCTGGGGCGCCTGAGCGGCGCCGAAGCCAGCTACCGGAAGGCGCTACTGATCGCCCCGGACGATGCCGGAATGCATGTCAATCTGGGCAAGGTTCTGAGGCATTTGAAACGCTACGAGGAGGCCGAAGCCTGTTTCCAGCGTGCACTGGAAATCAGCCCGCAGGATATTGAAATACACAACAACCTGGGACACGTACTTCATGACCAGGGCCATCTTACGGAAGCCGAGGCCTGCTACCGTAGTATTTTACAGACCCACCCGGATAGCTCTGGAGCCATAAGCAACCTCGGCCGCGTTCTCCAGAACCTCGGGCGGCCAGGCGAGGCCGAATCCTGCTACCGCAAGGCGGTGCTGATCAATCCGGATCATGCGCCGTATCATAGCAACCTGCTTTATTTTCTTCTGCTCAGCTCGACAGCGGATGGAAAATCGATTTTTTCAGAGCACGCCGGATTCGGCGAACAGTTTGAACCCAGCCTAAGACCGCATTGGCCAGAGCACACCCAGTCACGCGACCCTGAACGCCGCCTGCAGATTGGTTTCGTCTCGGCTGATTTGTACAACCATGCCGTGGCTTCATTTGTCGAACCGATACTGACCCATTTATCGGGCTGCCCGCACTTGTCGCTGCACGCCTACTACAACCAAGTCGTCAATGACTCTGTCACACACTGTCTGCGGCGCCGCTTCGCACACTGGCACCCGGTTTTTGGCATGTCGGATGCAGAATTGGCGGAAAAAATCCGTGCCGACGGGATCGACATCCTGATCGACCTCTCAGGCCACACTGCGGGCAATCGTCTGCTGACCTTTGCCCGCAAGCCGGCGCCGGTACAGGCCAGCTGGATAGGCTATCCGGGCACGACCGGCTTGAATGCGGTGGATTACTACCTGGCTGACCGCTTCGTGTTACCACCTGGGCAGTTTGACGACCAGTTCACCGAGAAAATCGTCCGTCTGCCGGCCAATGCACCTTTCCTGCCCTGCGAGGGGGCGCCACCGGTCAATGCCTTGCCTGCGCTGAGCAGGGGCCATGTAACCTTCGGCAGCTTCAACCGACCCAACAAATTAAAACGTGAAGTCATTACGCTCTGGACCAGGCTTTTGCGCGCCCTGCCCGATTCCCGCATGCTGCTGGGCGCGATGCCCGAAGAAGGCCAATACGACATGTTCATCGAATGGTTTGCCGAGGAAGGCATTGCACGGGATCGGTTGGATTTCCATCCGCGCAGCAGTATGGAAAACTACTTGGGGCTGCATCATCAGGTGGATATCTGCCTGGATACCTTTCCGTACAACGGGGGCACTACGACCAACCATGCCTTATGGATGGGTGTACCGACATTAACATTGTCGGGAGAGAGTATGCCTAGTAGGGTTGGGGCAGCGATCTTGTCCCATGTGGGGCTACAAGATTTCATAGCCGAGTCGGCCGAAGAGTTTGTAGCACGGGGTTTATATTGGGCAGACAAGCTTTCCACTTTGGCCAAGTTGCGAGCCGACCTTCGCGAGAGTCTGGCCCAGTCTCCAGTGGGTAAGCCGGACCTCGTGGCCGCTGGATTGAATGATGCGTTGCGTACCATGTGGCGACGCTGGTGTGCGGAATTACCCGCAGAAACGTTCGATGTGCCCTTGCACGGCCTGGATAACAAAGCACTGGGCGCGAATAAATGACTGCACCTTTAAGAAAATCGACGGTTTATGTTACCCAGCCATTTTTGCCGCCGCTGGAGGAGTTCATTCCTTATCTCGAGCAAATCTGGGAAAGCAAATGGCTGACTAATGCGGGCCCATTCCACCAGCAGCTTGAACAGGCGCTTTGTGATCATCTTGGACTAGACCACATCGCCCTGTTCACCAATGGCACCATTGCTCTGGTTACCGCGTTGCAGGCGTTACGTGTCACCGGCGAAGTCATCACCACGCCCTATTCATTCGTTGCAACCTCGCATTCCTTGCTGTGGAACGGAATCAAGCCTGTGTTCGTGGACATTGATCCCAATACGCTCAACCTCGATCCGACAAAGATCGAGGCCGCCATCACGCCACATACGACGGCAATCATGCCGGTGCATTGTTATGGGCATCCCTGTGACGTGGAGGCCATCCAGAAGATTGCCGATAACTACAACCTCAAGGTCATTTATGACGCCGCCCATGCTTTTGGTGTTCAGGATGCGCAAGGCAGCATCCTTCGGCATGGTGATCTGTCGGTACTGAGTTTTCATGCCACCAAAGTGTTCAATACATTTGAGGGCGGCGCGATCGTGTGCCCTGATGCAAAAACCAAAGTACGCATCGATCATCTGAAAAATTTCGGTCATGTGGGTGAGACCTGTGTGGTGGCTCCCGGTATCAATGGCAAGATGAGCGAATTCAATGCGGCACTCGGCATGCTGCAACTGAAGTACATAGACCAGGCCCTTGCGCGTCGTAAAGAAATCGATGCGGCCTACCGTGAACAGTTGACGGGTGTGAAGGGGATTCGCTACCTGTGCGACGCGAGCGAAAAAGCGGCCAACTACGCCTATTTCCCGATCCTGATCGATGCCGACTACCCCATCAGTCGCGATGATCTTTACCAACGTCTCAAGGACAATGGCATCCATCCACGCCGCTATTTTTATCCTCTAATATCCGACTACTCCATGTATCGGGGTCTGCCTTCCGCCAATCGAGACAACCTTCCGGTCGCCGCCGCTGCGGCAGAGCAAGTTCTCTGTCTGCCAATCTACCCGGATCTGGATATATCCGCGGTCGATCGGATCACTCGCTTCATTGCAGCCCAATAAGTGAAAAGCGCGATGAGGCTAGCCATCATGCAGCCTTACTTCATGCCCTACATTGGCTATTTCCAGTTGATCGCGGCAGTCGACAAGTTCATCGTGTACGACAACATCAAATATACGAAGAAGGGTTGGATCAACCGCAACCGCATGTTGCAGAGCGGCAAGGATGCGATGTTCTCACTGCCACTGAAAAGCGATTCGGATTGTCTGAATGTGTGCGAGCGCGAACTGGCGGCAGATTTCAACCGCGGCAAACTTCTGAACCAACTCAATGGGGCATATCGGCGGGCGCCGTATTTCGACCAGACGTTCCCTCTGATCGAACAGATCGTGCAGTATGACGAGATGAATCTGTTCCGCTATCTGCGCCACTCCATTGCCAAGACCTGTGAACACCTGGGTATTTCGACGGAGATTCGGATATCGTCTGACATTGCCATCAACCACGATCTGAAGAGCCAGGACAAAGTGCTCGCCTTGTGCGAGGCGGTCGGCGCAAGCACTTATGTGAACACCATTGGTGGCACCACGCTGTATTTGAAAGAAACGTTCCGGGAGCGGGGAGTCGAGTTGACGTTTATTCGGCCAAAACCGTTCGAGTATGTGCAGTTTGGGGCTGGCTTCGTGCCTTGGCTCTCGATTGTCGACGTGTTGATGTTCAATTCACTTGAGAGCATAGCGGACCGCGTATTGCACGGTTTCGAACTACACGATGGAACGTCGCAGCAAGTGGGACTTCAATACATTCAGGAATGAATATGGGAAACAATCTGGACATGCATGTCCGCGCCTATCAGGGGCAGAACATTTACGATTTCGACAATCATATTCAACTGAAATGGTACCCAGAACGGATTGTGAAATTCTCTGCAGGTGCCCATTCCTTGTTGGAGCTGGGACTCGGCCACGGGATTACCGCAGATATGTTCGGACGCCATTTCAAGCGGCATGTGGTCATTGATGCGTCGCCTGCGGTTATTACCAATTTTCGGCAGCAATACCCTGAGTCGCAGGCCGAGATTGTCGAGTCATACTTTGAAACTTTCGATACAGACGAGCGCTTCGATGTGATTGTGTTCGGCTATATCCTCGAACACGTTGCTGATCCTGTACAGATACTGAAGCATTTCCGTCAATTCCTCGCTCCGGGCGGCCGTATGTTTGTCACCGTGCCGAATGCCGAAGTGCTTAACCGAAGATTGGGGCATTTGGCCGGCATGCTGCCTGACATGCAGCAAATGTCCGAGCATGACCTGCTGCTTGGGCATAAACGCTACTACACCGTGGATTCATTGAGAGAGGATGTCGAGGCGTCCGGATATACCGTCACACGAATGGAGGGCATCTATCTCAAGATGCTGACGACCAGCCAAATGGTTTCGCTTGATCTGGCTGAGCCTGTCATCGATGCACTATGCCAGGTTGCGATCGATTACCCGGAATTGTCTTGCGGCATCATGGCGGAGCTTGCTTTGGCAGGTTAGCAATATGACCCTCAAGAGCAAGGTGCTGATCTTTCCCGCCGGTTCTGAAATTGGACTGGAAATATACAATTCGTTGAAATACAGTCATCACGTGGAGGTGTTTGGCCTGTCTGGCAAGAGCGATCACGCTGCGTTCATGTACGACGAGGGCCGTTATATCGAGGACGAGCTGTTGTACGTAGACCGACCCGATTTCATCGAACGCTTTAATGCTTATCTGCACCAGTTGCATATCGAATTTGTCTATCCAACGCATGACACTGTCGCCAATTATCTAGCGGAACATCAGGAGCAATTGGTGGCCAAGCTCATCACCTCCACGAGTGAAACGAACCGCATTGCCCGAAACAAGCATGAAACCTACAAAACATTCGCCGGTTCCAGCATTTGTCCTGAAATGTATATCGCTCCCTATCGCAGTCTGACGTTCCCGGTGTTCCTCAAGCCCGATGACGGTCAGGGTGGCAAGGAGACTTTCCGGGCAGATGATGAACACGATTTGGCTTTTTATCTTGGCAAGTCGCCAGAATTATTGGTCACAGAATTCCTGCCGGGCGAGGAGTTGAGTGTCGATTGTTTCACCGATTTCAACGGCGATCTGCTTTTTATCGGCCCCAGGACGCGCGAGCGTGTACAGATGGGCATCTCTTTTCGCTCCACTGCGGTGGCTGTCGATGATGAAATTGACTTTATTGCGCACACCATAAACGACAAAGTCACATTGAACGGGGCCTGGTTTTTTCAGATCAAGCGTGATCAAAACGGGAGGTTCAAGCTGCTTGAGTTTGCACCACGCCAATCCAGCACCATGGGTTTGTACCGACATGCCGGGATCAATTTTGCCCTGCTGAGCCTGTTCAATGCGCAACGCATTCCGGTGCAGATATTGCGAAACGACTACCCACTTCAACTCGATCGCTGTCTTTACAACCGGTTCAAGGCTGGCTTGGCGTATCACCGGGTGTACATTGATTTCGATGAAACGCTGGTTGCTGGCGACCAAGTGCACGATAAGATAATGGCATTCCTGTATCAGTGCCGCAATCGCCAGATAGAGATCATTCTGATAACCAAGCACCGCCATGATATTGACGATACGTTAGGAAAATTTGGCATCGCGAGGAGCTTGTTTTCAGACATCATCCATTTATCCGAAGAACAGGTCAAATGGAATCACATCGATCCGGATGGATCGATTTTCATCGACAATTATTGGTTTGATCGGCGCGAGGTGAAGCATAAGCTCGGCATCCCGGTGTTCGACGTCGATGCGGTTGAGTGTTTGCTGCACTAGCAGGCGGGGGGAGTGCGTGTTCAAGTGGGAGAAACTGGGCAAGTTATTTGATCCTCGGGATCTGCAGGGTGAGGTATGGATGCATGAGTTTGCACAATCGCCTTCCGCTCTGGTGATGGATGACCGAGTTCGCGTGTATTTCTGCACCCGTCCCAAATCTGATTCACAAGGAATGTATTTGAGCTACCTGGCTTATATCGACCTTGATCGGCACAACCTGCGTGAGGTTGTAGGTATTTGCAAGGGGCCGTTGCTGGATCTTGGGAAGCGGGGGACGTTCGACGAGTTTGGCACCAATCCGATTTCGGTGATTCGCGATGGCGATGAAATCAGAGTGTATTACGCAGGCTGGATTCGCTGCGAGTCAGTCCCCGTCAATGGTGCGATCGGCATTGCCATCAGCCGTGATGGCGGCGAGTCATTTATGCGGCTGGGTGATGGCCCGGTTATTTCATATAGTCCGGATGAGCCTTTCATGATGGGCAGTCCCCGGATACGGAAATTCGGGGGGCGCTGGTATCTCTGGTACGTAAGCGGAAAAGTCTGGCTTAAAACAGAGGGCAAACCCGAGCCGGTGTACAAGATACGCATGGCTGCTTCCGAAGATGGAATCAACTGGGTCAAGCACGGGCAGGATCTGCTGGAAGACCGACTGGGCGGGAATGAGTGCCAGGCATGCCCGGATGTGACATTCCGTGACGGCAAGTACCACATGTTTTATTCATACCGGCATAGCCACAATTACAAGACCAGCGAAGGGGGCTATCGCATTGGCTATGCCGTGTCCGATGACATGATGCATTGGCAACGGCACGATGAAATGGCGGGTATGGAGGTGTCGGAAACTGGCTGGGATTCCGGGATGGTCAGTTATCCCAATGTATTCACTCTGGATGAGGAAACCTACCTGCTGTATCAGGGCAATGAAATGGGGCGGGCCGGCTTCGGTCTCGCGAAACTGGTTTCTCCTTGGGATAGTGGCTACAAGTGAAGTGGGATAAGTTAGGCAAGATATTCGACCCGGTCGAACACACGTTGCCGATAGATAGCGTTGGTTTTGCACAATCTCCTCAGGCCCTGGTGTTGGCCGATCGGGTGCGGGTTTATTTTTCAACGCGCGAACGAGACAGTGTCGGAAAATATCTAAGCCATGTTGCATTTGTTGATTTTGACAAAACTTTTCAGGTTATTTTGGACGTATCCAAAGGGCCGGTAATTGCGCTGGGCAAGCTTGGCTGTTTCGACGAACACGGAATTTTTCCAATCAATGTGTTGCAGGACGGCGAACGGGTGCTGGCCTATACGACCGGGTGGAACCGGAAAGTATCGGTGTCGGCAGATGCGGCCATTGGCCTTGCCGTCAGCCACGATGGCGGGGTCACCTTCGAAAAACATGGCCATGGTCCGGTCATGGCAGCTTCATTACGTGAACCGTTTTTGGTGGGCGATGCATCCGTTAACAAATATGATGGCATCTATCATATGTGGTACATATTTGGGGTCCGTTGGACGCAGCCTTCGGAGTCCGAGCCGCCGGATCGGGTATATAAGATCGCTCATGCCATTTCCTCGGATGGCATCGAATGGCGCAGAGATGGCAAGTTGATCGTTCCCGACAAACTGGGTGCCGATGAGTGCCAGGCATTGCCCACCGTTATCCATCTGGACGGGACCTATCATATGTATTTCTGCTATCGGGCGGCCCATGGTTTCAGGGAGCGTTCGGACAAGGCCTACCGTATAGGCTATGCACACTCGACCGATCTGGTTAACTGGATACGCGACGATTCACAGGCTGGCATTGATGTGTCAGCAGTGGATTGGGATTCCCATATGCAATGCTATCCCCATGTGTTCGAGTGCGACGGCAAGGTCTACATGCTATACAACGGCAATGAGTTTGGTCGCCATGGTTTCGGCCTTGCAGTACTGCGAAAATAATCAATCATCACTTGAAAATCAACCATGCCAACTTCGCGGGACTACAACGACGAATTTAAGGATACGGATGCAACGGCAGGCGGCAGGAAATATGCCTACTCGTTCGATTATGATGTGTTGCACCCCTTTATGATCAAGTCATTTGAACCCTTCTTCAAACAGGGAAGCCTGCTCGAACTAGGCAGTTTCAAAGGTGAATTTACCCAAAGATTTTTACCGTATTTCGATGATGTGACTTGTGTTGAGGCCTCGAATATCGCCGTCGAGGAAGCCCGGAAGAAACTGGGTGACAAGGTGAAGTTCGTCAACGCACTGTTCGAGAAGGTGGCGCTACCCAAGCGCTACGACAACATTGTGCTGACCCATGTGCTGGAGCATCTGGATGACCCCGTCCGGGTGCTTAAACGAATCAACGATGAGTGGCTGGCCGAAGGCGGCAGATTCTTTCTTGTGTGCCCGAATGCCAATGCACCTTCCCGCCAGATCGCAGTCAAGATGGGATTGATTTCGCATAATTCCGCTGTCACGCCGGCTGAAGCCGAGCATGGCCACCGGTGCACCTACACGCTGGACACTCTGGAGCGAGATGCGGTGGCTGCAGGCCTGAAGGTGGTCCATCGCTCCGGAATATTTTTCAAGGCGTTGGCCAACTTCCAATGGGATCGATTGCTGCAAACCGACATCATTTCCAGCGAATATTTGGAGGGGTGCTACAAGCTAGGTCAACAGTATCCGGATATGTGTTCCAGCATTTTTCTGATGTGTGAGCATGGCAGTCCCAAATACTGCGATGCACCGTAAACTTTGCTTAAGGTTCACATTTTCGCTGGCCAAGAAAGCCAGGCCCGTACAATACTGATCCACTATTCACGACACCCTTACGCCCTAATTAGCTGAACTATCGGCCGTTGCCCCCCTCTTCCTCCGGTTGATGGATAGGGCCAGTATGGTGGGCACGTTTCGAGCGTCGCTCACCCCTTTCCCCAGAAATGCCCTCTTTTTACCACCCTAATCGGGCCTTCGCTCCGGACAGGCAGCCCCTAACATATGGGGCATATCAATTCCTTCTCAGGGCCTGTGTGTCGACATGTCTGAACCGACCGCCAAAATCAACCTTGCCAATCCGACCGAGGTCGCGCGCGAGACCCTGCGTCGTCTGGCCATGCGCCGGATCGCGCCGACCCCGGACAACTACCAGACGCTGTACGACGAAATCGTCGGCACATCGAGCGTCGCGGCCGATCCGAGCACGCCGTCAGCCGCGACTGCATTGGCCGGGCTGGTCATGGACCTCAACCTGCAGTATCCCGAACTGGCATCTTCGATCGAAACGCTGGACCAGTCCACCCGCAGCGGCGACTGGGCCCAGTGCCGCAAGCAACTGGGGCAGATCACCCGGCAGATCAGACAACAGGCCGATGCCGGCGACACATCACGTCCGCAATCCGAAGACCTGAACCTGCTGCGCGAGCTGCTGGCGAAAACGCTCGAATTTGCCGTAGTCACCCAGTTGTCACACAGCCCGCGACTGGCGGAGCAGGCCCAGCAACTGGCGAACGCGGTACGCGAGGCCGAAACCGCCTCGACCCTGCGTAGTGCCGCCTCGGGCTTGAAGTCGTTGTGGGTCGGGGTCGAAATGCAGGCAGCGGACGCTCATGCCCAGCAGGAAATGCTCAAGCGCATCCTGCTGCTGCTGGTGGAGAACATCGGCGAACTGCTCGACGACGACACCTGGCTGCGCGGCCAGATCGACATGGTGCAGGACGTCATTGCCGGCCCGCTGATGATCCAGTCGCTGCAGGAAGCGGAAAAACGGCTCAAGGAAGTGATCTACAAGCAGAGCATGGTCAAGCACGGCCTGCGCGAGGCGACCGCCACGCTGAAAGCCACCATGACCACCTTCGTCAGCCGGATGAGCGATGCGGTGGCCGCCAACGACGAATACCAGGGCAAAATCGCCTCGCATATCGAGCAGATCAGCAATACCGAAGATGTGCTCGAGCTGAACCGGATCCTGGAAAACCTGCTCGAAGAAACCCGCGTCGCGCAGACCAACACCCGGCGCGCCCACGATCAGCTAACGCTGGAGCGCGACATCGCACTGCAGGCCGATAGCCGGATCAAGGAACTGGAAACCCAGCTCGCGCAGATGAGCGCGCTGGTGCGCGAGGATCCGCTGACCCGCAGCCTCAACCGGCGCGGCCTCGACGACGAATTCGCCCGCGAGGCCTCGCGCGCCGACCGCTACGACACCCCCTTTGCCATCGTGGTGCTCGATATCGATAATTTCAAGGCGCTGAACGACAAGCGCGGGCACCAGACCGGCGACGAAGCACTGGTCCATCTGGTCAAGGTGGCGAAAGAAGAACTGCGCCTCACCGACCACATCGCGCGTCTCGGCGGCGAGGAATTCCTCGTCATCCTGCCGAACACGCCGCTCGACGAGGCCGCCAGGATCATCACCCGGCTGCAGCGCAACCTGACCAAGAAATACTTTCTCGACAACAACGAAAAGGTGCTGATCACCTTCAGCGCCGGCGTCACCGAGCGCGCACCCGGCGAAGCCCAGGAAGCCGCCATCGCCCGTGCCGACGCCGCCATGTATCAAGCCAAGCAGACCGGCAAGAACCGCGTATGCACCGCGCCGCGCCCTACTGCCGCGATAACAGAATCACGATGATGCAGTTTTTTAAGAATCAGCCTTAACTTTCTCCGACCCCCGACGATTCATCACACAACGGCGGATCATGTAGCCCAAGCGGGCTGACCAAAGTTGACGGCACCTGGCCGAATCAATCGACCCACTTAAGGAGAAGTACCATGGCACAAGTTATCAACACCAACGTCGGCGCCCTGTTTGCCGGCGCAGCCCTGAACAAATCGGCACTTGCTCTGCAAACCGCCCAGGAACGCCTGTCTTCCGGCCTGCGCATCAACAGCGCCAAGGACGACGCGACCGGCCTGGCCACCGCAACAGGTTATGACACGCAGATTCGCACCGCCAACGTGCAGATTCGCAACGCCAATGACGCGATTTCGACGGCGCAAACCAACGATGGCTATCTGGGGCAAATCACCGAAAACCTGCAACGGATCTCAGAAGTCCTGGCTGGAGCAGGAAACGCGTCAGGCAACGCAGAAACCACCGCGCTGTTTTCT
>JACDJC010001989.1_pt1 | contig 16874 bp, 14 predicted proteins | sample 7454191 | NCBI WGS metagenome assembly JACDJC01 (sample SAMN14253291, study PRJNA609438) | sludge metagenome | isolation source: sludge after 25d culture with pyrite and EDTA | collected 2018-12-20 | reverse complement strand
TGATGGGCGCGAGGTCGAGGATGGAGAGGGGAATCATGGTTCCCAAGGTCGGGGCGCAGGCGCGTTTGGCAAGGGTGGCGTGCACCCGGACTGCGCCCTGCGGCGAGCGTTGCTGGAAGCACATGCCCAGCCCGCCCGCCGGGGATATCCGTGCGCCTTCTGACCTACTGGCAGCTGGTGCAATCGCGGCGGCGGCTGACTGGCAATTCGGGCGGTCTGGCGCGAGTGCCAGTGGTGGTGGCGCAGGATCGGGCGATGGTGGTTGAACTGTAAGCGACCACCCACCGCACCCTGCCAAGCGCGCTTGGCGGATCATCCGATGGGCAACAGGGTATCGATGTCGCGCTCGGGAGGGGTTGGCAGTCGCGTGGCGAAGGACTGCACAACCTCGTCCCAGGTTGACAGCCGACCGGGAGCCTCACGGCAACGCCGCGCGGGCTCAGTCGTGAGGCTTCGCCGGCTGCATTCTGCCGGAGTCCGGCCGGATGGCACGGTTTGCCCGCGTTTGACCGCTCACCCGGGGCGGTTCAAGATTCGGCGCCTGATACCCCAAACCGGGCCCTTGATGTCGCGTGGCGTCTGTCGTATGGATGCAGCGATGGACATGCCACCAATCCGCGATGCATCCATCGACACATGGGAGGAATGACGATGCGAATTGCCAAGGACAACGTGGACATCAAGATGGAGCTTCCGGGAGCGGTGATCCGGCAGCGAACGGATTTCGGCGACGCCACGGGATTGGGCAAGATGAGCGGCGAATACTTCAGCTTGTCGGCAGGTGTCGATACCACACCGCTGTTCGAGGGGCTGGAAGGCGATCTTTGTCAGTGCCCCCACTGGGGCTTCATCTTGCGCGGCCAACTGACCACCACCGACGCCGACGGCGTTCACGAGACCGTCAAGGCGAACGATCTATTCTACTTGCCGCCAGGGCACAACGTGAAGGTCGATGAAGACGCGGAGATCATCATGTTCAGTCCACAACGCGAGCACACCCATGTCATCAATCACATGATCCGGAAGGTGCAAGGCTGACGCTGGTTCGGATATGGCATCCGCAGGAGTGCGCTGGCGTCGGCAACGCTGGCGCCGGTCAGTCTCGTCGCCAATCGGCATTGATGGACCGACAGGTCGCGGTGGCGGCGCGAGATAGGGGAAACGCCTTGGTGGAATCGATCGTGCCGCAGATCTCTGCGTTCCGCTTCACCCTCCCCCGATGACCACCCGGGCCGCCTCGCGTACCCGTGCTGCCAACGGCAGCCCTCGACGCCAATCGCGCCCGTGGTGGCGGCGGTTCATGCGCGCATTGGCGTGGATCGTTGGCATCGTATCGCTGCCGGTGATCGTCCTGGTGCTCTGGAATCGAATCGACCGGGCGCCGACCGTACTGGCGCAAAGTTACGCGTCGTATTCCAGACCACAGGTCGCCGATGCAGACAACGCGTGGATGGCATTCGCCGGTCTTGGGGCCGCACCCGACGAGGAACCGCTGGCACTCGCCAGACGTCGCGTCGACGCGCTGAATGCGCGCATCGCCCAACGCCCGGCGACAGCCGCCGACGAGGCCGAGCGGGCGCTTTTCGAAGATCGGCTCCCGCTGGTCAGGCCCGACGCGTCAAGGGACGGAAGCGATGACTACTGTCCGTCGCGCGAACCTGATTGCCTCGCGTGGGCCCGCACGCATGGCGCGATGCTGCGCCGTTTGCGCGATGCCAACGCGCTGCGCCTGCAACGCTACGGGAAGCTGCTGAGCCTTCCCGGCTGGCAGGTCCGCTATCCATCGGATGCCGATGTCCCGTATGTGGATACATCTGTCGGCGTCCTTTACGTCAACCTGGTTGCCTTGGGTCTTGCCAACACAACTCCCGGCGCGGCACAGGCGGATCACGGATTCGAGCTTGAGCGCCTTGCGCAGCACGTCGCATTCTGGCGTCGGGTGCGCAGTGAACCGCAGGATGTGGTGACGATCCTCAGGTCGGGACGCATGATCGAGAATGCCTACTGGATCCTTGCCGCGTGGCTGGACCGGGCTGGCGTGGAAGAGATCTCGACCCATGCGGACACCATCGACCGCATCCTCCAACCGCCCTCGAAACCCGTGGACTGGAACCTGGAGATGGCCGAGGAATACCGGCAGTTCGACCGCAAGCTGCTGCTCGGGCTGCCAGGTCCGGCACATGTTCTGGGCCGATGCATTTCCGGTGCGGTCGAAGGCGGCTGTGTCAAGATGCTGCTCATCAACCTTGCATTCGCACGTCAGGCCACCCTCAACATCTACGCTGTGCAGCACAAGGAGATGCAGCGTATTCTCGAAGCCCCGCCGCTGGACCTGGAGAACGTAAAGCTCGCGGCGCGCAAGGTCATCGAGGCTACCTGGCCGCGCTTCGATGGTGTCGGTATCGTCCTGTCGCAATTGTCCTACAACTACGCCGGCCGCACGCTGGCGGCCGTCGCCATGCCGGCATTCGACTGGGGCGAACGCGAGCACGGTCGGGAAGCGCTGCGGCGTATGGTGCGGATAAAGTACGCGGCGCGACTGGCCCGAATCGACGTCAAGGACATGCCGGATTTTGTCCGCAAGCTCGGCGAACCACTGCACAATCCACTCAGCGGACGCCCATTCGACTGGGATCCCGTGCTGCAGACCCTGCATTTCGCGCCGCGGGCAGTGAAGGATTGGAAGCGGGCACGCGTGGACATCGGCTATCGCCCGCCGCCGACTGCTTGAGTCGACAGCCGCAGTCAGTGGCAAACACCTTCGATCCGGGGCTCGTGTCCGCGATCCCGGCGGCCGCGCGATCGAATGGATCGCGCGGCCGACATCCTCGACAGGACACGCTGGCGCTGCCTTACGGTTTGGTGTAGCCCAGGTGCAGCGTGATCTTGTCACCGGCCTTGAGTTCGGCCATGGTCGGTGGCGGGAAATGCAGCGTCAATTCCATGCCTGCGCTGGTCACATGGACGATGCCGGTCTTGGCATCGGCCGACGTCACGGTCGCGGGCATCTTGTGCATGCCCATCACGTTGCCGCGCATGCCCTGCATGCCTTGCATGTCCGAGTGCATGGCGCCCATTTTCCCCATGCGATCCGGGGGCGGGTTGTCCTGGGCCACGGCGAGGCCGCTGATGGCCAGCGCAAGCGCCAGGGAAGCAAGAATCGAGGTCGGTGACTTGAGGGAAATGCGCATGGATGTACTCCCGGTGTGGCCTTGTCGGACGCGACGCGCATAGCCTGTGCCCGAAGCGGTGTACGAGGGCTAAATCCGGCCGGCAGCCGATTCCGCCGCCGGCCGGTCTTTCAGCCCATTTTCACATTCGAGCCCCCTGCCGGCGGGCGCGCCTCAGGTCGCGTTGGCGCAACAGGCGGAATGCCGCAGGCAGCACCAGCATCGACAGCAGCGGGGCGGTCAGCATGCCGCCGACCATGGGTGCGGCGATGCGCTGCATCACTTCCGAGCCGGCGCCACCGCCGAGCATGATCGGCAGCAGGCCGGCCATGATCACCGCGACGGTCATTGCCTTGGGACGCACGCGCAGCAGCGATCCCTCGCGCACCGCGAGGTCGAGTTCCGCTTCGCTGGCCTGCGGATTCAGCGCAAGCTGGCGGTCCCACGCCTGGTGCAGGTACAGCAGCATGATCACGCCGAACTCGGCGGCGACGCCGGCAAGTGCGATGAACCCGATCAGGGTCGCCACCGAAACCGCGTGGCCCAGCAGCCAGATCAGCCACAGGCCGCCGACCAGCGCCAGCGGCAGGCTGAGCATGATGATCGCGGCATCGTCGAAGCGGCGAAACACGAGATAGATCAGCACGAACACGATGCCGATCGTGGCCGGAACGACGAGGCGCAAGCGTTGCATCGCGTGTTGCAGGTATTCGAACTGCCCCGACCAGGCGAGCGTGTAGCCGGCCGGCAATGCGACCTGCGCGGCCACCGCCTGCTGGAGCGCGGCAACCTGCGCGCCAAGATCCGAGCTCGATGTATCGACATACACATAGGTGGCGAGCTGGCCGTTCTCGCTCTTCAGCATCGGCGGGCCAGCGCTGGTGCCGATCTCGGCAACCTGCCCGAGGGTCACCTGGCTGCCATCGGCGGCGACGACGGGCATCGCGCGCAGTGCGGCCAGTGAATCGCGCTGCGCGCGCGGATAGCGCAGCACGATCGGGTAACGCTCCAGGCCTTCGACGGTCTGCCCGATCGGCGCGCCACCGACCACCGTCGCGATCATCCCTTGCAGCATCGCCTGGCTCAGGCCGTAACGCGCCGCCTCCGCGCGCCGGATGCGGATGTCCACGTAGCGGCCCCCGGCGGCGCGATCGGAAATCACCGAGGTCACCCCCGGCACTTCCTTCGCCACCGCCTCGATCCTTGCTGCCAGGCGTTCCAGCTCGCGCGTGTCCGGCCCCAGCACCTTGATGCCGATCGGGCTCTTGATGCCGGTGGCCAGCATGTCGATGCGGTTGCGGATCGGATACACGAACAGGTTGGTGAGCCCGGGCACCTTGACCGCGGCGTCGAGCTCGCGCTGGATGCCCGCCATCGTCATGCCCGCTCGCCAGTCCTTTTTCGGCTTGAAGGTGATGGTGGTCTCGAACATGGTCAGCGGCGCGGGATCGGTGGCCGAGTCGGCGCGCCCGGCCTTGCCGAACACGTGCTCGACCTCGGGCACGGTCTTCAGCATGCGGTCGGTCTGCTGCAGCAGTTGCGCGGCCTTGCCGGCGGACAGGCCCGGCAGGGCGGTGGGCATGTACAGCAGCGTGCCCTCGTCGAGCGGCGGCATGAACTCGCTGCCGAGCCGGCTCCACGGCAACCATGCCGAGGCCAGTACCAGCCCGGCAATCACCAGCACCGTCAGCGGCGCGCGCAGCACCCAGTCGATCAGCGGCCGGTAGGCGGCGGTGAGGGCGCGATTGAGCGGATTGGCGTGTTCGGGCCGGATGCGCCCGCGCACCAGATAGCCCATCAGTACCGGCACGAGGGTGACCGACAGGCCGGCCGCGGCGGCCATCGCATAGGTCTTGGTGAATGCCAGCGGCTTGAACAGGCGGCCTTCCTGCGCGCCCAGCGCAAACACCGGCAGGAACGAGAGCGTGATGACCAGCAGCGCGACGAACAAGGCCGGGCCGACTTCGACCACGGACTCGGCAACCAGGCGCCAGCGTTCATTGGCATCGGGCTCGCCGACCTCGGGCTCGCCGCGTTCCCGCCGCGCCAGGTGCCAGGCCTCGATGTGCTTGTGGGTGTTCTCGATCATGACGATCGACGCGTCGACCATCGCGCCGATGGCAATCGCGATGCCGCCCAGCGACATCAGGTTGGCGCTGACGCCTTGCCAGTGCATGACGATGAAGGCAGCCAGCACGCCCAGCGGCAAGGTGATCACGGCAACCAGCGAGGAGCGCAGGTGCCACAGGAACAGCAGGCACACCAGCGCGACGACCAGGAACTCCTCCAGCAGCTTGTGCGACAGGTTGCTGACCGCCGCCCTGATCAGTTGCGAGCGGTCGTAGGTGGAAACGATCTCCACCCCTTCGGGCAGGCTTTTTTCCAGCTCGGCAAGGCGCGCCTTGACCGCATCGATCGCGGTCAGCGCATTCTTGCCCGAGCGCAGGACGATCACGCCGCCGGCCACCTCGCCCTCGCCATCGAGTTCGGCGATGCCGCGCCGCAGCGTCGGGCCGCGTCGGATCTCGGCCACGTCGCGCAGCAGGACCGGCACGCCATCGGCGCCAGTCCTGACCGGCACCGACTCGAAGTCTTCCAGCGAGGTGAGGTAGCCGACGCTGCGCACCATCAGTTCCGCCTCGCCCTGCTCGATGACGGAGCCGCCGCTGGCACCGTTGGCATCGCGGATCGCGGCCTCCACCTGCTGCACGGTCAGGCCGCGCGCGGCCAGCGCCTGCGGATCGACGATCACCTGCCAGGCGCGCACCATGCCGCCGATGCTGGCGACTTCGGCGACATCGGGCACGGTCTTCAGCCGGTAGCGCAGGAACCAGTCCTGCAGCGCACGCAGTTCGCCAAGGTCATGCCGGCCGCTGCGGTCGACCAGCGCATACTCGTAGATCCAGCCGACGCCGGTGGCGTCCGGACCCAGCGCGGGACTCACCCCCTCGGGCAGCCTGTCGCGCACCTGGCTGAGATATTCGAGCACCCGCGAGCGCGCCCAGTACGGATCGGTGCCGTCCTCGAACAGCACGTACACGAACGAATCGCCGAAGAACGAGAAGGCGCGCACCGTGGTCGCGCCGGGCACCGACATCATGGTGGTCGCCAGCGGATAGGTGACCTGGTCCTCGACGATCTGCGGCGACTGCCCCGGCCAGCTGGTGCGCAGGATCACCTGGGTGTCGGACAGATCCGGCAAGGCATCCAGCGGCGTGCGTGCCAGCGAGAGGACGCCGCCGATCGCCAGCAGCACGGCGCCGAGCAGGACCAGGAAGCGGTTGCCGATCGACCAGTGGATGAGGCGCGCGATCATGGCCCGGATCCCTGCGGATGATCGTGGCCGGACGTCTCCTCGGGAGCATGCGCCGGTGGGGGATGGGCACCGTCGTGCGCCGGCGGCGCCGGCTCGTGGACGTGATCGGCGTGCGTGGCCGGGGCATCCGCGTTCGAGTGGCCCTTGCCCTCGGCCGGCGTATCGGCAGGCATGTGCATGTGCTGATCGTGGGACTCCGCATGCGCCGCATCGGTGGGCGGCGACAGGCGCTCCAGCGCGCCGCTGAGGCTTGCCTCCGAATCGATCATGAACTGGCCCGAGACGACCACGCGTTCGCCGCCGTGCAGGCCGTGCAGGATTTCCGTCCTGCCGCCCGCGGAGCGGCCGGTCGTCACGCGCACCGGCCGGAACCGCCCCTCGCCTTCGGCGACGATCACGCGCGCGTCGGCGCCGGTGGTGATCAGCGCTTCGTCCGGCAGCAGCGGATGTGCCGGGCCGGCGGCTCCGGAAAACGTCACCTCCGCATACATGCCCGGCGCCAGGCGGTGCGCCGGATTGTCGAGCACCACGCGCGCCCGCTGGGTGCGCGTCGCGGCATCGATGTCCGGCAACAGCGCTTCGACATGGCCTTCGAATGTCTCGCCGGGAAGCGCGCTGACGCTGACCTTCGCCGGCGTGCCCGGCCCGATTCCCTCGGCCTGTGCCTGCGGGATTGCCGCCTCCAGCCAGACGCTGTCGAGGCCGGTGATCGTCAGCAGCGGCATGCCGGCCTGGACACGCTGGCCCTCGCGCACGTCCAGCGTGCCGACCACGCCATCGACCGGCGCGCGCAGGAGCAGGCGCGGGTTGCCGCTGCCGAGGCTGCGGATCTGCGCCTCGTCCATGCCCAGCACGAGCAGGCGGTTGCGCGCCGCCGCGCGCAAGGCGCGGGCGTCGGCCGATTCGGCGCGGCCGAGGGTAAGATATTCCTGCGCCGCCGCGCTCCATTCCGGTGCCAGCACCTCGGCCAGCGGCTGCCCCGCCTGCACCGGTTCATAGGGCGCGCGCACCAGCAGCCGCGCGATCACGCCATCGGTGCGCGCGCTGACGGTGTGTGCAAGGCGCAGGTCCCAGGCGATGCTGCCGGGAACGGTGATCTCCGCAGACAGGTGCCCCGGCTCGACGCGCGCGGTGCGCACGCCCAGGTTCTGCAGGGTCGCCGCCGGCACGCGGACGATGTCCGCATCGTCCGCGCCGGCGCCGGCGGCGTATTTGGGTACCAGTTGCATGTCCATGAACGGCGACTTGCCCGGCTTGTCGAAATGCGTATCGGGCACCATCGGGTCGTACCAGTAGAGGATCTCCGGCTTGCCCTCGGCGTTGCCGGGGCCAGTGCCGGGGCCGGCCTGGCGCGAGCCGAGCCAGTAGGCGAAGGCGGCGATGAGCGCCGCGGCGACCACGCCGGCCGCGATGCGGACGGCAATACTGTTCAGGCGGATCATCGGGACAGCTCCATGGCAAGCGGGGCGGGCGAGGGACGCAGTGCGGGATCGGGCAGCAGGAAAGCCAGTCCGGCCCAGGCCTCGCCCCAGGCGGCCAGCGCCGCGGCATAGTCGATGCGCGTGTCGATCGCGTCGCGGCGTGCGTCGAGCCAGCCCTGCAGCGAGGCGCCGCCGGAGTAGGCGGCCAGCGCCGTGCGCGTGCGGTCGCCCGCCAGCGGCAACAGCGCGTCGCGATAGCGCGCAACCTGGCGGCCGTAGCCGGCCCACGTGGCGAAACCGCTGCGGATCGCTTCGACCTGCTGGCGCCGGGCGTCGTCGCGGCGCGCGCGCAGCGCCTCGAGATCCGCGGCGCGGGCACTGATGCCGCGATCCTGCCGGTTGCCCGGGAACAGCGGCAGCGCGACGCTGACTTCCATCCAGATCACGTTGGAGTCACCCGCGCCGCGCTGGGCGAACCCTCCGCCGATGCTCCAGTCCGGGCTCTTCTCGGCCCGCGCCAGTTCCACGGCGGCTTCGGCAGCGGCTTCGCGCGCAGCCCAGGCCAGCAAGGGCCCCTGCTGGTCGATGCGCTCGACCAGCACTGCCTCCTCTGCCGGCGGCGTGGCGAAATCCGGTGGCTCGGCAACGCGGGGCGGAATGCTCTCGCCGAGCCAGCGTGCGAGCCTGGCGCGTGCCTGTTCGATGCGCGCCGCGGCCGCGTCGAGCCGGTTGGCGAGTTCAAGGTCGCTTGCGCGCACGGCGAGCACATCGCTCGCCGAGCCGCCGCCGCCGGACAGCCGCGCCCGCGTGGCAGCGAGCGCCAGTGCGGATTCTTCGCGCAACGCCTCGAGCAGCTCGCGTTCGCGGCTGGCGGCCCACAGATCAATCCACGCCCTGGCGGCGGCGCGCTGCACATCCAGCACCGTTGCGATGCTTTCGGCCTCGGCCTCGGCCACCCGCGCCTCGGCCGACTCGCGGCGCGCCTGGCGCTTGGCGCGCGAGGGCAGATCCTGGGTGATGCCGACCTGGCGCATGGTCATGCCGTCCTCGGTCAGCGACCAGGCATGGGGACCTCCGACGGGAAGGCTCTGGATGCCGAAACCGAGCCGCGGATCGGGCAGCGCATCGGCACGCGCCACTTCCTCGACGGCGGCGACGCCCGCCGCGTGCCGCGCGATCACCAGCGGTGCACGCTCGGCGGCGCCATGGACGGCTTCGTCGAAGCTCAGGCCCGAGCCGCCCGCGGCCGGCGCGGAGACGCCGGTCAGCAGGCAGGCAAGGGCGACCGCAAGCGCAGCCGCCCTTCGGTGGACAGGTCGCACACGCCGGTCGATGATCGGCGCGGAAAGCAGGAAAACGTACATGGGAACTCCGGACACACGGGGACACGCGAGCTGCGCCGCCTTGCGGCGGACCAGCGTTGACGGGTGCGGTGCGGAGTTCTAGATCAGCAGACGGCAATATCGCAGGCGCGGCGGTTGGTCCGAGCGTGCGATCGCGACATCCGTGGCAGGCGTTGGACTGCCCGCCGGTGGCGGCGCCAGCAGGGCGAACGCGACAGGCGGCAAACCGAGCGCGGGCACCTGCAGGGCGACCTGCGCGGCGGCCAGCATCCGGTCGGGCGAGCAGCACTTCTCGCACAAGGGCGCCGCATGGGGCGCCTGGCCCATGCCGGCCTCCGCGCAGGCTTCGCCCATCGTCGCGTGGCTCGCCATAGCGTGATCGTGCGCCGCCGGCATGGGCATGCAGGCGAAGGCCGCCAATGTCAGTTGCTGGAACAGCAGGCTGACGACAAGCAGCACGCAGATGCGTGTTCGCTGGCGGCGGGTCGGCTTCACGCGGGGTGAGCCGTCGGGCGACTGGAGTGCATGCGGGTGATGTTACCGGTTGGCGTCGCGGTTTTCGATATCGGCCACCTGGACCTTCATTGCGCCGATCTCGCGTCGATCATGGTGCCCAGGCTGGCGCACTGGGACACCGCCTTCTCCGGAAGGTTGCAAACTTTCCCGGGTGCCGGAGAAACCCTGGGTGGTAAGGGAGCTCCCATTTCGTCACCTGGCCGCGCCAGCAGACAGGCTGCGCGGGCGTAGGGCCTGGCATTTCATCCACCCGTCGCAGCCGATGGTTCGGGTTCGGCGGAACTGCGATTCGCCCTGACTGCGTCGGGCCCGTCGTGATCGGGCTTGGCATCCTCGTCGTGACGGTGATCGGCCTCGCCCGCATGGTCATGCCCGGCGTCCCCTTCGGCGTCGTGATGTCCGGCCTCGCCTTCGTCGTGGACGGGTGGTGTGGCGCTGTCGTGGTCGTGCGCATGGCCGTCTCCACTCATCATCGAACCGACCAGCCGCTGGTATTCGTCGACCGGCATGTTCGGCAAGCGGCGCACGAACGCGACGATGTTCCAGATCGCGGCGTCATCGTGGGTCGTGCCCCATGCCGGCATGCCGCTCATCTTGATGCCGTGCTTGATCACCCAGAACGCCTGCGCAGGATCATCCACGCCGTGTTCGCGCAGGTTGGGCGGGCGCGGGTACAGGCCCGGGCGGATTTCCGAACGATCCACGCCGGGCGCGAGATGGCAGCCGGTGCACATGGCCGCATAGTGTTCGGCGCCCTCGGCGATCATCGCCGGCGAATCGAGATCCGGAACCGCGATGCCCTGCGCGTGCCTTGCCACGGAACGCTCCCGCAGCACCTCCAGCACCTTGGCCACGACCGGCGTGTGGTGGTCATCGGCCGCAATGTTGTAGACACCCGACCAGATGAAGATCGCGGTGCCGACCAGCACCAGGACGACGAGAATCAGGAGGGCGCGAAGGACGTTCATGACTTCTCCCGTTGGGCGGACTCCAGGGTCCACGATGGCATGAATGCGCAATTCCCGTGACCAGCGCGGTGCCGATCAGCGGGCGGCGCGTGCGGCATGATTGACGATGTGCCGCCTGGGACACCATAGCAAGACGCTCTGGCCGCCGCCCGTGCATGGTAAACTTCTGCACATGTCCGTCCCTGGTCTGCTGCTGCGCGCCCTGCTTTGCCTCGCCCTCGTGCTCAATGGAGCCGGGTTCGCGGTGGCCGGCGCCGGGATGCCCATGCAGCAGGCGCCGGCCGCGCCGAGCGGCGCTGCGACCGCCCATGCGCATTGCATGGAGGCCGCCTCCGCGGCAGGTACGGGCGCAATCTCGTTGCCGACGGAGCATGACGGTACACCGGCGGATTGCTGCGGCGACAACACGCACTGCGGCAAACTGACATGCGCCCTCGCCTGCGCTGCGGGTGCCGTACCGGCCGCGCTCGCGACCGCAATGCCTGGCTTCGAGATCGGCCTGCAGGCCACGCATCTCCCTTCCGCCGCGGCCGAAGCCCCGGCACCCGCGCTGCCTACCCGGCATCGACCTCCCATCGTTTGAGCTTCGCGCACCGTTTCGCGGTGCCGCCTCCGGCTGACTGACGCCCTCGCCCCGCCAAGGGGCGGCGTGGTCTTGCCGGCACTGCGTTCGGCCAGCGATGGCCGGCGCCGACTCTCTCGAATTGCGGAGCTTTCCCATGCCAATCGACCGTCCCGGCTCCCGTCCGGACGCGCTTTCCCGACGTCGCTTCGTCACCGGCCTGGCGGCCGGCGGACTCGCCACAGCCCTCGGCCTGTGGCGCCTGCCGGGGCTTGCCGCCAGCGGCCGTCCCCGTGCCATGCACGGCTTGACCGGCACCGACTTCGACCTCTCCATCGGCCAGTCGATGGTGAACTTCACCGGCCGCGCCCGCCCGGCCATCACGGTGAACGGCGCACTGCCGGCGCCGCTGCTGCGCTGGCGCGAGGGCGACACGGTGACCTTGCGCGTCGCCAACCGCCTGCCCACAGCGAGTACCTCGATCCATTGGCACGGCATCCTGCTGCCGGCCAACATGGATGGCGTGCCGGGCCTGAGCTTCGACGGCATCGCGCCGGGCGAAACCTGGACCTACCGGTTCCAGCTGCGCCAGTCGGGCACCTACTGGTATCACAGCCATTCGATGTTCCAGGAGCAGGCCGGCCTGTACGGCCCGATCATCGTCGAGCCGCGCGATCCGCCGCCCTATCACTACGATCGCGAGCACGTGGTGCTGCTGTCGGACTGGACCGACCTCGATCCTGCCGACCTGTTCCGGCGCATGAAAAAGGATTCAAGCTACGACAACTACTACCAGCGCACCGTCGGCGACTTCGTGCGCGACGTGCGCGAGGACGGCCTCGCGGCCACCCTGCACGACCGCAGGATGTGGGGCGAGATGCGCATGACGCCGTCCGACATTTCCGACATCAACGGCCACACCTACACCTTCCTGATGAACGGCACCGCGCCGGACGGCAACTGGACGGGCTTGTTCAAACCCGGCGAAAAGGTGTTGCTGCGCTTCATCAATGGCTCGGCGATGACCTATTTCGACGTGCGCATCCCGGGCCTGAAGATGACCGTGGTCGCCGCCGACGGGCAATACATCCACCCGGTCAGCGTCGGCGAGTTCCGCATTGCGGTGGCGGAGACGTTCGACGTGCTGGTCGAGCCGGCCGGTGCCGACGCGTTTGCAATCTTCGCCCAGGACATGGGCCGCACCGGCTACGCGCGCGGCACGCTCGCCGTGCGCGAGGGGCTGCAACCACCGGTTCCGCCGCTGGACCCGCGTCCGCTGCTGACCATGGACGACATGGGCCACGGCGGCATGGACCACGGCAACATGGGTCATGATGGCCACGCCATGCCGGGGACGGACGCTGCCAGCGGCCACGGCGCGCACGGCATGCAGCAGCACCCGGCCAGCGAAACCGGCAATCCGCTGGTGGACATGCAGGCGATGTCGCTCAGCCCGAAACTGGCCGACCCGGGCATGGGTCTGCGCGACAACGGTCGCACGGTGCTGACCTATGCCGCAATGAAGAGCCTGTTCGAGGATCCGGACGGGCGCGAGCCCGGCCGCGAGGTCGAGCTGCACCTGACCGGGCACATGGAAAAGTTCGCCTGGTCCTTCGACGGCATCAAGTTTTCGGATGCCACGCCCCTGCGGCTCAACTACGGCGAGCGCATGCGCATCGTGCTGGTCAACGACACGATGATGGGACACCCGATCCACCTGCACGGCCTGTGGAGCGACCTGGAAGACGAGCACGGCGACTTCCACCTGCGCAAGCACACCATCGACATCCCGCCGGGCACCAAACGCAGCTATCGCGTGCGCGCCGATGCGCTGGGCCGCTGGGCCTACCACTGCCATCTGCTCTATCACATGGAAGCGGGAATGATGCGCGAAGTGAGGGTCGACGCATGAGGCGCGCACCGGCCAACCTGCTCGCGGCATTTGCCCTTGGCCTGCTGCTGGCCCAAGGTCCGCTGGCGCGGGCGCAGGACCACGCGACGATGGACCACGCGACGATGGACCACACGACGGTGGACCACTCAACGATGGATCACGCGACGATGGATCACGCGCAGCCGGACCATTCGCATGCGGACCATTCGGACAGGTCGCACGAGCACACCGCAGCGCCGGAGCAGCCGCGCGAGCCGATTCCGCCCATCACGGCGGCCGACCGCGCCGCGGCATTCCCGCCGGTGAGCGCCCACGCCATGCCCGACAACGCGATCCATCACTTCGCGCAATTCAATCGCCTGGAGGCGTGGGACGCCAAACCCGGCAACGGATTCGGCTGGGAAGGCAAGGCCTGGATCGGCACCGACCTCGATCGGCTGTGGTTGCGCTCGGAGGGCGAGCGCGTCGGCGGGGTCACCGAAAGCGCCGACCTGGAAGTGCTGTACGGGCATTCGGTCGCGCCCTGGTGGGATCTGCTCGCCGGCCTGCGCCGGGACTTCGGCCGCGGCCCGGCGCGCACCTGGGCCGCGTTCGGGGTACAGGGACTGGCACCCTACAAGTTCGAGGTCGCCGCCACCGCGTATGTCGGGGAAAGCGGGCGGACCGCCGCACGCGTGGAGATCGAGTACACGACCCTGCTGACCAATCGCCTGATCCTGCAGCCGCTGCTCGAAGCCAACCTGTATGGTCGCGAGGATGCGCCGCGCAGCATCGGCGCGGGCCTGAGCACGCTCGAAGCCGGCCTGCGCCTGCGTTACGAGTTCACCCGCCAGTTCGCGCCGTACATCGGCATCGTGCGCGAGCGCGCGTTTGGCGGCACCGCCAACTTGCGGCGCGCCGCGGGCGAGGACGGCAGCGCTACACGCATCGTCGTGGGCCTGCGCACGTGGTTCTAGCAAGATGCCGGAAATCACCCTGCCGCTGCGACACAGGGATGGTTCGCGCCCAGATCAAGCACGCGGGCACTTGCGCGACGCCGCGCAAGTCGCGACGAACAAGAACACCATCATGCACCGAATGAGGATAACCCCCATGCAATTGTCGACAGCGGCCCTGACCGGCGTACTTTCGCTGGCATTGGCCAGTCCCGCCATCGGCCAGCCCGCCGAGCAACCATCAACGAAAGCGCAACATCACGTCGCGTCCACCGGCGATACCACGGCATCGGTCGTGCCGCCCGCAGCCCAGGCGGCGGTGGATGTGGTGAATTCGTTCGGCACGGCGCTGTCGTCGGGGAACATGCAACAGGTGGCGGCACTGCTCGATCCGGCCGTGATCATTCTCGAGACCGGCGGGGCGAACACAGCCGCGCGGAATATCTTGACCACCACGCCAGGGACGATGCGCGGTTCCTCGGCACGGCGCACGTCAGCCTGACACGGCGTACCGCGCAGGTGAATGGCGCCATGGCCTGGGTGGCCAGCGAAAGTGAAATCCATACCAGCAAGGACGGTAAACCCATCACGCTGCTGAGCGCCGAAACCATGGTGCTGACCCGGCACGCGCCGGACTGGCGCATCGTCCATATCCATTGGTCGTCACGAGCGAAGAAATCCCCATGAGAACCCCAACGAGAATCTCAATCATGAATGCAAGAAACATCCTGTTCGCAGCAATCGTCGTTGCTTCCTTCACGGCCCTCGGCGCATGCACCCGCGCCGCCGACGCACCACCGAACCCGCCGTCCGCCACGGTGGCTGCCGCAACGCCGGGCACGCTGGACCAGGCCGCGCCGCTTCCGGTCATGCTGGTGCACAAGAACGCCAGTTGTGGGTGTTGCAACGGGTGGATCGAGCACATGCGCGCCGCGGGCTTCAGTGTCGAGGCGCGCGATGTCGATGATCTCGATCCGGTGAAGGGCCGCGTCGGCGTTCCATTTGGCAAGGGCTCATGCCATACCGCCGAAGTGGGTGGCTATTTCGTCGAGGGCCACGTGCCGGCGGCGGACATCAAGCGCCTGCTGGCCGAAAAGCCCGACGCCAGGGGTCTGGTCGTGCCGGGCATGCCGGCCGGTTCACCGGGCATGGAAATGCCCGATGGGCGCACGCAGCCTTACGTCGTCGAACTGGTCGGTCGCGACGGCACGCCATCCGAATTCGCCCGCCACGGGGATTGACAGGTTGCTCGACGTCCAGCCACTGTCGCTGTTACCGGAGGAAGCATGAATACCCATCAGCACGACGCGAAATCCACCCATGGCGACAACCACGCCGAGGGGGCGAACGGCACCGCAGTGCTCGATCCGGTTTGCGGCATGCAGGTCGACCCGGCACGCACCACGCACCACGCCGAGCATGAAGGGGTGACCCACCACTTCTGCTCGGCACGCTGCAAGGAGCGCTTCGTTGCCGATCCCGAGCGCTACCTGAACCCACAAGCCGAGGACGAGCACGCGCAGGCACCGGCAGGAACGATCTATACCTGCCCCATGCACCCGGAAATCCGCCAGGAAGGCCCCGGCACCTGCCCGATCTGCGGGATGGGGCTGGAACCGGAAATGCCCGGGCTCGACGATGAGGAAAACCCGGAGCTGGTCGACTTCAGCCGGCGCTTCTGGTGGACCTTGCCGGCGACTTTGGTGGTGTTCGTACTGGCCATGTTTGGCCACTACCTTGCCTGGTTGCCGGTGGAGACCCGCACCTGGATCGAGCTGGTATTGACCATCCCGGTGGTGTTGTGGGCCGCCTGGCCGTTCTTCGTCCGCTGCGTGCAGTCGATCCGCAACCGCAGTCCCAACATGTGGACGCTGATCGGCATCGGCGTCGGCGCGGCGTTCGGCTACAGCACCGTCGCCACCATCGCACCGGGCCTGTTCCCGGAATCCTTCCATCAGCATGGCCGCGTGGGGGTCTATTTCGAGGCCGCCGCGATGATCGTCTCGCTGACCCTGCTCGGCCAGATGCTTGAGCTGCGCGCCCGATCAAAGACATCCACCGCCCTCAAGGCCCTGCTGGGACTCGCGCCCAAGACCGCGCGCCGCCTGCGCGAGGATGGCAGCGAGGAGGATGTCGAGCTCAGCCACGTGCATGTGGGCGATCGCCTGCGGGTGCGCCCGGGCGAGAAGGTGCCGGTGGATGGCGAGGTCATCGAGGGGCGTTCCAACGTCGACGAATCGATGCTGACCGGGGAGCCGATTCCCGTCGAGAAGACCGTCGGTTCCAGCGTGATCGGCGCAACCCTCAACGGCAGCGGCAGCCTGGTGATCCGCGCGGAAAAGGTCGGCGCGGCCACCGTGCTCTCGCAGATCGTGCAACTGGTCGCGCAGGCACAGCGCTCGCGCGCACCGATGCAGCGCATGGCCGACAAGGTTTCCTTCTGGTTCGTGCTGGCGGTGCTGGTGATTGCCGTGGCGACCTTCTTCGTGTGGGGGCTGTTCGGGCCGGACCCGTCGTGGACCTTCGCCGTGCTGAACTCCATTTCCGTGCTGATCATCGCCTGCCCCTGCGCGCTGGGCCTGGCCACGCCCATGTCGATCATGGTGGCAACCGGCCGCGCCGCCGGGGAAGGCGTCTTGTTCCGCGACGCCGAAGCGATCGAGAACCTGCGCAAGATCGATGTCCTGATCGTGGACAAGACCGGCACCCTGACCGAGGGACGCCCGGCATACCACACGACCCTGGCGGC
>JACDJC010001985.1_pt1 | contig 16919 bp, 18 predicted proteins | sample 7454191 | NCBI WGS metagenome assembly JACDJC01 (sample SAMN14253291, study PRJNA609438) | sludge metagenome | isolation source: sludge after 25d culture with pyrite and EDTA | collected 2018-12-20 | reverse complement strand
GTTATTGATTCGGCCTGATGAAGTTTGAAGTGATATTGAAAGCCGACTTGCCCCGGCTGTGTGAGACAGTGCGGGAGGACGAATCAATAACCATTAAAAACAGCGGTCTATTGAGGCGGCCCTACGAACTGACCGACTCAAGGCAACGCAAGAAACATTTCACGGGTTCAAACATCACCTGGCCGCCTCAATAACCCACATTGCACGGCAGCCTCGCGGCACAAGTCACAGGGAACTTGAACCCGGGGCTTGACCCTCCCATCATGGAAAGGCTTAAGTTGCATTCATTCGTATCGACCAGGAGTTCGACATGACGCCCCATCTTTCAGTAGGCATTCAGGGCATGACCTGCGCCAGCTGTTCGGCCCGGGTGGAAAAAGTGCTGAAGCAGCTGCCCGGCGTGACCGACGCCACGGTGAATCTGGCCACCGAAACCGCGACCGTCTCCGGCGATATCGATGTCGCATCGGTGCAGCGCGCAATCGAAAAAGCCGGTTTCAGCGTGCCGACCGAATCCGCTTCGCTCGACATCAGCGGCATGACCTGCGCGAGTTGCTCGTCGCGGGTGGAAAAGGCGCTGGCCAAGGTGCCCGGAGTGCTCGACGCCAGCGTCAACCTGGCCACCGAGCAGGCGACGATCAAGCTCGCGCAGGGGCTGCCGCTCGCCGTGCTGATCGCCGCGGTCGAGCGCGCCGGCTACGGCGCACAGTTGCACCGGACGACCGGCGTTGCGCCTGCTGCTCCGGTCCGCAGCCTGCCCGACTGGTGGCCGGTGGCGCTGGCGATGCTGTTGTCGCTGCCGCTGATGGCGCCGATGGTCACCAGCCTCGTCGGCGTCCACTGGATGCTGCCCGGTTGGCTGCAACTGGTGCTGGCGACGCCGGTGCAGTTCTGGCTTGGCGCGCGCTTTTATCGCGCCGGCTGGAAGGCGCTGATCGCCGGCAGCGGCAACATGGATCTGCTGGTGGCGTTGGGCACCAGCGCCGCGTACGGGCTGAGCCTGTATCTGCTGCTGACCGAGACCGGGCCGATGCACCTGTATTTCGAAGCCTCGGCGATGGTGATCAGCCTGGTGCTGCTCGGCAAATGGCTCGAAGCGCGCGCCAAGCGCCAGACCACCGAAGCAATCCGGGCGCTGCAGGCGCTGCGCCCGGCGACCGCCCGGGTGCGCGACGACGATGGCGACCACGACCTGCCGATCGAGGCGATCCGGGTCGGCGATCGGGTGGTGATCCGCCCCGGCGAGCGGGTGCCGGTCGACGGCCTGGTCGAGGACGGCAGCAGCCAAGTCGACGAATCGATGCTCACCGGCGAATCGCTGCCGGTCGACAAGCAGGCCGGCGACCACGTCACCGGCGGCGCGATCAACGCCCACGGCACCCTGATTGCGCGTACCACCGCGGTCGGCGCCGAAACGACGCTGGCGCGCATCATCCGCCTGGTCGAGGACGCGCAGGCGGCGAAGGCGCCGATCCAGCGCCTGGTGGACAAGGTCAGCGCGGTGTTCGTGCCGGTGGTGATGGGGATCGCGCTGCTCACCTTCATCGCCTGGTGGGTGCTCGGCGGCGACGCCGGGCAGGCCATCCTCAACGCGGTCGCGGTGCTGGTGATCGCCTGTCCGTGCGCGCTGGGGCTCGCCACCCCCACCGCGATCATGGCTGGCACCGGCGTCGCCGCGCGCCACGGCATCCTGATCAAGGACGCCGAAGCCCTGGAATTGGCGCACAAGATCGACGTCGTGGTGTTCGACAAGACCGGCACCCTCACCGACGGCACGCCGCAGGTGACCGATTGCGTGGCGGCCGCAGACAGCTCGCGGCAAGAGGTGCTGGCGATCGCCGCCAGCCTGCAGGCGGGCAGCGAGCACCCGCTGGCGCGCGCGGTACTGGTGGAAGCGACACACGCCGGCCCGGCACCCCTGCCCGCTTCCGCGCAGCAAGCCTTGCCCGGTCGCGGCCTCGCGGGTGAAGTCGACGGCGTGCGCTACTGGCTGGGGAATCGCCGGCTGATGACCGAGCAGGAGGTTGCCACCGACGCACTGGCGGCGGCGGCCGACAAGCTGGAAGCCGAAGGCCGCACCGTGTCATGGCTGGCCCGCGCGAGCGACCGCCATGCGCTCGGGCTGCTGGCGTTTGGCGACGCCGTCAAACCCAGCGCCCGCGCCGGGCTGGCCCGGCTCAAGGCGCTCGGCATCGAGCGGGTGATGCTCACCGGCGACAACCGCGGCGCCGCCGGGGTGGCGGCGGCCACGCTCGGAATCGACCAGGTGCTGGCGGAAGTGCTGCCGGCCGACAAGGCGGCCCACGTCATCCAGCTCAAAGCCGGCGGCAGGACCGTGGCGATGGTTGGCGACGGGATCAACGATGCCCCCGCGCTCGCCGCCGCCGATGTCGGCATCGCCATGTCCTCCGGCAGCGACGTCGCCATGCACACCGCCGGCATCACCCTGATGCGCGGCGACCCGGCGCTGGTGGCCGACGCGATCGATATTTCCAAACGCAGCTACGCCAAGATCCGCCAGAACCTGTTCTGGGCCTTCATCTACAACGTGATCGGGATTCCGCTCGCCGCGTTCGGCTTTCTCAACCCGGTGATCGCCGGCGCGGCGATGGCGTTTTCCAGCGTCAGCGTGGTCAGCAACGCGCTGCTGCTCAAGCGCTGGCGGCCGGCCGGGGATGCGCAGTGAACATCGGCGAAGTCGCCCGGGCGAGCGGGGTGTCGGCGAAGATGATCCGGCATTACGAACACATCGGGCTGATCCGGGTGAGCCCGCGGACGCGGGCGGGCTACCGGCAATATCACGAACGCGACGCGCATCTGCTGCGCTTCATCCGCCGCGCCCGCGACCTCGGCTTTTCACTCGACCAGATCCGGCAACTGCTGTCGCTGTGGGACGACCCCGGGCGCGCCAGCGCCGACGTCAAGCGCCTGGCCGAAACCCATATCGCCGAACTCGACGCGCGGATCGCCGCCCTCACGGAGATGCGTACCACCCTCACCAGCCTCGCCGACGCCTGCTGCGGCGACCAGCGCCCCGACTGCCCCATCCTCCAAGGTCTCGCCGCGCCGCCTGACTGAAGCGGAAAACCGCTTCAGCGCTGGCGTCCTTCCCAGTCGTACTTCACTTCGATCTGCACCAGCGCGCGCACCGGCCGGCCGTTTCTTTGTGCCGGCACAAAGCGCGCGTCACGAAATGCCTTCACTGCTGAGTCCTCGAACATGCCGGGCGGGCTCGCATCCAGCACCTCGACGTCGCTCACCCGGCCATCGGCTTGCAGCTTCAACTGCAAGCGCACCCGCCCGGACAGCCGCCGGCGATCGGCGACGGCAGGGTAGTCCGGGACGATCTCGCGCAAGGCGCGCGGATGCACATCGACATCGCGCGCGGTGTAGTAGGTGAGATCGACCGAGCTGGTGATCGTCGCGACGGGGATCGGCGCCGGCGCGGCCTGCACGACCGGCACCGGTTCGGCGGACGAGGGAAGCTCCGCTTGCGGCGCGGCGGCGGGTGGTGCGGGTGGTGCGGGTGGTGCGGGTGGTGCGGGTGGTGCGGGTGATTTAGGGGGTTCAGATGGTTCAGGCGGCTCGGTCGGCCGGGCCGCCGGTAGCGCGTCTGCAGCCTCACTCGGCGCCAGCACCGGCGCCTTGTCCACCGGCGCCGCTGCGGGCTCCGCTGCGGGTACCGCAGCTGGCGCCGCCACTGGTGCGGTCGCTTGAACCTGCATCAGCCGTGCTTCGATCACCGGCTCGCCGATGGTGAGCGTCGCCGGCGGCGCCACCTGTATCAGCGCAATCAGCGCCGCATGCACGCCCAAAGAAATCCACGCTGCGGTCAGTGGCCGCTGCAGCCGGGGTGGAATCGTCGGCTCGTCGAAGGAGGCGCTCACCGCGATTCGCGCCCCCCACGAAGGCGTCGCAGCGAAACATCCAAGCCCTTGAAGATCTTTTGGACTACGCAGAAATAACGAAACGCTGGCCTAGAATGGGGGCCAGAAAAACCACTTGAGATGACCATGAAAAGACTCGTCATTGCGGGCGCCATCTTAGCATCGGCGCTGGCAGCGCCGACCCACGCCAACACCATCGAATTGAGCACGGTCGTCCTCAAGGCGGCCGACGGCTCCGAAGTGCCGACCGAAGTCGCCACCCCCGCAGGCAAGGGGCCGTTTCCGCCGCTGCTGTTCATCCACGCCAAGCGCGGCTACGAAGGCGACGAACGAGCCCACGTGCGTGAACTCGCCGAACAGGGCTTTCTCGTCGTCGCCCCCGACTGGCAGAGCGGCCGCTTCATCGAACGCTGGCCCGCGGCGCACAATCCGGACACCGAAATGGACGTCGAAGCCGGACTCGATTACCTGAAATCGCTACCCAATGCGTGCCGGCAGCCGGTTGGCATCATCGGCCTGTCGCGCGGTCCGTATTACGCGATCCGCCTGGCCGCCAAACGCGGCCCCGATATCGCCACGATCGTCAGCTACTACGGCCACATGCAGAATCCGAACGCGCCCGAGCCCGATCAGTTGTTCCGGATCGCGCCCGAGATCACCAAGATCACCACCCCCATGCTGTTCCTGATCGGCGACGCCGACTTCGAACTGCGCCGCATGAATGGCGGCCGCGCATTCTATGCGCTGTGGGAGCGCGGCGTGCCGGTGGAATGGCAGGAATACCCGATGGCGCGCCGCGCCTTCGACTTCCGACCCGATCAGACGCCGGAGGAGAAGATCGCCGCCCGGCATGCGCGCGAGCGGGCCAAAAACTGGCTGATCAAGTGGATGAAACTGACGCCGGAAGCAAAGTGCCAGTGAGGGATTGAGCCGGCGTAAGTCCTTGTATTGCTCCCGGAATCAGATCGGACGTCTATGATGAAAATCAACATGAACCCAATCAAGCGTCAACTTCTAGGCCTCGTCTGTTTCTGGATCGGCCTGTGTCTCCCGTTGGCTGCCCAGGCGCAGGCCGAGGAGAACCCGCCCCTGCTGAACGTGCTGCTCAAGGGTGTCAACATCGAGCAGGCGACAGATTCGGTCATCCGGGCGATCAAGGGCAACAATTACAGCTTTGTGCGCCAGCAGGCGATCGATAGCCGTCTGGTCCCCCGGGATTGGGAGGCCGCTTCGGTCCGGATCGTCTATTTCTGCAATTTCGACGCCATGAGCCGGGCGCTTGCGCTCGATACCCGGGCATCGGCGTTTCTTCCCTGCCGGATCACCCTGATCGAGACCCGGGATGGGGTCGAGCTGATGGCCGTGAATCCCGCCTGGGTTTCCCTGCGCATGGGCAATTACCGGCTGCATGAATACTGCCTGGAGCTGAAGAAGGATTACCAGGCCATCATGAAGGAGGCCGCGTTTTGAGACGGCTGGGATCCACCCTTGTCCTGCTGACGAGCCTCTCGATCACGCAGGCTGCCCCGCTGTCGGCTTCCAGGACGACGGACATGCAGGATGCGGTTGACCGCATCAGCATCGCCGCAGAAAACAGCGACTACCATCTGGTCAAGGTTCAGGCGGTCGACACCGCACTGGTCGAGCGCGGCTATGAAAACCCCGGGGTGCGGATCCTGTTCGTCGGCAAGGCCTCCGCCATCGAACAAGCCGAACAGGACTACCCCCCATTGCTGAGCATGCTGCCGCTCAAACTGGTTCTGGTCGTGCGCGGCAAGGATATTGTGGCGATCAGTGACGATCTGGACAGCTGGAACGAGATGTTTCCAGAACCCGCGGCACACCGCCTGATCGCCATATGGCGCAAGGACCTCGAACGGATGCTCAAGGATTTTTCCGGACCGTAGCGCCCCGAGCCGACCGGACCGGGCTTCGTCGCAATCCGCCTTGCCCCGCATGGCCGCTGCGGCTAGACTCTCGGGGTTGCATTCGACCCATCTTTTTTGTGAATTTCTCCCGCCATGCCACGCCGACGTGAGCCCCGCCCCGCGCCGGCGCTGGAACTGAAGACCACGCGTTTCGCCGGAATCCAGGTCATCCTCAACAGCGCCGAGCACGCCGCGCTGGACACCCATCTCTCCACGCTGTTTGCCGCGACGCCCGACTTCTTCGACGGCGAGGCGGCGGTGTTCGATTGCGCACGCCTGCCAGCCGACGCCGCCGCGCCCGATTGGGCCTGGCTGGTGCAGCAGCTGACAAGCCGCGGCCTCAATCCGTTTGCGGTGCAGAACGCATCGCCCGAATTGGCGACCGCCGCCACCGCGGCGGGGCTGCTGGTGCTGAACGATGTCGCACCGACACCCGCTACCGCGGCGGTCGAAATGCCCGAACCGGAACCCGAGGTGGCCGCGCCACCCGTGGCCGAATCTCCCGCCGCCGTTCCCACCCGCATCATCGACAAACCACTGCGCTCGGGCCAGCGGGTGTACGCGGCGGGCGGCGACATCGTGGTGCTGGCCGCGGTCAATCCCGGCGCCGAAGTGATCGCCGACGGCAGCATCCATGTTTATGCGTCGCTCAAGGGCCGGGCGCTCGCCGGCGCGCGCGGCGACACCTCGGCGCGGATTTTCACCACCCATCTTGAGGCCGAACTGGTCTCGATCGCCGGCGTGTACCGTACTTTCGACGCCGCGCCAGAGCCCGCGGTGACGAAGAAGCCGGCGCAGATCCGTCTCGCCGACGCCAGCCAGCTCGTCATCGAACCTCTCTAACCCCTACAAAAGGAAGCTTTGTGACCACCATCATCACCGTCACCTCAGGCAAGGGCGGCGTCGGCAAAACGACCACCAGCGCCTCGATCGCCAGCGGCCTGGCCCTGCGCGGCTATAAAACAGCCGTGATCGACTTCGACGTTGGCCTGAGAAACCTCGACCTCATCATGGGCTGCGAGCGCCGCGTGGTGTATGACTTCGTCAACGTCATCCAGGGCGACGCCAACCTGCATCAGGCGCTGATCAAGGACAAGCACGCCGACAACCTGTTCGTGCTGCCCGCGTCGCAGACCCGCGACAAGGACGCGCTCACCGAGGAAGGCGTGGAAAAGGTGTTGAAGGAACTGGAGCACCAGGGATTCGACTACGTCGTCTGTGACTCGCCTGCGGGGATCGAACACGGCGCGGTGGTGGCGTTGACCTTCGCCGACGTGGCGATCGTCGTCACCAACCCGGAAGTCTCGTCGGTGCGCGACTCCGACCGCATCCTCGGCATCATCCAGGCAAAAAGCCGCCGCGCCGTCGAAGGCCGCGAGCCGGTGAGGGAATACCTGCTGGTGACCCGTTATTCGCCGAAGCGCGCGCACGAGGGCGAGATGCTGACTTACACCGACATCCAGGAACTGCTGCGGATTCCACTGCTGGGCGTGATTCCTGAATCCGAGGCGGTGCTGCAGGCGTCCAACCAGGGCATCCCGGCGATTCACCAGAAAGACACGCCGGTGGCCGACGCCTACCAGGATGTGATCGGCCGTTTCCTCGGCGAAGAGCATCCGCTGCGGTTCGTCGAGTACGAAAAACCCGGCCTGATCAAGCGACTGTTCGGAGGCAAGTGAGATGTCCTGGCTCTCCCTCATATTCGGCGAAAAGAAAGCCACCGCCTCGGTCGCCAAAGAGCGGCTGCAACTCATCATTGCGCACGAACGCACGAACCTGTCCGGACCGGATTTCCTGCCCGAGCTGCAAAAGGATCTGGTTGCGGTGATTTCCAAGTACTTCCCGGTCAACCCCGACGACATCAAGGTGGGGCTGGAAAAGCAGGGCAACTACGAGGTGCTGGAAGTCAACATCGTGCTGCCCGACGGGCGCTGATTCACGCACCCTACTGATCGGCACGGCACCCGGCTTGGCGATGCGTCCGGTCGCACCTGCGTGACTTTTCCAACCCACTCTCGCCAGCCCGGGTCCATCTGACCCAGCCCGGTGCGGCAGGATCGCCGCGGCCCTGATTCGCGTATATAAGATATGCTGAATCCGTCGAGCTGCGACGGGTCGTGAGCGAGCCTTGACAGGCCCGGCGTCGACACCCGACCGGCGGCCACACGCGTTCCCGCCCGGTGCGCGTGGCGATCAACTCAAGGTGGGGGAACGATATGCGTTATCTCGCACTCGTGACCGACTACGACGACCTGCTTGCAGTCTGCCCGTGCGCGCAGCTGTTCACCCGCGTCGTCGCCGAGAACGGGGCGATCATCTACGACCCCGTCAGCCGCGAAGAGACCCGACTCGCCAATCCACCGTCCAAGCTGCTGATCCAGAACCTGCGGGCGCAGCCCGGACGGGCCGAACGGATCCGCCATCGCCGCAAGTACGCGGAAGGCAATCTGCACTGGAACAGCTTCTATTTTCGCGGCCCCGACAATCGCCATGCCCTGAAGGCGCAGAATCTTGTGGTGTTCTGCCAGATCGCCGAGGGTATCGACGAGACGACCTGGACGTACCACCTTCGCCGCGGCGACTACTCGCGCTGGTTCCGCACCGCGATCAAGGACGATTATCTCGCCGACGAGACCGAGCAGGTCGAACGGCGCAGCGACCTCGAGCCCGGGCAGACGCGACAGAAGATCCGGGAGTTGGTCAACGCCCGCTACACGCTGCCGGAATAGACCTGAATCCCGTCACTGAACGGGTTTCAGCTGCAGATCAAAAACGATAGATCGCAGCCGCACCGGACTGCGTCGGCATCCGCTCGGCCGGAACGATCACGACCTCGCCGCCCGTCTTGAGCACGCGTTCGCCGAGGTCATCGAGCACATCGTCGACTTCCGGGTGATCCAGATCACCGGAGAATATTTTGCCGCTTGCGACATCGATGGTTCCGGGAATCAGGCGGTCCGCCTCGATCAGCAGGGTGGCGATTCGTCCATCGGTCGCGGCCCTGGCAATCTCGGCAAGCTTGTCCGAGCCCTGCCCTTTCGCAGTGGCCGCGCCAAACGCTTCCACCAGGCCGGCCAGGCGCTCAAGATAATACGGCTGCACCAACTGCCATGCTCGTTCACGCAGCGCGTCGAGCGACAAGGTATCGGGGTAGACGTCGAGCGCTTCCTTCAGCAAAAACGGGTTGCTGCTGATGGCTCGAAACTGATGGTGGTGCTCGGGCAGCGCCGCCAGGATCAGGGGCATTCCCGATGGTTGTGAATAATGCTGCAATACCGCCCGGTCGACTGCGCGGAAGAATTGTTCGGTGTCGCGGTCGGTGGCGTCCTGCTTGACGTCGGTGCCATGCCATGCCGCGTCGCCGCTAGGCCCGTAACTGCGATGCGCACCTTCACGCGCGTCGTCATCCTTGCCCAGCAACTCGTCCGCCACTTGCGGCACGCCTTTGATCGGCAGCATCTCGTCCAGCGCGTCGCGATTGCCCTCGAACACCTTGAACGCGTTCCGGCTCAAGCCGAGAATCTGGTAGCGGTCGGCCGACTGCGTGATGCGCATCAGCGGCTTGGTATGAAAGCTGTCGGCGACCACCACCAGTTCGGCCACCGGGCGCTGCAACCGGTAAACGCGAAACAGCCCGGGCGCGCCCAGAACCGCGAGCCCGTCCCCGGTGTGGTTCCAGAAATCCTTGTCGTCGGCCAGCGCCTCGAACGGCTGCAGCAGCGGCTTGATTTCCCGTTTCGGGTATTTCTGCCGCAATGACTCTTCCAGCTTCTTCACCAGGTTGCGGAAACGGATCGGGTCCTGGCTATTGTCCGGATGCTGCCGATGCGTCGGCTGATACAGGGATAGACAAGGCGATTCGTGATCACCGGAGAGAACCGCCGGGTAATCCTGTGCAAGTGAACTCATGGTTGTGGCACCTCAGTTGATTGACGCAAGTCGTTGCTCCAGCGCGGTCTCGCAGGCTCAGTCGCGGAACAGGCGCGGGTTGCGTTCGACGAACCTTCGAATCCAGGCTTCGATGAAAGAGCGCTCTCGCCGCTTCATGTACCAGCCGCCCAAAGCGCTGATGGTCAGGGCGCCAAGAGCATTTACCATCATATCCCACATCGTGTCGGTCAGCCCGGATGGGTCGCCGAGCATCGGTTTTTGCATATGGGTTCCGACGATCTGATCCATGGCGAATTCAAAAATCTCCCACAGTGTGCCGACCGTCACGGCGAATAAAAACGCGAACAGGGCGACGAAACGTGGGCGCACATGGATGTCGACGCGCTCGTTCTCGTTGAGCACGTAGACGAGCAGAAAGCCGAGTATCCCCATCAGCAGCCCCGAACTGGTGTGCAGCGCGATATCCCACCACCAGAACCGCGCGTAGTAGCTATGGAGTTCCCCCAGGAACAGTGCGGCGAATACGAACACCACCGCGAGCACCTGAAACTCGGCCGGGATATGCACCTGGAGGTGGCGGCCGATCACCGCAGGCGAAAGCGTGATCGCCATAATCGCCATCACCAGAAACGCGTTCATCCATTGGCCGTCGCGAAACACCAGCAGCAGCTCTACCGCCATGATTGTCTGCAGGACGATCAGCGTCCCCCGGTGGATCCGGGTGGGTAAATCGGCCGTGGGCTTCTTCGGGGCTGGCGGGTCGGGTCTTCTGTCCATTCTGCTCGATACCTGTTCGGAAAGCGGCGGTTTGCCGGATTCGCGTAATCATTCCATACTCGCCGTACAGGTCCAGCAAGGCGTATCCGCGGACAGCGCCATTCGAATTGAGGAAACGGGTCGTCAGAGAATGAAACAGATTTTGGTGGCAACAGACTTCTCGCAGTATGCAATCCAGGCGCTCGACCGGGCGCTGCTGCTGGCCACTGAACATCAGGCGGCGCTGGACATCCTGCATATCATCACCCCGGCATCGGTGGACGCGCTCTGCGACGTCCTCCCCGACCCCCGGCCGGTGGTCGAAGAAAAACTCGTCAATTCATTTTTTTCGCAGTTGTACGATTTTGTCGATCGTCTGGAGTCGCCTCGCCCGATTACGATCCGGCCCCGCGTCCAGGTCGCCGCAATCGAGACCGGCATTATCGACGCGGCAGAGTCGTGCGATGCGGATCTGATTGTTCTCGGAAGCCACGGTGAACATTTTGCCAACGAGCTGTTTGTCGGCACCACCGCGGAGAATGTCATTGCCCGGGGAACGCGGCCGGTCTTGATCAGCAAGCAAGCCGCGGCCGCGCCGTATGCCAAGATCGGCGTGGCAGTCGATTTGACCGAGCGGTCGGCCGCGACGGTCCGGATGGCAAACGCTGTGGCACCGAACGCGACAACCTGTCTGTTGCACGCCTTTCAGGTGCCGAATCACGACCGCCTCCGCCAGTTCGGTGCGTCCGAAGAGCAAATCAAACAGTTTCGTTCCGAATTCTACGACCGCGCCACGCGGGAAATGGACAAGCTGGCAACGGCGCGCGACGACGACCGCGTTTCACGGGTGGTCGAAATGGACTATCCACCGGCGATGATCCGCAGGTGGACCGAGAAGCTTCATTTCGACCTGGTCGTGATGGGCAAGCACGGCGGCCGGCTGGGCAGCGTGGTCAGGCACGTCCTGCACAACAGCGTGTGCGACGTCATGATTGTCGGATAAGCGGAATGGCATTGCCGCAAGCAAACGCCGCCCGACCGGCAAAAAAGTGAGCGCAGCCGGACGCCGCGTGCAAAGTCTGCCTCCTGGTCGACTATCATAAACGGGCTCGTTTCAACCGGAGTTCATCGTGCGCCTCGTGTCCAGATTGACCCTCATCGCCCCCGCGTTTGCCCTGCTCGGCTGCGCCGCCCAGCAAACCCTTGACCCCCAGGCCGACCCGGTCGGTCGTCAGATCGATACCATGAACCAGGCCCAGGCCAGCATCGCCGCGACCCAGAAAGATCTGGAAGCCCGCCTCGCCCGGCTGGAATCCGAACAGGCGCTGGCGGCCGCCCGCCTGAGCCAGGGCGATCCGGCGAACGCGGCGCTGCAGCGTGAAATCGACAGCCTGCGCAGCCAGACGGCGGCCACGCAGAATACGCTGGCCGATCTGGCCAGCAAGGCCGAAACCCAGGCCGGCGCAATCACCCAGGCGCAGTCGACTGCGGACGACGCGATCAAGATCGCCCGCGACAGCCGGCTGGTCAGCGGCAAGATCATCGACAAGCTGGTGCTGACCGAAGAGATGGTGCTGTACAACTACGAGGCATCCGAACTGACGCCTGCCGGACGCGCCGCGCTGGACACGCTGATCGCCACGACCCGCCCGCAACTGCCGCATGTCTTCATCGAGATCATCGGCTTTGCCGACAACCTCAGCCTCGGCAGCCAGAACAGCCGCATCGCGCTCGAGCGCGCCGAGTCGGTCCGCCGCTACCTGCACGAAATCGGCAATATCCCGCTGCACCGCATGTCGGTCATTTCCTACGGCGACCTCAAGCCAGTCACCAACGACCCCGCATTCGAAAGCCGCCGCCAGAACCGCCGCGTGATCGTGCAGGTGCTGAAGTAATCCTGCCCCCGCACAGGCTGTAGCCGAAGCGGGGCGAGCCAAAGGCGACGCCGCAGCTGCGGCGTCGCCTTTTTTGCGCCTGCCTCCAGGCCGGCTGGCTTATGCTTACGCGGTGTTCATTCACCCAGCCCTGCTGCTGGCCACGCCCATGGAAATCCTGCTTTTAAGCGTACTGATCCTGCTGAACGGGCTGTTTGCGATGTCGGAAATTGCACTGGTGAGCGCACGACGGGCCCGTCTGGCACGGCTGGCCGACGACGGCGACAACGCGGCGGCGGTCGCCGTCGCGCTGCACGACGACCCGACCCGTTTCCTGTCGACGGTGCAGATCGGCATCACTTCGATCGGTATCCTCAACGGCATCGTCGGCCAGTCCGTGCTCGCGGGGCCGCTGGCGGGCTGGCTGCAAGCGTACGGGGTGAATGCCGAAATCAGCGGAATCGGGTCGACCGTGCTGGTGGTCGTGGTCATTACCTATGTATCGATCGTCGTCGGCGAACTGGTTCCCAAACGCATCGGCCAGTTGAACCCGGAAGGGATCGCGCGGCGGGTGGCGCGCCCGATGAACCTGCTGGCGCTGCTGGTGCGGCCGTTCGTGCGTCTGCTGTCGGTGTCGACCGATGCGATCCTGCGACTCCTGGGCACCCAGCCTTCCAGCCAGTTGGATGTGATCGAGGAGGAGATCCACGCCCTGCTGCAGGAAGGCTCGGACAGCGGGGTGATCGAACTGCAGGAGCGCGAGATGGTGCGCAATGTGTTCCGCCTCGATGATCGCGCCATCAGTTCGCTGATGATCCCGCGCGCCGACATCGTCTATCTCGACACCGAACTGCCGCTGGAAGACAACCTGCGGCGGGTGTCAGGCTCGGAACATTCACGCTTTCCGGTCTGCCACGGCGGCCTCGACCAGGTGCTGGGGATCCTCGGCGCCAAGCAGTTGCTCGACCAGACCCTGCAAGGCAACCCGCCCAACCTGACCCGCCATCTGCTACCGGTCGTATACGTGCCGGAAAGCCTCAGCGGGATGGACCTGCTGGAGCATTTTCGCGGGTCCGACGCCAACATGGTGCTGGTCATCGACGAGTACGGCGAGATTAACGGCCTGGTGACGCTGCAGAACGTGCTCGAGGCGTTGACCGGGGAATTCAAGCCGCGCAAACAGGAAGATGCCTGGGCGGTGCAGCGCGTGGACGGATCCTGGTTTCTCGACGGCCTGATCCCGATTCCAGAACTCAAGGACAGGCTGGGCCTGAAAGCCGTGCCGGAAGAAGACCGCGGCCGCTACCACACCCTGAGCGGGATGGTGATGTGGCTGTCGGGTCGCCTGCCGCAGACGGGCGATGTGGTGGTGTGGGAAAACTGGCGGCTGGAAGTGGTCGACCTCGACGGCAAGCGCATCGACAAGATCCTCGCCACGCCGCTTGCACGCGCCGAAGCGGCGCCCGCCTGACCCCGCCCCCAATGGGCCCACCCGCGGCCAATCAGGACTTTTCGCCGCACAGCATGGTCCGCTGCACGTGTCGCTCGATGCCGATGGTCGCGATCAAGGCGACGACCAGCAGCGGCACCACCGCAAGATTCAGGGTGACCCAGCCGAAGCGGTCGTAGAGCCAGCCCGCAGAAAGCGTGGCCACCGCGACCAGGCCGAAGACCACGAACTCGTTCGCCGCCTGCACCTTCAATTGTTCGGCGGGTCGATAGGTCTGGGCCAGCAAGGTGGTGCCGCCGATGAAGGCAAAGTTCCAGCCGACGCCAAGGAAGACCAGCGCCGACAGGAAGTGCAGGAACTCGACGCCCGACAAGGCCAGCACGACCTGGACCAGCAGCAGGACGAATCCAACCTGCATGATGCGCGGCGCGCCGTAGCGCCGGATCAGCGAGCCGGTGAAGAAGGACGGCGCGAACATCCCCACCACGTGCCACTGGATCACCGGCGCCACGCTCGACCCCGGCAGACCGCAGCCGAGTATCGCCAGCGGGGTCGCGGTCATCACCATGATCATGACCGCATAGCCGATGGCCGCACCGAAGATCGCCACCCGCAAGGTCGGCTGGCTCAATATTTCGCGCAGCGGGCGCGCACTGCCCAGCTGCGCGGCAACCGCCCTGGGAAGGTCGAGGCGGGTGAGCAGCAGCAACGCGGCCAGGCTTAAAACACCCTGCGCCAGGTACGAGCCGACAAAAATCTGCCCGCCGATCCAGTCGCGTCCCCAGAGCCCAAGTTGCGGCCCGAGGAAAGCCGCGACGATGCCGCCGGCGATGACCAGCGAAATGGCCTTGCCCGCCTGCACCGGCCCGGCGGCCTCGACCGCGGCGAAACGGTAATAGTTGGCGAATCCCTGGTAGGCCCCGAGCAGGAAATGGCCGAGGACGAAAACGGAAAAATCGCTCTGGTGCAGCGCCAGCGCGCACAGCAGGCTGCCGCCGATCCCCAGTAGCGCGCCGAGCATGAAGCCAGGCCGACGACCCCACCGGCGCATCAGTTGCGCCGCCGGCAGCGAGGCGATGGCAGTGCCGATCACCATCGCGGCGAGAGGCAGCGTGGCGAGTCCCTTATCGGGTGCAAGCATGGCGCCGAGGATCGCCGCCAGCGTCATCGACAGGACAATGGCGGACAGCATCAGCGCCTGGCTCAGCGCCAGGATCAGAATGTTGCCGCGGGATGCGGCCGGCATCGGGATGGTCATCAGTCTTGTTGCTCGTGCTGGCCGCGGTAGATGCAGCCGGAATCGTGCGTTTCCATCACGCCCACCTGTGACAGGCCGGGCAGCACCGGCTTGATCTGCCGCCACAGCCATAGCGCCAGGTTTTCGCTGGTCGGATTTTCCAGCCCGGCGATGTCGTTGAGGGTGCGGTGGTCGAGCGCGGCATGGATGGGCTGCCAGGCGGTGTCGAAGTCGGCGAAGTCGAGCACCCAGCCCGTCACCGGGTCGAGCTCGCCGCTGACGGTGAGCTCGACCCGAAACGAATGGCCGTGCAGCCGCGAACAGGGATGGGATGCGGGAAGCGCGGGCAAGTGACGCGCGCATTGCAGGTGAAAGATGCGGAAGATGTCCATGCGATATTTTCGCGCATGTCGCCGGTGCCGGCTATGTGATCTACGTTCTACCGGAGCAGCGCTTGCGTGGACCCGCTGCAACCGGTCCTGTCGTGGCGCGCCCATCGGGGCTGTGAGCCTCGCCGTCAACCGTAGCCGTAAAGCTCGCAGGTTTTGTGCGAGGCCGGCGTCAGCCACGTCTAGTGCATCCAGGAAAATTTGATGGGGCGTAGCGCCGGCCCGGGCTCAGGCCGCCAGTTCCTTCACCAGCGTGCTGCGCCGGCCGGTTTCGCTGCCGGTGAGGGCGAATCCCTGCAGCCGGCCGCTGGCGTCCAGATGCCGCGCACAGACGCCGCTGTCGCCGCATTCCACCTGCCAGCCCCCCGCCACGCCGAGTTTGGGCGGCAGCACCGCCACCGGGTGCGCCGGGGTTTTCACCATCACCGGCATCGCCGGATAGACGACCCCGGTCGGCGTGCCGGTCAGCGTCGCCGCCAGCGCACGCGCCTGCAGCATCAGCGGCTGCACGTAGGGCAGGTTGAGTCCTTCGACTTCGGCGCAGTCGCCGATCGCGTACACGTTCGGCGCGCCGGTTTCGAGCAGAGCGTTGGTCTGGATGCCGCGTCCGACCGGGATTCCTGCAGCCTGCGCGAGTTGGGTGCGCGGCCGCAGGCCGATCGCCGACAACACCACGTCGGCCGCAATCGTCTCGCCGTTGTCCAGCGCCAGGCGATAACCGTCCGCCACCGGCTCGATGGATTTCGCGGTGCGCTCGAAATGCCAGTTCACCCCCAGTACTGCAAGGCTGTCGGCAAGGCGCTGGCCGGCCTCCGCCGGCAGCAGGCGCTCCAACGGCCAGGCGCCCAGATGCACCACGTCGACCGCGAATCCGGCGTGTGCCAGATCGTTGGCGAACTCGCAGCCGATCAGCCCGCCGCCAAGCACGGTGACACGCCGCTTGCCGTCAAGGGCGCTGCGGAAAGCCGCGTAGTCGGCCAGGTCGTTCACCGCCAGCACCTTTGCCGCGCCACTGCCGGCGAGACCATGCGGAAACGGGTCGGCGCCGAGCGCGAGCACCAGCTTGCCGTATTCGAGCGCGCCGGTTTTTTCGGTGTGGATGCGCCGGGCCTGCGTGTCGATCGCGGTGACCCGTGTCCGCGTCAGAATCGTCGCGTTCAGATCGGCCGCCAGCGTCTCGGCGTGGGCACTCGCCAGTGCCGCCGCCGTCTTGCCCGCGGTGAGCGCGTTCGACAGATTGGGCTTGGCGTAGAACGTGCCGTCGTCCGCAGTGACCAGCGTGACCGGTGTAGCGCTGTCGCGCTTGCGGATTTCCTTCAGCAGCGTGTAACCAGCGAGGCCGGAACCAACGATGACAATGGGGGACATGCGATTCTCCTGAATCATTGCTCCTGAATCAACGAGGCCGCGTCAGACGCGGCCTCGGCAAGGCGACGCTACTCAGGCAGAGGCGACTGCGACCATTTCGAAATCCGCTTTGGCGACGCCGCAGTCCGGGCATTCCCAG
>JACDJC010001984.1_pt1 | contig 16924 bp, 15 predicted proteins | sample 7454191 | NCBI WGS metagenome assembly JACDJC01 (sample SAMN14253291, study PRJNA609438) | sludge metagenome | isolation source: sludge after 25d culture with pyrite and EDTA | collected 2018-12-20 | reverse complement strand
TAATATGCGAACATACCAGAATCGTCAAGGTATTTTAGTGACTACAAGACAAATCCGGAAAAAGCCGCCGAAGCGGCTCAACTCCTAGAATTATCAGCTACTTGCGTCGTGCATCTGACTACGTGACGCCTGGAACTTCAGGTTAACGTAGCGGCCAACGCCTTGGCCGGGCTTTGCTCGAACTGACCGATCAGGGCCAGGAATTTGGGCAGTAACTTCCTGGCCCGCTTGGCCTTGAGCGACTTCAACACCAGAAAGCCGTTTAATTGCTGCTTGGCAAAGTACAGCGCCTGCAGCACCGGCATTTGCGCCAGATACTGGTGCAAGCGTTCCTTCTGGACGGCGGACAACTTCCAATGATGGCGGCGCATCAGACTCAGTAGTCCCCTGTTCTTGCGGCCCTCGGGGTCCTGGCCCTGCCACAGCTTCAAGAAGTGCTGATTGACCATGCGGATCACGTGAAAGCGGTCGGCCACGATCAGGGCGTTGGGGAAGTACTGCTGGGCGATGCGGCGATAGGTCTCGGACAGATCCATCACGATGACGCGCACATGCTCCTTGCCGGGCAGGCGCTTCAGATAGCTATGCAAGCTGGCCTGCGAGCGCCCCAGCACGAGGTCGAACACCTTGTGGTTCTTCAGATCAACCAGCGTGGTGGCGTAGCCCTTCTTGCGGCTGAAGAAGTGCTCGTCGATGCCCAGCACCTGGGGGCAGGACCGGCCCGAGAGTTCAGAGACGCGCTGCTTCACAAACGATTGATACCAGCGCTCGACGGTGGCGCTGCCGATCCGGTGGGTATGGGTCAGCTTGCGTTGGCTCACGCCGCCCTCGTGGGCTTCGAAGACCTCCAGGCGGTAGGCCTCGGTGGATCTCAGGCGAGGCCGGATACCGGGGAACTGCTGGCGGAAATAGCGGTTGCAGTCGGTGCAGTGATACTTGGGCACGTCCAGGTGCAGCACCATGAGTTGATTGCCCTGGCGGGTGTGCTTGAGCGTTCTGTGGTGCGTGGCCTTGATGCGCACGTGTTCGCCTGCGCAGCGCGGGCAGGCGGGCCGCTTGCTGGGCTTGGCCCAGACGTGAATGTTCTCACTGCGCTTGACCTGTTGCACCACCAGGCCCTGGATCCCTAGGATAGAATCGATTGGGGACATCGGCATTGCTCCATTAGAAATGTTCGTCGAAAAAACAAGTCTAATGAATGCTGGTGTCCCCCGTTAATGATGGAGAGCCGAGTTCAGTCATGGGAATTCCTTGGCGTGACTACCCAAGCTCTTGGCATAGGGGAGAACTCAGGGAGTTGAACCATTGCATTTGTTGCAACGGTTGTCTCCCGGGTCAATTCATCGGTGGTGAAGATGCTTTCCAGGTGGCGGGAAATCCCGATTTTTGCTGTTCGTGGTCTATGAGAAATGTTAGTGCGCCGCCAGTTCATGAAACGACATGACCACGGGGCGCGGCTTGCTTTCGGCTTGCCACAAGTCATACTGATTCTGCATGTTCAGCCACATCTCGGCGCTGGTGCCCAGGGCATCGCGCAGACGTAGGGCCATATCGGCGGAGATGCCGGCGGAGCCATTGAGAATGCGTGATAGCGCGGCTCGGGTGATGCCCAGGCGCGAAGCTGCTTCAGTGACAGTCAGGTCGCCGAGGTATTCGCGCAGCGCCCTGCCGGGGTGAGGGGGGTTATGCATACGCACGGTGTGCTCCTAATGGTAGTCCTGATAATCGACCAAGATGGCATGCTCGCCCTCGAAATAGAAGGTAAGCCGCCAGTTTCCGCTGACGGATACGGCCCAATGATCCTGGACGGATTGAGCCTTTGGATTTCTTCCAGACAGTTTGTGCAGTTTCCAACTGGGTGCATTCATGTCTTGGGGCAGACATGCTGCGTTCAATACGCCCAGCATGACTTGCAGGCGTTCGGCGTGTTTGGCCTGGATGCCCGCCTTCGAGCCAGTCTCGAAGAACAATTGGATGCCCTTGTGTCGGAAGCTCTTGATCACGTGTGTAGTGTATAGTATCAGTATACGAATGACAAGAATACCAAGTCTGCCTGGAGTCCTCTGCGACATAAGCCCAGATTTCCGCTAGATCCGCTTCTGCACTGTCGGTCAGGAGAAGCGTGCGGCTAATAGCTTTCTCCCCCGCTCAGCGATGTGCTGCGCATTGAATTCGCGGACGCGACTCCTCTTCGAAATGGTCGTGTCACCGCTTCGGTAGCCCTCGACGGGCAACCTTCTTGGCGAACGACCGAGAAATCCTCGGTCGTTGCCGTTTCTTGAAGTTCTTGCTTTTTACTTGTACCGGTCGGTGCGTACGTCCGGGCATGTCGCAGGACTATTTAGACCCAGTGGGGCCAAGCCTCGCGTTTTAGGTATCTGTTTGGGTATTTCGCAAGACAAGACCTTCTGCAACCCGCATAGCCATTGACAATTCGAGTCTCGTCGACACCACAGATATAAATCAGGCTGTTCCAGAACAGCCCGGAAGGACCCGGAAATCCGCATGAACATTAGGTTCGCGCGGGTTTTTTCATGTCTGGGTGGATCAGCTTAATTGGCCACTAACAAACGTGGGCAGGCCGTACAGCTCCATCAGTGACTTCTGTAGTGGCGTGGCCGTGAGTAGCCGTGTTTTGCGGCCCTGCAGCGCGCGCTTGACGGGCGCGGGGCGTGGTGGGTGTGAGGCTGGTGCGCTTTGAAGCCATCCTGGGAGCAGCATATAGACGACTTTGGTGCGAGAATGCCAGTTGGCCCTGTTGGTGCTTCCGTTACTAACTTGGCGTTGACGGGAGCACACAGCCGCCGTATGATGTTCCGATCCAGCCCCTAGCAGTAAGCACCACACCTATATTGTGGTTGCCGAGCCTTGGGGCTTTCTTTTGCCTGGTGGGTTTAATGTTTGCAGCTGTTTTGATTGACGGGGCCTATTTTGTCAAGCGCTTCAGGGCCATTGAGCCGCATAACCGCAACGATGGCAAACGAGCAGCAGAATTGGCATTCAGGTACGCATGTGCGCATCTGGTGGAAAAAGATCGTACCCGCAAGTTTGATCTGTACCGCATATTTTTCTATGACTGCCCCCCGGTGGCCAAGAAAATGCATACGCCGTTTGGCAAGCAGGCCGGGGACTTCTCGAAGTCTGACGAAGCTGTTTTCAGAACTGCTCTCCATGAAACGCTGCGTATGAAACGCAAGGTCGCGTTGCGTCTGGGGACTTTGGCACATGCTGATTGGGGCTTCAAGCCCGCAGTTGCCAGCGATCTGTTGAAAGGCAAGAAGAAGTTTGATGATCTGACAGATGCCGATGTGATGCTGGATTTGCGACAGAAAGGGGTCGATATGCGCATAGGGCTCGATATCGCTTCGCTGGCGTTCAAAAAGCAGGTCAGCAAGATCATCCTGATGGCTGGGGATGCTGATTTTGTCCCTGCCGCCAAGCTGGCTCGCCGGGAAGGCATAGATTTTGTGCTGGATCCCATGTGGCAGCGGATTCCTCCTGACCTCAATGAGCACATCGATGGTTTGCGGTCAGTGTGTCCGAGGTCTGCCCGAAAGTAGCAACCCTGGCTGGATCAGTCGAAGGCCCCAACAAGTGGGGCCTCGTAGTCTGGAATCTGTCGCCTCCGCACTGGGCGGAACCACTTGCGTGGCAGTCGACGCTTTTGCCCCATGGGCGCACCAGCTATTGCGTCAACAGCATTATTCCAGGCTGCTGCCTGGATATCAACGGGGATGACGGCTCTCAGGAATGAGCTGTCGAGTTCAGGGTTACTGCCACGCCAATTCCTGCTCCGGTTCTGCAGGCTGGATCTCTGCTTCATCTATGCCATGAAGCGCCAGCCTATTGTGCAACCCACTGATGTCATGCGCCAGCCCCTTGACCCCCAGCCGGTCCACCCGCTCCGGCAGTTTGTCGGCATCATCCGTGAACACCACGACCTCATGCCGCTCGCGCGAGATGCTGACGTAGTAGGTATCCTGGGCCGTGGTGCGGCTGAAGCTTTCTGCGTTGTACAGCACTCGGTCGCAGGTCAGGCCTTGGGCGCTGTGCGCCGTGGTGGTGTAGGCATAGTCCAGATGCAGCGGTTGGTCGGTGGGCAGGGTGATGCTTTTGCCGCCGGTCTCGATGGTGACGGTGCTGGCCTTGATGCCGACGACCTTCGCCAGCTGGCCGTTGACCAGGTCATGCTGGGCATCGTTACGGGTGATGCGCACCTGATCGCCTGCAGACAACTCGGATTCGTTCAGGTGATAGACCGAGAGCTTGCCCATGGTGCGGGGAATGAGCTCGATGGGCTCAGGTTTTGATGCGCCAGGGTTCACGGCCTGCACCGTGATGCGGTCAGGGCGTGGGATGCCGGTCACCCGGTATATTTCGCCACGCTTCAGGCCGCACTGGTAATCACGCTCCGGCACGACGATGTCGCCCACGGTGTAATACCGGGCGACACTGCGCTCGGCCCGTGTGGTGTCGTGGCGGGACAGCAGCTGGCAGCGCCGGCCCTTGCCTTCCAGGCCGCGCAGGGCGTGGATGCGGGCATTGATCGCCTGGCGCGAGGCGTTGGTGCCGGTCACCACAATCGTGCTGGCCTGCTGGTCGGCAGGCAGTCCCACATAGGCCTGTGCGATAGCCTCATATCTGGTCGAGCTGTCGCGGGTTTTGTGGCCGTGCTCATCGACGGTAAATTGATCCGGGATGGTCAGCACCCGGTCGAGCAGCGGCAGGGAGCGGCTGGCCTGGCCATGGGTAGCCAGTTGCACCGCCTGGCGCAGCCGTTCGGATCGCTGGCGCTGAATATCGCCCATGAGCACAGTCTTCATGCCGTGTTCCTGCAGCATGGCAAAGGCGCGGCCCGCCTCGATGGCCCTGGTCTGGGCCGTATCGCCCAGCAGCACCACCTTCGCGCCGGTGGGCTGGATGAGCGCCAGGAGTTTATCCATCTGGCGTACGGGCACGACCCCGGCCTCGTCGATTACCACCACGGTCTGCGGGCCCAGCTGGATAGTGAAGGGGCGCTTGTCACGGGCGGAGAGCACCGAGGCCACGGTATTGGCGGGTACGCCATCCTTGCGCAGGTTCCGTACCATGCCGCCATAGGGGGCGAGCGCCACCAGGCTGTGGCCCTGCTGCTGCAGGATGGCCTGGGCGTTCTGCAGCGCGAAAGACTTGCCGGTCCCGGCCAGGCCCTGGATGCCGGAGATCTGGTCAGTGTCGCTGGCAATCAGCATCACGGCTTCGCGCTGGCCTGGGGTCAGGCGCTCATTCAGCCCGGATTCGGCCACGGTGCTGGCGATGGGGGCCTGCCAGGCATGGCGGCCATTTGCTTCAGCCGTGAGGGTCCGGGATTCTGCCTCATAGGCCTTGCGCGTGGCGTAGCGCGGGCTTTCCATCAAGAGCCGTCCTTGGCTGATGGCCTGATCGACCAGCTGCAGGGCTGTATCCTGCGAGACCCCGCACAGGCGCACGACCTCAGCGGCCCAGCCGTCACGAGTCATGGGCGCAGCCTTCATGTCCTGCGTGCTGCGATAGTGCGGGGCTTCCTGGATCAGTGTCCCTGCCTGTATCCGGGCCTGGATGGCCGACTGGATGGCGGTGACATCCGTATGGCCGCCCGCGTGGCGCACAGCACTTTGCAGCAGATCGGCCAGTGGCATGACAGATTCGCGCTCGGCCAAGTGCTGGATCGCCCAGTGCAGTGACGCCTGGGCGACCAGGTCGGAAGCCTGGTCGGCCTCGTGCTGTGGCTGGACGGCCGTCTGCAGGTCTGTCTGGTCGAACTGCATACCGATAGAATTGGCGGCCACCTTCCACTCCTGCTGCAGTTCTGCCCGGCTGTAAGCCTGGGTCTTCTGCTGCCGGTGGGCGAGAGTGATGCCCTGGCGCAGGGCGTGTGGGGCCTGGTCTCGGCTGGTGCCGCGTGCAGCTAGCTCTGCCGTGATGCCCGCGCTGCGTTTGCTGAAGAATTCGATCTGCTCCCGGCTGATGTGGGCAAGCTCTATGTGGTTCTTCTCCTGGCGAACGGCATAGCCTAGCGCCCGGACGTTGCGCTCCAGCGTTGCCTGGTAGATGGAGTCGGTGACCCGCAGCAGCTGGAAGATCTGTTCGTTGGACAGCGCCACCCACTGACCGTCGGCCCGCTGGGTCAGGTTCATGAGCAACGCGTGGACGTGCAGATGCGGGTCCGGTGCGGCGTCCTCTGTGGGCCGGGCCGTTTCGTGGCGGAACTTGGCTATGATGAGGTTGCCCGTGTGCTCCACCCGTGACTGGCCGTTTTCTTTGCGGCGGCCCATGGCCAGGTGCTGTTCGACATAGGCCAGGGCCGTGGCCACGGCATCATCGTTCGCCTGGATTAGTCGCTCGTCGCCACCGATCAGGGCCTGCAGCGTGATGCTTTTGGGCGCGCCGAAAGTCAGATCCAGTGCCGCGCGGGCCTTGGCGTCCTTGCGCGCGGATTGACTGGCCGTGATGCCACGGCCAAAATCACCCTGTAGCATGGCTTTGAACCGGGCGGGATCGATGGTGCCAATGGCGCCCAGGCGTCGGGCACCATCGCCTTGCCAGGTCGCGGCGCTGCCGTCTCGGCTGTAATAGTCGTCGGCCTGGTCGGCATAGTAGTGGGTGGCAAGGGCCGCACGGGCCCGATAGATCTGGCTGTGCGAGATCATGGGTGCTCCGAGAAGTGGGGGTGGTAAAAGATCAGCCAGCAGGCGCGAAAGGTGCGCCGGTGCTGGCTGTTGGGGAGAATGGCAGTGGGATTACACAGGGTTTTCCACAGGAATTGTGGATTAATAATGTCAGCTATCGGCCAAGAGATGACTGCCCTAGAGGCATCATAAAATCCAACCTTCATCTTAATTTGTGCTACGCACAAGAGTTGCGAGAATGACTACCATGTGGCAGGAACCACTTGGAGTCCACGATAGAAGACACTCCTCTCTTGCGGTTTGTCTAACTTCTGGAGGCAGTTCAATCCCGGGCGACTCAGTATTTGCAATGGAACCCATTAATAGCTACTATGCATTACAGATGTCTAAAGGAGGGTACTCATGGCACTTAAGCCTGGTCCAAAACCAATCGCCAAATCAACTGGCAAGCCTGATCAACGCCGCCGCGATAACAAGAAAACTCCTGGCAATACGCCTTCTCTTAAGCCCAGCAAGCCAAAGAAGTAAATATCTCCTTTAGAGGATAAGCTGTACCGAAGTAGTTATAGATATTTTGGGACAGTATGCCCCATATAGATTCTGCGAGTGAGTTCCATAGCCTAAAGAGCTTCACTTCATTATTTTCTCAGGGAAGGGTCGGTGTACGGCGTGAACCGTGAGCTCATTGGTGAGGTCCGACCGACCGCAAACGCTGCCAAAAAAAGATCATAACGTCTTTTCCGTTGAATTTCCGATATGGTCGAAAACTGTCCGTCGTGAGGGATCGGAATCGATCAGAAGGAGACAGTGAACCAGGATGCGCTCTGCCAAGACTACCGCGGAGCCAATGGGGTGTGAAGTTCTATCTGTGCACCTAGATTGTGAGAAAATGTAAACTGACACGTGGTCCAGCTGTCTGGATAGCGAAGGAACAGAGTATGTGGTCGGACATCGAGACCAAGAGCGACTATCTCAACTATCTTGAGGTTGCAGAAGTCGTATCTGAGATTCTTCTGGATCCCGCGATGCGCCCGGTTTCAGTTGGCATTTTCGGCACTTGGGGAACAGGCAAATCAAGCCTCCTTAATCTTATTGAGGTTGACCTGAAGCAGCGCGCGAACGATGATGTCATCGTTATCCGCTTTGACGCTTGGTTGTATCAAGGGTTCGATGATGCGCGGGCAGCTTTGATGGATGTCATTGCGCGAGCGCTTTACGAAAAAGCGAAGGAAGACGCCGGGCTGCTGGGGCTCGCCAAACGCCTCCTTGCGCGTGTGAACACTGTTCGCGCGCTTGGCTTTGCGATTGAGGTTGCGGCCGCCGTCCACGGCACCCCGATGTTTGGTGCTGTGGCCGGTGCCGTTGGGGGCATCGGCAACTATGCCGCGGGCGCGGCGGATGTTGACGATGCCAAAGCCGTAGCTGAAGGTGGGAAGGAGATCCTTGGGATCATCGACCCTGAAAGGAAGAAGAGCCCGCCTGAAGAGATCGATGCGTTTCGCACCGAATTTAGCGAGTTGCTGACCAAACTCGGGAAAACGATGGTTGTTTTCGTCGACAACTTAGACCGTTGCCTGCCAACCCAGACCATTCGCACGCTCGAAGCACTCCGTCTCTTTCTGTTCATGGAGAATTCGGCTTTTGTAGTTGCCGCCGATGAGGACATGGTGCGCCATTCTGTTTCCCAGCACTTTCGAGACGCTGACACCAGGCATGTCAAGGACTACCTCGACAAGCTTATTCAGGTGCCAGTGCGGGTGCCTCGGCTTGGTGTCGCGGAAACGCGCGCCTACCTCTTCATGCTTTTTGCCAACGCGAGCGATGTAGACAAAAAGGCCGTGGAGCTTCTGCGAGAGCGTCTTGAGACCAACTTGCGGCTAGGTTGGAAGGAGGGGCCGTTGTCCATCAAGGATGCGTTGGCAGTACTTGGAGACCGGGGCAAGATGCTCAGGGACAGCTTCAATATTGCCGACCAGATGGCTGCTCTGTTGGCGAACGCACCACTGGTTGAGGGCAATCCTCGCATCGTCAAACGCATGCTCAATGTAGTGCGCCTTCGGTCTCGCATTGCCGAGCGTCGAGAGATGCCCGTAGATGAGCAGATGGTGGCCAAATTCGCGCTATTTGAGCGTTGTGTCGAACCAACCGCCATCAGCAAGATGTATGCGCTCATCAACGAAGCGCCTAGTGGAAAGCCCGAGCTCCTTGTCGAGCTTGAAAAATTGCGCGACGACTCGTTCAAGTTCGCTGATGCATGTCCCGACGAATGGAAGAAGCACGCCACCTTTCTTCTCGATTGGTTTGGTCTCAGCCCTACTCTAGGGGCGCTCGACCTGCGCCCGTTGGTCTATCTCAGCCGAGAGACCACGCCTCTGCGGAGTCAGTCGGCAGAGCTCTCCCAAGCGGCCGCGCAGGCAGCTCTTCGGTTGAGAAGCATTCGGACATTGGCATCTCCTGCTGCCAGGGAGGCCATCCGTTCCATTCCTCCCGGTGAGCATATTGGGGCGATGAAGGATCTCATTGCCATCTTGCGAAGCCACCCAGATTGGAAGAACAAACCAGATGCGTTCACCGGTGCGCAGCTTTTGGCGGATGCCAACCCAGCTGCTGCGGAAGAGTTGGCAGCATTCCTTCACAGACTTCCCGGTCAGATTTCACCGTGGTTACGGGCGGCGATTGGCGACAAAGATTGGTTCAAAGAGGGAAAATAATGGGAACGTCCACGTCGAGCAGAGGCCCGAACAACAACAGTCCATTGGTGCCGCCGTGGGCTGATGTTGATGGTGCTGGCCCCGGTCCAGAACCACAGCCAAACCGATTTAGAGGATTTCGCACGTCACTTGGTCGCTTCGTGTCGAGTGGCGACCAAACTCACCTCCGCAAAGCCTTGCGTGGATATGCGCGAAGCGCAACGGGTGGTTCTGCACAGGGGCCGCGACGTTTCGGTGCGATGGCGCAAGCGGGTGCTGGTCTTTACGGTGTTCTGAATCAACTTCGCAACGATCGGGCTGATGCCCCGGTTAATTTGCGTGCTTTAGCTGGACGGTCTACCCGAGAAGCCATCAATGCGATTGTAGACGCCTTGGTGCCAGAGAATGGCGATGCAGATCGAATCCGTGCGGCGTTGAATGAGGCCCTTTCAACCTGCCTAGATGGTGAAGCCGCGTTTGATTTCACCAACATTACCGATGAAGTCTTGATGGACGTAATGGTTGCCTATGCGACTCAGTGTGTGTTTGAGCAGGTTGTTCTGGACTCAGATCGAGCATTCTCTAAAGCGGAAACATCCAAGCAAAACGAGGATGCCGAAAGGGATCTATTCGAGTTGGTGAGGGTGGTCACTGAAAAGCATATGAGGCCATTGCTTGAGGGACAACTCCAAATGATGACGGATAATCAAATGCAAGCGGCTCAACTCGCTGCTATCAGGGAAGTATGGCGTGAGTGGGAGGATTACTAACCGTGACCACCGTGATTGTTCATCCCGATCTAGCAAGCTTGCCGGCACCCCAGGCTGGACTTGTCCCTGTTCATCTCTACGGGAGCAGGGCACAATCGCATATGGCTGCAATTGGCGGTCCGGTGCTTGACGTCGTGTCACGTATCGCCACGCCCGTGGATCCAGTGGCCTTCGATTTCCTATCGCTGGCACTGGCGGTGACCGCTGCAGATACGTTTGCTAATCGCCGCGAGGCCGCGGATGGATGGGCGCGAGACATCCATCTGATTGTCGCTCTTGCGTATCCAACGCGCTGGCAACGGGCAGCAGCCGTTCTGGAGCGAGCACTGTGCTTCTTGAGCGGGGACCAATGGACGCTCGAATTTACAGATGGGGGTGAGACCGCACCGGCTCCGCGCCCTCGGGTGAAGAATAAGCTGGTTCTCGATGGCTGCGAAAGCGCATGCTTGTATTCAGGTGGGCTTGATAGCGCAATTGGCATGTTGAATCTTCGCTCTCAAGGCCAGAGAGCCGTGCTTGTCAGTCATGCCTATTCCCATGACGCTAGCCGACAGAAAGAAATTCTGAGACACCTGCATGGTGGGACTCGTCGGCTGGCCTTGCATGCACATCCCCAACAACACTTGGACCATGCGAACGATGTTCAGATGCGGACACGCAGCTTCAACTTCTTTGCGATGGGGGCATTGGTCGCGGCCACCTTGGCGAGGCAGCTTCCGCAAGCTGGCCGAGTGCCGTTGTTCATACCTGAAAATGGGTTGATCGCGATCAACCCTCCGCTTACCAACCGGCGCATCGGTGCACTCAGCACGCGGACCACTCACCCACACTATCTTGGTCTCATTCAAGACGTATTCGATGCGGTTGAGTTGCCTGTTTGTCTCCACAACCCGTTTGCTCACAAAACCAAGGGCGAGATGATCCGAGAGTGCCTTGACCAGGATCTATTGGAGGTCATCGCAGGACGTACCGTTTCGTGTGGAAAGTGGAAGCGGTCGGGGCAGCAATGTGGCAAGTGTGTCCCATGTTTGATTCGGCGGGCATCCTTCCATGCAGCAGGTTGGCAAGATCAAACGCACTACAAGTTTCCCGGTGATGATCTTCGTCAGGTGCTCGAACACACTGCAGATTCTGATGATCTGATGGCCATGATCGTCGCCTGTCGGCGACTGCCGACAAGAGACTTGGCGACCTGGGTGGCGAAGACGGGGCCATTGCCCGGTAATGTAGATGAGCAGACAGATTTGGTAGATGTTGTGAGACGAGGTATGACAGAAGTAAGGGCCTATCTGGATAGCGAACAACTCCTTCAATGAGCAGCCCCGCCGTTGATATGCATTGCCACCTGGATCTCTATCCTGATCCTCGCAGTCAAGTGGTGGCAATCGCGCAGCAGAAGTCATACGTGTTGTCAGTAACCACGACGCCTAGGGCTTGGCGCGGCACCTCTAATTTGGCCGTCGGACATCCCCGTATCAAGACCGCGCTCGGGTTACATCCCCAACTAGCCAAAGAGCGGAAGTCGGAACTCAGCCTCTTTGATAAGTTACTTCCGGAAGTACGTTATGTCGGCGAGATCGGGCTCGACGGCGGTCCGAACTGTCGTGCGTTCTGGCAAGATCAGGTCGAAGTTTTTGACCACATTCTTACCTCCTGTGCAAAAGTTGGCGGTCGTATCCTTACTCTACACAGTCGGGCTGCAGCAACTGATGTGCTCGATGCACTGGAGAGGCATCCCGGTTACGGCGTTGCTATCTTGCATTGGTTTTCCGGTACGCAACAGGAGCTTGGCCGGGCGATCGAGATGGGCTGTTGGTTCTCGGTAGGCGGCGCCATGCTGCGGAGCCAGAAAGGGCGTACGCTTACGGCTAGTATGCCTCCTCATCGTGTATTGACAGAGACGGATGGGCCGTTCGGAATAGTCTCGGGCAAACCCTTACAGCCTGGGGAGTGTGCCGGCGCGATTAGGGTCTTAGCGACCCTGTGGCAGTTGGATGAGTCGACAACAGAGAAGAATGTTGTTGCCTCATTTCGAGAACTCGCTTCCCTATAGGGTTGTTTCATCGTTAGATTAGAACTTAATCTGCGCTTAATCCCCACGTTTACAAACGTCCGCTTCTGTCCGATTCCGGTCACTCTGAATCCACAAATGCTGACACCTTTTCATCGAACGTCCGATACGGCATCCTCACCCTAGCTACCGTATGCGATCCATCAAGCCCATTGTTCCCTGGCGACCAGATTCATGGCTAAATCCTGGTCATGGGTATTCCACGGCAAAAGCGCTTCGACATCATCCACGGTCTTGGCCAGTGGCAGGCGCTCGAGCACGTAGCACAGCCACGCGTACGGTTCACGCCCGTTCGCTCGGGCTGTTTCAATGAGCGAATACACCAGTGCACTGGCATGTGTGCCTGCCGGGGTGTCGGAGAAGAGCCAGGCCTTGCGGCCGATCACAAAGGGACGGATGGCGTTTTCAACAGAGTTATTGTCTATGGGCAAATCGCCCCGCTCGATGTAGCGCACCAGCCTGCTCCAGATGTTGAGCAGGTACGCCAGGGCCTCACCGAGCTTGCTTCTTGGGGTGACCCGGGGCAACATCTCGATGGCCCAGGCATGCAGCGCATCGAGGGTCTTTTTGCTGAGTTTCTGGCGCACACGCAGCCGCAAGCTGTCGGGTGCATGCTGCACACGCTTTTCTATGCGATAGAGCCGGGCAAAGAACGCCAGGGCGATGTCTGCGTGACTGTTCTTGCCCTTGGCGCTGGCGCGCTTGGCCTCGACAAATTTGCGCCTGGCATGCGCCGCGCACGCCAAGTGCGTAATGCCGTACTTGGCCACCGCCGCATCGTAGCCGGCGTAGTCATCGGTCATCAGATGCCCGCCAAAGCCTTCGAGCAGGCGCAGCGGCACGGCGCTTGCGCGCGAGGGCGCGTAATCGAACACCACGACCGGTTTGTCTGGCGGCCCGCCGCGCTGCACCCACATGTAGGATTTGGTCGTGGGTGCGCGCCCCGGCTCCTTGAGCACCTGCACGGTGGTCTCGTCCATATGGAGGACGGTGCCATCGAGGAGCGCGTCGCGCATCAGGTTGGCAATCGGCTGCAAGGCGCCCGCCGTCTGGATGGCGGCACGCGCCAGGCTTTGGCGCGGGACATCGACGCCGTGGCGGTCCAGCACCTTGGCAATCCGGTTCAGGGGCAGGCCATCGGCGTACTTGACCGTGAGCAGCATGGCCAGAAACCCGGCGGTGAAGTTGCTGCGTGGCAGAATTCCCGGGGGCAGGCTAGCCACCACCGGTGCCCCGTTGCCGCGGGCCGGTGCGTACCTGGGGCGGATCGTGCGGATCACCCGGATCTTCATCGGAATGATGTCGAGCTGTTCGCTGATCTCTTCGCCAATGCGCACCATCGGCGCGCCGTCCGCGTCCTTGCGCTCGTCCTCGGGCAGATCGATGAGGATCTCCACGCGTGGCAGCTCCGGGGGCAGCGCCCGGCGGTGGCCCCGGGCCTTGGCGTGGGACTTGTTTCTGCCCTGGGCTGGTGCGGTTGGTGCGTCTGCGTCAGCCGGCGGCTGCGGCTGGCTGGCAAACAGCTCGGCCTCGTTAAACAGCCAGCCCTGGCCCGCCTCGCTACTGGGCCCGAACTGACGGTGACGGGCCAGGCGATTTTGCTCGATGATTTGCTGGACTTTCTGGGCGACCTCGTGGGCGACGCGGCTATCGAACTGGGCCTCGAGCCGTGCGCTGATCTGGGCCTCGAGCCGGGCAGCAAGCTGTGCCTCGAGTCGTGTGGCGATCTGCACTTCAAGCTGCGCAGCAATCTGTGCTTCGAGCCAAAGCCGCTCGGCCTGCAGGCGCTGCGCGACCTCGGCTTCGATGAGCTCTTGCAATTGCCCGGCACGGGCCGGGTCAAGCGCACCCGCCACCCATGTGGGCAACGCCATTTCTGATTCCGACAAGGGGCTGGGTGCAGCACGTTCAGACATGCTGCATTATACCATGGAAATCTATGAAATCATCATATAATTCAATGTCTTATGTGCATTTTTATGCCATGGATCGAAGCCCTCGAGCAACCACTCAAGCTCGCGCACACTGACCTGGTGGCTGGCGGCAAACCGCTCTCCCCGGGGCCAGGCAAAGCGGTCGGTCTCCAGACGCTTTTGCCATAGACAGAACCCGTTGCGATCCCAATAAAGCGCCTTGATGCTGGTGCGCGCCCGGTTGATGAACAGAAACAGCGCATCGGCAAAAGGGCTCATCTCCAGTTCGCCCTCCACGATGGCGGCCAGCCCATTGGCCTGTTTGCGAAAGTCCACTGGATCGCGATGCAGGTAGATGGCGCCGATGTGGTAGCCCGGATGCATCAGTGGTTCGCCTGCGCCAGGTGCGCACCCAATGCCGCAAGCCAGGCGGGACTGGGCAACTGCGTCATCTCCAGCCGAAGCCCCGAGGGCAGCGTCAGGGTGCAGGTGCTTGCTGGCGTGGCGGGTGTCTGACCGCCAGCCCGGGTCAGCGCCATGAAACGGCTCGGCGCCGCGCGTCCCTGCGGTAAATTCTGCTGGCGCCCCTCTTGCTTGAAAACCTTGCGCCAGTAGTACAGCGAGGTTGTGGCGATGCCTTCACGATCCGCATAGGCCTTGGTCGTGAGCCCCTCTTGCTCGATGCGCTGCAGCTGCGCGCGCCACCAGCCTCGATCCCTGCTTGCTTTTTCCATTTGATGCGTCCTCGCAATCCGAATGGAAAGAAGGATCGCGCAATCAGGGCGCGCCGACAATCATGGGGAAAATGGAGCGTACATGGACGCTCCCTGTTTGCCAAGCAGTCGTTTGGTGACGTCAGCAGGAAAAGATTGCTCCCGTACATTCGGACTTTCTATGTGGAATCCAATCCACTGTCCCTGATGGGTTCTGCTGGTCGGCTCCTCAGTCGCTTACACGCACTCTGTGTGCCTCGCTCCAATCGGGTTTTGCCTGACCACGGTCTTACCTGTCTTGCCATCACTTCGTGATTGCCTGCGCAACCTGGGATGTAATCGCTTCGTACTCTCCTACGGTTAAGAAGGCTTTGTCCAAAGTCCGCCCTGATTATGCTGCCCCAGCGGCATAGTCAGGGCGGAACTCGCGATCGTGCGCGAGCAGCGCCCAGACGATTCTGGCTGTCTTGTTGGCTTGCGCCACGATGGCAATATTCTTGTGGTGAATCGCCCCGGAAATCGCGGAGGGTGGTTGCTCAAAGTAAAACAAGCTCTGCAGCCTGTGCCTCAAGTCGCTCATGGTAACGTTGTTCGGCTTCGGCAGGGGGTATGTCCCCGATCGGGCCCAGAAGGCGCTGGCGGTTATACCACGACACCCAGTTGAGGGTTGCCAGCTCCACCGAGGCCTTGGTCTTCCATGGAACCTGCCGGTGAATCAGTTCGGTCTTGTACAAGCCATTTACCATCGCGGCGCCCTGCTAGCGCGCCGCCGTCCAGCTTTCAGAAAACGCCAGCGCGCAGGTGCTGAACGGCCGTCTGTCGCGCTGTGTGGCGAACGCCCGCCCGTTCGCCTGCGTCCCATTGTGCGTCAGCCGCGCGCCCAGTGCAGGAATGAGAATCGTACACACGCCATAGGGGCGGCCCGGCGTTTCGTTGGGCTGGGTGTGGATCAGCAGCGGGTCGCCCATCTCGTGCCAGGTCAGCGCGATCTCTTCGTCACGGGTGACCAGGGTTTCGGTCCAGAAATCGCGAATGTCGCCGCAACGGGAGAAGTCCGCATCGATCACCGGGATCGTCGTGTCGGCGGTCTCCGCATTGAGCATGCCTTGGACGGTGGTTTGCAGCCAGCGCGCCATCGCGATGTTATCCGAGTAGATGCGCCAACGGCCCTTGGTGAACTCGCTGTTCACGTACAACACGTGGCCCGCTCCGCCCGGACTCAGGGTGATGCGCCAGAAGCTGGCATTCGTGGTGATCGGGCCGCCGTCCGTGTCGCTCAGGCGGATGAACGGGTTTTCTCCCGTCAGAATGACGCGGTTGGGATCAATCGACATGATGGTGTCTCCTTCGGATCCGGCTACGACGGATAGCCTGCACAATGAGGAGTTTAGGCCGCATGCCACAGGCCCGCTTCGGCGGCGGCGAATGGCGTTACGTTCATTGGTCGAATGTGGTCAGAGCGCCGTGTTTCGTGTCGACGACGAAAACGGCCAACAGCTTGGCGGGTTCGATCTGACTGGCGTTCTCGCTTACGACGTGATGCGCCCCGGGGTTCTCATACCAGGTCTGCCCCGCTCTATAGACATGCACCGGCTCGCCTTCGACCTGGCTGCGGATCGTACCTGATACCACGTAGGCCATGATGAAGGCCGATTTTTCATGCCGGTGGGGTGGTGATTTTTCGCCGGGCTTGTAGTTCACCTCGACCGCAACCAGAGATTTGCCGGGGGTGTTCGTAATCGCGTGGTTGAAGACTTCGGCCACGCCGGTGGCTGCGGCGTCGGCTGCGATGGCGCCTAACGGCGTGGCACCTGACGCGATTGCGAGGCCAAGTGACGCGATGACCAGGTATTTTTTCGGATTCATGATGGCTCCACTGAATGCGTGTGAATCACACAGCAACTTCGTCTGTTGCGCAGGCTGGTCCTGGCTTCCTCAAGAATACGACCAGACCGGACCGTCGTGGTCATGTTGCGGCGGCATTTTTGTGCCCGCGCGGCAAGCCGCACCTGAGGGAACGGCCAGGAAGACATTTCAGAACTTCACGCTGATGTGTGCGCCGGCTGGACCTCGTAATCGCGCATGAGGCCGGTGGCCGCGTGCTCCAGCATGTGGCACTG
>JACDJC010001983.1_pt1 | contig 16927 bp, 20 predicted proteins | sample 7454191 | NCBI WGS metagenome assembly JACDJC01 (sample SAMN14253291, study PRJNA609438) | sludge metagenome | isolation source: sludge after 25d culture with pyrite and EDTA | collected 2018-12-20 | reverse complement strand
GGCTTTAAGGAGAAGTTAAAATAGAAAAACCAATTAAATTATGTTGATGTCAACAAGGATAATATTACTACACACAGGAGCAATGTTTTAGGGAGATTTAGCTACAATTTTTATCAATTTAACGTGCGAAAGTTAAGTTAATAAGAACAAACTGTCTTTGAAGTTCTTCTGAAACCTTATTATATTTTTCTTCAAACTTATTGAGATTAGATTCAATATTTTTCTGCTCATCCAGTGTAGGAATAGGTATTTTTAAAGACAAAAACTTTCTAGCTTTAATCTCAGTTTTTATACCTCCACCTGTTTGTTCTTCAAGAGCATCTACAAATGCTGGACTTTTTAAAAACCATTTTAAAAAATTTATATCTATCTTCTCTTTATCAAAGCTATAAGAAGAATAATGAATAGTCGCAATAACATCTTCATCGCCCTCATAAACTGCCAATGCTCCTTTAGCTACATTGATACCAGAGATTACTAAATCGCCTTTTTTGACAACTATCATACCTGTTTTAGTAGGCTTATTTTCTACTAGATGAATTTGTCCAGTAAAATCGATTTTTTCAATTCGTCTTAAATTTAGTTCATTTGCTTCCTCTGGTTTTAATCGCTCTTTTCGCTCTGTTAAAAATGAACTTATTGCTTGTATCTTTGAGTTCATTACTCTTGAGCCTCTTTTCTAATTTGCTCCAGAAGTTCAACACTCTTGCTCATAGAAGCTTCGATCTTATCTATGATCTCGCTTGTTGTAAGTTCTTCCTCTTCTTCACCTTTATGAGGATTTTTTACATCAAGGTTAAAATTATTTGCTTTGATGGTATCTATATCTACCTTGTAAGCCTGCTCGTTTTCAGTTCTATCATTCCACCAGCTTTTTAGTTCATTAAAATCTTGCAGTTTTACAGGTTTTGTTTTGGTGTATTTTTTATACCCTTGTGGTAGTGGCTGTTCGTAGTACCATATCTCTTTTGTAGGCTCTCCTTTTGTAAAGAAAAGCAGGTTCGTGTTGATGTCTGTATATGGAGCGAATATCCCGTTTGGCAGTCTTACTATGGTGTGCAGATTACACTCTTCAAGGAGTTTCTCTTTTATCCTTGCCGTTACGCCATCACCAAAAAGCGTACCGTCTGGCAGAACTATCCCAGCTCTTTCTCTTGGTTTTAACATCTGTATAAATAGAAGTAAAAACAGGTCTGCCGTCTCTCTTGTACGATAGCTTGCTGGGAAGTTATTTTCTATCCCTTGCTCTTCCGTTCCTCCAAAAGGCGGATTTGCCACGATGCAGTCCACTCTTTCATTTGGAGTGATATCTTTTAGGGGATACGATAGCGAGTTATCGTGTCTGATGTTTGGCGTTTCTATATCGTGAAGTATGAGGTTTGTAAGACATAGCATGTAAGGGAGCTGCTTTTTTTCTATCCCTTGGATTGTATGTTCCAAAGTCTTTTTATCTTCTGCCGTTTTTACATCGCTTTTCATGATGTGGTTTATAGAGCTTATAAGAAAGCCACCCGTTCCACATGCAGGATCAAAAACTTTCTCACCAAGCTTTGGATCTACCATCTGCACTATAAACTCTGTCACGGCTCTAGGTGTGTAGTACTCTCCTGCGTTTCCTGCACTTTGAAGATCTTTTAGTATCTGTTCGTACATATCATTAAAAAGGTGTCTCTCTGACAGGTTATCAAAATGTATCTCTTCAAGTTTGTTTACCACTTGTCTTAGAAGTGTTCCAGATTTCATATAGTTGTAGGCATCCTCAAACATCCCTTTTACAAGTGGAGCATAAGCATTAGATGTAGTGATGTCAAGCTCTTTTAGTGTAGAGAAAAGCTCATTGTTTATAAAAAGCATAAGCTCTTCACCCGTAAGCCCCTCATCATCAGTAGCCCAGCTTCTCCATCTAAGTTTTTCAGGGATTGGAGATTTGTAGTTTTCATCTTCTAGTTCAAACTCTTCCTCTTTTGCATCAAATACTTTTAGAAAAAGCATCCATACAAGTTGTGAAATTCTTTGAGCATCCCCATCGACACCCGTATCTGTTCTCATAATATTTTGAATTGATTTTACGATATTTGAAATATCTGCCATAATTTATTTGTTCCTTTTAAAATTGTTTTATAGTCCGGGTAATTTTGTAGTTTTACTAAAGCGTAAAGGTCTAGTAGGATGTTTTTCAACATCTCCAGAATTTAATAGCTCATCTATCGTTTTTTTAACTATATTTTGTGTTTCTTCAAGCTTTTGGGCAATCTCTTTTACCGTTAATTTTTCTAAAGATATTAGTTCTAAAATTCTTTTATCCAATGCCTCTTTTTTACTAACTATAGCCGTTTTAACATCTTGATTTGCAGTAAATAAATAATCTAGTGAGTCTAAATCTTTTAATTCTGAACCACCCATTTCAAGAAGCTTCTTATTTCCTGCATGAGTATCGTCACTTTTCTTTACAAAAAGGCTTACCCAACCATTTTTTAAATTCTCTTTTGCACCTTCCCATGTACCACCTTTAAGTCCAGAGTGAATCACGATCGAAGACTCTGCCAAAACATAAATATATTTATTTCTGCCCATTGCATTACCAGCGCTAAATCTTGCATCTGGGTAATATGGACTTATTAATACCAAATTATTATTTCGTATTGCATCCCTATATTTTTTGGATAAAACTTTTTGCATTAAAGCATCAGCAACTACTCCTATAGTCGTCCCATCAGCATTTATTGATCCTAGCATTGAAGATTCATCGATCCCTCTTGCAGCACCTGAAACAACACTGTAGCCTGATTGTGCAAGTGTTTCTCCTAGTTTAAATGTAAAATCTAAATCATCTGAGGATGCATCTCGTGAACCGATAATAGCGACACCTTTGGTATTGAGTATTTTTTTATTGCCTGCACCGTACAATATTGGTGGAGCCTTTTGTCCCAACCTCTTCTTTAATCTTATTGGATACTCTGGATCTGCCCTTGTAATGATCCAAATTCCACAGTTTTGCCACTTTTGAAGAGAAATTGCCATTGCATTTCCTCTTGCCAATAAAGAAAGTATTCGATCTTGTGTAATTTTTGTATCATCCCAATCTTCTAAAACTTCTCGTGCATTTAGTTCTAAAAGGTCTGATGGCTTCATATTGTGTTGTAAAAGCCATGATGCAAACTTTGAGTACTCCATTATCGTAAGAGGTTTATCCCCTTTATTAAAATAAGCAGTTAATAAAATGATTGCTTGTGCATTTAAACTTAGATCATTCATCACATTTTTCCAGTTGTGGCAAGTGAAGCAGGAAATACTTCACCACTTCCCTTTTGTTTTAAAAGAGCCGAAGCAACTGTCACTGTCCAGCCAGAATCAATAACATCATCTATCAATAGAACAGGACTATCAGGTATATTATCTTCTATTTCAAATACTCCGTCAAGATTTTTGGCTTGATGATACGCATTGTTCATCATCTTTTGAGCTTGATTTTGTTTTATCTTTTTGACAGCTTCTATAAAAGGTAAGTTTAGCTTTTTTGCTACTTTTTGTGCAAAATTTGGAACTAAAGTTGGATGATTTAGAGATGGAATACATGTAATCCACTGTGGTGCAGGAGAAGGATTCCATTTTTTAACCATTTCTACAAATGCATCTACTAGTTGATCTGAAAATTCACCTTGATGTTTATCTTGTGCTACAACTCTTCCCCATCCTGCATCTTCCCATCTAGATAAAATTCGTCCCTCTTCGGCTCTTAATTCTGGTCTGATATTTCCTCTAATGCCATATGCACTTAGAGCATCCAGTTTTACTTGCTTTTTAGGGTTAAAAACTATGTCGCTTTTTTTCAAGAAGTCGGCGGCTTTCAAACCATTTTCGTGAGAGAATTCACCACTTAATGCAGCCCCGCAATTAGCACATTTTCCACATATTTGAGGGTTCGGATCATTTAAGGCATTTTGTAAAAACAGCATTAAACATTGATCAGTATCTAAATAGCTTTGCATCTCATCCCATTCAGATTGTCTGATAGCTAAAATGGCCTCAATCTTTTCTCTATCATGAACATATTCATTTGGTGTTCTATGCCATTTTGAGCCAATTTTTGTTACAGGTGAAGGTGTTTCTACATTAAGATACTTTAATGTCTTTTCAACTTCTCCCTGAGTTAAATTAAGTTCTTTTTGTAAATCTACTATAGACAATCCGTCACTATTATCCAAATGCTCTAGCACTAAAGCAATATTTTCTTCTTTTGGAAACGATGAACCTCTAAAAAAATCATGAATGTCATCATCTTCATGTCCACTGAGTAAAACACCATAAGCTTCATCTATACCACGACCTGCACGACCAACTTGCTGATAGTAACTGATAATCGATCCTGGAGCTTGATAATGAATTACAAAACCTAAATCACTCTTATCAAATCCCATTCCAAGAGCTGATGTAGCAACCAATACTTTTATCTGATTATTTATAAGTTGATTCTCTAAAAATACTCTATAGTCATCGCCATTTTCAAAATCATCATGCTCAACACCACTAAAATAAGCACTTGCCGTGATACCATTTTGACCCAGCCACTGAGCAACTACTTTGGCATCCCTTTGTGTTAAAACATAGACGATTCCAGATCCTTCAAAAGATGGTAAATGTTCAAGCAGCCAAGCTAGTCTGTGAGATGGTTCAGGAAGTCTTATATTGTGCAAAGAAAGACTTTCTCTTTTTAGATTTCCTCTAATGGTAATAAGTCCACTAATTTGGTTTTCAATATCAGTGATAACTCTATCATTAGCTGTTGCTGTTGTAGCTAAAATAGGTGTGTTTGCAGGCATTTGTTTTAATATATTTGTAATTCTTTTATAATCAGGTCGAAAATCATGACCCCAATCACTAATACAATGTGCTTCATCAATTACAAATAGTCCAATACTTCCAGAAATTGGTTCCAATATTTCTTGCATAAAGTTTTCATTTGCCAATCTTTCTGGGGAAACAAGAAGAGCATCAACTTCATTTCGTAAAATTTGAGCTTTGATTAAATCCCAATCATCTGTGTTTGAGGAATTAATTGTTACAACATTTAGTCCAAGTTTCTTTGCTGAATCTATTTGGTTTCTCATTAATGCTAACAAAGGAGAAATAATAATTGTAAGTCCACTTCCTTGCTCTCTTAAAAACTTGATAGAAATAAAATATACACTACTCTTACCCCAGCCAGTCTTTTGAACAACCAGAACTTTTTTTCTTTGGTTTACGACTGTATCAATGGCTTCATACTGATCTTCTCTAAAATCAGCATCTTGATTTTGAAGAGAGTCTTTTAAATACTGTTGTGCTTTTTCTCTAGTTAACATCTTCTATTTCCCCTCCCCATCATGATGCATATAAATGTTGTTCTATCTCTTTGATAAGTGACTGATACCCAGCTCTGCCGCCGCCAAAAAGTTTTGTAAGTTCTTTCATAGTGCCGTATTCGTTAAACGGCGGTACTTTTAAGACTGAAATATCTTCTATACTCTCTATACCCGATTCGGTATATTTATCTAACAGTGCGTTTATAACCTCTTTTGCAATGCCTGTGTACTTCTCAAAATAGTTATTCTTCTTTAGTTTCCCTGCACGCTCTGCCCTTGTAAGAGCTGGTCTATCAAAAGCTATATGACATATAAGATCAAACGGGTCAAGTCCCTCTTTACCAACCTCATTCTCTAGCTCATCGAAAAATACACCTTGATCGCTTAATGCTTTGATGATCGCCTCTTTTTGCTCTGAGGTACTCCACTCTTGTAAAAATTCATCCAAGCTCGCATAAGCTTTTTTGATGTTTTTACGGCTGTAGTCCACAAGCGACTCCGTGATGAGTTTACCGTCCGCTCCGATGTACTGCACTCTTTTATTTAGAACCTTTACTTTTACACCGCTTACCGTGTGGCGTGTAGATTTTGAAGTACTGTCCTCACCATCTGTTATAGACACATCTGGAGTTTCACCATAGGGCTCACTTGGTTCATTTACAGTGTCGCTAAACTCTTCTGGTATCTCCTCATCTGGAGGGGTTATAGGGTCATCGTTTTTTGGCTCATAGATATGTACTGGGTCACCGTCAAAATCTGAATCAACAAAGTGTCTTGTAACATTTCTAAAGTCCATGATCGTAAAGTAAAGTTTTCCGTAAGTCTCGTTTATTCGAGTACCACGACCTATGATCTGTTTAAATTCTGTCATTGAACCGATATTGCTGTCAAGTACGATCAGACCTGTCGTTTGAGCATCTACACCTGTTGTCATAAGCTTTGAAGTAGTTGCTATGACTGGGTATGTAGATTCTGGGTCTATGAAGTTATCTAGCTCTTTTTTTCCCTCATCATTGTCCCCAGTAATTCGCATAACATACTTTCTGCTCTCTTTTGCCATAACTGGATTTGCATTTACAAGAGCTTGTCGCATTCGCTCTGCATGGTCTATATCTACACAGAAGATGATAGTTTTCATATATGGGTCATTTTCGTTTAGGTATTCAGTAACCTTCTTAGCTACAAGATTGGTTCTTTGAGTAAGGATCAGGTTTTTATCAAAATCTTTTGTATTGTATTCTCTGTCCTCGATCTCTTCACCTTTATCATCGGTTTGTCCGTTGTATGGTCGCCATCCTTCGACATCTTTGTCTAACGATAATCGGATCACTTTGTATGGAGCCAAGAAACCGTCATCAATCCCTTGCTTGAGAGAGTAGGTGTAAACTGGTTCGCCAAAGTATGAGATGTTACTTACATATTTTGTCTCTTTTGGAGTTGCAGTAAGACCGATCTGCACTGCACTATCAAAATACTCTAGTATCTCTCTCCATTGGCTGTCTTCTGCTGCACTACCACGGTGTGCTTCATCTATGACGATAAGGTCAAAAAAGTCACGGCTAAACTCTTTAAATATCTTTTTCTCTTCACTATTGCCCGTAATGGCTTGATAAAGGGAAAGATATATTTCAAAAGATTTATCGATAGTTCTGTTTGTAACTTTGGTCATCTTGTCACCAAAGTGTTTAAAGTCACCTATTTTTGTTTGATCTACAAGTATGTTTCTATCTGCTAAAAAGAGTATTCTTTTGGCTTTTCTTGACTTGTAAAGTCTGTAGATGATCTGAAATGCGGTGTAAGTTTTTCCAGTACCTGTTGCCATGACAAGCAAGATTCTTTTTTGACCTTTGGCAATGGCTTCTATAGTTCTGTTGATGGCATTTTTTTGATAGTACCTTGGTTCTCTTTTTGGATCGTCGATGTAGTAAGGGGAAAGTGCTACTTTTTCTGCTTCATCTTCCTCAATACCTCTGTACTTTTTATACCTTTGCCAAAGTTCGTCTGGAGATGGAAAATTGCCCAGTGAAATCTCTTTTTCAAGTACACCATGAGTAAGAGTTGGATCATGTTCTAAAAAGCCGTCACCGTTTGTACTGTAAACAAAAGGTATATCTAATATCTCGGCATAACTAAGTCCTTGCTGCATACCGTCACCGATACTGTGTTTGTTGTCTTTTGCTTCGATGATAGCTATAGGAATATTTGGTTTGTAGTAAAGAATATAATCGGCTCTTTTTTGCTCACCTCGGCGTACCATCTTACCGTGAACATAGATACGACCGTTTGTAAAAAATGTTACTTCCTCTCTAAATTGAGAGTGCAAGTTCCAGCCAGACTCTATGAGTGCTGGAGTGATATACTTTGTACAAATATCTCGTTCTGTTAAATTTTTCTTTGACATACCACAAACCTAAAATTATTATTGTTTTTTATATTATCATATCTTGTCTAAAAGCGTTATTTTTCACTTTTAAAACCCTTGCCTTTTGAGTTCTTTTGCAAACTCACTAAGCCCTTGCTCGATCTTTTCCATAGCCGTATGATTGCTCACTGGCACTAGCTGAACCATGCCGTTGATGAAGTTTGTTTTAAAGATCTGTTCTGTCTCTTTGTGGATCACCATGTCATCATAATCTTTATAAAAATCATAGTTTTTTGTAAACTCTTCTGACATCACACTAAATACTTTTTGCTCCATTGCTACTTCTCCTTATCCAGTTTATTTTTTACATATTCACTTAGACTTTTAATAGTTCCATAACCTAAATGCTTTTTTGAGATATTTGTAAGAGTTACTCCAAGATTATGAAGCTCTTTGATTTTTTCTTTGTCTTTATCGTAGATGCTTCCTTGAATAGTACCTACTGGCTTCCCAAGTTTTATTCCTTTAGCTTTTCTAGCTTGCAGAGCTTCTTTTGTTCTTTTGCTTATAAGATCTCTTTCAAGTTGTGCAAAAGCTGAAAATATATTTATCTGAAAATCTGTAAATGGGTTTTGAACATTAGGTTTTATAAAAAGCTGTTCTTTGAGAATATGAAGATTTACACCAAGTGCTATGAGTTGATTTACAATCGTTACAACATTTACAACGCTTCTTCCAATACGACTAAGTTCAGAGACTATAAGATGATCACCAGCTTGCAGCATTTCAAAAAGTTCATTTATCTTTCTATCTTCATCTTTTTTACGGCTGCTCATCTTCACTTCAATAAATTCAACTTTACCAAGTGCGTTTTTGTTTGCATAGTTTAAAATAGAGTGCTGTTGATTTTGTAAATCTTGTTGGTCTGTACTGACTCGAATATATCCTATAGTTTTTGCCATTTTTACCTCATTTACTAATTAAGATAATTATAGCATAAATAGTTTTATATTTTTACTATTTATATATACTTTTATAAGTAAAAATAAAATAGTTTCTAATGTTCATTAAAAAGTAAAAAATCAATCCCCTTGTTCTGAATTAATAAGTCTTTTTATAAATATTGGAGATAATACTAACAAATAATTTGATAGCAAAGGATAAACTATTTTACCAGCGATTGAAACAATTTTAAAAACAGGCAACGAACAGTTCATATTTGAGAGTGAAAAACTGCCTCTAAATGTTCTTTCTTTTTGGAGTTGGTCAAGTTCAGAACTATTGGGAAATGCACTGCGTGGAATTTTGGCTGAATTTATAGTTGCATCAACAATAGACAAACTACATAGTCCAAGAGAAGAGTGGGATGCTTATGACCTAAAAACCAAAAATGGACTCAAAATTGAAATTAAATCATCTTCATATCTTCAAAGCTGGGAGCAAGCCACACTATCCAAGATAATTTTTGGGATACAACCTACTCATGAAAACAGAACAAATCCAACTGAGCAAATACGCCAATCAGATATTTATATATTTTGTGTATTAGCTCACAAAGACAAAAATAGTGTCAATCCACTAAATTTATCACAATGGGATTTTTATATCTTAGAAACTTCAATCCTCAACATGAAAGTTAAAAATCAGAAAAGTATCACACTATCAAGTTTGGAAAAGCTAAATCCAATAAAAATTAAATACGATAACCTGAAAAGTGAAATCATACGATTAGAAGAGAAAATACTCAAATAATAAAACTACTCTTTCCCTTTATAAAAAGGACTATACTTTGAGTATCCATTTTCATATCGATACTTTGAAAGACTAAGAAGTCCACCAATTATGACTAAAGTAATTACAATTGTTTCTAATATCATATTTAACTCCCTAAAAAAACTCTCTTAGTGATTCTTTAAAAGTCTTGTTATAAGTTGCAAGTAATGCAGCTACAATCATAATCAAAATAACAAATGCTACATTATGCTCACCACGAACCAATGTAAAAATAAATAGTCCAATCAAAAGTAGTAAAAATGGCATCTCAATTTCCTAAACAAAGTAATTTAATACTTCAAATTTCATTATTCTTTATTTTATCAAAAGTTTTCTAAACCATTTTTATAAAAAACAGTATCATTTTGATGCTCTAGTGTAAACTCTTGGCCAATATGTTTTTGATTTTTACAATAAAATATATCATTATCCGTAAAAGTGTAGTGAGACATGATATAGCACCCTTGACCTTGTTTTCTTTTCTCTAAACACTCTATTTGGCTCTTATTCATTGAATTTGCTCTTTGGATTAGATACTCATCTATATTCATAGGTTTATTTTTTGTAATTTGATTTTTTACAAAGAGTTCTCCACCGTTGAGAGTACAATATTTATATGCTCCAGTTGCCTTTTCATATTTCCAAGGAGTTGTATTATTATCTATAGACAAAATCTCTGTTATAGATTTATTTTTTACATAGTTGCCGTACTTACTACTGTTTTGCCAAGTTTTTTGATTACTACTTTGAGATTTTTGATGATTGATTAGAAAATATCTTGAATAGGTTTGCATATATCCACCACCTATCATATGGTCTCTTCTAAGATCAACATTATCAACCATATACTTTATCTCAAAATCATCATTTGAATTGGTACATTTTAAAAAGCCATCAAATTTTCCAGATCCTTGCTTTTGCATATCGTTTTTGTATCTAATATAATCAAAACTAAATGCTGTTGGCAAATTTTCAATTGCTGTTATAGAGCCATCGCCATAAATTATATTGCCACCTTTTGCACTACAGTAAGATTTTACATCATCTAGCACTTTTAAAATATCTGTTGCATCTGCTGTTGTAGTTGGTTCGTTAAACACTCTTAATTCAATCAAAGTTTTATTTGCAGTTGTTGCAATAACATCATAATTTCCAACTTCATTAGATCTTTTTTGAATAACATAGTCTCTAAAGCTATTTATTTTATCAGCATTTGCAATTTGTGGGCTTGGCGAAGCCACACATCCAGAAAAAATGAATGTTGCCGTAATAGTAAACAAAACACTTAATAGCCTCATTTGCTATTTTCCTTTTCCATCACAACATAAGTTTCATCTTTTAGTACAAAAGTGCCTTTATATCTCCAAGCATCAGAATAGATCTCTTGTATCGTTGCGTACGATTTATCATTGTCACATATTATTTTACTATTTGCATAACCTAAGCCATTTTTGAATTGACATACAGTCACCTCTGTAGCACTTGAAATTCCAACTAATACTAAAAAAGTAAAAAATATTTTCATTACCATCTCCCATTTGTTGTATCGTACATTGCCCAAAAATTAGCTTGTCTATGATAGTAAGCATTCGCATTTCCACTTTTGCTAGGGTTGAACCATGCAAATATTAATGGCATCCACAAAACAAACTCTGCAAAAGCATTGTCACTAACTTCATATATGAATGCTACCATAGAGTAATAATCAGCGATGATCCAGTAGCCTGCCAAAATCGCTAATGAAATTACCAATAAAGTCAAATAGCTTACAATCAGTCTTGCTAGTACATTTGCAAAATACTCTGCCATTTTTTGCTCCTGAGATATAAATTCATATAATAAATATTAACTCAAAAATACTTATTAAACACTTATAAGTGTTTGTTTGATCTTAGCCATACAGCTATTATCTTTGAAAACTTATAGGTGTTTATTATTGGAAGAAAATATAGATAAATTTTTAGATGAAATTGTTCTAAAAGTAAAAGAGGAGAGAGTAAAAAGAAATATAAGCCAATTGGCACTTGCTGAAATTTTAGGACACAAATCTCCCAATTATGTAGCAAAGATTGAAACTAGAAAACATGATGTAAGCTATAACCTCTCTCACCTATACAAAATTGCTTATGAGTTTGGCATCGAAGTAACTGATCTTATCCCTCAAATACAAGACTCCCAAAAATAATTCCGTCCACCGCTATTCACTGTCGTTCATATATAGGCTGATTTCGTCCCCCGTAAGGGACAAATAATTTGGATTAATATATTACTGGGTTTTGTCCCCTGCCAGAAAAAATGCTTACAGAAGTACCTCTTTAAAAAGCCTGTTTTTAGGGATTCTTTGAAAGTAGTTAAAAAAAATCGTTACTCAATTTAGTAAAATTCTTTTGAAAAATTATCAAAAAATCGTAGTTTGAAAAAAATCGTTACAGAAATCAGTTCTACAAATCCCTATTTTAAGGGGTTTATGAAGATATAGAAAAAATTTTCGTTACAAAATAATCAATAAATTCAAATCGCCTCAACTAAAATTATTTCTCCAGATTGAAGCTTTTTTAACTCATTAGTAAAACCACTTTTACTAAAAAGAATATATTGTTTTATAGGAAGCTCACTATCGATCTTCTTCGCTTTTTCTTGTAGATCATGCAATATATCTATACCTACTTTTTTATTGGAATACTTGCACTCCGCAGCTATTAAAAAATCTTCACCGATTCCAACGGCATCTATCTCTTCATTTTTGTCCCACCATCTTCCGCATTTAAGCAGATCATAGTTTTTTAGCATATACGAGATTGCTAAATTCTCATATACTGGAGATACAAAACCGTTAAAATTTTCTTTAATCTTTTTTAATACATAATTTGTATTTCCCATCTCCAACTGACTCTTATAAGGCAACACATAGGTAAACCAAAATCTAAAGAAATTATCTTTAATAAAATAAAGTCCTTTTTTACTCTTTAGTGGATTTGTTTCAGTAACTGGCACATCTTTATAGATAATATCAAGCTCAATGAGTTTTGAGATAAATGAGGTAATATTCTGTACATTTTTACCAAGTTTTGAAGCAATATTTCCAATTTTGTGTTCACCGTTTGCAATGATCTCTAAAATGGAAAAATAGGTAATGGGTTCATTGACTTCATTTTGAAGTATAAATTGAGGTTCATTGTACAGATAACCGCTAGGATTTAAAATATTTTTTTCTATATTTTTAAAAATGTCGCCGCTATCAGTGAACATCTCTAAATATTTTGGTACACCGTAAAGTATGCTATATAATTCTATAAGTTCTTCATTTGATTTGTTTGGGAAAAACTCTTTTAGATAATTAAACTCTATTGCTTCTAGCTTTATAGCACTTGTTCTTCTTCCATAAAGTGGAGAATTATATGAAAGCGTTTGCTCATACATCATTGATATGATTGAACCACAAAGAACTAAATGAATATTTTTATTTTTTAGCAGTTCATCTACAATATATTGAAACTGCGAGGGAATGGAGTTATCTAATTTTGTCAAATACTGGAACTCATCAATAATGATAATGAGTTTTTGCTCATATTCTTTTTGCGTAAGATACTCAAAAAGCTGCTTAATATCTTTAATTTCTAAACTTTTTAGAAAGCTGTCTCCAAAAAAATCAGCTACTATGTTTTGCAATCTTTTTAAAACGATATTGAAATTTTCTAATGTTACTAAAAAATAGATAGATGGCTTATCTTTGATAAATTCTTTTAAAAGCGTTGTTTTCCCCACTCTTCTTCTACCATATAAAACAGAAAAAGAAAATTTCTTACTTGCATATTCATCATTTAAAAGCTGTAATTCTTTATGTCTATTTGCAAACATTTTCATTCCTTAGTTTTTAATCGTTTCTAAATTATAATAATACAAAAACGAACTTTTAAAGTTTATTAAAAGCAAAATAAGAACAATATAAAAACTGCTAAATATACAATATAGTGTAAATATTGCAGTTTTTATGTAAATGTAATATTTATAGCTCTTTTTTCTTTGTCATGATTTGTATCATCTTTTCAAACCACTCCAAATCTTCATTTGTAGTATTGAATTTATCAATAATCAAGCCATAGGCAAAAGCATCTACAATATTAAGTTTTGGATATTGCTGTTGAAGCTCCAAAACTCTTTCATTTTCCCGACAACGCTTTAGCCGTTTTTTGAATTTATCGTTATACTGTTCAAAATATCTAGTGCTTGAATATTTCAACTTTTTCTTTCCCTCATCACTACTTGGCTTTATGATTGTTATCATAAAGGCTAATAGAAAATTTCTTGAGATAGAATACCCACCGTAAAGATGTTCAAAATAAGCTTTTTTCAGCCAAGTTTCTACTCGCTTTTCATTTGAACTTTTACTACTTTGAGCTTTTATACCATCGACTTTATCCATTTCCTGAATGATTTTTTTAACATCCTCATCCTCTATTGTCACTTTCATCAAAAAAATGCCAATGGATTTAAGAGTGTTCTTGTCTTCTTCAAAAGTATCACATAAAGCCTTGTAGAACTCATAAAAAGCTTTTTTTGAATACTTGTGAATATCTAATAGAGATCCACTACTTTTCATTGTCATCCTCTATTATATAAATTTTTATAAACTCATCGATATCCTCAACTTTTACTTTTAAAATAGATCTATCTTCCAATATCAAAATATAAAAATTATGCGATTTATCAACACTGTAAACTAATTTATTGAAATCATTATAGATAGTTCTTTTACCTACAAGACTGCTCAATTTTTTATCTTGTAAAAAATCATTATAATTTTCAATGGATTTTGCATGATTATTTAAAAGATTAGTAAATATCTTTTTTTTCCATATCCTTTCACTCTTAAGTGGCTTAAGACCGTCTTTTTTAAGCCATGCTATAAACTCATCAAAGTCTTCATACTTTTGCTTCATCTTCTTCCTCTTCTTTATGAGTTATTGTTATTATTATTTATATATATGTCTAATTTTTAGACTAAAAAATCTAAAATCTAGATTTTAAAATATAGTTTTTAGACGCTTATCTAATTTTTAGACTCGCCGACAATCGCATTGTTCACAAAATCACTCCACCATAATTTTGTCGTTCGCAAAAAACCGCTTGCAGCATCTTTTTCGACCAAACCTCTATCTATCAATTTTTGCACGCTGTTGTAAGCGGTTGCCCGTGAAAAATCAAACATCTTTCCAAGCGTTTCGATTTTTCCGTAATACCAACCTCTAAACTCACTCTCAGGGTTATTACTAAGATTGTAAATTGCGTTGGCGATGCAGTAATCATTGTTGCTAAGTCCATGCTTTATACGATATTTGTGAATTATCGTCGTGTACAGCACATCAAACTTTTCTTTTTGCTTCATCTATATTTCTTAGTATGTTTTGATTGTTTTTGTTAAAAAATCGGCGACATCCAGAAGATTAAATACAACTTTCGCATTTTTGGCCTTGCCCAATTTTTTATAATTCGGCAATCCTGTACCTTTAGCAATATAGAGATCTAGCGTTGAGCTGCTTATACCTAGCTCACTTGCCATTTCTACTTTTGAAATCACGGCTCTTTTATACTTTTTTAACAGGTACTCATAGAGTTTCTCTTTTTGTAAATCTGTATCATTTTGCATGATTTTTCTCCTTTTTGTTTGAGTTAAGAAAAGTATAGAAAATACACCGAGAAATAGCAAAAATATAAATAAGCAAATAGCGATATTTAGGCGTATTTAGCTGTATTATAAGTTACAAATTCAATGATTTTATGAGTAATTTAGAAGTAAATAAAAGTAATTAGAGATGATTTTTTATTAAATTTGTCTGATTTGGATATTCTACTAAAAATGTTACTATTTGAAATAAGTTTTATCCAAAAAAACGAATAACTACAAATTTTATCTTTTGTATTTGGTATATACATAATTATTTTTCTGATAATTCCTAATCTATACCATGATAATTCATAATAAACGAGAGGCTATAATAATGTAAAAATCAAACCGTATATTTTAGAGTTATTTTACTTTAGCACTATTTTACAGCTAAAACAATATGTTTTAAAACCCCAAACCCAAAACACTATCTCTTCCCGTATCGGGAGCTAGTTTTGCATACCTTAGTGTCATTCTTATATCTTTGTGGTTAAGCAACTTTTGAATCGTAAAGATCGGAGTGCCGTTTACTGCCAAATGTGAAGCAAATGTATGCCGCAAAGTATGTATAACGACTTTATGTTTAGAGTCAATGTCATCTTCATTAAAAAGTCTATCAAGTATTGTTCTGGCTTTGAGTTTTACTTGATCATACAAGTTCGCTTCATTTTCCTTTAAAACAGGAATATCTAGCTTGAGTTTTTGGATTCTTTCCTTTAAAAGTCTTTCAAGTTCTTCACTACCTAAGAATGCTGTATATTTTTCACTGTTTTTTTCATCTAAAACACTTATGGTTTTTGTATCAAAGTTGATATCTCTTGGCGTGATTTTGCATATAGCTCCGACCCTAGCTCCTGTAGTTAAAGCAAGAAGCGTAAATATATGCAGTTGTTCATCTAGTTTTGTATGCTCCAATAAAGTAGCAATCTCTTCTTTACTCAAATATCTCTCTCTGGAATTATCAATCTTCAAAGATTTTACTTTTTTAAGTGGATTATATATAGCAATTCCTCTATCGATGGCATAATTCAAAATCGTACTCAACTCCCCTAAAATGGTATTTACCGTTTTTGGAGCAAACTCTTTTAATTTGAGTGCTTGCAATTTTTGCATATCTTCTACAGTGATACTTTTTATATCTTTTTTACCTAATATAGGCGATACATGCATCTCATACTTTCTTTTTGAGAGCTTATTATTGCGGTTATGATTCTCTTTTGATTGATAATGCTCTATTGCTACGCTATCAAGTGAAACTATCTCTTTTTTCTTTTTTTTGAGAACTGAGGGCGGCTCTTCACCAAGCTTTACTTTATTTATAAACTCGTTTCTTTTGTTGTAGGCATATGTTTCGGTAATACCGCTTGATTTTTTACCTACCGTAAACCAAGTTTTTTTATTTTCCGTGTCTTTATAGTTGATAGAGTATGTTACATCACCATCAGATAGTTTGTTGAGATATACACCTGAATATTTTTTACTTCTTACTCTTGCCAAATTGTTACCCTATTGCTACCCAAAATTTAAAAATCTATATAAAAGTATAGCAAACTTGATATAATAACAACAAGGCTCAAATCCCTAAAATAAGGGACTTTAAAAGAGTATAGAAAACTTTAAGAAACTTAAGAAATTATTATAATTAGAGTTCGAATCTCTGAGGGTCCACCATTTTAATCTGATATCATCTAAAAAACCCAAAAACAAAGCTTTTTAACTATTTTCACAATTTAATTAAATATATTTTTCAATCTCAATTAGTCTATATGCGGGGGTCCTGTGGTC
>JACDJC010001981.1_pt1 | contig 16954 bp, 18 predicted proteins | sample 7454191 | NCBI WGS metagenome assembly JACDJC01 (sample SAMN14253291, study PRJNA609438) | sludge metagenome | isolation source: sludge after 25d culture with pyrite and EDTA | collected 2018-12-20 | reverse complement strand
TTCGCCTATCAGGTGTCCGGCGAATACGCGATGATCGCCGCCGCCGCCGGCAACGGCTGGATCGACGGCGAGCGCGCGATGATGGAGAGCCTCCTGGCGTTCAAGCGCGCCGGCGCCGACGGCGTGCTGACCTACTTCGCCGCGGCGGCGGCGGAGAAGCTGCGGGCGGCGAGGTAGCCGGGCTGCACCATCACGGCGTCATAACCGAGCACCGTGCCCGCAGCAGGGATAGGCATTGACACATCGTCATGGCCGGGCTTGACCCGGCCATCCACGTCTTTGACGCACCATCGAAGGAAGGCGTGGATGCGCGGGTCAAGCCCGCGCATGACGACGGGTAAGTTTCGCGCCCACCGGCCCGCATTTCTTTTTCTTCACCTGCCGCCCGTCATCTTGCGCCGCCGGAACCGCGGGGCCATGTGACATGCGCAACGCCCGATCGGGCGGTTTGGAGGACGGCCGATGTCTGATACGCAAAACACCGGTGGCGCGACCTGGCGCAACGACCCGCTCGGGCGGGGCGCGCGCGAGGCCTTTGATCCGTGGGCGCAGCCGGAATTGTTCCGCAGCGTGCTGACCAAGCGCTTCTTCGCCTTTCTCATCGACCTCTTCGTGCTGTCGATCCCGATCATCCTCGGCGTCATCTTCATCGCGCTGTTCGGCGTCGTGACGCTCGGGCTCGGCTGGTTCCTGTTCTGGCTGGTGTCGCCGCTGTCGGTGATCTGGGCGCTGCTCTATTACGGCCTGACGCTCGGCGGACCGAACGGCGCCACGGTCGGCATGCGGATGATGGACATCGAGATGCGGACGTGGTCCGGCGAGCGGCCCTACTTCCTGCTCGGCGTGGTGCACGCGGTGCTGTACTGGGTGTCGGTCTCGGTGCTGACGCCGCTGGTTGTGCTGGTCGGCCTGTTCAACGGACGCCGCCGCCTGCTGCACGACATCGTGCTCGGCACGGTCATCGTCAACAGCAACGCCGGCGCGGCAGACATCGTGCCGCCTGCGCGGTACTGACCATCCAGAAGGAACGGGCCGCGCGCGGGCGCGGCCCGGAACCGGCCCGAGACAGCCACTTCTTTGCCGACATTCAAACTCGTTGACCGTGGGCGGCGGCAGCGCGATGCTGCTGCCTGAATCGGAGACGGGAGACCACCGGCACCTCGTGACGCAGCATTCGCGCAACACGCCGCAGTTCTACCTGACCGCGCCCTCGCCCTGCCCCTATCTGGAAGGCAGGCAGGAGCGCAAGGTGTTCACGCATCTGGTCGGTGACAAGGCCGCCGAGCTGAACGATCTCCTCACCCATGGCGGCTTCCGCCGCAGCCAGTCGATCGCCTACCGGCCCGCCTGCGACCAGTGCCGCGCCTGCGTTTCGGTGCGGGTGATCGCCGGCGAGTTCCGGCCCTCGCGCAGCTTCCGCAAGATCCAGGCGCGCAACGCCGACATCGTCAGCGAATTGCGCAGCGCGGTGCCGACCTCCGAGCAGTATTCGGTGTTCCGCGCCTATCTGGACCAGCGCCATCGCGACGGCGGCATGGCCGACATGACCGTGCTCGACTACGCCATGATGGTGGAGGACAGCCACGTCGCCACCCGCATCATCGAATATCGCCGGCGCACCGCCGACAGCGGCATCACCGGCAAAGGCGGCAAGCTGATCGCGGTGGCGCTGACCGACATCCTCGGCGACGGTCTGTCGATGGTCTATTCGTTCTTCGAGCCCGACGAGGAAAGCCGCTCGCTCGGCACCTTCATGATCCTCGACCATATTGCGCGGGCGCGGCGGCTCGGCCTGCCTTACGTCTATCTCGGCTACTGGATCGAGGGCTCGCGCAAGATGGACTACAAGGCGCGCTTCCTGCCGCAGCAGCGGCTGGCGCCGAACGGCTGGCTGCGCGTCGAGGCCGGCCACGCCGGCGCGTCCGAGCCGCAGGACTAGCCGCCGGTCGCGAAGTCGACCAAGAGCTTGACGTTGAGGGCGATCACCAGCGCCGCGATCAGCACGGCGATGGCGGTGAGCCAGCGCGGCGCGGTGAATTCGCCCATCTTCGCGCGGCTCGCCGTGAACATCACCAGCGGCACGATGGCGAACGGCAGTTGCAGGCTGAGCACCACCTGGCTGAAGATCAGAAGCTGCGCGGTGCCCTTCTCGCCGGCATAGATCGTCACCACCGCAGCCGGCACGATCGCGACCATGCGCGTGGTGAGGCGCCGCAGCCACGGCGCCAGCTTGATGTTGATGAAGCCTTCCATGACGATCTGGCCCGACAGCGTCGCGGTCACGGTCGAACTCAGGCCGCAGCACAACAGCGCGATGGCGAACAGCGACGGCGCCAGCTTGGAGCCGAGCAACGGCTCCAGGAAGGAATGCACCTGATCGAGCTCGGCGACGTCGGTCTGGCCGGCCTTGTGGAAGGTGGCGGCGGCGAGGATCAGGATCGAGGCGTTGATGAGCAGCGCCAGGCACAGCGCCACGGTGGAATCGATGGTGGCGAGCCGGATCGCCTCCTTGCGCTCGGGCACGCTGTCGCCATAGGCGCGCGTCTGCACCAGCCCGGAATGCAGGTAGAGGTTGTGCGGCATCACGGTGGCGCCGAGGATGCCGAGCGCGAGATAGAGCATTTCGCGGTTGGCGACGATCTGCGTGGTCGGCGCGAAGCCGCGGATCACCTCGCTCCAGTCGGGATCGGCCATGGCGATCTGGATCGCGAAGCACGCGGCGATGATTCCCAGCATGCCGAGGATGAACGCCTCGACCCAGCGGAAACCCATCGCCTGCATCCCGAGAATAAGGAAGACATCGAGCGCGGTGATGAGTACGCCGATCTCGAGCGGGATGCCGAACAGCAGATTGAGGCCGATGGCGGTGCCGATGATCTCGGCGAGATCGGTGGCGGCGATGGCGATTTCAGCCAACAGCCACAGCGGCAGCGAGACCGCCCGCGGGAAAGCGTCGCGGCAGGCCTGCGCCAGGTCGCGGCCCGATCCGACGCCGAGCCGCGCGCACAGCGCCTGCAGCACGATGGCCATGAGGTTGGACAGGAGCGCCACCGCGAGCAGCGCATAGCCGAACTTCGACCCGCCGGCGAGCGAGGTCGCCCAGTTGCCGGGGTCCATGTAGCCCGTCGCCACCAGATAGCCGGGGCCGAGGAAAGCGGCGAGCTTGCGCCAGAACGAGCCGTTCGTGGCGACACGGATGGAGGCGAACATACCCGCCAGCGACGGCTCGCCGCGCGGGGCGCGCCACCCTCCGGGCGCATCACCGGCCCCCGGCAGCATGTCGGAGCGGGAGGCAGGCGGCGGCGCGGAGGGTTGGGAAAGGTCCATATTCAAATCATGCCCGGAACTAACGCCAGTTGCAAGTGATTTGCAAAAGCAATCAACTGCGCCACGGCCGTACCCCGGAACCGGGTTGGCCGTGGAGGCAGGTGGTCCCATGGCATAGGATCGGGCCCGCGGGGATGATCCTGATCATGCCGCCGTGGCACGGCTTGCCTGCATCAGCCTCCCGAAGTCTCGAAATCCCCCGGCTGCGGCGGGGCGATCGGCGTGAACTGGCAGCGGTCGGGCTTGAGATCGACCAGCGGCGTGCCGTCGAGGCAATCGAGCCCCTGGACGGTGACGATATTGCCCTCCACCGAGATCAGCTTCGCCACCGAGGTGCCGATCGGGTTCGGCCGCACCGGCGAGCGCAGCGCGAAGGTGCCGCGCGTGATGCCGTCGCTCGCCGGGCTCTGGTGCACGAGATCGCGCCGCGACTGGTGCAGCCAGTAAAGAACCTCGACCTGCGTGAACTCCTCGAGCCCCTTCAGCGCCGCCACCCATGGCTCGAAAATCTCGATCCGGCACACCGGGCCATCGTGACGACCCTGCCGCGGCGTCAGCATGCGGTCGGTCCAGGGCGTATGGATGCGGCCGATGAAGGTCAGCCCGGCATCGGTCGGCGGCGGCGGATCGACTGCGACCTCGCCTTCGCGGATTTCATTGTAGCGGACCATCATGCACCTCGTTTTACGCTAAACACAGAATGTCACGCGTCGCCGCTGCCGTGCAACGACGGCGCAAAATAATCGTAATATCCTTGAGAATATCACGATAGCAGGCACCCGGCGATACACCGCACGGCGGGGCCGCTATTCGATCACTTTGCCGAACTTGTTCGACGTCGGGAAGCCGCGCGGCGGCAGGCGGCCGGCGTCGGCGCGGTTGCCGCGCCAGTCGGCGAGCTCCTTCCAGCTCGCGCTGAACGCGCGGCCGGCGGAATCGCGCCAGGTCAGGCCTTCTTTGGCCGTGAAGGTGACCACGTCGGACAGCCCGCCGTTCTTGTAGCGCTGCAGCCGCACGCCGCGGCCGCGCGCCATCTCCGGCACCTGCTCGAGCGGAAAGATCAGCATCTTGCGGTTGTCGCCGATCACCGCGACGGTGTCGCCGTCGACGACCGTAATCGCCGCCGCCTCGTTGGGCGAGGTGACGTTGAGCACCTGCTTGCCCTTGCGGGTGTTGGCGATGCAGTCGTCCTCGTTGATGACGAAGCCCTGGCCGTCGTGGCCCGCCACCAGGAACTTGCGGCCCCCCTTCGCCACGAACAGCGCCACGATTCCGGCGTCGCCTTCGAGATCGATCGTCATGCGGATCGGGTCGCCGTGGCCGCGGCCGCCCGGCAGCTTCTGCGCGTCGAGCGTGTAGAAGCGGCCGTTGGTGGCGAACAGCGTCAGCTTCGAGGTGGTTTCGGCAAAGAACGCGAAGCCGAGCTTGTCGTCGGTCTTGAACGACAGGTTGGACAGATCCTCCACATGCCCCTTCAGCGTGCGGACCCAGCCCTTGTCGGAGACCACCACGGTGATCGGCTCGCGCTCGACCAGCGCCTCCTCGATGGCGGCGAGGTCGTGCTCCGGCGCGTCCGCGAACTGGGTGCGGCGCTTGCCGAGCGGCGTCTTGGGTCCGAAGGTGTCGCGGACCTTCCTCACGTTGTCCGCGACCTTCTTCCACTGCTCGGACTCGGAGGCGAGCACCGCCTTGATGCCTTTCAGCTCGTTGCGCAGATCCTTGTCCTCGCGGCGGATCTCCATCTCCTCGAGCTTACGCAGGCTGCGCAGCCGCATGTTGAGGATGGCGTCGGCCTGCACGTCGGTGAGCTTGAAGGTGCGGATCAGAACCGGCTTCGGCTCGTCCTCGGTGCGGATGATCTTGATGACCTTGTCGAGGTTGAGATACGCGATCAGGTAGCCGCCGAGCACTTCGAGCCGGTTCTCGATCTGGGTCTTGCGATGGTTGGCGCGGCGCAGCAGCACGTCGCGCAGGTGATCGAGCCATTCGCGCAGCGCCTCGGCAAGCCCGAGCACCTGCGGGATGCGGCCCTTCACCAGCACGTTGAGATTGAGCGGAATGCGGCTTTCAAGCTCGGTCTGCTTGAACAGCGTCTCCATCAGCACTTCGGGATCGACGTTCTTCGACTTCGGCTCGATGACGATGCGCACGTCCTCGGCGGACTCGTCGCGGATGTCGCCGACCAGCAGCAGCTTCTTCTCGTTGAGAAGTTCGGCGATACGCTCGATCAGCCGCGACTTCTGCACCAGCCACGGAATTTCCGTAACGACGATGGTCCAGGTGCCGCGCGCGCCCTCCTCCTGATGCCACCTGGCGCGCACGCGGAAGGCGCCGCGGCCGGTGGCGTAGGCCTCGGCGATGCTCTCCTTCGGATCGACGACGATGCCGCCGGTCGGGAAGTCCGGACCCTTGACGTAGCGCAAGAGCCCGCCCGACTTGGTGTTGGGCTTGTCGATCAGATGCAGCGCGGCGTCGCACAGCTCGGCGGCGTTGTGCGGCGGGATCGCGGTGGCCATGCCGACAGCGATGCCCTGCGCGCCGTTGGCGAGCAGGTTCGGGAACGCGCCGGGCAGCACCACCGGCTCGCGCGCCTGGCCGTCATAGTTGGCGCGGAATTCAACGGCGTCCTCGTCGATGCCGTCCAGCAGCAGGCGCGCGACTTCCGTCATGCGCGCTTCGGTGTAGCGGTAGGCCGCCGGGTTGTCGCCGTCGATGTTGCCGAAATTGCCCTGCCCGTCCACCAGCGGATAACGCGAGGCGAAATCCTGCGCGAGGCGCACCAGCGCGTCGTAGATCGACTGGTCGCCGTGCGGATGGAACGAGCCCATCACGTCGCCGACGATCTTGGCGGACTTCTTGAACGGCGCGCCGGGATCGAGACGCAAGAGCCGCATACCGTAGAGGATGCGGCGATGAACCGGCTTCAATCCGTCGCGCGCATCCGGCAGCGCGCGGTGCATGATGGTGGACAGCGCATAGGCGAGATAGCGCTCCTCGAGCGCCTCGCGTAGCGCGACCTCCTGCACCTCCGCCGGCTCCGGTGGAATCAGTCTCTTTCCCATGATGAGGGGTTAACGCCGGCGCGGCCGATGAACAACAGATGAATTGTCCGGCCATCACTTGTTCGTAATCGTTCCGCCATATTCGTCCTTGCTGCATCACGCCTTGCGGTCCGCCCGTCGGCCGGTGGCCGCAGCGGAGGATCGGACCGGCAGTCCGCCGGCCGGCCTCCCGAACGCTTCAGGAGGATTTGTTATGCGTCGTTTGATTCTCGCCGCGGCCGCCGTCGCCGCCGTTTCCGCAGCCGGGTCGCTGGTCGCCAGTCGCGCCGAGGCTCTGCCGCTCCCGGGCACGCTGGCCGGCACCTCCGCCACGGAGGTCGAGCAGGTGCGTCTGGTCTGCAACCGGACATGGAACGGGTTCGCGTGGGTGCAGCGCTGCTACGAGACCCGTCCGCGCTATTATGCGCCGCGACGCTATTACGCACCGCGCCCTCATCATCGTCCGCGCCATCGCCGTTGAGTGGCTGCGCCGGCTGTCATTGCCGGCGTTTGACGAAACGGGCCGGAGCTTCTCCGGCCCGTTTTGCTATTCCGCCGCCGCGCGGGCGCGCGGCCGCGTCACCGCGGCGATGAAGCCTTCGCGCGCGTCGGAATGTCCCTGCCCGCGCGGCTCCAGCACGTTGCGCAGGAGGAACAGGCCGGTCAGCCGGAAGCCGTCGAGAATGTCGGCGCCGGACCAGCCGTTGCGGCCGTCTTCGCCCGCGCGCAGAAACGGCGGCAACCGCAAAAGCCGGTCGCGCCACGGCTCGCCGGCGGCGCGCGACACCGCGGCGCCCGACTTCGGCGAGACGTAGATCAGGTCGTTCACCGCGCCGGTCGCCGCGCAGACGGACAGATCGAGACCGAAGCCGAGTTCGGACAGCATCGCGAGCTCGAACCTGACGAGTTGCATCCCCGCCCCTTCGGCATCGTCGAAATCGTCGAGGATCGCCTCGAGCATGTCGTAGATGTCCTCGTGCGGGTCGCGCTCGGGCAGAAGCCGCACCAGCGAGGCGAGATGCGTCACGCCGTAGACCGCGTGCGGCGAGGCGAACATGGTGGCGGCGCGCAGCCGCGTGCCCTCGATGGCGTAATAGCCCAGATGCTCGTCGAGGCGGGCGCGCCACACCGCGGTGACGCTGTTGCCCGGCTGCAGCAGCGGCCGCATCCGCGTGCCGGCGCCGCCGCGCACCAGCCCGAGATGGCGGCCGTGGCCGCGCGTCAAAAGCTCGACGATGGCGCTGCTCTCGCCATGCCGCCGCACGCCCAGCACGATGCCCTCATCGGTCCATTCCATGACGGCAGTCTACAGGATTCTGCCGCTGCTTGCAGGATCAGGAGGGCGGCGACCGGAACCAGCCCCGCGCGTCGCCGGTGAACGAAAGATACAGCCCCAACGCGGTCAGCAGCGCCGACACCACGTCCAGCACCGTCGTGAATTGCCACCCGACGACGCGCAGCACCTCGGCGATCGACAGCACCGACAGCGCCAGCGCCGCCAGCAGCACCATGCGCGCCCAGTTCTTGCGGCGGCGGGCGGCAAGCCAGACCAGACCGACGAACGCCAGGATCAGCGCCGCGGTAATCAGCTTCGCGGCCTGCGGGCTCATGCCGGCGGCATCGTCCAGGGCGTCGTCGCGGAACGGCATCGACAGCGCGTCAAGCAGCAGCGACAGATAGAGCAGCACCTCGAAGTAAAAGATATTCGTCGGGAGCCTGGCGCTGGTGCCGGAGTCGGTCATTCCTTGGGAAACTCCAGCCCCATCTCGCGATAGCGCTCGGGGTCGTCGCCCCAGCGCTCGCGCACCTTCACGAACAGGAAGAGATGCACCGGCTGGCCTACGATCTCGGCGATCTCCGTGCGCGCCTCGGCGCCGATCGCCTTGATGGTGGCGCCGCCCTTGCCGAGCACGATCTTGCGCTGGCTGTCGCGCTCGACGAAGATCGTCTGCTCGATACGCACCGATCCGTCCTTGCGCTCGCTCCAGCTATCGGTCTCGACCGTGGACTGGTACGGCAGTTCCTGATGCAGATGACGGTAGATCTTCTCGCGGGTGATCTCGGCCGCAAGCTGCCGCAGCGGCGCATCCGACATCTGGTCCTCGGGATAGAGGAACGGCCCCGGCGGCACCGCCCTGGCGAGCGCCCGCCGCAGATCGCCGACGCCGTCCCCCGACAGCGCCGAGATCATGAAGGTGTGGTCGAATGCGAGGCGCTCGTTGGCCTGCTGCGCGAGCGCGAGCAGCCTGTCGCGCGGCACCAGGTCGATCTTGTTCAGCACCAGGATCTTCGGATGCTTCACGTTCTCGAGCCTTGAAAGGATCGTCCCGGCCTCCTCGTCGAGGCCGGCGCGCGCGTCAAGCAGCACGCAGACGAGGTCGGCGTCGTGCGCGCCGCTCCAGGCGGTCGAGACCATGGCGCGGTCGAGCCGGCGCTTCGGCGCGAAGATGCCCGGCGTATCGACCAGGACGATCTGCGCGTCGTCCTCGACCACGATGCCGCGGATCAGCGCGCGCGTGGTCTGCACCTTCCTCGAGACGATGGTGACCTTGGAGCCGACCAGCGCATTGACCAGCGTCGACTTGCCGACGTTCGGCGCGCCGATCAGCGCGACGAAGCCGCAGCGCGTCTCGCGGGGCACAGACTCTTGCGGGGCCTCACGCATCGCCGCCGCCCGTGACGCCTTCCCGTTTCAACAGCGCGGTGGCGGCGACCTTCTCGGCCGCGCGCTTGCTGCCGCCGACGCCTTCCGCAGGCGTCAGGCCCGGCAGTTCCACGGCGACGCGGAATTGCGGATCGTGATGCGGCCCGGTGCGCTCGATCTCGCGATAGACCGGGGTCGGCAACCCCTTGCCCTGCGCCCATTCCTGCAGAATGGTCTTGGGATCGCGCAGCGGCCGCACCGGCTTGCGCATGCGCTCGGTCCAGTTGCGCTCGACGAATTGCGCGGCCGCGGCGTAGCCGCCGTCCAGGAAGATCGCGCCGATCACGGCCTCGCAGATGTCGCCGAGCACCGACTTGCGCAGCCGCGCACCGGCGCCCGCGCCCACCGCTCCGAGCTTGACCGCCTCATCGAGACCGAGAGAACGCGCGACGTCCGCGCAGGCCTCGCGGCGCACCAGATCGGCCAGGCGCTTCGACAACTCGCCCTCGTCGGCCTTGGGGAACGCCCGATAAAGCATATCGGACACGATCAGGCCGAGCACGTGGTCGCCGAGAAATTCGAGACGCTGATAGCTGTCGGCGCGGCTGCGCGCGGACTTCAGCGCCGAGACGTGGGTGAAGGCGGTCGCCAGCAGCGAACTGTCGGAAAAGGGGTAGCCGATGCGCTGCTCGATGATCTTGGCCGCGGCCTTGGCGCTCGGCCGGCGTGCCTTCTTCGCAGGCTTGACCTCGGCGGCGCCGGCGCTCGCGGCGACGTCGGTGGTCGGGGAAGACGTGGTGAGTGCCGGTTCGCCGCTCATCGCACGATGGAGAAGATGCGATTCCAGCGCACCGACACCGGCCAGCGCCAGAACTGCCAGGCCTGCTCGCCTTCGGCAATGGAGAAGAAGATCATCTGCGCGCGGCCGACCAGGTTCTCGGCCGGCACGTAGCCCACCGCGGACAGCACGCGGCTGTCGGTGGAGTTGTCGCGGTTGTCGCCCATCATGAAGAAATGCCCGGGCGGCACGGTGTAGACGTTGGTGTTGTCGTAGAAGCCGTTATCGACGCAATCCAGCGTCTTGTAGGTGACGCCGTTCGGCAGCGTCTCCTGCCATTGCTTGACGCGCGCGGTGGCGTCCGAGCCGCAGGGGTCCTCGCCGACGAAATCCTGTAGCCGTTCGCGCTGCACGGGCTTGTCGTTGATGTAGAGCAGCCCCTCCTTCATCTGGACGCGGTCGCCCGGCAGGCCGATCACGCGCTTGATGTAGTCGGTGGTGTCGTCCTTGGGCAGGCGGAACACGACGATGTCGCCGCGCTGCGGATCGGAGCCGAAAATGCGGCCGGAGAACAGCGGCGGCGACAGCGGGATCGAATAGTGGCTGTAGCCGTAGGAAAATTTCGAGACGAACAGGTAGTCGCCGACCAGCAGCGTCGCCTTCATCGAGCCCGACGGAATGTTGAAGGGCTGGAACAGGAAGGTGCGGATCACCAGCGCGATGATCAGCGCATGGATGACGACGCGGATGGTTTCGCCGACGCCGCCTTCGGATTTGGCCGGTGTGGTCACGCTCATTGCTCTTTTCAGTCCCGATTCTGCGATGCCGGCAGACCCGCAAGGGGCCCGGCAGGCGCGACGCGCCACCCCAAATCACCCGCGCGGGTTTTAGACCGTTGCCGCCGGGGGCGCAATCAACAGACTTATCAAAACCACACAAGATATTGATCAATATATGGAATTTAGATTTTTAGACAATTTCCGCCCGCCCGTTATTTCGCCTCAGGCGCGGGTCGTCGCGGCCGCCGAAATGACGACGAAGGCCTGCGCCAGCGGCCAGTCGTCGGTGATCGAGAGATCGATCCGCGCTTCGAAGCCCGGCGGGGTGAGCGATTCGAGCCGGGCCAGCGCGCCGCCGGTCAGCTTCATGGTGGGGCGGCCGCCGGGCAGGTTGACGACGCCCATGTCGCGCCACCAGACGCCGCGCCGGATGCCGGTGCCGAGCGCCTTGGAGCACGCCTCCTTGGCGGCGAAGCGCTTGGCGTAGGTCGCAAAGACCATCCTCGGCACGCCGTTGCGGCGCTCGGCCTTGGCGCGCTCGACCTCGGTGAAGATACGCTCGATGAAGCGGTCGCCGTGGCGGCCGATCACCCGTTCGATCCGCGGGATGTCGATGATGTCCGAACCGATGCCGATGATCATGACGCGACATGACCCCGCAGCGACTTGCGGCCGCGATCCATCGCCGCGCGCATGTCGCGCACCGTCTGCGTCAGCCCGACGAAGATCGCCTCGCCCATCATGAAGTGTCCGATGTTGAGTTCGACGATCTGCGGCAGCGCCGAAATCGCCTCGGCGGTCGCGTAGTCGAGGCCGTGCCCTGCATGGACCTCAAGGCCGACGGCATGGGCGAGCTTCGCGCCGGCGACGATCTTCTGCCATTCGGCCGCGGCCTGCGCCTTGCGCCCTTCCGTCACGGCATCGCACCAGGCGCCGGTATGAATCTCGATCACCGGCGCCTTGAGCTTCGCCGCCATCTCGATCTGCGCCGGATCGGCGGCGATGAACAGCGAAACGCGGATGCCGGCATCGTTCAGCCGCGCGATGAAGGGGCCGAGCGCGTCGCGCTGGCCGACCACGTCGAGCCCGCCTTCCGTGGTCACCTCGGTGCGGCGCTCCGGCACCAGGCAGACCGCATGCGGCGCGGTGGCGAGCGCGATCTGCAGCATCTCGGCAGTCGCCGCCATCTCGAAATTCAGGGGCCTGGAAATCTCCGCCTTCAACCGCGCCATGTCGCCGTCGCGGATGTGGCGGCGATCCTCGCGCAGATGGGCGGTGATGCCGTCGGCGCCCGCCTCGATCGCGAGCAGGGCGGCGCGGACCGGGTCCGGCGCGCGGCCGCCGCGCGCGTTGCGCAGCGTGGCGACGTGATCGACATTGACCCCGAGACGCAGCGGCGGAAGGACGGACATGGAGGCCCCGGAATGAAACGCTAGCCGTTGATGCGATCGACGCTGGCGACGACCGCCTTGGCGCGCAACTGGGAGATGATAGCGTTCAGATGCTTGAGGTCATAGACCTCGAGATCGATGGTCAGCTCCGTGAAATCCGGAGAGCGGCGGCTCATGCTGATGTTGTCGATGTTGCCGTCGTGCTCGGCGATGACGCCGGCGACCTGGGCGAGGCTGCCGGGCTCGTTGACGTTCTGCACCAGAAGCCGCGCGGGAAAACGGCGCGACGGTCCCTCGTCGATGTCCCAGCGGACGTCGAGCCAGCGTTCCGGCTCCTCCTCGAATTCCTTCAGCGCCGGCGACTGAATGGGATAGATGGTGATGCCCTCGCCCGGCGTGACGATGCCGACGATGCGGTCCCCCGGCACCGCGCCGCCGTTCGGCGCAAATTTCACCGGCAGATCGCTGTTGATGCCGCGGATCGGGATCGCCGCCGAGGTCCTGCCGTCGCCGGACGGCTTGCCCTTCGCCGCGCCGGGCTTCTTGCCGCCGAGCCGCGCCTCCTCCTTGTAGTCGGGATACATCGCGCGCGCGACGTCGGACGCCTTCATCTCGCCGCGGCCGACGGCCGCCATCACGTCCTCGATGGAAGCGCGCGCCAGCCGCGGCAGCGCGCCCTTCAGCTTGTCGTCGGCATAGGCGATCTTGGCGCGCATGAACAGGCGCTCGACGATACGCCGCCCGAGGCCGGCATACTGGTCGCGCACCGCGGCGCGGGTGGCGCGGCGGATCGCGGCCTTCGCCTTGCCGGTGACGGCGAGCGATTCCCACGCCGTCGGCGGCGCCGACTGCGCCTGCGAGGTCAGCACCTCGACCTCGTCGCCGTTCTGCAATTCCGACGACAGCGGCGCGAACTTGCCGTTGATCTTGCAGCCCACCGCGCTGTTGCCGACGTCGGTGTGCACCGCGTAGGCGAAGTCGATGACGTTGGCGCGGCGCGGCAGCGCGATCAGCTTGCCCTTGGGCGTGAAGCAGAACACCTGGTCGTGGAACAGCTCCATCTTGGTGTGCTCGAGGAATTCCTCCGGGTTGGCGCTTTCCGACAGCACCTCGATGGTGTGGCGCAGCCAGGCGAAGGCGTTGGATTCCCGCTTGAGCAATTCCGTCGGCGAGCCGACCCCCTCCTTGTAGAAGGCGTGCGCCGCGATGCCGTATTCGGCGATCTGGTTCATCTCCTCGGTGCGGATCTGCAATTCGACGCGCTGGTTGCCGGGACCGATCACGGTGGTGTGGATCGAGCGGTAGTCGTTCTGCTTCGGCGTCGAGATGTAGTCCTTGAAGCGCCCCGGCACCACAGGCCAGGTGGTGTGGACAATTCCGAGCGTGCGGTAAGCCTCGGCGATGCTGTTGACGATGACGCGGAAGCCGAAGATGTCCGAAAGCTGCTCGAAGCCGACCGACTTGCGCTCCATCTTGGTCCAGATCGAGAACGGCTGCTTGCGGCGGCCGTACACCATGGCGGCGATGCCGTTCTTCTTCAGGTTGGCGGTGAGCTGCTTCTCGATCTCGCCGATCAGATTGCGGTTGCGCTCCTCCAGCGCGTCGAGCCGCTGCACCACCACCGCATGCGCATCCGGATCGATCACGCGGAACGACAGGTCCTCCAGCTCCTCGCGCATCTCCTGCATGCCCATGCGTCCGGCCAGCGGCGCATAGATGTCGAGCGTCTCCTCGGCGATCCGGCGCCGCGATTCCGGCGGCACGAATTCCAACGTACGCATGTTGTGCAGGCGGTCGGCGAGTTTAACCAGCAGTACGCGGACGTCGTCGGCGATGGCGAGCAGCAGCTTGCGCAGGTTCTCGGCCTGCTTGGCCTCGCGCGACACCAGTTCGAGCCGCTTCAGCTTGGTCAGCCCCTCGACCAGCTTGCCGATCTCGTGGCCGAAGATCTGGTCGATCTCGGCGCGGGTGGATTCGGTGTCCTCGATGGTGTCGTGCAGGAGGGCTGCGACGATGGTGGCGTCGTCGAGCTTGAGGTCGGTCAGGATCGCGGCGACCTCGAGCGGGTGGGAGAAATAAGGGTCTCCCGAGGCGCGCTTCTGCTCGCCATGGGCCATCATGGCGTAGACATAGGCGCGGTTCAGCAAATTCTCGTCGGTATTCGGGTTGTAGGCCCGAACTTTTTCTACCAGATCGTATTGGCGCATCATCTTGGCGCGCGCCGGCTTCTTTGCCGCAACCGGGGACAGCACGCCGGGCGCCACGGCCACATCGGCCGCAGCCTGCATCTGGTGCTGAATTCGGCGTCCGATCGCCATCGAGCCTGGTTTTCCTGCTTTCCCGCCCGCGCAATCCTGCGCGGAACCGACATTCGTCATATTGCCAGCTTCGCTGCGGTCCGCAAGGAAAGCCCAAAAAATCTCAATAAATGCAAAGGCCCGGATCGGTGTCCGGGCCTTTCGAGATCAGAAGCGGCGGCAAGCCGCCGGAATGGGCAAAAGCGGACCTATTCGTCCTCTTCAGGCTGCTCCTCGGGCGGCGCGAGCCCTTCGAGGCCCTTGAGCAGTTCTTCCTCGGTCATCCGCTCCACGGCCACCTCGGTATCGTCGGCGTCGACCGACGCGCCCACCGAGCCGATCAGCGGCACCGTATCGGGCTCCGGCTCGTCCACTTCGACGAATTTCTGTAGCGAATGGACCAATTCTTCCTTCAAATCTTCCGGAGAAATGGTCGTTTCGGCAATTTCGCGCAAGGCAACGACCGGATTCTTGTCGTTGTCGCGATCGATGGTCAGCGGCGACCCCGACGAGATCATCCGCGCGCGGTGCGCAGCCAGCAGAACGAGATCAAATCGATTGTCGACCTTGTCGATACAGTCTTCAACAGTGACGCGCGCCATGGGCAGCCGCTCCGGATCAGGGTCGGAAATATGTCGCTATGCGTGCTAGGTATAGTGACCAGAAGGCTTTCGCAAGCAGGAATTTTGCCATAGCCGGTATACCCGCGGCGGTCGAGGATCCGACCCTCGGGGCCTGCGTCCTTGAGTCAAATCGCCTGATGGACAAGAATTCGCTTCATTGCTCCACCACTATGGCGATCTCGTGCAGTCCGGCGGCTGCCCATTTCGTCCCACGCGTTCATTCACTCTCAACCACCCGCCGAATAATTGACATTGCCTCCGAACCGCGCGGGCCCCGCCGCGCCAAGAACGCCACCATAACAAAAACGAGAGAAGCACCTGATGCCTGCTGCCCCCAACAAGATCGCGTTGTTCATCGACGGCGCCAACCTTTATGCGACGGCAAAAACGCTTGGTTTTGATATCGACTACAAACGGCTGCTGCTTGAATTCCAGAGTCGCGGCACGCTGTTGCGTGCGTTCTACTACACCGCCATCGTGGAAGATCAGGAGTACTCCTCCATCAGGCCGTTGATCGACTGGCTCGACTACAACGGCTACACCGTGGTGACCAAGGCGACCAAGGAGTTCATCGACGCCTCCGGCCGCCGCAAGGTCAAGGGCAACATGGACATCGAGCTCGCGGTGGACGCCATGGAGCTTGCCGAGCATATCGACCAGATGGTGCTGTTCTCCGGCGACGGCGACTTCCGCTCGCTGGTCGAGGCGGTGCAACGCCGCGGCGTCCGCGTCACGGTGGTCTCCACCATCGCCAGCCAGCCGCCGATGATCGCCGACGAATTGCGCCGGCAGGCGGATGTCTTTACTGATCTGGCGCATCTGCAATCCAAGCTCGGCCGCGACCCGAGCGAGCGCCCCGCGCCGCGGGAGCCACGCGAGCCGCGCCACCACACGCCGCAGTTCCTGCAGCGGAGCGCCAGCACGATCGTACCCCGGGGCGATGCCGACGAATTCGACGACTGAGACCGTCAGGAAGCGAGGCCGGCAGAGCCATGCCGGCCCGCCCGCCGGCCATCGCTCGGAGCCCGGCCGCGATTGCCCTCTCTGCCCGCGGCTCGCCGCGTTCCGCCATGCCAACCAGGCCCGCGAGCCGGGCTGGTTCAATGCGCCGGTGCCGTGCTTCGGCGACCGCAACGGCCGCGTCCTGATCGTGGGCCTCGCGCCGGGCCTGCAGGGCGCCAACCGCACCGGACGGCCGTTCACCGGCGACTATGCCGGCGACCTGCTCTACGCCACGCTGCTCGAACTCGGCTTCGCCCGCGGCACCTATGACCGCCGCCCCGACGACGGGCTCAAGCTGGTCGGCTGTCGCATCGGCAACGCGGTGCGCTGCGTGCCGCCGCAGAACAAGCCGCTGCCGGTCGAGATCAACACCTGCCGCACCTTCCTCAAGGCCGCGATCGGCGAGATGCCGCGCCTGCGCGCCGTCGTCATGCTCGGCCGCGTGGCGCACGATTCGACGCTGAAAGCGCTTGGCGTCCGCGCGGCGGAAGCGCCGTTCGGCCACGGCGCGGAATTCCAGGCGGACCGCATCCGGCTGTTCGACAGCTATCACTGCTCCCGCTACAACACGAACACCGGCGTGCTGACGCCGGCCATGTTCAAGGCCGTGTTCGCGCGGGTGCGTGAGCATCTGGATGGCTGATCATCGTCATCCCGCCGGATGCGCCTGGAGCCAGGCCAGCACGTCGGCGGCGTTCCGGTCCGGCGGAAACACCGGATAGAACACCTGCACGATCCTGGCGCCGTCGATCACCAGCGCCAGCCGCTTGATCAGCGTCAGCCCCGCCACCTCCATGGTCGGGAGCCTCAGCGCGCGGGTGAGCGCCAGCTCGCTGTCGGACAGAACAGGAAACGGCACGTGCAGCCGCGCGACCATCTCGCGCTGGTAGGCGGTGTCCTGGGTCGACAACCCGAACACATGGCGCGCGCCGGCCGCGGTCAGGTCCTTGAACAGGTCGCGGAACGCGCAGGTATGCGGCGTGCAGCCGCGTGCGCCCGGGATCATGTCCCAGTCGTCGACCGGCGCGATCTCGCCCGGCCGGCCGGTGCGCGGATAGGCGAACAGCACCAC
>JACDJC010001980.1_pt1 | contig 16957 bp, 13 predicted proteins | sample 7454191 | NCBI WGS metagenome assembly JACDJC01 (sample SAMN14253291, study PRJNA609438) | sludge metagenome | isolation source: sludge after 25d culture with pyrite and EDTA | collected 2018-12-20 | reverse complement strand
CCGGGGCCGGTCCCGATAGCTTTCGGGACGAACCGGCACAATCCCGAAAATCATCGGATGCTATCTCCCGATAGGCATTGGGAGGTGTTTGAGACCAGCGCGTCTGTACCCAGGGCCGGTCCCGATAGCTATCGGGACGAACCGGCACAATCCCGAATATCATCGGGATGCTATCTCCCGATAGGCATCGGGAGGTGTTTGAGACCAGCGCGTCTACCATCCCGATAGCTATCGGGACCGCCATTGGGTCAATATTTTTGTTTCAATCGATCAACGATATCGGGGTACTTAATAAGATTTTTAATGTACTCTCTGCTTTTCATTTTTTTAATGTGTTCCTCGATTTTTCTGGCCTGGGAGTATTTCAGGTCATCAATTTTCAGGTAGACTGTCCAATCATCAGCCTTAGAAGTAAAACTTGAACTAAATTCTTTGTTTTTATGTTGAATAAGCCTTTTTTCTAAATTAAGACAGCTCCCGATATAGTAGGCGTCCATTGATTGCGAATATAGGATATAGGTTGTAGCCATGGAAGTAGAAAAAAAGAGCGAGATTCAATTGAGAATCGCTCTGCTGTACCCGGGGCCGGTCCCGATAGCTTTCGGGACGAACCGGCACAATCCCGAAAATCATCGGATGCTATCTCCCGATAGGCATTGGGAGGTGTTTGAGACCAGCGCGTCTGTACCCAGGGCCGGGATCGAACCGGCACGATATTGCTATCACTGGTGTTTGAGACCAGCGCGTCTACCAATTCCGCCACCTGGGCATGAGGGTTGCAGATGGGTTTTACGTGGGCAAAGATAAAACAATCTGATTAAAACAAAACACAATTTTCACCTTTAATTTTATCGTAAACTATACAGGACGATCATAATGAAAAGTATAACATAACTGCTATCTTTGCACACCAATATTGCGGCATATTACCTTAAACTTAGATGAGCACGCTAATTAAGACGGAAGGGATTGTATTGAATCATCACTTTTATTGTGAATCGAGCGTCATCGTTCATGTTTACACACGTGCCTTTGGGCGTCAGTCGTACATCGTGAACAGCGTGAGAGGGAGCCGGAAAAATAAAAAGACACAGCTTTTGCAGCCCCTCAACCGGCTTTGGATGGAGGTTTACCACTCTCCCAAGAGGGAGCTTCACCGCATTCGCGAATTTGAACTGAAAAGCCCCCTCATGCTCATCCCTTTTTCGCAGGGAAGAAGGGCACAGGCTTTTTTTATTACCGAAATGGTGGTGAAAATTTTGAGCGTTCAGGAGCCCGCACCGGAAATTTACGATTTTTTGAGCCAGTCGGTTGACCTTTTGGATTCATCTACCCCGGGACATGAAAACCTTCACCTCTATATTCTGTTCCAGCTCACCCGGTTGCTTGGATTTCAGCCCGTAGGGAACCACTCGTGCAATAATCCCTGGTTTGACTTGCAAAACGGTTGTTTCACCTCTTCAGAACCATCGCATCCACTATTTCTAGCGCCACCCCGGGCGGCAAAATTTGCCCGCTTTTTTAACACCGAATTGCACGACTTAAAAAGGCTGGCAACCAACGTAACGGAACGAACTTTTCTGCTGGACGCTCTGCTCGATTATTACCGTCTGCATGTCAGAGGGTTTGGTGAACTACGCTCGCTGAAGGTATTACACGACATGCTGCATCCCTCGCAGTTTTCACAATAAAACAGGTTTAATTAAATCCTTTTGATTATATTTGAGTTGGCCTGATTGTTTTAAAATGAATATGAAATTAATAAGCTACAGATGAGAGTTCCTAAGATGAGTACCATAGATAGCAACAGCTTAAATGCCATATTGGAATTGGGCAATGCATATGATGCCATTAATATGGCGGCAGGTTATACCGACTTTGCCTGTTCCCCCCGATTGATCGACCTGGTTCAGAAACATATATCGCAGGGTATTAATGAGTTTGCACCTGTTAACGGGGTAATGGCTTTAAGAGAAAAGGTGTCCGCAAAAATAGAAGCTTTGTATGGACATAAGTACAATCCCGAAGATGAAATAACCATCACAGCAGGTGCCACACAGGCCATTTTTACCACCATTGCCACACTGGTACGCGAGGAAGATGAAGTAATCATTTTCGAACCAGCCTACGACAGTTATGTGCCGGCCATTGAAATCAATGGGGGAAGACCTGTATTTGTGCCACTTAAAGGCGCCGATTTTCACATCGACTGGGAAGAAGTTCAAAAGATGGTGAATCCAAATACCCGCATGATCATCATCAACACTCCGCACAATCCCACCGGAATGGTTTTGTCCGAACTGGATATGCTGAGACTTCAAAAGATGGTGAGTGGTACGCGCATTACCATTTTGGCTGACGAGATTTTCGAACACATGGTTTATGATGGTGCATCTCATCAGAGTGTGGCGCTTTATCCCAAACTGGCCGAACGCAGCATCCTCATCAGCTCGTTTGGAGAGACCTATCACGTGTCGGGGTGGCAAATAGGTTATTGCGCCGGGCCCGCTGCCCTGATGAAAGAGATACGAAAAGTGCAGCAGGTGATGATGCACACCATCTCCTCACCCTTCCAATGGGCGTTGTCGGAATTTTTAGACCACCGGGAAGAGTACCTGGGTTTAAGTGCTTTTTATCAGGAGAAACGCGATCGCTTTAATCAACTCATGTCTCAAACACGTTTTAAGCCCATCGTTTCCAAAGGCACCTTCTTCCAACTTTTTAGCATTCAGGATATTACAGACGAATCGGACCGCGATTTTGCAGAACGGCTTATAAAAGAGGCTGGGGTAACCACCTTCCCGGCCAGTATCTTTTATCGGGACAAATCGAAAAAACAGATGCTCAGAATGAATTTTGCCCGCACCGATGCGCACCTCGAAGCAGTAGCCGAAAAATTGGGCAGGTATTAAAACAACGCTTTCTGCTCCTATTTTATGAACAATATCCCTAATAGTTTTTCATCCGAATATAATTTGTTTTTAAAGGCCGGATGGAACTCCCTTCTGAATATTCATTCGTGTTTGTGTTGGTCAAACATGGTCGTTTCTTATAATCATATAAATTAGTTCCATTGCCTGGGTATAATGGAATAGTTTTCAATCTTTTTCGTAAATTTCCCAACGACAACCGCTAATTCCCTGTTTTGAAGCACGTTATAATCGAGGTTTAAAAGGAACTACTACTTATCTGGTTTTAGGGAGATGAGGAGATTTGTTGTATATCCACTCTCTGTTTTACCGTTCGAATACGTACATCTTCTTTTCAATATCGTACAATTCTTCTTTAAAATCCAATGTTTAATTTCTTCTTTTATCTTCTGATTATCTGCTATGCTATACATTAACAGCGAGTTACTGTTTATGGCAAAATAATTGAGGCTTTAATGAGCTTGAAAAACGTGCGGAAATGAAAAGCACCATGAACAACAGCATAATTAAAGTCAAAAACCTCAACAAGTCCTACCAGATGGGAGCCAATGCCCTGCATGTGCTCAAGGGCATCGACCTCGACATAAAAAGCGGGGAGATGGTGAGTATCATGGGTTCTTCAGGGTCTGGAAAATCGACCCTTCTGAATATCCTGGGTATGCTCGATGGCCACGATAAGGGCGAATATTATCTGGATGATATAAAAATAGAGAAGATGAGCGAAACGCGCGCCGCCCGTTTCCGAAACCGTTACATCGGCTTTATCTTTCAGTCGTTCAATCTCATATCGTTTAAAAATGCCATGGAAAACGTCGCTTTGCCGCTCTATTATCAGAACATGAGCCGCAAGAAGCGCAACCAGATTGCCCTTGATTACCTCGAACGCATGGGACTGAAGGAGTGGGCCAATCATCTGCCATCGGAGCTATCGGGGGGACAAAAGCAACGGGTGGCCATTGCCCGGGCGCTCATATCAAAACCCAAGGTGATACTGGCCGATGAACCCACCGGTGCGCTTGACTCCCAAACATCACTCGAAGTGATGGAGATACTTCAGGAAGTAAACGACAGCGGCATCACCGTCATCATTGTAACCCACGAAAACGATATTGCCAACCTTACCCAGCGCATCATCAGGTTGCGCGACGGGGTGATCGATTTCAACAAAACCAACGGAAAACGGGCGGGTAACATTTTGAACCCTATCGAAATTAAAAGGTAACCAGTAATGGGTAACCGGTAAACAGTAAATAAACAAGTGTCTAACTGCCATGTTCAACTCTATCCAGGAAATACTTTCCACCCTTAAGCAGAACAAGTTGCGCGCCATCATGACTGGTTTCAGTGTGGCCTGGGGCATTTTTATGCTCATTTTGTTGCTGGGCTCGGGGAACGGCCTTCAGCAGGGGATGGAGAATAATTTTAGGGGGACATCCAACAATGCCATCTGGATATGGAGCCGCCAAACGCAGGTGGCCTATGATGGACTCAAGGCTGGTCGCCGCATTCAGTTTACCGACGGCGACTATGAAGCCCTTTCGCGTGAATTTTCCGATGACTTCTCCAGCATCTCAGGGCGGTTCAGGATTAGGGGCAATGCATCCATCACTTATAAAAACCAGTTTGGTGATTTTTCCATCGAAGGTGTATTGCCCGGGTTTCGTCACATTCAACTGGCCGACATGCAGCAGGGTCGTTATTTGAACCGGTTCGATGTGGAACAGTTCCGAAAAGTGGTTATCATGTCGCTTCCTGTGCAAAGGGCCCTGTTTAACGACGAAGACCCCATAGGCAAATACCTGCGTATCGACGGGGTTCCTTTTTTAGTGGTGGGAACTTTCGTGAATCCGGAGAACAAAGAAGACAAAAAGGTTTTTATCCCGTTGCAAACGGCCCAGCGGGTATTTAACGGAAACAATCGACTCAGCGAATTGGCCGTGGCCACCAATGCCTTAACCGTGGCAGAGAACAAACGCATCGAAGAGGGAATCCGCTCCACCCTGGGGAGGCGCCATCACATCTCACCCGATGACGAACAGGCCCTGGGTATTTTCAATACCCTGGAGCACTTCAAACAGGCACAAGGTGTATTTGCAGGTATCAAGGCTTTTGTTTGGGTAATTGGTATCATGACCATTATTGCTGGTATCGTAGGCGTAAGCAACATCATGATTATACTGGTGAAGGAGCGCACTAAAGAGATTGGCATACGCAAGTCCATTGGAGCTACACCCTGGTCAATTGTACGGCTGGTATTGTCGGAGTCGGTATTTATTACCATCATGGCCGGATTTCTGGGACTTGTGGCGGGCATGGGTCTGCTGGCCGCCGTGTCGATGGTGCTAAAGAATATTGCCGTGCAAAATCCCGGTATAGAAAGGGCCTTCTACAACCCTTCGGCCAGTTTAACCATTGCAGTGGCAGCCGTTGTTATTTTGATTGTGGCCGGAGTGATAGCGGGATATGTGCCCGCCAGACGAGCGGCAGGGATAAAACCCATTGAAGCGTTGCATGATGAATAGTCTCCTCCCCCAACCCCGTCCAAAAGAGGGGGAGAACGGGACCGAAGGGAGGAACACGGTGATACGGGTAGGCAGCGAATATTGGAACGTTGGAAGAATGGAATATTGGAATGATGGAATATGCAGTATGGCATATTGGAATTGTAAAGAAAATTCTTCGTGTCTTCATGCCTTAGTGGCTATAGGCACATGCCTTAGTGGCTAAATCAATATTGAAACAAGCAAATATATGTTCGATCTCGACCGTTGGCAGGAGATACTCAATGCCATAAAGAAAAATAAGATGCGCAGTGTCCTCACCGCTTTTGGTGTGTTTTGGGCCATCTTTATGCTGGTGGTCATGACGGGCGCCGGCAATGGTCTGAAGAACGGCATCACCGAAGGTGTTAAGGACTTTGCCACCAACAGCGCTTTTATGTGGAGTGACCGCACCACTGTGGCTTACGAAGGTTTTAAACGGGGCCGCTACTGGAACCTTACCAACAGCGATATTGACGCCATCCGCGACCAGGTACCCGAGATTGATGTGATCTCACCCCGCCTGGAGGGTTGGAATTTGCGCAGCGGCGAGAACGTGGTACGCGGAAAACGTTCGGCAGCTTTTAGCGTGATGGGCGACTATCCCCAGTACCGCAAAATTGATCCCTGCACCACGCCCTATGGCCGTTACATCAACCAGGAGGACATTCGTTTGAAACGCAAAGTGTGTGTGATTGGGGAAAAGGTTTACGAGGTGATGTACGATAAAGGTGAAGACCCCACCGGAACTTACCTGAGGGTAAATGGTGTTTACTTTATGGTGGTGGGTGTTTTTAAATCGAACAACCCCAACATCAACATAGGAAGTAACAAAAAGGAGGTGATCTACATGCCCTTTACCGCGATGCAGCAAACCTATAATTATGGTGACCAGGTGCACTATTTTGGATTTACTGCTGAGGAGGGCGTCCCGGTATCAAGCCTGGTTTCCAGGATATCTGACATTATAAAAAAACGTCATAAAATTGCTCCTTCCGATGAGGAGGCAATTGGGAAAGTGAATTTGGAAAATGAGTTACAGACCATGTTTTACATCTTTCTGGGCATTAATATTCTCATCTGGGTAGTGGGCATTGGCACCCTCATTGCCGGAGCCGTGGGCATTAGCAATATTATGCTGGTAATTGTGAAAGAGAGAACCAAAGAAATTGGAATACAGAGGGCCATTGGTGCACGTCCCTGGGTCATAGTGAGCCAAATACTTACGGAGGCGGTGTTCCTCACTACCCTGGCCGGTTTTTTGGGCCTGGCACTGGGCACCTTCGTGCTTCATCTGGTGGACATGGGCATAGATGCCTCCCGGGCACAGGCCCTGGCAGAAGACGAAACCTTCTTCCTAAATCCCGAAATAGGATTACCCCTGGCCCTTTCAGCCCTGGCCCTGTTGATAGTGGTAGGCCTCATTGCAGGCCTCATCCCGGCCCTGAAGGCCATACGTGTGAAACCTATTGAGGCATTGAGACATGAATAAACAGGCGTCGTAGGCAGGGAATTTTGGAAGGATAGAACGATGGAACATTGGAAAAATGGAATGGTGTAAGGAAGCCTGACTGGCGTTAGAAAAGAAATATTGAACAAATAAATTAGAATTGCAATGAAAAAACTATTAAAAATCTTGATGTTGGTCGTGCTGATCGCCCTGGTAGGCTGGGTGGTTTTCTACCTCTACAAACAAACCAAAAAATCGCCGGTGGTTTATGAAACCGAGCAACCCGAGACCAGCAATATTGTTAAGAAGACGGTGGCAACCGGCTCTATCGTGCCGCGTAAAGAGATTCAGATCAAGCCCCAGGAGTCGGGAATTATTACCGAGATATATGTGGAGCCCGGAGATGAGGTGAAGCAGGGCGACTTGATAGCCAAAATACAAATCATCCCCGAAATGGTGCAGGTGAACGAAGCCGAAAACCGCCTGGACAAGGCCCGGTTATCTTTCGAGAATGCAAGCATCGAATTTGAACGCTCCAGGGAGCTTTATAACAACAAGGTGATTGCCGAATCGCAATTCCTTGCAGATAAACTGGCATTCGAAACGCGCCAGAAAGACCTGGAGTCTGCCGAAAATAATCTGGCACTTATCAAGGAAGGGGTAGTAAAAAAGGCGGGTGCCCAAACCAACACCCTTATCCGCTCTACCACTGCGGGCATGGTGCTGGATGTGCCGGTTGAAGAGGGCAATTCGGTAATCAAGAGCAACGCTTTTAACGATGGCACCACCGTGGCTCTGGTGGCCGATATGGGCAAAATGGTGTTTGAGGGCAAGGTGGACGAAACCGAGGTAGGAAAAATTCGGGAAGGCATGCAGTTGTTGCTTTCCATTGGTGCACTGGAAGAGGAGAAACACGAAGCCACCCTTGAGTTTATTGCGCCTAAAGGAGTGGAAGAGAACGGTGCCATCCAGTTTGAGATAAAAGCAGCCGTAAAACTCAAAGAAGGTAGCCTCATCCGCTCGGGATACAGCGCTACCGCCGACATTGTGCTCGATCGCCGCGACAGCGTTTTGGTGATTAAAGAGAAGCTGCTTACCTTTTCGGGCGACTCCACATTCGTGGAGGTGGAGAAGGAACATCAGGTGTTTGAAAAACAGGCGGTTAAGACAGGCCTTTCGGATGGCATCCACATAGAGGTAATCGAGGGCCTTGATAAAGAGGCGAAGGTGAAGGTACCCAAATCATAGTAGAGACGCACAATTTATGTGTCTCTTTAAACCCCACACCATTGCGCGTATCGATAGGTCAAATGGTAATAAAGACGTAACCCTTCGTATTTCAAAAAAACATTGTAAAGACAGAATGCTTCGCGTCTTAAATAAAACATCAAAAAATGAACAAACTAACACGTTTTTCAATCATACTACTGCTCATGCCCATAGGCTTATGGGCTCAGCCACCAGCTCCCTGGAGCCTGAAACAGTGCATCGACTATGCCCGAGAGAATAATTTGACCATTAAGCAGCAGATTCTGGATGCTGAGTACCGCAACAACCAACTTGAGCAAAAAAAAATGGGCCGTTTACCATCGCTCAATGCCAGCACGAGCTACGACATAAGCTTTGGCCGGGTGCCCGATGAGACCGACTTTACCTTTAATAATCAAACCACCCAGTTCGGGCGCTTTTCGCTCACTTCATCGGTGCCTCTCTTCGAGGGATTCTCACAGAAAAACGAGATTGCCCAAAACCACGCCGATTGGATGGCGGCATTAAAGCAGGTAGAAAAAGCCGGCAACGATATGGCGCTTACCATAACCGCCTATTATCTGCAAATACTATTTGACAAGGAATTGTTAGAAGTAGCTAAAAATCAGCTCGATATTGTCAGTCAACAGGTGTCCCGCACCGAGAAACTGGTAGAAGCAGGAAGCCTGGCCATCGGCAATCTGTTGGAGATACGATCGCAGGCAGCACGCGAGGCCCTCAACGTGACTCAGATGGAAAATAATCTCTCTCTTTCACTGCTTGATCTGGCCCAGGCACTTGATTTGGAGGACCCTGCCGGATTTGACATCCTCACCCCCGACCTGCCAACGCTGGAGGAGAAACAGTTGGACACACCTCTTCGATTATACGATGAAGCCTTAGATATAATGCCGCAAATTGAAGCCTCGCAATACAATTTGGAAAGCAGCGAATATGCCTTTAAGGCTGCCAGGGGAAATCTTTACCCCCGTCTTTCGCTGGGCGCAGGATGGAACACCAGTGTGGCAAAAACAAAAGACGATGACAGCTTTGACTTTGGCCAACGGTTTCGTAACAATGTCAATCAATATGTGGGTTTGAGTTTAAGCATCCCCATTTTTAACGGTCTGGCTGCTAAAACCAATGTTAACAATGCCAAAATTGGTATTCTCAATGCCGAGTATGCGCTGGAGAAAGACAAACAAGCGCTGCGCAAAGAGATACAACAAGCCTATGCCGACGCCCTGGCGTCATTTCGAAAATATGAGGCAGGCATGCTGGCAGTAAATTCGTACCGGGAATCGTTTCGCTATACCGAACAAAAATTTAATGTAGGCATGGTAAATCCGGTGGACTACAGTGTCGCAAAAAACGAGTACATCAAAGCACAATCTGAGTTTCTTCAGGCCAAATATGAATACCTGCTGCGTACTAAGATTCTTGATTTTTATAAAGGGGAAGCTATAACTTTGGAATAACAATAGACGGAGCGCCGACGGCACGGCGCGTTCGCATAAAGCTTTAGCGTCGCATCTTCGGCAAGCCTCCGGCGACCGAAGGGTTGCGAAGCGTACGCGGATGGCGACCGATGGCAGGCAGGCAAGATGGCTCGCAATAACTTGATGCTCATACAGTTATATGATCACGACTTTGTTTTAAAACCTGCTGATAAACAAGCTGTTATAAAAAATCACCGAACTATTGGAATAAATAAAGATTAAATTATTTCAACACCACCTCAAAATCGAGCTTAAAGTCGTCGTAAATAAACTTATCGCCCAGATTGTCGAAGAATGTTCGGGAGCCGTACCGTACATCATATTTTGAGCGGTCCACTGTAATTGTGCCTTTAAATTTCACGGCTTCACCTGTTTCATCCACCGATGCATCGAATTCCACAGGATGCTTGTTCTCCTTGATGGTGAGATCGCCAGTAAAGGTGTATACACCAGGCGCTTTCAATTTGCCATGCTTTATTGATAGGGTAGAGGTAGGGTACTTAACCACGCCAAAAAAATCATCCGATTTCAGGTGCCCCTCCAATTTGGCCTTATTTTCGGCATCGTCTGCCAGATCATGGTTGGTAATGGAAGTCATATCCACCACAAACTGTCCATCTACAAACACATCCCCCGATTTTTCGAGGTAACCGCTCATCAAATCAATATGGCCATGATGTTTTCCGGTAACTTTACGTCCCTCCCAGGTAATCTTACTATTGGTTTCATCCAGCTCCTTTTTTTGTCCGTCAATCGAAGGCGACAGCATTAAAAAGGCCATTGCAACCATTAAAAAATTCAGTTTCTTCATATCGCAGTCATTTATTATTCGTTCAAGTAAAGAACAATTGGTTGAATAAAATGTTTTAAAACCAGGAAGAAGGTGTAAGAGTGTATAGGATAGAATAAATTTAAGCTGTTTTTATTACCTTTATATTTTATTTTTTAATTTAAAAACCCACTAACATGAAAAAGACTGCTTTTTTTGTACTCGTAATTATTTTCACGATGAGTGGAACGATGGCTTTTGCCGCTAAAAAGGATGTGAGAACCGATGTGGACGGCCTCGCAGTTTCACTGAAGATGGACAAAAAGACATCTGAAGAAGAAACAATGAACCGTCTGGTAAAACGGGTGGAGGAGATACGCGACATGGATAAATCGGAGATGACGGTGGAGGAAAAGAGAGAACTGAGAAAAGAACTCCGTGAGATAAAAAAGAACGTAAAGAAAAGAGATACGACTCTAATCATTAGTGGAAGTACCCTCTTGATTATCATTCTGATTTTACTCTTAATTTAACCTTTCAGTCATTTATCAACGGTATTAGAGCAGGGCAGAAAGCGACACTCCCACTTTCTGCCTTGATTGTTCATGCCTCACAACCCCGTCATCATTGTCGAAAAATATAAGGTATTTATGGGCTCGATACTGCAAATTATGGAGCCAAAAAGTCCTTCAATGACAGAACCTGTCCGATCGCTCCTGTCCCTCCCCGCCTCTTGCCAGGTGGCCCTAAGACGCTTTCTTCTCCCATTCCTGATTTTAATAATTTCGTTCCCTGATACATTCTCTCAACGCTATTTTCAGCAAGAGGTCAATTACAACATTGAGGTTTCGCTCGATGATGAACGCCATATGTTAATCGCTTACGAAACCATATGGTATATAAATAATTCTCCCGATTCCCTTCGGATATTGTATTTTCACCTTTGGCCCAATGCTTATTCCAACAACAATACACCGCTGGCCCGGCAGTTGTTTCAGTTACAGGGAAAGCAAAAACTATTCAACGATCCTCAATTAAGAGGATATATTGACTCATTGGATTTTAAGATAAATGCGCAACCCGTTCAATGGGAGTTATTACCGGATAAACCCGATATATGTAAAATTATTCTCAACCAGCCGCTTTTTACCGGTGACTCCATATTGATCACCACTCCCTTTCGTGTAAAAATCCCCAAAGGTGTGACTTCCCGGTTGGGGCATGTGGGACAATCGTATCAAATAACGCAATGGTTTCCCAAGCCGGCGGTTTACGATGAAACCGGCTGGCACCCCATTTCTTACCTTGACCAGGGCGAATTTTATTCGGAATACGGCCGGTTTGACGTGAGCATTACGCTCCCGGCCAATTATGTAGTAGGTGCCACCGGGGAGCTACAAACACCCGGCGAGCAAAAATGGCTGGAACAACTGGCCACCCGCACGGTCTGTAAGGACGAAACCATCTATGATGAAGATGATTTCCCCGCTTCATCTGAACAGACCAAAAAACTTCGTTTCACTGCAGGTAATGCACATGATTTTGCATGGTTTGCCGATAAACGGTTTCATGTACGAAAGGGAGAAGTGAAATTGCCCCACTCCGGCAGGGAGGTAACCACCAGGGTAATGTTCACCGGGGTGCAAGCCAAACTGTGGGAAAATGCTTTGTCATACGTGAACGATGCCATCTGCCGGTTTTCGGAATGGATAGGCGATTACCCCTACCAAAGTTATACCGCTGTTCAAAGTGCCCTGAGCGCCGGCGCAGGAATGGAATACCCCGGCATTACTGTGGTGGGGATTCAGGACGATGCCTATTCTCTCGAGGAGGTATTGGCTCACGAAATTGCGCATAACTGGTTTTATGCGGCACTGGGATCAAACGAGCGGCGGTTTCCGTTTATGGACGAAGGACTTACCAGTGCTTATACAGCAAGGTATATGGATGAAAGGCACCCTAACAAAAAGCTGTGGGAAGTATATGTTAAGAACAGAAAGTTGGCCAAATTATTGAATATAGAGAAGATGCCGGTTCAGCGTATCGGGGAGCTGCAATGGCTGATGCAGGCCCGTGACAACCTGGAGCAACCCCTTGACCTGCCGGCTACCTGTTACACCGACTTAAATTATGGCGTTATGCTGTACGACAAAGCGGCTATCGGGTTCAATTACCTGAGGGCTTATCTGGGTGATTCGCTCTTTGATGCATCCATACAAAATTACTACCACCAATGGAAATTCAGGCATCCACAGCCCAAAGACCTTCGTAATGCTTTTGAGTCACATACAGAAAAAGAGTTAACCTGGTTTTTTAACGGTTTACTGAGTACCACCAAACAGTTGGACTATAAAATGGTTCGTCTGAAAGGGCAGCATCTGTTGGTAAAAAATAAAGGTGAACTGCCAGCACCACTTGTTTTGCAGGGAGTCGGCAGAGACTCTCTGCATTTTGAGAAATGGGTCGATGGGTTTGAAGGAGAGCGCTGGGTCGAAATCCCCGGGGGTGATTATTCTGAAATAGTAATTGATCCAAATCACATAACCCCCGAGTTGTATCGCCTCAACAACAACATCCGAAAATCAGGTGCATTCCCTAAGGCCAATCCTGTTGTCCCAAATTTCCTCTTTTCGGTGGAAGACCCCGGCAAGCACACCATTAATTATATTCCGGCCATCAACTGGACAAGGGAAAACAAGTTTATGATAGGTGTGGCATTGCACAATGGTTTTCTTCTTCCAAAGGCATTTGAATATTTTGCAATGCCATTTTATGCCTTCGGTAACAACCACCTGGCGGGTTATGGGAAAATTTACTACAACATTACGCCTTACGATAAATTCATCCGGAAGGCCACAATTTCATTGGAAGGCAAACAATTTGGCGCACCCGGAAATCAAAATTATCAAAAAGCAGAAGCAGGCCTGGAGCTTTTCTTCAGAAACAGAAACATAAATAGCCCCTTTACGCAAATGGTCTTTGGAAATTACATCACAGCATCCAACCTTTCGCAAATAGTCTCCGGGCAGAAGGCTGAATACAGCTCTTTTATTCAGATGGGATACCGGTTACAAAAAGCAGGCATGGTGAACCCTTTAAAGTTGGTGGCTTCCTACGAATCAGGGAGTTCGTTCAAAAAAACAGCACTCGATTTAAACTATAAATTGAGCTATTATGGAACGGCCGGACTGGAATTCCGGCTTTACGCAGGAGTCATGCTAAAAAAGGACCCCGAAGTTCCCTTTTACGCGTTATCGGCAAGCGGCAGAAGCGGGCGTGAGCACTATCTCTACCGGGGCACCTACCCCGACCGCTTTGCCATTTTCCCCAATACGTTTTGGTCGCGTCAGATGACACTTTCCGAAGGCGGATTGGTGACTCCTGTCAACAACCGTATGGGGTACAGCAACCATCTTATATCCTTGTCTTTAACCAGCAGTTTGCCCGAAAAAGCAGGTTGGATTCCGGTTAAGCCTTTTATAAACATACTCTTGAACGATCATGGCCTGTCTGAAGGGCCTGATTCACCTTTTTTCTTTGAGGGAGGTTTAAAAACGGGTTTATGGAACCTGTTCGAGGTTTATGTCCCGCTGGTTGTTTCACGTAATATTCAAACTATCAATGGATCGTTTAAAGACCGCATACGTTTTATCTTCTCCCTGGATTTATTTAATCCGGTGAAATTAAAATCCCGGTGATGGAATCGGTTCTGCATCGCCGGTTTTATAAATGCCGAACCTATGCTTGATACTACTCTATTATCTTCAATTCTTTCCCAACTTTAATAAACGCCTCAATAGCCTTGTCCAGATGGGCCTTTTCGTGGGCTGCCGATAGCTGAATACGTATTCTGGCCTGCCCTTGAGGAACTACCGGATAGTAAAATCCGATGACGTACACGCCCTCGTCTAATAAGCGTGCGGCAAATGTTTGCGACAACCTGGCGTCGTAAAGCATCAGGGCTACAATGGCCGAGTTGGTGGGTTTGATGTCGAAGCCTGCAGCGGCTATTTTTTGTTTGAAATAGGCCGCGTTATCCATCAGCTTATCACGCAGAGCAGTCGACTCTTCCAGCATTTTAAAAACTTCGAGTGAAGCGCCCACTATGGCCGGTGCCAGGGAGTTGCTAAAGAGATAGGGCCGCGAACGTTGCCGCAACATGTCAATGATCTCTTTGCGACCGGTGGTGAAGCCACCCAGGGCGCCACCCAGGGCTTTACCCAGGGTACCGGTTATGATATCCACGCGATTCATTACATTATGATGCTCGGGAGTTCCTCTTCCTGTTTTACCAATGAAGCCCGCGGCGTGGCAATCGTCTACCATCACCAGCGCATCGTATTTATCGGCCAGGTCGCAAATCTTATCCAATGGAGCTATGTCACCATCCATAGAAAACACGCCATCGGTAACGATGATGCGGAACCGTTGAGCCTGTGCCTTTTTGAGCTGGTTTTCAAGGTCGTTCATGTCGGCATGCTGATAACGGTAGCGAGCTGCCTTACAGAGTCTTACACCGTCTATGATGCTCGCGTGGTTCAAAGCGTCCGAAATGATGGCATCTTCGTCGGTAAAGAGCGGCTCAAAAAGACCGCCATTGGCATCGAAACACGCCGCGTACAAAATGGTCTCTTCCATGCCGAAAAAGCCGGCGATCTTCTCCTCGAGTTGTTTATGAATGTCCTGGGTGCCACAAATAAACCGAACCGACGACAGCCCATAGCCACGTGCTTCAACAGCTTGCTTGGCGGCGCTCATTATGCGTGGATGCGATGCGAGTCCCAGATAATTGTTGGCACAAAAATTAAGTACTTTTTTGCCGTCGCCCACCTCTATCTCGGCACCCTGTGGAGTGGTAATCACCCTTTCATTTTTATACAGTCCCGATTCCCTGATGTTTTCGAGTTCGTTTTGTAAGAATTCCTGAAATTTACCGTACATAATCTCTCTGTTTTTATTAAGATGCCAATATAAGGATTAATACCACGTTGTAAAATGACCAATGGCAGGGATTGCTCATTAATTTTTCATAAGGGCTATTTGTTGGCGAATGGCCTCCCAGGTGTGTTCGTCCATCTTTGGGCCAATCACCTCAATGACTTTACCAGCCAGCAAAGAACCAATTTTACCGCAGGCTTGCATAGGAAGTTGATGAATGAGGCCGTAGAGGAAACCTGCCGCGTAAAGGTCGCCTGCACCGGTGGTGTCGATGCTGTTGGCTTCAAGGGCTGATATTTGGGTTATTTCATCCCCTTGCTTGATGAGTGACCCCTTGTTGCCCAGCTTTAAAACCACCAGATCGCACATCTCCGACATGCGCTTAAGAGCTGCTTCGGCTGCAAGCCCGGTAAATGCTTTGGCCTCGTCCTCATTGGCAAAGAGAATATCAACGTAGCGGGCTACCATTTCATGCAGGAAATCCAGGTTTTCGGTCACCACGTTAAAGCTCGCCAGGTCCAACGAAACTTTTAGCCCTCTGGCTTTGGCCACCTCCAGCGCTCTTCGGATAAGCTGCTGATTTTGTACCAGATACCCCTCGATGTGCAGAAGGTGATAGTTGTTGAACAGGTCGTCGGGGACCTCGTGGGAGGCCAGCTCTACGGCAGCTCCTAAAAAGGTGGCAAAGGTACGCTCAGCATCCGGACTGATGAGGGCAAAAGCCCGCCCGGATTGGTTATTACTCTCCAGTAATAAGGGGGAGATGCTTCTTTGCATCAGGTCGGCACGGAAAAAATCCCCCCACTCGTCTTTTCCTACTTTCCCGAAAAACGCTGTTTCTATGCCCAAACTGGCCAGGCCATGAATGGTATTGGCCGCCGACCCTCCTGAGGCCTGATTGCGAGGCATGCCTGAGGTGGCGTTTAAAACCCGGCCTGCATGTTCAATGTCAACGAGTTGCATGGAGCCTTTGGGTAATTTTAATTCATCAAGTAAAGCATCATCGTGTATCCGGGTTAAAATATCTACCAGGGCATTGCCCATTCCAATAACTTTATTCATAGTGGCTTATTATTCTTTTCAAATGCAAAGATGGCCAATTTTTTAAAAACAGTTGTTGCATAATCAAATGAAACTTGCTACTTTTGCAGTGCTGTTTCAAAAAGGGAACGCCCTTCTTGGAAGTAATAAGCAATATTCCTCAGTAGCTTCCCGAAAAGTCGGGATTAGAGCGGTCCCGAGTATTCGGGATTAATCCTTAGGTTGTAGGTTACTGATCGGTTTTGAATTATTGTTTTGCAAATATTCCTCAGTAGCTTCCCGACAAGTCGGGATTAGAGCGGTCCCGAGTATTCGGGATTAATCCGTAGGTTGTAGGTTACTGATCGGTTTTGAATTATTGTTTTGCAAATATTCCTCAGTAGCTCAGTTGGTTAGAGCGGCGGACTGTTAATCCGTAGGTCGTAGGTTCAAGTCCTACCTGAGGAGCCATAAGGCCGCTATTTATTTTTAGAGAGGCCTTGTTTTGTTACATGACATACTTCGTTTACATTTTATATTCCCAAACCGGTAATAAATACTAT
>JACDJC010001979.1_pt1 | contig 16958 bp, 12 predicted proteins | sample 7454191 | NCBI WGS metagenome assembly JACDJC01 (sample SAMN14253291, study PRJNA609438) | sludge metagenome | isolation source: sludge after 25d culture with pyrite and EDTA | collected 2018-12-20 | reverse complement strand
TAAAGCTTGTGCCTCCCTTCGGTCGCCGGAGGCTTGTCACTTACGCTCCAAAGCTTCAGCGACGGAGCGCCGAAGATGCGACGCTAAAGCTTTAGCGACACGCGGGCGGCGTACGCGGATGGCGACCGATGGCAGGCAGGCCGTTTACCGATCACCGATCACCATTCACCGTCTCCCCTCTCCCCTCTCCCGTCTTCCGTCTTCCCTCTCCCGTCTCCCGTCTTCCGTCTCCCTCTCCCGTCTTCCGTCTTCCGTCTCCCCTCTTCCCTCTCCTAACTTCCCTCTTCCAAATAATACCTCAACTGGTCCAGCATAATGGGGATATCGGTTTCATCCACTCCATGCTGAATAAGGATGGGTTGATCTTCGGTAAATGAATTGATAAATTCGGAGAGGGTGGTGCCGGTCTCTTTCATTGACTTTAAATAATGATCCAGTGCTTCTTTACGAGAGCCCCGGCACCAGAGGGTGTGGCCCAGGTTCATATAGTCGTGACGGTTGGGACTTATTTGAATGGCCTTTTCGCTGTATTTACCAGCCTGGTCGAATTTTCCCAGCACAAACGAGCACCAGGCAATGGGCCGCCACACCTTATGGTTTTTCGGGTCGAGATACTCCACTTTAAAGTAGTATTTGAGCGCCTCCTCATATTCCTTCAGTTCCAGCAGGCAATCGCCAATGCTAACTTGTGTATGCAGATTGTCGGCATCCATGTTTTCGGCCGCCTTGTAGTATTCCAACGCCTTTTCGGGGTTTTTGAGATAGCGGTAGCAAAGGGCAATTTTTTTCAGATTCCACACCTGTGCTTCACCAAAGAGATCGGCTTGCAGGTAGAATTTCAGTGCCTGCTCGTAATGGCCCAATTGCTGGTGGCAAAAGGCCAGTTTCTGCAATTTTTGTTTGTCGGGCTGGCCGCTGGTTATCTCTTTGTTGTAAACTTCGAGGGCCTCTGCGTAATAATCTTTCTCAAACAGGTACTCGCCCAGCTTCAGGGCCAGGTTATCGCCGGGTGCCAGCAAAGAAAGGAACCATTTATTATGGAAGTCCATGGGCCAGCTAAAAGGATCGTCGAAAGAGCTCTTTCGTGGATGGAGCCTGAAGAACCGATAGAGGTCCTGAATATACTGATTGGATATGGCTAATGCTTTTTTTTCGGGGTCCACCAGCCGGTCGCTTGTTTCAACCTCTTTCATAGCCTCAATCTCGGCACCAAACATCTTGCCCATCATCTCCTTCTGCATCGATGGCATGTGCGGGATGCTCATGATAAGTGAGTATTTATCGGAGTTGCACAGAATGCCTGAGTCGGCCATGGAGGTCAGCAAATCCTTATCGGCCAGAGGTCCTTTTTCTTCTTTTAAGGCATTGTTCACAATGGGGTTGGGATAGAAAAAGGGGAGAAACCAATGGTGTATCTCATTGAAAAAGGGGAAGTGTTTCAGCATTTTAAAGGTGGAGAGGAACAGGTCGGCTCCCTCCATTTGCAGTTTCGAGAGCTCCTCCAGCTTGTCCATCAGCTCGGGCGAGTCGGAAAAGAGGTTGCTCCAGTCGGGATTTTTATCCTCCATAAATTTTTCGCCCAATATATTGTCCAGGTCGAGCTTTTTGCGCAGGTTGGGCTGCATACGGGCAACCTCAGGAATGATCTCTTCGTTCATTCTTTTGGTCAGCTTTTCGGTCTCCCGCGTTCTTATAATTTGTATCAGAATGGTTTGTATCATCTGTGACGAGAACAGATCGTTCAACTCCTTTATCCGGGTGGTGACAGAAGGCAACAGCGGCAGACGCTGATCGTACTTAAAAAGCACCAGCAGCAGTCCGGTAAAAGCGCGTTGTTTGATTTGCAGATGGGGGTGGCGACACAAATCGAAGAGCAGTTGCAGGTTGGCCTCCTGAAACGAAGTGAGCAGATTGATGGTAAGGGCGCTGGTCATGAGGCTTTGCCAGGGCCATAAATAGTCATCACCAAACAAAATATTCCGGATGGGCTCCCGGTGTTGAGTCAGCCGGGGTTGGGTGGCCATCACTTCAAACAGTTGGCGCACCAGGTTGTCGAGAACCGGTGGAATACCTGTGTCGGCATCCACGGTGGAGGCTACTGCAAAGTGGTCGGACTCTTTCAGGTAATCTTCAAAAACCCCGGCTAACCCGGATTCTGCAAGGGCATTGAGTCGCCGCCGGGTCTCGAACAGCCAACCGGTACCGTCCCTGGTTTGTAAAAAATCGGTTACCCGGTCGGTAAGCCTGTAAATATCGGCCAGCAGACGATTGTACACCTGTTGACGCTCCGGGTCGGTGAAGCCTTCTACCGTATAGCGCAACAAGCTTTTATAGGTCATCTCGCTGTTGTAATGGGCATCTATCAGGTCGCTGTTGTGGGTCTCCTTCACCATCAATGCAAGTTGGTCCAGCGCTTCTTTGGCCCGTTTCCGGAAGAGGAGGTTGTAGATTTTCTGAGATGTTGCAGTTATGGATGTTTTATGCATGGCAATGGTTATTTTTCAAATTTAAAGATAACATCTATTCCCGAATCTTTTACCTCACCCTGGGTGAGGCGAAGAAAAATATGCCGGCTTAGTTCATATTCAAGGGTAATCACCTGTGGTGTAAACGACTCATCTTTGTTTTCACCAAATCCTCTTTGATAGGTTACAAACAAATCGTTGGTAATGTATTTCCCAACCATAAAGCTGGCGCTTTCCCAATCTTCGTTGGCCTTTATCTCCACCATGTCCAGGTTAAATGTATCACCTGCTATTTTGGTGATTTGCGATGAGAGCAGGCTGCTGAGTACCGCCGAGGGCACGTTACCCGATACGCCCTCCTGGTTGCTGAAGCTGAGTTCGTCGAAGGATTTGTTGAAGATGAGGTAAGCCATGGCGTCCCGCTCGGTGATGCTTTGGTTGTTGAGTTCAAATGAGAGCTCGGGTTCCATTAGAGTACCACGGGCAATCATCAGCAACTCGTTTTTTTGCTTGTCAGCGCCTCTGAAATTATAAACGGCTTTCAGGTCAATATTGGGATTGTACTCCCTGCCGCCCTGAAAAGTTATTTGTCCCTCCTGAATAATCAATTTACGACCGTACAGAGTATAATAGCCTCTGTTAATCCCTACCGAGCCGAATAGCTCGAAATATTCGTTGTTCTTTAACAGGTCTATGTCGCCATAGAGCTCAACGTTCATCTCTTCCGATCTTACCCAGGTATTTCGGGGAATCTCTATGGATAGTTTTCCTGTCATGTTTTCAACCAGTTCGATATTGCTTTGAACAGCCGTAAGGCTAAGCGTGTCGGCAGGCGTTCGTGTCAGGCTGTCGTCAGCAGCCGTGTAAGTGCTGTCAAGGGGTTCCTCTTCCAGGGCCTGAACCAGTAATGGGGAGTTCTTAACCTTATCTCCACCCATGTTTAACAGCCCTGGCAGATAAAAACTGGAGCTCTCTATGGTGAGGTCGCCGCCAAAATTGACCAGTCGCGCCGAATCCTCTAACTGAATGTTGGCATCGATTTGCAGCTCATGGTTTTGGTGACGGGACACCTGAAAGTCGTTGGCTTTAATTTGCGCCCTCATTGTAGAGACCTTACCAGAAACAATGGTGCTGTCGAACGCCATTTCACCCGTCACCAACAAATTCCCCGTTTTAGTGGCAGCGTAGAGTGAGTCCAAAACCACCTGCTTGTTGTGGAGGGTTGTGGAAAGGATCAGATCAGAGTATTTGATGCCGTAGGAGGGGATGGACACTTCACCTCCTGCGAGATGGATGAACCCGCCTAAATTAGGGGAGGTTATGTTGCCCGATATTTTTACGTCGGTGTTTAGGAGGCCTTTAACATACTGGCCCTGCCTGGTGGCAGCATCAAAAAAAGCATCGGGCTTAAAATCCTTTGCCAAAAGTCGCGCGTCCACCTCCTTTATGGACGATACCATCTGGCTGTCGGCAAGGTTGATGTGCACCGGCGCATTAGCACGCAGCACCAACGAATCGTCGGGCGATCCATGGAGTGTAAGGTACAGATGGACACTGTCCTTAAGATGGCTGAATTTAAGATTAATGTCGCTAATGTTCAGATGGCTCCATTTCAAGTCCTTGATATTGGAGGTCAAGCGAAGGTTTGGTTCGGACAGTGGCCCGCCGGCCTTCATACCAAAATTCAGAATCCCTTCCAAAGGAGTTTGTAAAAACCCCAGCCTGTTGATGGATGAGAGCTCTAAATGGGTTATGGAAACATCTGCGTCAATGGATTTGCCCGTTTTATAGATGCCATCTGCTTTAAAACGGAACAACGAGTCCGAAGCTTCTGCCAAATCGAAGTTTTCAACTTTAATCTGCGTAGAATCAAAGGTAAGGTCGGCACCCGGGCGCATCAATGAAAATTGCTCGTTAGGGTGCTGCAGCTCCAGCCTGGAAACATGAATGACAAGAGGGGTGCCCAGGTTGCCTTGTGCTTCTGTTATGAATTGTACATTGCCGGCAAAAAAGGATTGCAGCCGGGCTTCCCATCCCCTGGCTGCCAATGTTGCCGAAAGCCGCAAAGAGTCAACATTCTGTTGTACTACAATGGCATTGTTGGCATAAAGAATGGCATCGCCACTAAAACCATCGGGGGTGATGGTGCCATCTGCGGTGAGCTGCAGTCTTTCCATTTGGGCTATGGAATCGTATTGAATTTGGCCGGCTGTGGTTTTAAGGTTCACCAGCAGCGAGTCGGTGGTTCCTTTTGCCGTGGCCATAACTTTTAGGCTGTCCCAGCTGGCGGGGAGATTCACGTAGTATTTAAAAGCATTCAGGTTCCTGAACTTGGCATCCAGGGTGGCGGAAACAACTCCGCTGGTGCGCATTTGCCCCTGAGCCGTGAGCCGCACCGAGGTATTGGTTAATTTCAGTGTGTCCAGGATGATCCCTTTATCTTTGTAATTGCCTCTCAACAATAAAGTGTCGATGGGCACATGAGCTGCCGAGGATTGGTGCATATTTAGCTGGAAACGGGCTTGTGGCGACTGTGAGAGCAGCCCGTTACCATTGGCTGCAAGGTTAAAGGTGAGGAATGTGCTATCGCCCCACTGCGGCAAAAACCGGTGGGCGGGGAAGTTGTTCGATTCCACCTCTGCGGTAAAAAGGGAGAGGGAGTCGGCTAAATTGGTGGCGGTTCTGACCAATAACGCACCATCACCCATGTTAAGCTGCACTTCCGCCTTGGTTTGCCCGGCCAGGTATTCTACGGTGGCGGTTAATTTCGAGAATTCATAGGGCTCCCACTCACTCTCCGACAGTTTGGCATCTACAATCAGCAGAGGTGCATCAGGAGAGAGGCCGTTGCCCTTGAGTGTGAGTTCACCGTTCACCACCGCCGGCATATTTTCGAGTACCAGCCATTTGGCGGGTCTGAAGTTTTTAAATTTAAGGAGCAGGTCCACCAGAGCATTGGAGCGGGTTGCCTCGTTCAGAAGATCGGAGAATCGGGTCACCTCCCCGCTCAGGTCAACAGACTCATCCTGCTGGTTGATTTTCAGTTGCAACGACAGGTCGTCACTCTGCGCCGATGCATCGAAGTTAATGTTGGGATTTACACCTAAGTTGAATTCGGGAATGTAATAATCAAATTCATTGATGTGTAAATTTTGGGTGGTTAACGAAGCAGTAAAGTTCTTCAGGTTTTTGAATTTTCCATCGATTTTCAGCTCATTTTCGGGGGTTACCAACACCAGGTCACGCACCGTCCATAGGCTGTCCTCATTTGTGACCGATACCTGTAGGTGCTCCAGATCGGGCAGTTGTGGCGGGGATTTAAATTTTAATTCGCTCAGGTTGGCTTTAATCCTCGAACTGCTGTACCTTCCATCCACCTCCAGGTAGAGATTGGAGATGGAGCCTGGAATCATGGTATCCGGCATGTTTATATTTATCCGGCCTTCGTTCAGCTTAAACTTACCCAGACGAATGGTCAACCCAAAGGGCTTTTGCGCAGTGGTATCGGGTATTTTCGGCCCGGGCAAGAGTGCCTGAAAGTTCCAGGAAGAGTCGGCCTTTTGTTCCAGATTGACCAACGGTGATTGCAACAAGGCAGTTTGTATTTCAATGGTGCCAGTGAGCAAGGGCAGTAAGGAATAATTCACGGCCAACCGGTCGAAAGCAGCCACGGTATCACCTGAGGGGCCGGTGACACTCACCCCTGACAGCTCTAAGGAGGAGAAAAAGGTTCCTTTTATCGCGTCAATGGCCAGGGTTCCGTTTATCTGTTCGTTGGCAATGGAAACCACCTTGTTGCGCACAAACCGTCTGAATGGCCCCGTTTGTGTGGCCGCCAGCGCCAGCATGACAATCAGCAACAGGGTGGCGAAGATATACGCTATGTATTTAATTGCTTTGGGCATCTATTCCATTTTTTGTCTTTTGCCGCTCTGCGGCTTTGTGTCATTTGTTGGTTGGTTAAAGGAGACGCACAAATTGTGCGTCTCTACCGGGCATACCCGGCACCGCAGGCTGTTTCCGGGCTTCCTTTTTAAAACGCATGCCCGATATTCAAATGAAATTGCCAGGCGGTGGCTTCATCGAACACAGGGCGGGCAAAATCAATGCCTACCGGGCCAATGGGCGTTGAGACCCTCAGTCCGGTTCCGGCGGAAAACCGAATTTCACCCGGCGGGAAATGGTTGGCACTTTCCCATACATTGCCATAATCGAAAAAAACCACCAGACTCACCGGGCCAAATATTTTTATGCGGGGCTCCAGACTGCCTTCAAAAAGTGAATTTCCGCCTATCGGGATGCCATCCTCATCGAGCGGGCTCAACATTTGGCGCGACCAACCTCTGACCGACTGGCTGCCTCCGGCAAAAAAGCGCTCCTCAAAAGGAGTCACATCCGAGTTGGTGATGGGTTGTATGCTTCCTAACTTGATCCGGGCGGCCAGTATCAGCCCGTTGGTGATGGGTTGAAAGCGTTTCACCTCGAACAGATATTTAAAAAAAGGATAAACCGACCCTAACCACGGGCTGTTTACACTGGTGTTGACCGCCACCGACCACCCACTTAGGGGATCGAACCGGGGCTTTACCGTATTGAATAAGCCACCTACCGAAAGGCCGTTTTTGGTATAGGTGGAGCGTGAATATTTCTGAAGCGTTTCATCTGCTTTGGAGGTGATGTCGATATCTACCCTGTCGAAATAAAGGGAAGCCGACATACTCAGCGTTTTGGTGAAGTTTTGCAGGGCCGTAAGCGTAGCGCCATACACCAGGCTCTCGAAGCCGGGTTCAGTTCTTCTACGCAGATAGGGACTCAACGACATGGAACTCCTGGGCCCAAATACCGCGGGTTGAATCACCGTGGCTTCAAAACGGTAAGGCTCCAGGGCCGAGTGCTTGGCATAGAAGCGGGAGCGTTGTGTCCTCCCCGGGAAGTTAAGATAATCAATGTCCAGAAAGGTTCTGAACTCATCTTCTCTGCCGTAGCCTACCCCCACCCGCGCAGATAGCCGGGGCGCTTCCTCGATGGTCACTTCCACCGGGATGCTCTCCTTCTGTTCCCTGGAAAGTTGCGCTTTAACCGACACGATGCGAAACAAGCCCATCTCGTAAATTTGGGTTTGGGTTTTATCCAGGTTAGCCACGCTGTATGGTTCTCCTTCTTTAATGGCAAATTGTTTTCGAATGGCATCAACAGGGGTTCGTTTCTCGCCTTTGATGCTAATCTCTCCAAACCTGGCAAAAGGACCGCGATGCACCCGCCAGTGGATGATGGCCTGCGAAGTGTCGGCGGTGAGATCTATTTCGGGAGTGGCGTCGGCATAAGCGTATCCTCTGGATGAAAACCAGGTAGAGATTAAATCTTCATCTGTTTTTACCGCTTCGTCGCGGAAACGTTTATTTTTTCGTGTATTAAGGTTTCGTTTTAGTCTTTCCCAATCGCGCGTATCCAGGAGTGAGTCCCCTTCTACCTCGGTTTGAAAGGTGAGGGTGTCGGTTGTTACCGGCTCATTTTCGGTGATGTGAAAGGTGATGTCAACTTTAAATTTTTTTTCGTTTATCTTCAGGTCGGGTGTCTCATTTATTTCCACATCCAGGAAACCCTCCGATTGGTAAAAGCTTTTCAATTGGTGCAAATTTAGTTCGTAGCTCTTCTCACTGTAAAAAGAGGGACGATCCTTGAAAAAGGTTTTACCGATCCAACTGGTTTTTTCGTAGGATATGACGTCAAGAAGCTCGCCATTTTTAAAGGTTTTGTTGCCTTTAAAGTTAATTTTTCTAATTTCGGCGTTCTGCTGAGCCCGCATTTCCATACACGGCCACAAAATCATCGGAATCAGACAAAGGTACAAACGATATATGGTTGACATGGGTTGGGTCAAAATAGTTTATCTTCTTCAGGTTTTTTCTATAAGTGAAACCATTAAGAAGCCAATGAGTTTAAATCAGCATCATCTTATCCACATAAATATCCTGAAAATCAGGGGCCCCTTCCAGATTGATTCGCGTTGTTTTTTGCAGAATGCTTTCGGCTTCCTGCAAGCCCGAAAAGAGAAACATTTTAGCGCCAATAAGGGCGGTGTTACCCATTTTATGAATTTTTTGGGGCAGGGCGGCAATCATGCCGGTTTGGGTAACATGTTCCAGGTTGATGTAGCTTCCAAAACCTCCGGCGATAAATATTTCATGGATGTCGGCGGGCTCCATGCCCAGTTGCCGGGTTAAAATTTGCAAGCCGGCAGCAAGAGCCGCCTTGGCCAGCAGAAACTCATTGATGTCCTTTTGAGTCAGAAACACGTTGCCGGCTACCTGAATTCGCTCTTCTCCTGAGCTGATCTCGCCAAACATGCCAATCAGCTCCCGTTGCTTAAAGATGGCAATGGCATCGATCAGGGCGCTTCCGCAAATGCCTTTGGGAGGCACATTACCTATTACGATGGCTGTTGGTTCGCCGTTTGATAAAGAGAGGGAAGAGATGGCACCTGTAACCGCCCGCATGCCCATGGATATGTTGGCTCCTTCGAAGGCAGGCCCGGCAGCGGTGGAAGCACAAACAATCCGTTCATTATTGCCCACCACAATCTCACCGTTGGTACCCAGGTCGATGAGTGCGGTATAGTCTTCCTTTTGGTGCAGCCCCGTGGCGTAAATGCCGGCCAGAATGTCGGAGCCTACAAAGCTGCCGATGGATGGATAGAAAAGTATCCCATCGGAAACCTCAAATTCCCAGCCCAGCTCTTTCGCACGGAATGATTTTAAGCCAAGATCGTTGGTCTCGAAGGGATAAGCCGACAAAGGCGTGACGTCGCAGCCACTAAAGAGCAACTGCATGGCGGTGTTGCCCACCAAAGTGATCCGTGTTAGTGGTACCGTCTTTTTTTTGAGTATCGAAGCCACCATCTGCCCTATGGCACTGCGGATTATCCGGGTCATTTCGTGGGCATCGCCATCCAGGGCATGCTGAACGCGCGAAATAAGGTCGGCGCCAAATTTAACCTGAGGGTTGATCATGGTCTCCACCGCCATCACTTCGGCCGTTTGCAGATTTACCAACTGTGCCACCAGCGTGGTGCTTCCCAGATCAACAGCAATACCATAGCCTTCCTGCGGGGTAAACTTAAACGTACTTTCGTCGGCCAGTATAAAGTGGTTGAACTGTTCTATCTCGAGCGTTAAATCGCCGGTACAGGTGCTGTGGCAGGCCAGGTAACAGTTTTCGGGCAGACCCAGCTTTTCAATCTTATGCCGGTGAACCTCGTCGGTACTGATGTCTCCTTCCAGAACTTTCACCTTGCATTTCCCGCAATTCCCTTTACCGCCGCAGGGAAATTCTACGCCATATGGGTGTAAAACGTCAATCAGGCGCGTGCCGTGATTAACAGCCAATTCCTTCCCGAGGGGATGGAGGCGGATGGTGTGGCGGGTTGTGTTCATTGCTTCATTATTTTTTTATCTACAGGCAAATCTCAAGGCCCAATACCTCGGCTAACTTTCAAATAAACGCCAAATAAGCGGAAAGCTTTGCGGTACTTGTCGCGGAGGATGATATTGTAATACTATTTACGCAATGCCGGGTACCGGCATAAGAGCTGTGGCAAGGCCTAAAAAGCTAAAGAATCCGGCCTCGATGTGGGAACAGGATTCATTCAAGCGTAAATGCTGTGATACTTTTACTACTGGAAGGTTCTTTATCCTTTGTTGCGTTTTTACTATTAAATACTTGTCTTTATACTGCTGTATTAGGAAATTGGTATCCCTCAAAGTTGATGACATTATCACTTTTTAGTCCATTAAAATATTTATAGGATAAATTTAAATGAACATTTTTATAGCCTAAACTACCTAAAATTATCTCGTTGCCAATACCTCTCTCAAAGCATTTTTTTGTATCTCCAAAGTATCGGATATTGTTCCATTCCCGGGTTATAACCCACAGCTTTATCTCAGGCAATTTGGAAGCATCTCTAAGAATGGGATACATTTGTCATAATTCAACTCATAAAAATTCACACCCAAATTTATGGTCTCATAGTATCTCGATTGGTTCACTTTATAATATTCCTCTGAAGGTATTTTCCAGAAATCACGGCCTGATTTCTCAGCAATAAACCACTTTTCCATTAATCGTGCTGCACGCCCATTGCCATCGCGGAAGGGATGGATGTGTGCAAATCGTAAATGAATCAGGGAGGCAAAATAAAAAACTTCTGCCTCAGTGAGGTCTGCGGCAATTAATTGTCCAATTTCCTGAAACAGAAATTTCATGTGTTTCTCAACAAATTCGGGTTCAACAGCCATATAGGCCAATCCCGATTTGGCAAACACCCCGACTCGTTCAGTTCTATATTTTCCCCGCTTACTTCTAATCAATAATGTATCCGAGAATATTTTATGGCAGTGCAATAGATTTTCTTCATTTAATCTATTTTCCTGCGCAAATTGATAGGCTTCGATCAAATCTTCTATTTCCTGTAACTCTTTGCCTACTTTAAACTTATCTTTATTTAATTCATAATTCATATATGAATTAAGGTCTATGCTATTACCTTCTATGTTAGACGAATAAACGGCAGATGATTTTGTCAAATAATGGAAGCCTCCGTTGTTTTCAGAAAAATCATAATTCTGAATTAACGCAGGAATTTCATGCCCGATTGACTGAATATAGGTGTCTAAATATTTCTTATCGGTTATTTTCATTTGGCACACTCATTTGTACACAAATATACTCATTTCTACTATCCTGTCGGCAGGCAGAGGGGGCAAAAAAGAGGAGTTTTGTTGTACACCCGCATTAACCCTCAAGCGGCTTGAAACCCTTCGGCGACCGAGGGGAGACACAAGATGCGAGGTTAAAGGGTAAGAGCATGCGCCCTCCTGTACATACAGTTTTTACTGGTGCAAAGCGCACACCGGTCTTTACGGAAGAATACCTCTTTACCAATGCCAATGACGCCGCTGACAGATTTCACCGGACTCATCAGGGCCGAAGGGGTGAGGCTTACCCCGCAGGTTTGACCCTCGAAGAGATCGAAAAGCCGGTGTTGTTCCGAGACCGACCATTCGGTGTGTCCCGGACTGTAGAGATTGGTCATTTTTTCACCTCTCTGCTCTATTTCAGGGCGCAGGCTTTCAGCCAGCTTTTCACCGGCTGCTTCGGCAATAAAAGTACCCATCACATCGTACACGAAACCAAGCATGGGGTCGTCGCCCATCATCAGGGCTTTTGATTGGTTGCTGATTGATTCACCGGCTGTGCAGATAAAGAGAGCTGCCCGGGTGCTGTTGCGCAGTTCCTTCAGCAATATTTTTCCTACATAAAAGGAGGTCTCATTCAGAATGAGCTCGCCGGTATCTCTCTTTAACTCTACACGTTCCACGAACCGGTAGGTGGCGCGGATGTCGTCAAGTGTTTGGGCAAAATCATATACTTCGTCCAGGTAGGTGGGAAAGGGCTCAGGAAGGTCATTCTCTTTGTAGCCCAGCGCGGCCACTATTTGTGCCCGGTGAACGGGTAGTTCCTTAAATTGAAAACGAAATTCTATATTCATGTCTTAATATATTCATCTTTAATTCATTTTGGTTGAAGGTACAGGTGCTTGATAAAGGATAGCAGATTGCTTCACTGCGTTCGCAATGAAGCAATCTCATTGTGCTTTCAATTTCTCCGGTCAATAGCGTTATCCTACCTCCCCCCTCTTATCTCTAATTCTCTTACCTGCCGGCACTGCTTTTGGCAGGCAGGCATCTTACCTCTAATCTCTTACATCTATTGCCTGCAGTAATCCTCAAAAACAGTTTGATAATTGATGGTCTGATCAAAATTCCCGATGAGAATTAATTCGGTGGGCCCTGGCGTTTTAGATATCTCCTTTATGGAATAATCGTCAAACACGCCCTGAACAAAGAGCATCTTTCCTTCCGGAACTTTTACATACCCTTTGCACCGGATGCACTTCCCTTTTAACCGGGAAATAAATGTGTCCAACAAGTGGGGTTTTATTTCACGGCTGGTTTTTATGACAAATGAATCCAGATCGGGCCGGCCGGCAGAGGTTTTATCCCCCACCGGAAGCATGTTGACAGCCTTTCGTGTGTCGGATAAATCCACTTGCGCAAAGCTGGCACGAAGCACTTTGGCGAAGGGATTTACTTTTTTTATTTCCCGGAGCACTTTTTCGGTGTTCTCTCCGGCCAGATCGGTTTTGTTGAGAATGATGGTGTCGGCAATCTGCAATTGATGCTCCATCCGGAATCGAAGGGCAGCCATCTTGTCAAAATTAAAGGCATCTACCACACACCAGATATGGTCGAGATAGACTTTTCCTTTTAATTGTGGCGACTGGAAAATCTGGCCAACCCCAATGGGGTCGGACATGCCAGAGGCTTCCATCAACAACTCGCCGGGCTTTACTTCATCGATGAATGCCGCCAGTGACTGGATAAAAGAGCCCAGCAGGCACACACAAAAGGCCGAACCGTTGTTGATCTCTAAGACACGATAATTATCGGTCGCGGCAAGTTCTCTCCCGTCGATATTAGAGGGAGAGAACTCATTTTGTATGATGGCAATCTTCCGTTGTGTACCAAATGCATCAAGATAGTGCTTAAGAAAAGAGGTTTTTCCGCTTCCAAAGAAACCTGTCACCAGATGCAGGGGAATACTCATTGCTTAAATCCTTCTTTTATGGCCTCCACAATTTTAGTCCTGGGAGGTATCTGACTGATGAACTCCACTTTACCATTGATGCATGTGGTGGGCACATTTTGTACCCCCAGGGCCATCATCATGCGGATGCCTTCCATATCTTTGATCTTGTATTCGTTCACCACCACATTCTCCTCAAATTCGGAAGCTGCATGCCTAACTGCTTCTACCATGTATTGGCAGGGTGCACAGGAGCCCGAGTCGAGGGTGATCACATCCACAATGACCTTTCCCTCTTGCCAGTGCCCTTCCAGGCTGGCAGGTTCCAGCGACGAGGTGTGCTCCATTTCGCGGGTTACCTGCTGAACGTATTCATCGTAAACCAACTCAGTAACCGCCTTCAGGTTTTCAATGGGTGTCTCCATGGGCAGGTCGCAGCCCGGGGCCAGGATAAAGCCTTTCTTACCACCTAAGTCGAGGCACGATACCGCCTCTTTTTTCGAATCCATTTCATTGCCCAGCAATAGTACGCTGGTGAGTTTAAGGTTACCTCCAAAACTAACCCCCTGTCCCAAAGCCACCTCTTTGACGTAATCGAGGGGAATATTTTCGTCAATGGAGATGTTATCGGGATTGCAATCGCACATCACTTCGATGTTTTGCTGTGCATGACCACATACAAAGAAGGAGCTGTACTTTTTCCGTAACCTTATGAAATCGAATATGGGTTTTACATATGGACTTACGAAAGTCTCGAACGATTGAGGATCAATCTGACTGGTCATGGGGTCCACCAGGGCAATCACATCGCAACCCGCGTCGATTAGCATTTCGGAATGCCTGATACCTACATCGCAGCAGAATTGCATCAATTCGTTCACATATTCCGGGTCTTCAAACAGTTTCATGAAGATATCCGTGCCCAACAAATGAAGTGCCAGGGTAAACGGGCCGGTAATGAGTCCATACAAGGCGATGTCGGGATATTTGGCGCGCAATTGCCGGGTGGCTTCCAGAACCACCGGGATACGTCCATCGGTTTCGGTGGGCAACTGCAGCGATTTGAGCTCCGTGCCATCGGCTAATGGATGCCCCACCACCGCGGGAGGATTGTCCTTACTCCAAACCAATTTGCACCCCAGTATCTCGGCTTCAATCTGCAGGTCGAAAGCTACAGGTATGCCATCGGGTTTATAAAGCTCAATGGACTTGCTGATACCATTCACGATTTCCTGAGCCGACTGAAGATAAGTTTTGGCGTCCACCCCCGTTAAATATCCGCCATGCACACCCACGAAAGGCACCCAGGGTATGCGTTCAACTTCTTCGAGCCTAAAGGTTTTTTCCAGTAATTTCAATCCTCTATCTTCCATCCGGTCAGGCGATTTTTTGATTTAAAAACTCAACTACACCCTGCGGGTCGGGTGAATAGTTGTCGGCACCTATCTTCTTCCTGAAATCGTCGTTTACCGGCGCGCCGCCAATGGCCACCAGGGTGCCGGGTTTGGCTTTTTTTACTTCGGTGGTAATTTTTTCCATGTTCACCATGGTAGTGGTAAGCAGCGCCGACAGGCCAATAACCGCTCCGGGATGTTCATTCAGGGCCTCTATAAACTGCTCGGCATTCACATCGGTACCCAGATCAACCACTTTGTAACCACTCCCTTCTACCATCATGCCCACCAGGTTTTTGCCTATATCGTGCAGGTCGCCCAGTACCGTGCCGATGATAAAGGTGCCTTTTTGTTTGGCTTCCCCGGAAGCGAAAAAGGGTTTCAGGTGCAACATGGCCGTGCTCATGGCTTTGGCCGACATCAATACCTGCGGCACAAAAATTTTGTTTTCGCGAAATTTAATGCCTACTTTTTCCATGCCAGGCATCAATCCGTTGGTAAGAATTTCCTGGGCCTTTATGCCGGCATCCAGCGCCTGCCGGGTAATTTCATCGGCGCCATCTTCCCCTTTCATTTGAGGCGGATAAGGTGATGCCTTATTAATTTTGCCAAATTCGATGCATTCGGCCAGCTTGCTTAAAAGTGTATCCATAACGATAGGTTTTAATTTTTTCAAAATTATTGGTAATAAGAATATGGAAAAATGGTGTTTTCTTTGAAAAAGATGGAAAATATCACTTTATTGGGGATTCTAAGTGCTCAATATGATTATAAAGAAACGTTTTATTAAGCTTCCGGCTTCACTCATCGAGATTCAAAAGTCCGATCCCCTTACCCGGGATCTGTATCTCTGCGAATTGTCGGAACTCCTTATAAGTAAGAAAACCAACTGGAAGCGCGAGTGGCCCTTATCCAACCATTTTTTGTTGTATTGCACAAAAGGAGACTGCCTGATAACCATCGCCAAAGATACTGTCCGGCTTGGTCAGGATCAGTTTGTGGTTATTCCTCAGGGCTTTGTGTTTGAGTTGATTACCGGATTGTCCGATCCTACAGAGTTTCTTGCCTGCCAGTTTAACGGAGCTAAGAGTAAGATACTGGAACGTGAGTTTAGCGCGGTTCGTAATCTGGTGCCTTCCATCCACAACCGTGTAGCCAATCGCAGAATGTTGTTCGATGAGGTGTTTAATAATTTATCGCGGGGTTATCCAAACTCAAATATGCACTACATCAATTTTACCTTCGCGCATCTGTTGGCCACTTTTGTGTTTGCTTCACAAACCAGTGATGACCTTCTGGTAGAGGAGAATCCTGTGATTCAGAAAACCATGCGATTTCTGGAACTCAATATTGATACAAAATTGACCCTTCAGGAGATTGCCGATGAAGTGGGCATCTCATCCACCTACTTGTCCACACTTTTCAGAAAGAGTACCAATTACAGCCTCATCAGCTACTTTTCTCATCTTAAAATCGTTAGGGCATGTGAGTATCTGGATCAAACGAATTTGAAGATAAAGGAGATTGCCTTTTTGCTGGGCTATGCAGACCCCTATTATTTCTCTAAGGATTTTCAGAAGAAAATGGGATTGTCACCCCGGAATTACCGGAAAAGGATACAGGTTTGATTTTTCGTGTCCACAAGAAAACGCCTATTACTTCGTTGTGTTCGCCCTGATCGACATTCATGTACGGGATGTGAATAACTTTTACAGGGAATTTTGTCGTTCACCCTCACCGGGAATATAAAATTCTCCGGATTTAGCTGACTGAATGATAACATGCTCATTTTGCTCTCTTTTTTCTTTACTTTTGCAGGTTACAAACTATATTCACTTCCATCGTTAAAATGAAAAAACTCATATACACCCTCCTAAAAACAGCTCTTTTTTGGTTGACCTTTTTTATGGTTCACCGGCTTCTTTTTATCCTGTTCAACCCCTCATTTGCAGCCGATGTACCCTGGTCTGCTTTGCTGGCCTCTTTTGGAATAGGTTTAAGACTCGATGGTTCGTTTACGGGTTACCTGCTTTTGCTGGCGGTGGTGCTACAATTGCCAGCCCTGGCTATCGCCCGGCGTTTTTGTTTGAAGTGCATCCACGGATTGAACTTAGTACTCATCCCATTATTTGTAATCCTGCTGTTGGGCGATATCAATCTTTACCGCTACTGGGGCAGCCATCTTAATATCGAAGCAATCTCGTTCCTTAAAACTCCGGGCATAGTAATGGCCTCCCTGCATTGGCTGGAAGTGGTCCTGTTTATTGTAGCCTGGATACTCGTTTCACTGTTTTTTGTCTGGATGTACCAGCTTGCCGTCATAAGCAGACCCCAAAAAAAACCGGAAAGCCGATTCGGCAGCAAACAATTGATCATGAATATACTGCTCACCCTCCTGGTGGCCGCGCTAACCTTCATTCCCATTCGCGGAAGCTTTGGTGTGGCACCCATT
>JACDJC010001976.1_pt1 | contig 16971 bp, 14 predicted proteins | sample 7454191 | NCBI WGS metagenome assembly JACDJC01 (sample SAMN14253291, study PRJNA609438) | sludge metagenome | isolation source: sludge after 25d culture with pyrite and EDTA | collected 2018-12-20 | reverse complement strand
CGATGACGTCGTATTCGGCCGGGCGCAGCAGGATCTGCTGCAGGAAGGCGTCGGCGATCGAATCCTTGACCGTGATTTCACGACCGGTCTTGGGATTCTTGAACTTGCACCATGGGCCGCCGTCGATCAACTGGGCGCCGAATTCCTTCTGGGCCAGTTCGTAGCCCCAGTCGCGGAAGCCGCCTTCGGTGAACTTCATGATGTTGCCCTTGTGCACCAGCGTAACCGAAGAGCGGTCGTTGTCGATGGCGTACTGGATGGCCTTGCGGACCAGGCGCTGGGTGCCTTCGCGCGATACCGGCTTCACGCCGATGCCGGAGGTTTCGGGAAAGCGGATCTTGTTGACGCCGAGCTCGTTCTGCAGGAAGGCGATCAGCTTCTTGGCATTGGGGCTTTCGGCTTCGAATTCGATGCCCGCGTAGATGTCTTCGGAGTTCTCGCGGAAAATGACCATGTTGGTCTTTTCGGGTTCGCGCACGGGCGACGGCACGCCCTTGAAGTACTGGATGGGGCGCAGGCAGACGTACAGGTCGAGCTGCTGGCGCAGCGCCACGTTCAGCGAACGGATGCCGCCGCCGACCGGCGTGGTCAGCGGACCCTTGATGGAAACGACGTAGTCGCGCACGGCGTCCAGGGTTTCGTCGGGCAGCCAGACGTCGGAGCCGTAGACCTTGGTGGACTTTTCACCGGCATAGACTTCCATCCAGTGAATCTTGCGCTTGCCGCCGTAAGCCTTGGCGACCGCCGCGTCGACGACCTTGAGCATGACGGGAGTGATATCGGCACCTGTGCCATCGCCTTCGATGTAGGGGATGATGGGTTCGTCAGGGACGTTGAGCGAAAAATCGGCGTTTACGGTGATTTTTTGGCCCGCGGCCGGGACCTTGATGTGCTGATAGGACATGGATGCTCCAGTTGAGCTCGGGTAAGAGCAGAAAACGGTATACAGGGTCGAACACCCGGTGCACGGCACAGGGTCTTATATAAGAGTAGTTTATCCTATTTATTCTATGTTAGGTGAACCCGGCGGGATTGCATGCGGCGGTTAAAATAGGGCATCGCACGACAACGGCATCACAACGGAAATCATATGTTCAACCCGTCGCGGGAACAGGTCCGGCAATTCTTCACCGAGGCGTGGCGCAAGCACAGGTCGGCCGGCGTCTTGACGCCGCTGGAAACCATGGCCGTCGACCTCATCGAACTGCACCCCGAATACCATGCCGACCTGGAAAGCCCCGAAGCCGCCACCGCGGATTTCAGCGTGGAACAAGGCAGGACCAATCCCTTCCTGCACTTGTCCATGCACCTGGCCATCAACGAACAGCTGTCCATCGACCAGCCCCCGGGCATCAAGGCCGCCTTCCAGAGCCTGCTGGCCACGCACGACCCCCACGAGGCTGCCCACGTGATCATGGAAGCGCTGGGCGAAGTGGTCTGGGAAGCGCAACGCCTGGGCGCCCCGCTGGACACCGAAAAATACATAGACCTGATCCGGCGCCACGCCGGCCGCCGCTGACGCCGCCGCGCGCGGCCCCTTTGCCGGACGGCAAAAAGAAAGGCGCCCAGCGGGGCGCCTTATTGGTCGGGACGGGCCCGGCCTTACTTGCGCACCGACAGCGGCGAGGGCTGGGCGGCCAGCCAGGCGGCGATATTCTCGATGTCGGCCTGGGTCAATTGCGCGACCATGGCGCCCATGATGGCGTTCTTGCGCACGTTGGCGGACGCCGGCTGATTGGCCGCGCCGCGCTTGTATGCGCGCAGGGCGTGTTCGAGGTAATCGCGGTGCTGGCCGGCGAGTATGGGATAGGTCGGCATGACCGACGTCTTGGCGTCCGCGCCGTGGCAGGATGCACAGGTGAATTTTTCGAATGCCGCCTTGCCCGCGGCCAGATCCGCGGCGGATGCGCCGGAAGCGAGTGCGACGAGAGCGGAGCCTGCCAGTGCGAGTGTCAATTTTTTCATACAGGCCTCCTGTTACTTGAGATTGGCGTAGTACGCCGCGAGATCGGCCATGTCCTGCTCGGACAAGCTTTGCGCGATGGCTTCCATGGTGGGGAAGCTGCGCGCGCCGGTGGCGTATTCCTTGAGGGCTGCGACGATGTATTCTGCGTTTTGACCCGCGATCATGGGAACGTGGTAGACCTCGGGATAGCTGGACTTGTAGCCCTTGATGCCGTGGCAACCGATGCACATAGAGGTTTTAGAGAGAGCGGCCTTGGCGTCGCCCACAGGTACGGCATCAGCCGCTAGGGCTTGGCCCGTAAGCACACAGGAAGCCGTGACGGCCAGCGCAGACAAGGTGCGCGTCATAGAGGTTCGCAACTTCATAATAGCTCTTGTTGGCGGTGAGTGAAATGTTTGATCTGGGTCAACAGATCGTCGAAAAAATTTGATTGTACGATAATTGGCTTGCGTGATACATGTATGGCTTCACGACGTTGCAATATGGTTCACAAACTACGGAACACGACACAATGACTTCTGCAGCACCCGCCTCATCCTCGGAACGCTTCACCGGCACCGAACGCTATGTCGCCACGGACGACCTGAAGCTCGCCGTAAACGCCGCGCTGGCCTTGCGGCGCCCGCTGCTGATCAAGGGCGAACCCGGCACCGGCAAGACCATGCTGGCCGAAGAAGTGGCCGCCGCCCTGGGCCGGCCCCTGCTGCAGTGGCACATCAAGTCGACCACCAAGGCGCACCAGGGCCTGTACGAATACGATGCCGTGTCGCGCCTGCGCGACTCGCAGCTGGGCGACGAAAAAGTCCGCGACATCGGCAACTACATCGTCAAGGGCGTGCTGTGGCGCGCCTTCGAATCCACCGAACCCGTGGTTGTACTGATTGACGAAATCGACAAGGCCGACATCGAATTCCCCAACGACTTGCTGCGCGAACTCGACCGCATGGAATTCCACGTGTACGAAACGCGCGAAACCATACAGGCCCGGCACCGGCCGCTGATCATCATCACATCCAACAACGAAAAAGACCTGCCCGACGCCTTCCTGCGCCGCTGCTTCTTCCACTACATCAACTTCCCCGACCGGGCGACCATGCGGGAAATCGTGGCGGTGCATTACCCGGACATCAAAGAAGACATCCTGCGCGCGGCGCTGGACACCTTCTTCACCTTGCGCGACGCCCCGGGGCTGAAGAAAAAGCCCTCGACTTCCGAGTTCCTGGACTGGCTGCGCCTGCTGCTGAATGAAGGCATACGGGCCGAGGACATCGGCAATCCCGAGGCCGCCCTGCCCATCATGGCCGGCGCGCTGCTCAAGAACGAACAAGACCTCACTCTGCTCCAGCGCCTGGCCGCCATGACGCGCGCCGGCCGGCGCTGATTCGCCCCCGCACATCGGCCGTCTGTTTGCCGGCAACCCAGGACTAGACATGAGCGCAACAACAGGTTTTCTCAAGAACCCAGGCCCCACCACTCTGGAAGGGCACGGCGTGCGGCTGGCGCCGCTGGACCCGGCGCACGCCGCCGCGCTGGAACAGGCCGCCGCCGACGGCGAGCTGTGGCGCCTGCGCGTCACCTCCGTTCCCGCGCCGGGCGAAGCGGCGGCCTACATCAGCGCCGCCCTGGCGGGCAGGGACGCCGGGCACATGCTGCCCTTCGCCGTCATCGAGGCCGGCAGCGGCCGGGTCATCGGCACCACCCGCTACCACGACATCGTCCCCGCCATCGGCCGGCTCGAGATCGGCTATACCTGGTATGCGAAAAGCTGGCAGCGCAGCCACGTGAACACCGCCAGCAAGCTGCTGTTGCTGGCGCACGCCTTCGAAGACCTGGGCGCGCAGCTGGTGGGCTGGCGCACCGACAATTTCAATTTCGCCTCGCAGCGCGCCATCGAGCGGCTCGGCGCCAAGAAGGACGGCGTGCTCCGCCACCATGCGCCGCGGCGCGACGGCTCGGTCCGCGACACCGTCATGTACAGCATGGCCCGGGGCGAATGGCCGGAAATCCGCAAGCATCTCGAATACCAGTTGGCGCGCCATGCTGATTGACTTCTTCTACCACCTGCGGGCGCACAAGCTGCCGGTCTCGGTGCAAGAATACCTGACGCTGCTCGAGACGCTGCAAAGCGGCGTCATGCCTCCGACGGTCGACGACTTCTATCACCTCGCCCGCATGACGCTCGTCAAGAACGAGACCTACTTCGATCGCTACGACCAGGCGTTCGGCAGCTTCTACCGCGCGGCCGAGGCGGCGCTGCCCGCCGGCAAGGACATCCCCCTGGAATGGCTGATCAAGCAGTTCCAGAAGCAGCTCACGCCGGAGGAAAAGGCGGCTCTTGAAAAACATGGCTGGGACAAGCTGATGGAAATGTTCAAGCAGCGCCTGGAAGAACAGGAGGGCCGGCACGCCGGCGGCGGCAAATGGATAGGCACCGGCGGCTCCTCGCCCTTCGGGCACGGCGGCTATCACCCGGAAGGCATACGCTTGGGCGGGCCTTCCGCGGGCAACCGCAGCGCCGTCAAGGTCTGGGAAAAGCGCGAATACCGCGACTACGACGACCAGCAGGAATTGGGCACGCGCAATTTCAAGATGGCTTTGCGGCGGCTGCGCCGCTTCGCGCGGGAAGGCGCCGAGCTCGAGCTCGACCTGGACGGCACCATCAGCAGCACCGCCCGCAATGCCGGCTTCCTCGACCTGCAAATGGTCCCGGAACGCCACAACACCGTCAAGGTGCTGATGCTGCTGGACGTCGGCGGCAGCATGGACGACCACATCGCCCGGGTCGAGGAGCTGTTTTCGGCGGCGCGCAGCGAATTCAGGCATCTGGAAGTGTTCTACTTCCACAACTGCCCGTACGAAATGCTCTGGCAGGACAACCGGCGGCGCCACACCGAGCGCTTCGATACCTGGGACATCCTGCGCAAGTACAACGAAGACTGGCGCCTGATCATCGTGGGCGACGCTACGATGAGCCCCTATGAAATCCTGCAGCCGGGCGGCTCGGTCGAGCACAACAACAAGGAAACAGGCGCGGCATGGATACAGCGCCTGCTCGAGAACTGGCCCAAGGCGGTGTGGCTGAACCCCGAACCGGCGGCCTACTGGCAGTACCGGCAGTCCATCTCCATCATCCAGAACCTGATGGGCGGCCGGATGTTCGGCGTGACGGTCGACGGGCTCGAACAGGCCATGCGGGTGCTGTCCAAATAAGGGCCAGGCCGCCGCTTCGGCGCGGGCCTTGTGGTAAAACAAGCTTTGCCTTCCTGGTCAACATAAAAGGAATTCGCGCGCATGCTTGCCTTTCTTTCCCGTACCGTGTTTTATGCCGGCGCCCTGCTGCTCAGCACCACCCTGGTTTTCTCGGCCAGGGCCGTGGAGCTCCCCGCCGGGGTCAGCGAAATCGCCTCCGTCGAAGGGGTGACCGAATACACGCTGCCCAATGGGCTGCGCATCCTGCTGGCGCCCGACGACTCCAAGCCGACCACCACCGTGAACATGACCTACAAGGTGGGGTCGCGCCACGAAAACTACGGGCAGACGGGCATGGCGCACCTGCTGGAACACCTGCTGTTCCGCGGCACGCCCACGTTGCGCAACGCGCTGGCCGAATTCTCCAAGCGCGGCCTGGCCGCCAACGGGTCCACCAATAGCGACCGCACCAACTACTACGCCAGCTTCGCGGCCGATCCCGACAACCTGGACTGGTATCTGCGCTGGCAGGCCGACGCCATGGTGAATTCGCTGATCGCCCGCGAAGACCTGGACTCCGAAATGACGGTGGTCCGCAACGAAATGGAGCGCGGCGAGAACAACCCCTTCCAGGTGCTGCTGCAGCGCATGCAGGCCGTCGCGTTCCAGTGGCACAACTACGGCAAGTCCACGATAGGCGCGCGTTCCGACGTCGAGAACGTGGACATCGCCCAGCTCCAGGCTTTTTACCGGACCTACTACCAGCCCGACAATGCCGTGCTGATCGTCTCGGGCCGGTTCGACCCGGCTACGGTCCTCGCCATCGCCAGCGACGCGTTCGGCAAGATTCCCCGCCCGGAACGCAGCCTGCCTCCCGAATACACCGAAGAACCCGTGCAGGACGGCGAGCGCAAGGTGGTGCTGCGGCGCCAGGGCGGCAGCCCGCTGATCGCCGCCCTCTTCCATGCGCCGGCCGCCGCCGACCCCGACTTCGTCGCGCTGAACATGGGCGCGTCCATCCTGGCGGACACCCCGTCCGGCAGGCTCTACCACGCCTTGGTCGGCAATGGCCTGAGCTCCAGCGTGTTCGGGTTTGCATCCGGGCAGCGCCAGCCGGGCTATGTGTTTTTCGGCGCCCAGCTCGAAGAAGGCATGGACCAGGACAAGGCGCTGGCCGTCATGAACGAGACCCTGGATTCGGTGGCCAAACAGCCGTTCAAGCAGGACGAGCTGGACCGCATACGCAACAGATGGCTCACCAACTGGTCGCGCACCTATGCCAACCCGGCCGGCCTGGCGAGCGCCCTGTCGGAATCCGTGGGCGACGGCGACTGGCGGCTCTTCTTCCTGCAGCGGGACCGCGTGGAAAGCGTGAAGCTGGACGACGTCCAGCGCGTGACCGCGGCTTATCTCCTGCCCAGCAATCGCACCAACGGCATGTACGTGCCGGGTGAAAGCCCGCAGCGCGCGCCCCGGCCCGGCGCCGTGGACCTGGATGCCGCGCTGAAGGATTACCGCGGCAAAGACACCGGCGCCGCGGCCACGGCCTTCGACCCCACGCCCGCCAACATCGACGCCGCCACCGACCGCGCGCCGCTGGAACTGGCGAACGGCCCGGTCAAGCTCGCGCTGCTGTCCAAGCCGACGCGCGGCGACCGGGTCGAAGCCAAGCTGCTCGTGCAGTTCGGCAACGTGGATTCGCTGAAAGGCATGCGCACCATCTCGGAAGCCACCGCCGCCCTGCTCGCCCACGGCACCCGCAGCATGACGCGGCAGGAAATCGAAGACCGCTACAACGCGCTGCAAGCCGACGTCGATTTCGGAGGCGGCGCGGGCGTGGTGGCGGTGAGCATGTCGACCACGGGCGAAAACCTGCCCGAAGTCATCAAGCTGTCGCTGCACATACTGCGCGAAGCCAGCTTCCCGGCGAAGGAACTGACCGAATACCAGCGGCAGGTCGGCACGGCCATCCGCAACGCCATGGCCGAGCCCGGCTCGCTGGCTTCGCGCGCCCTGGCCCGCCACGACAACCCCTGGCCGCGCGACGACGTCCGCTACACCCCGACCTTCGAAGAAGAGCTGGCCGCCGTGGCCGCCCTGACGCCGGGGCAGCTCGAACAATTCCACAGCCGGTTTTACGGGGCGGGCACGGTCGCGTTCTCGGCGGTCGGCCAGTTCGACGCGCAAGCGGTGAAGACGGCGCTGCGCGGCGGCCTCGACGGCTGGCGCAAGGCGCCCGCCTACACGCGCGTACCGGACCCTTATCACGATGTCCCGCCGCAGGAGTTCCTCATCAATACGCCGGACAAGGCGAATGCTTTCTATCTCGCCGCGCTGCCGCTGAAGCTGCAGGATACGGATGAAGACTATGCGGCGCTTTATCTGGCCAATTATCTGCTGGGCAGTTCCGAGACCTCGCGCCTGTGGACGCGCATCCGGGTCCAGGACGGGCTATCCTACGACGTGCGCAGCATGCTCGATGCGTCTTCCTTCGAGCCTTCCGGAAGCTGGTCCTTCTACGCCATCCACGCCCCCGAGAACACCAAGCGCCTGCGCGCGGCGATGGCGGCGGAGCTGGAACGCGTGGTCAAGGACGGGTTTACCGAAGACGAGGTCCGCGAAGGCATCACCGCATTGCTGAATTTCCGCAAGCTTGCGCGCACGCGGGACGGGGCGCTGGCGTCCACCTGGATCAATTACATGCAGCTGGACCGCAGCTTCGAGTGGTCGGCGCACATCGACCAGGCGTTGTCGGGATTGACGGCGCAGACGGTCAGCCAGGCGGTGCGGAAGCGGCTGGATCCGGCTCGCCTCAGCGTCGCGATTGCGGCGGACCAGGCCAAGCAGCAGTAGGCGGCGGGGGGCGGTTCCGCCCCCTTCCCGCCAAGCCGCTTACGAGAAGAACTTCTTCACCCGATCCGTCCAGGACTGGCTGTTCGGGGAATGCTTTTCGCCCCCCTGCTGCAAAGAGACTTCGAACTGCCGGAGAATCTTCTTCTGTTCTTCACTGAGCCGCACCGGCGTCTCCACCGACACATGGCAATACAGGTCGCCGGGATAGCTGGCCCGCAAGCCGCGTATGCCCTTGCCTCGCAGCCGGAAGGTCTTCCCGCTTTGCGTGCCTTCCGGAATCGTGATCTGCCCGCGCCCCGTCAAAGTCGGCACTTCGAGTTCGCCGCCCAGCGCCGCGGTGGTGAAGGGAATCGTCAGTTCGCAATGCAGATCGTCGCCGTCCCGCTGGAATATCCCGTGCGGCTTCAGGTGGATCTCGACGTAGAGGTCTCCCGGAGGCCCGCCGTTCACGCCCGGCTCGCCGTTGCCGGCCGAACGGATGCGCATGCCGTCGTCGATGCCGGCCGGAATCTTCACCTGCAAGGTCTTGTTCTTGCGAACGCGGCCCACGCCATCGCATGCCGTGCATGGATCGGTGATCTCCTTGCCCGTGCCGTGGCAGGTCGGGCAAGTCTGCTGGACGCTGAAGAAACCCTGCTGCATGCGCACCGCGCCGCTGCCGTCGCAAGTATGGCAAGTCTTGGGATGCGTGCCGGGCTTGGAACCAGAGCCGTGGCAGACGTCGCAGCGCTCCCAGCTGGGCACGCGGATTTCCGTGTCGAAACCGTTGGCGGCCTGCTCCAGGCTGATGTCGAGCGTGTATTTGAGGTCGGCGCCCCGGTAGACCTGCGGGCCGCCGCCGCGACGCGCGGCGCCCCCGAAGATTTCACCGAAGATGTCACCAAAGGCATCGGCAAACCCGGCTCCGCCCATACCCCCGCCGCCCATGCCGGCATTGGGGTCGACGCCCGCGTGGCCGTACTTGTCGTAGGCGGCGCGTTTCTGCTCGTCGGACAGCATCTCGTAGGCCTCTTTGGCCTCTTTGAACTTTTCCTCGGCTTCCTTGCTGTCGGGGTTGCGGTCGGGGTGGTACTTCATGGCCAGCTTCCGATAGGCTTTTTTCAGCTCATCGTCGGAGGCGTTCTTGGCCACACCCAGAATTTCATAATAGTCGCGTTTTGCCATTTGGATCGCTTGCGTCTGTGACGTCTGTTCTTTGTCTCTGAATAAGAATGCCCGATTTCCGGCAAATCACCAGAAACCGGGCTGAAGCGCTAGAGTCAGACCTTATTGATCGCGCTTGACTTCTTTGAAGTCGGCATCGACCACATCGTCGTCAGCCGGCTTGGCCGCATCGGCCCCGCCTTGCTGCCCGGCCTGGGCCTGCATGTCGGCGTACATCTTCTCGCCCAGCTTTTGCGAAGCCGTGGACAGCGCTTCCACCTTGGCTTCGATGGCCGCCTTGTCGCCGTCCTTGAGGGTTTCCTCGAGGTTCTTCAAAGCGGTCTCGATGGCTTCCTTGTCCGAAGCATCCAGCTTGTCGCCGTATTCCGCCAGCGACTTGCGGGTGGAATGCAGCAGGGCGTCGGCCTGGTTGCGGGTGAGCGCGAGCTCGGCAAGGCGGTGGTCTTCCTCGGCGTTGGCCTCGGCATCCTTCACCATGCGCTCGATCTCGTCCTCGGTCAGCCCGGAGCTGGCCTTGATGGTGATCTTGTTTTCCTTGCCGGTACCCTTGTCCTTGGCCGACACATGCAAGATGCCATTGGCGTCGATGTCGAAGGTGACTTCGATCTGGGGCGTGCCGCGCGCCGCGGGCGGAATGCCTTCCAGGTTGAACTCGCCCAGCGCCTTGTTGCCGGCCGCGATTTCGCGCTCGCCCTGGAACACCTTGATGGTCACCGCCGGCTGGTTGTCGTCGGCCGTGGAGAACACTTGCGAATACCGCGTGGGTATCGTGGTGTTCTTCTGGATCATCTTGGTCATCACGCCGCCCAGGGTTTCGATGCCCAGCGACAGGGGCGTCACGTCGAGCAGCAGGACGTCCTTGCGGTCGCCGGACAGCACGGAACCCTGGATGGCGGCCCCGGCGGCAACGGCCTCGTCGGGGTTGACGTCCTTGCGGGGTTCCTTGCCGAAGAATTCCTTGACCTTCTCCTGGACCTTGGGCATGCGGGTCATGCCGCCGACCAGGATCACGTCGTCGATCTCAGAAACCTTGACGCCGGCGTCCTTGATGGCGATGCGGCAGGGCTCGATCGTGCGTTCGATCAGGCTTTCGACCAGGGCTTCCAGCTTGGCGCGGGTGATCTTCAGGTTCAGGTGCTTGGGACCGGAAGCATCCGCCGTGATGTACGGCAGGTTGATTTCGGTCTGCTGCGTCGAAGACAGTTCGATCTTGGCCTTTTCGGCGGATTCCTTCAGGCGCTGCAGCGCGAGCACGTCCTTCGACAGGTCGACGCCGGTTTCCTTCTGGAACTCGCTGATGATGTAGTCGATGATGCGCTGGTCGAAATCCTCGCCGCCGAGGAAGGTGTCGCCGTTGGTCGACAGGACCTCGAACTGCTTCTCGCCGTCGACGTCTGCGATTTCGATGATGGAGACGTCGAACGTGCCGCCGCCAAGGTCATACACCGCGATCTTGCGGTCGCCCTTTTCGGTCTTGTCCATGCCGAAGGCCAGCGCGGCCGCGGTCGGCTCGTTGATGATGCGCTTGACGTCGAGCCCGGCGATGCGGCCGGCGTCCTTCGTGGCCTGGCGCTGGCTGTCGTTGAAATAGGCTGGCACCGTGATGACCGCCTCGGTGACTTCTTCACCCAGGTAGTCTTCGGCCGTCTTCTTCATTTTGCGCAGCACGTCGGCCGACACCTGCGGGGGCGCCAGCTTCTTGCCCTGGGCCTCGACCCAGGCGTCGCCGTTGTCTGCCTTGATGATGCTGTAGGGCATCAGGTTGATGTCCTTCTGCACCGCTTTTTCGTCGAACTTGCGGCCGATGAGGCGCTTGACGGCGTACAGCGTGTTCTTGGGGTTGGTCACCGCCTGGCGCTTTGCAGGCGCGCCGACCAGGATTTCGCCGTCTGGCATGTAGGCGACGATGGAAGGCGTGGTGCGCGTGCCTTCCGCATTTTCGATGATCTTGACGCTGCTGCCGTCCAACACAGCCACACAGCTGTTGGTCGTGCCCAGGTCAATGCCGATGATCTTGCCCATGTTTATCTACCCTGCTAAAAATTTTGAATTTGTAAAAACTTTCCGATGGAATTCAAGTGGGGATGGGAACCGCGATTTCAAGCCTTTCCAAGGCCGTTTTGTGGCGGAACCGCATTCCCCCGGGCGGAATGCCTAGCCGGGCTGCCCGGAAGACACCATGACCAGCGCCGGGCGAAGCACGCGATCCGCGATGGTATAGCCCTTTTGCAGCAACTGCGCCACCGTGCCCTCCGGGTGGTCGGACGGCACGGCGGAAATGGCCTGGTGGTGGTGCGGGTCGAATTTTTCGCCCGCCGCGGGGGCCACTTCCCTGAGCAGGTTGCGCTCGAAGGCCGCGTTCAGTTGCCGGAGCGTGGCCTCCACCCCTTCGCGCCAGGCTTCGGCGGTCTGGTCGCTGAGCGCCAGGGCGGCCTCCAGGCTGTCGCGCACCGGTATCAGGCTTTCGGCGAAAGATTCGGTGCCGAATTTGCGCGCCTTGGCGACGTCTTCCTGGGCGCGGCGCCGGATGTTCTCGGCCTCGGCGCGGGCGCGCAGCAGCTCTTCATGATACTGGGCGATCTTGGCCTCGGATTCCGACAACAAAGTGGCCCAGTCCTTTTCCGCTTCCAGCTGCTCCTGGGCCTCGGCGGCCTCGGAGGAAGCGTCATCCGCATTGACCTCGAGCTGTTCCGACGTATCGACCGCGGGATCTTTGGCTTGGGAATCCGGGTTCTCTTTGCTTGCCGACATAAAAAATCTCCACATACGAATTATGCAATTCATGAAAAATGGGGGTGGAAGCCCCCATTTCAAGACCACTTTGAAAAATTGCCGACGCCTGGAAACCGTCCCGGCCGCGGCGCTGCGCACGAACCGGCCGTTGCGCCGGCGCGCGGGGCGCTCACGACCACCCGGCCAAGTGCTTGCGGATCAATCGGGCAAAGGCCGCCGACCACTCCGCATCGTCGTTCAGGCAGGGCACATAGCGCAGCTGTTCGCCGCCCTCTTCCAGAAACGCGTCGCGGCATTCGACGCTGATTTCCTCCAGGGTTTCCAGGCAGTCGGCCAGGAAGCCCGGGCACATGACGTCCACCCGCCTGACGCCCTGACGCGCCCAGGCGCGCAGCGTCGGCTCGGTATAGGGTTCCAGCCACTTGGCGGCGCCGAAGCGGCTCTGGAAACCCACGTGGACCAGCCCGCCGTCGGCGCCCAGCCGCCGCTTGAGCAGGGAGGCGGTCTCCATGCAGTCCCGATGGTAGGGGTCGCCCTGCTCGACGGAAAACCGCGGCAGGCCATGGAAGCTGAGCAGCAGCCGTTCCGGCCGGCCCGCGGCGGCCCAATGGACCTGCAGCCGCTGCGCGAGCGCATCTATATAGCCGGGGTCGTCGTGGAAACGCTTCAGGAAGCGCAATTCCGGCTGGTTGCGCAGGCGCGCCGCATGCCGCGCAACGTGGTCGACGGCGGTGGCCGTCGTGCTGGCGGCATACTGCGGGTACATCGGCACGGTCAGGATGCGTTCGCAGCCGTCCGCGCGGAGCTCGTCGAGCGCCTGCGCGATCGAAGGGTTGCCATAGCGCATGCCCAGCCTCACGCGCACCGCCTGCCCCTGGCCGGACAGCTCGCGCTGGACGGCTTCGGCCTGCGCTTGGCTCCAGACCAGCAGCGGCGAGCCGTCTTCCAGCCAGATGTCGCGGTACCGCGGCGCCAGCGCCCGCGGCCGCCTCGGCAGAATGAACAGCCGCAGGACGGCCTGCCAGATCCAGGGCGGGATCTCGATGACGCGCCGGTCGGACAGGAATTCCGCCAGATAGCGGCGGATGTCGCGGGGAGTCGGAGTGTCCGGCGTGCCCAGGTTGACCAGCAGCACCCCGACCGGCCCGGCTTGCCGGGGCGGCGGATCGGCGCTGAAAGCATGGGGATCGGGCGGTTCAGGCAGATACAACGAAGCGAATTTCATGCTTATGATTGATTGTGGCTCAGGGCGTTGGACAGCAGCCGCGCCGTGATGTCCACGATCGGGATCACGCGCTCGTAAGCCATGCGCGACGGCCCGATGACGCCCAGGGTGCCCACCACCTTGCCGTCGACGCCATAGGGAGCGGTCACGACGGAGACGTCTTCCATGGGGACCAGGTTGGAATCGCCCCCGATGTAGATCTGGACCCCCTGGGCGCGGCTGGAGACGTCCAGGAGCTGGAGCAAATCGGTCTTCTTTTCAAACAATGCGAACAGGCGGCGCAGGCGTTCCATGTCGGAGGAGATCTCGAAGACGTCGAGCAGCTTGCTTTCGCCGGATATGACCACGGACTCGTCGATGTCGGCCGTTGCGCTGCCGGCCTCCACCGCCGCCTGCATGAGGCGGGAGATGTCGGCCTGCAAGGAGGAGAGTTCTTCGGCCAGCGCCACGCGGACCTCTTCGAAGGACATGCCCGCGAAATGCTGGTTGAAGAAATTGCTGGCCTCGTGGAGCTCCTGTTCGGTGTAGTCGCGCTTGACGAAGAGTATGCGGTTCTGGACGTCGCCGTCGGGCGTGACGATGATGAGCAGCACCCGCTTTTCGGAAAGGCGGATGAATTCGATCTGGCGGAACACCTGGGCGCGCTTGGGCGCAAGCACCACGCCGGCGAACTGCGACAGGTTGGACAGCAGCGAGGCCGCGGCGGACACGGCGCGGGTGGGCTCGGCCGCCGGCAGCATCTGGCGGATCTGCGTGGGCGGCAGGACCTCGAAGCGCTGCACGGCCAGCAGCCGGTCGACGAACATGCGGTAGCCCTTGGGCGTGGGCACGCGCCCGGCGGACGTATGGGGACTGTGGATCATGCCCATATCTTCCAGATCGGCCATGACGTTGCGTATGGTGGCCGGCGAAAGATCGAACATTTTCGAGAGGGTGCGCGACCCTACCGGCTGGCCGTCGGCGATGTATCGTTCTATGAGCGCTTTCAACAGCGCATTGGCTCGGTCGTCCATGACTTTATTCTAGGCTATTGGAGCAATATCGGCTCGATACTGGTTGTTGCACCTACAGCCGGCAGGCCGTGGTGCCCATATAATCATCCAGTCTCTATTATTTCACCAAACGCTGTTTCGTCAATTCACAAGGTATTCGCTTCATGCACTTCAGAACCGTGGCAATCATAGGCAGATACCAGGACACCGGCCTGGACGCCCCGCTGCGCAAGCTGGCGAAAGCCCTAGAGGCGGCCGGCTGCAGGGTGCTGATCGAAGCCGACACGGCCCAGAACACGGGCCTGACCGAACACACCGTCGCCTCGTACACCGACATCGGCCGGCAGGCCGACCTGGCGGTCATCATGGGCGGCGACGGCACCATGCTGGGCGCTGCCCGGCAACTGGCGCACAGCGACGTGGCGCTCATCGGCATCAATCACGGCCGGCTGGGCTTCATCACCGACATCCCGCTGCACAGCGCGAACGATGCGCTCGCAAGCGTCATACGCGGAAACTACGAAGCCGAAGACCGCGTCATGCTGGAAGGCCGGGTCGTGCGCGCCGGCCAGACCATGTTTTCCGGCATAGCGCTGAACGACGTCGTGCTGAACCGCGCCGGGCGCGGCGGCATGATAGACGTGCGCGTCGAATTCGACGGCGCCTTCATGTACAGCCAGCGCGCCGACGGCCTGATCGTCGCCACCCCCACGGGGTCCACCGCGTATTCGCTTTCCGCCAACGGCCCCATCGTGCATTCCAAGCTGAACGCCATGCTGCTCGTGCCGGTCGCGCCGCAAACGCTGTCCAACCGGCCCATCGTCCTGCCCGACTGCGGCACTCTGAGCCTCACCATCACCGCCCTGGGCCGCGTCGAATCCGGCGCCAGCGTGCACTTCGACATGCAAACCTGGTCCGACTGCCAGCCCGGCGACCTCGTCGAGGTCCGGCGCGCCCAGCACACGGTCCGCTTCATACATCCCACCGGCTACAGCTTCTTCGCCACCCTGCGCCGCAAGCTGTACTGGAACCAAATGCCCCAACCTTCCGACGAGGCCGAGTGAATCATGCTGCGTACTTTGCACCTACGCGACTTCGTCATCGTCGACCAGGCGGAAATCCACTTCGAAAGCGGTTTCACGGTCTTTTCGGGTGAAACCGGCGCGGGCAAATCCATACTGATCGACGCCCTTTCCCTCGCCCTGGGCGCGCGCGGCGACGCCTCCGTGCTGCGCGAAGGCAGCAGCCGCAGCGACATCACCGCCGTCTTCGAGGCTCCCGACGGCGTGCGCGCCTGGCTGCGCGAGCGCGAGCTCGACACCGACGACGCGCTCATCCTGCGGCGCGTCATCGACAGCCAGGGCCGCAGCCGCGCCTTCATCAACGGCCTGCCGGCCAATCTGGCGCAATTGCGCGAGCTGGGCGAACAGCTGGTCGACATCCACGGGCAGCACATGCACCAGAGCCTGCTGAAAACCGCCTGCCAGCGCGACATGCTCGACGCCCAGGGCAACCACCAGGCGCTGGCCCGGCAGGTGCAGCAGGCATGGCAAGCATGGCAGGCCGCCGAAAAATCCCTGGACCAGGCCCGGCGCAACGCCGCCGCCCTCAAAGAAGAACGCGAGCGCCTGGAATGGCAGCTGGCCGAACTCGAACGCCTGGGCCTGCAGGAAGGCGAATGGGAAAGCATCAGCCAGGACCACAACCGCCTGGCCCATGCCCAGGCCCTGCTCGAAGGCGCAGGCCATGCCCTGGCCGCGCTGGACGACGACCAGGGGTCCGCGCGCCACACCCTCAACGCCGCGGCCCAGCACATCCAGCAGCTGCTGCGGCACGACGGCCAGCTCCAGACCATCTACGACGCCATAGAATCCGCGCGCATTTCCGTCTCCGAGGCCGTGTCCGACCTGAACAGCTACCTGGACCGCCTCGAACTGAATCCCGAACAGCTCGAACAGGCCGAGCGCCGGATGTCCGCCATCTTTGAAACCGCTCGCAAGTTCAAGGTGGAACCGGGCGAACTGGGCGAACTGCTTGCCGGCCTGCGCGAACGCCTGGACGCCAGCGAAGCCGCCGCGGATACGCAAGCGCTCGCGGAAAAAGCCGAAAAACTCGCAAGCGAATACCGGGCCGCGGCCGACGCCCTGGGCAAGGCCCGCCGCAAGACCAGCAAGCTGCTGGCCGGCCAGGTCAGCGAAGCCATGCAGACGCTGGCCATGAAAGGCGGCCGCTTCGATGTCAGCCTGACCCCTTGCCCGCCCGGCCCCCACGGCAACGAAAACGTGGAATTCCTGGTCGCCGGCCATGCCGGAACCACTCCCAAGCCCTTGGGCAAAGTGGCGTCGGGCGGCGAGTTGGCGCGTATTTCACTGGCGCTGTCGGTCATTGCCAGCCGCGCGGCGCGCGTGCCCACCCTGATCTTCGACGAGGTCGATACCGGCGTGGGCGGCGCGGTGGCGGAAGTCGTGGGCCGTTTGCTGCGCGAGCTGGGCGAACGCCACCAAGTGCTGTGCGTCACGCACCTGCCCCAGGTCGCGGCACGCGGCACGCATCATTTCGAAGTGAAGAAGTCCAGCTCGGCCGCCAGCACGCTGTCGAGCATCGAGGCGCTGGACGAACCCGGCCGGGTCAACGAGCTTGCCCGCATGCTGGGGGGCATGAAAATCACCGACACCACCCGCAAGCATGCGCGGGAAATGCTGAACGGCTAGGGTCCGTCAACGTTAGCAGATCCCAGGGGGTCAGGCTCGCATTGGGTCTGACCCCCTGGAACGCCGGGCGGGCCCGGGGGGCGGGCGGGCTATCGGGATTTATATTAATTGTGGGCCGCGTTTGGGGGGGCCATCGGG
>JACDJC010001975.1_pt1 | contig 16972 bp, 13 predicted proteins | sample 7454191 | NCBI WGS metagenome assembly JACDJC01 (sample SAMN14253291, study PRJNA609438) | sludge metagenome | isolation source: sludge after 25d culture with pyrite and EDTA | collected 2018-12-20 | reverse complement strand
TCGGATCGAGGAAGGGCTGGCGGAACTCGAGCAGGGCGCCGCGCTGACCACCTCCGACGCGATGTTCCTGGCGCAGCTCGGTGAGGCGTACGGGTTGTACGGCCGTCCGGACAAGGCGCGGGAGGTCCTGAGGCGCCTCGAGGAATGGTCGGGAAGGGAATATGTGACGCCCTACTACTTCGCCTATGTGCACACCGGGTTGGGGGAGTATGACAAGGCGATCGACTACCTCGAGCAGGCGCTCGCGGAACGCTCCGGTGGCCTGTACGGCATCAAGGCCTCGTTCCTGTTCGCGCCGCTGCGGGGGCATCCGCGGTTCGAGGCGCTGTTGAGGCGGCTGAACCTGGCCTGATCCACCCGGCGCAATCACGACTCCAGCGACACCGAGCCTTCGACGTCTTACGGCGAACCGAGCATCCGCTGCAGGTTCGGCACTTGGGCGGCAGCCAGTCCGACGTCCGGATCGTTTGCAATTGCAAACGCCGCGCCCGCCGCCGCGCCCCAGCGTACCTCCGCCACCCGCTCGGCGAGGATGCGGCCAAGCTCGGCGCGGGTCTGGGGATCCGGTTCGGCACGAACGCCGAGAACGGTCCGGACTCGAGCGAGGAATGGGACGACAAGAAGGGAATCCCACCGCGCGGGTGCGGAGGTCCAGGCGGTGCGCGCCGCGGGAGCTGCCGGAAGCGTGAGTGCGACGCTGTCCGCGACGGCAAGGGCGATGCCTGTGTCGGCGGCGGCCGTGAACCAGACTGGCAGCGGGGGTGCCGGCCGTTCGACGTCCGGTGTGATTCCCCCGCCGGCGCGCACCGGGCGCCCGCCGTTGGTGTGGAAGACAACCAGGGTATCGGCCGGGTTGACCGGCCGCCCCGCCAGTTCACGATATCGCGCCGATTCGACGCCGGTATAGCTTCGCTGGATGACTCGTCCGCTGGGCGAGGCAATCCTCGCGGTGGTCAGCCACACAACGTCGCCGTTGGGCAGAGGCAGCGCCTGTTGGACGAGCGCCTTGCCAAACGAGCGCCGACCGACAATCAGCGCGCGATCGTGATCCTGCATGGCCCCGGCGAAGATCTCTGACGCGCTGGCGCTCCCTTCGTCGAGCAGCACTATGAGCGGCAAGTCACGGAACTTCCCGTCGTCCTTCGTCTTGACGGTCTCGAGGCCGGTCTTCTTTCGTCCCTGGGACCGCATGATGTCGGTGTTCGCGGGCAGGAACATCTCGACGATGTCGATGAGCGCACCGACATCGCCCCCTGGATTGCCGCGGAGGTCGACGATGAGCACCTTCGCACCATCCCCGCGCAGCTGTTTCACGGCCGCCTCGAACTTCGGCACGCCTGCCAACGTGAACTGTTCCAGGCGAACGTAGCCGGTCGTCGCGTTGACCATCTGCGGCGGCGGGACCACCTGTTGCTCGACCACGCTGCGCTTGAGGGTGAGCGTCAGCGTGTCGGGCTCGAGGTGAGGTCCACGCTCGAGCATCAGCTTGACCTTCGAGCCCTTCTCACCGAGAAGCTGCATTTCCACGTCGCGCGCGCCCCTGCCCGTCGTCGCCACGTTGTCCACCTGCAGCACCCGGTCCCCCGCCATGATGCCCGCACGTTGTGCCGGGCTGGCCGGCTGGACGGCGACCACGGTGGGGGCGTGCTCACCGTCCTCGAGCAGGATCCCGGTCACCGCAAGGCGTCCGTCCTCCCAGGCTCGACGAATCTCGAAGTCGGACCGAGACACGTAATAGCTGTGAGGGTCGAGCGACTTTAGCATGCCGGTGATGGCGGCTCGGACCAGGAGCGCGGTCTCCACCGAATCGACGTAATTGGCGCGGATTTGGCTCAGCACGCCGGAAAACGCCTGGAGCTGTTCGTAGCTGGTGTTCTGGGCGGTCAGGGGCGCCGGGAAGAGCAGCGCGAGCGCCAGGACGGTTCGTCTCATTGCAGGGCAGCCAGTTTCTCCCTCGCGACGGCGACCTGTGACTGCTGGCGCGAAGGAGCCAGGGCCACGAACCTCCAAAAGGCGCTACGTGCGGCCTCGCGATCGTTGAGTTGCAACTCGGCGATGCCGAGCCAGAAAAGCGGCCGGACGTCACGCGGGTTCGCGGCCACCGCCTCGCGCAGCGCCACGACGGCACCGGCGAAGTCCCCCGAACGGCCCAGGGTGACCCCGAGGTCGGTGAGGAGGGAGGCATCATCCGGGTTCACCTCGACCGCGCGCCGGCGCTCCTTCACCGCGGCAGGCCAGTCCTTGGCATCCTCGTGGATGCGTGCCATCTGTACGTGCGCCATGTAATTGGAAACGTCCGCCTCCAGCACCTCCTGGTAGAGCGGCAGCGCCTCGTCTGGCGCGCCGGCCTGCTGCTTGAGCGCGGCCAGCATGTACCGAAATTCGTTCACGTTGAGGGGGGACGAGTTGATTGAATCAGTGCTCGCTCGCCGATTGGCGATGCGGATCAGCGCCTGGAAGTCAGCCTCGGCGGCGGCATACTCCTTGGACTGGACAGCACTAAGCGCGTGTAGCCAGAGGAGTCCGACCCCAGCTGAATCCCTCGGCGCCCCGTCCAGGCGCTCGTCCAGTTCAAGCCCGAATTTCTGATAGGCCTCCGGGTAGCGACCCTCGAGGAAGGCCTTCAGGGCGCTGGCGTACTGTCCTCCTCTGGAGACGCTGGTAACCAACGCCATGAGTCGGACGTCGACGAAGGGGTCGATGAGGAACGCGCGCTGATACAGCAACTGGATCTCCCGGTACGCTGCGCGCGCCGCGCTGTCACCCCTCAGAATGTCCAAGACGTCCAGTTGCTTGTCGCGACACACGGCGAGGGCCAATTGCGCCAGCGCGAAACGCGGATCGATCGCAAGTGCCGTCTGGAGTGATTGCTCTGCCAAATCGTACTTCTTCCTGCTCATGTAGCCGAGCGCCAGGTTGTAGTGCGCGCTCGGGTCGAGCGAATCCTGCATCGCCCGCGCCTGCAGCTCCGGCAGGGGGACATCCACCCTCAGGGATTGGGCCGGAAGCCTGGACCCCAGTGTGAGGACCACGAGGGCGAGCGACACCCACCGAAGCGTCAATTGCACTGGGGCGCTGTCGGGGGGCACGCGGTGCTCATCGGGCCCTCAGCGAACCGTACTTGGCCTCCAGGGCCTTCAGCTGTGGATCGAAGCGGGATGGGGCGATCGCGGCGAACCGCCGGTACGCCGCCATGGCCTCCTCAGTCCGACCGTCCGCCATGGCCACCTGGCCCATCTGGTAGGGTATGCGCGCGTTCAGGGGCATGGCCTGTTCGGCGCGGGCCAGCGCCACCGAGGCTTCCCGATACCGCCGGGCACGCGCAAGAGTCAGTCCGTGGTCGAGGAGCAGTCCGGGATCCTCGGGGTTCGCCTCAAGGGCCCGCTCCCGCTCCTGCACGGCCTCGGTCCAACGCGAGGCCTTCTCGGCAATCTCGGCCAGTTGCGCGTGCGCCATCTCGTAGGAGAGGTCGGTGGTCAGGACGGTGCGAAATTCTTCGCTTGCTTCTGCAGATAGCCCGGCGCGGCGAAGCATCGTCGCCAGCACATACCGGATGCCGTTGGACGGCAGCACGGCGAACCGGGTGACGGAATCGGATGTTTCACGCTCAAGCTGCCGCGCGAGCAGGAGGCGGAAGTCCTCGATCGCCACGGAGTAGCCGTTGATATGTGCAGCGGCCAGGCCGTGGTACCAGAGGACGAAGGCAGGGATCTGTTTGCGGTCCTTCTCAGATGTGAATCCGTACGCGTTTTCCAGGGAGGCGAATGCCGATCCGTAATCGCCTCCCCAGAAGTACTCCAGTCCGAGGATGAGCGCCGCGTAGTAGCGGTCCGCGTTCTTGCCAATGATGATGGCGTTGCGGGGTGGAATGACAAGCCCGACAATGCGCATGTCCACCATCGGATCGAGCATGTAGGCACGCCGAAATCGACGATTGGCCTCGTTGACGGCGGGGATCAGCGCCGCCGGAACTTTCCCCTTCGCTTCCTCCTCCCACAGCTTGGGGCGTCGTGCGTACGGAAGGTAAGCCAGGGCCAGTTGGACCTCCGCCACCCGCGGGTCGATGGCGTCAGCTCTCCGAAACGCGGCCTCCGCCGAGTCGAATTGACCCCCGACCCAGTAGCCGACACCGAGGTCGTAGAGCACGAGCGGATCGGTGGAATCGGTGGCCGCGAGGGCGATCAGCCGGTCGAGTGGCACGGTAAGCTGGACCTGCTGCCCCGGCGCAGCCGAGGGTAGCACAAGGAGGAGCAGCGTGGCCCGGAAGACGATGCCCATCGGTCGACCTCGCTTCGACTTGCGCAGGCGGGTCCACATGCGGCGCGGGGGGGGCGGCATGCTTCCGCAAACTTGTGGGACCATCGGGGCAGCGTCAATGGGGACCGGCGGGAGCGGGGTCGCGATGCACCCGGGTGCGTAGGTAGCCGTGGCGTGGGCGACCCTGGCGGGTGTCGGTTGAGCGGCACGCCGCGGCGACTGTCCTGATCTGCCGGATCCCGTTCCACCCTGCGACTGTGCGAATCCTAGCCCGACGCTCGTCTCGTAAGGCAAGAGATCATTGCCGGTCGACGACCACAGGGCTGGAGTTGCGCATGCGGGATCAGCACCGGGACAAGCGGGACCTGATCAACGAGGTGACCGACCTCCGGAAGCAGGTCGCCGACCTGAAACAGGCCGCCGCCGAGCGGCGCCGAGTCGAGGACGGCCTCCGCCACGACCGTGAATTGCTTCGGGGCTTGCTGGACCAGGCTCCCCACCCGCTCTGCCTCCTCACGTCCACTGGCTCCCCGCTGCTGGCCAACCGCGCCTTCGTCGAACTGCTCGGCTACACCTCTTCCGGTGAACTGGTGCGACTCGGTGGGGAGCTCGGGGTCGTCCTCGGCGACACTTCCCTCGGGAACGGGCACCCGCCCGACCAGTCCCGGGAACTCACCTTCCGGCGGTGCGACGGGGCCCCACTCACGGCTCCCGTGCTCTCGGCTGTCGTTCCCCGCACCGAATTCCTCGCCATCACCGTCCTGACCCACCAGCAGCTGGCCTGACTCGCCCGGCGGCCTCGGCGCGCTACATTGAGGGGTGACGACCGCCCCCCCGCCCGCCCTCGAGCGCGCCCTCGGCCGCCGCGACCTCACCGCGTTCGCCATCAACCGCGTGATCGGCGCCGGGATCTTCGGACTCCCCGCGCTCCTCTACACGGGCGTCGGCCCGGCGAGCATCGTCGCCATGCTCCTGGCCGGGCTCGTCGTCCTCGGGATCACCCTCTGCATGGCGGAAGTCGGTAGCTCGTTCAGCGCCACCGGGGGACCGTACCTCTACGCGCAGGAGACCTTCGGCCCGGTGGTCGGGTTCGAGATCGGCTGGCTGATGTGGCTCACCCAGCTCGGCGGATTCGCCTCGGTCACCAACCTCTTCGTCAACTATCTCGGGTGGTTCTTCCCCGAGGTGACGGCCGGCCTGCCGCGGATCGCGATCATCGCGGCGGTGCTGACCTGCCTGACGGTCGTCAACATCCTCGGCGTCCGGCGTGCGGCCACCCTCAACAACGTCCTGACCGCCGGGAAGATGATCCCGCTCGTGCTGTTCGTCGTCGTCGGGCTCTTCCACATCGACGGGGCGCTGCTCGTGCCCACGGCGGTACCCACCGCCGCCGCACTCTCCGGCGCCGTGCTCCTGGCCATCTACGCCTTCACGGGGTTCGAGGTGCTCGCCGTGCCCGGCGGCGAGGTGCGGGACCCTGCCCGCACCATCCCCTTCGCGCTCCTGACCGGCCTGGCCATCGTGGCGGTGGTGTATCTCGGCGTCCAGACCGTGGCCGTCGGCACCCTCCCCGACCTGGGCAGCTCCGCCCGCCCGCTCGCCGACGCCGCCGAGCGCGCCTTCGGCCGGGGCGGCGCGCTGGTGATGGTGACGGGCGCGCTGGTGTCCACCCTCGGCGTGGCGCACGCCATCCTCCTCGCGGCCGGGCGGATGCCGTTCGCGATGGCCGAACGGGGCCAGTTGCCCGCCGGCATCGCGGCAGTGCACCCGAGGTACCGCAGCCCCTACGTCGGCATCCTCGTTTCCGCCGGGGGGATGCTGCTCTTCACGATCGCGACCACCTTCGCCTCGGCGGTGACCATCACCGTCGGCCTCCGGGTGCTCATCTACATCGTCACCTGCGCCGCCCTCCCCGTACTCCGGCGTCGCGTCGGTCACGCGTCCGCCTCGTTCCGTGCCCCCGCCGGCCCGGTGCTGGCGGGTGTCTGCGTCGTCATCTGCGCCGGGCTACTGGCCTCCCGGCCGTTGGCGGATATCATCCAACTCGTGATTGCGGCGGGCGTCGGGCTCCTGGTGTGGGCGGCGCTGACCCTGCCCGGAATGCGTCGACCGTCGACCACCGGTGAAAGCTGAGGAGAGGGGCGGATGCGCGAGCGGGTGAACGCCTTGGTGGCGCGGGTCCTTCCGGGACGACGGCGCACGGTGGCGCTGCGTGGCGGCGCCGCCCTGACGGCGTACGCGCTGGCCGGCTTCCTCGTGGTGCCGTGGATCATCCGGGGGCAGGTCGTCCGGCGCGCCGCCGAGCAGCTCCACCGCGAGGCGACCGTCGCGAAGCTGCGGTTCAACCCGTTCACGCTGGAGACGCGTGTCATCGGGTTCGACCTGCGGGACCGCGACGGCACCCCCCTCGCCGCCTTCGACACGCTCGTGGTGAACCTCGAGCTGGCGAGCGTGCTGCACCGGGCACTCGTGCTCAAGGAGTTTCGGGTCGTGCGCCCGGCGTTGACGGCCCGGATCATGGCGGATGGCCGCCTCGCCGTGGCCGACCTGTTCGAGCAGGGCGCCGACGTCGCCCCGCCAGACACGGCGCACACCCCGCCGCGGCGGCTCAAGGTGCGCTCGCTGTCGATCGAGTCGGGCACCGTCACCTTCACCGACCTGTCCCGCACACCGGCGTACACCGAACTGTTCCAGGATCTCGGGCTAACCCTCGACGGTTTTTCGACGCTCCCCCGGGAGGAGGGCGACCACCTCCTCACCGTGAACTTCGCCACCGGGGCGCAGCTCCAGTGGTCGGGGACGGTGGTGATGCAGCCGCTGAAGCTCGACGGGCGGATCGCGATGACCGGCCTCGTGCTCCCGCGCATCTCCAGGGTGTTCGGCAGCCGCCTCCCCCTCACCGTCACCCAGGGCCGCGGCGCGACCACCTTCGACTACCTCGTAGACCAGGCCGCGGACGGCTCGCCGCAGGTGGCGCTTCGCGGCGGAAGCGTCGAGCTGACCGACATCGCGGTGCGGCCACCGGCCGCAGACTCCGACTGGGTCCGGGTGCCCCGCCTCGAGGCGACCGGGCTCCAGGTGGCGTGGCCCCAGCGCACTGCCAGCCTGGCGTCGGTGCGGATCACCGACCCATGGGTGGCCGCCGCGCGCCTCCCGGACGCCACGATCGACTGGGTGCCGATCATCGAAGCCTTCCAGGCGACCGACTCGACGGCGGATTCCACGTTGCCGTGGGCGGCGACGCTCGGCTCGCTCGAAGTCGCTGGGGGCGCACTCCACCTCGAGGACCGCACCACGCGGCCGGCGGTGGCGTTCGACATCGGCGACCTCGCACTCCGGCTCGACTCGCTCCGCACCGACCCGGCCGCGCGAATTGCCCTGTCCGCATCGGGCGGCATGGACGCGTCGACCACGTTCACGGTCAAGGGAGGCATGACCCGGGAGCCGTTCGCGGCCGATCTCGATGTCGCGATGGCCGGGCTGGAGCTGGCCCGCGCCCAGCCCTACCTGGGCGAATCGCCGCCCATCACGCTGCAGTCGGGGCGCGCGTCGGCGAGCGGCAAGGTGAGGCTGCAGGATGGGAAACCGGCAATGACCTTCGAGGGGACGGCGTCGATCGACGGGCTCGAGGTGGTCACGCCGGACGGCGGGCGGCTACTCGCGTGGGAGTCCACGAGGATCCGGGGCATTCGGTTCACGACCGAGCCGGACCTGGCCCGCCTCCGGAGCATCGAGGTGGTGAAGCCGTTCATCCGGGTGGCCATCTCCCGGGACCAGCAGGTCAACCTCTCGGCCCTTGCCGCGCTGGCGCCGGCAGACTCGACGAAGCCGCCCTTCCCGTACGAAATCGTCGAGGTTTCCATCAAGGATGCGGAAGTCGATTTCGAGGACCTGAGCCTGATCCTCCCCTTCCGCACCCGGATTCACTCGGCCACCGGGTCACTCAAGGACGTGGCCTCCTTCGGCGGTACGGCGGGGTCGCTCGAATTCGAGGGGTCGATCGACGAAGCCGGCCGGGCGCGCGCCACCGGATCGCTCTATGTGTCCGATCCATACGCCGCCACCGAGATCAACGCAGATTTCCGCAACGTGGCGCTGCCGAGCCTGAGCCCGTACTCCCTGGAATTCGCGGGGTATCCGGTCACGAAGGGCAGCCTCGATCTCACGATGGAGTACCGGATCCAGGACAAGCAGCTCACTGCGAACCACCACATCGTGGCCTCGGACCTCGAGCTGGGCGAGAAGGCGGAAGGCGGTGCGATCCCCGGCTTCGCGGTGAAGCTGGCGCTCTCGCTCCTCAAGGACAGCCGGGGGCAGATCAAGCTCGACGCGCTGGTCGAGGGCACGGTGGACGACCCGCAGTTTCGCTACAGCGCGGTGGTCTGGCAGGTCCTCAAGAACGCGCTTGGGAAGATTGCCACCGCACCTTTCCGCTTCCTCGGGAACATGCTCGGACTCGGCAGCGATGACATCGAGCTGGTGGACTTCGATCCGGGCCGCACCGACTTGATCGCTCCTGAGCAGATGAAGCTCGATTCGCTGGCTGCCGAGCTCGGGCGGCGCCCGACGCTGACCATTTCGGTGGAAGGCCGGTACGATTCCATTGCCGACGCCAACGCCATCCGGGAGGGCAAGCTCCAGGCGCTGATCGAGGCGCGCCGGGAGGCGGCGGCCCGCGCGACGGCCCGCGCGGACACCTCCGCGACCGCGCTGGGGGCCATTCTCGCGGCGCTGTACGAGGTCCAGTTCTCGAAGCCCGCCCTCGACAGCCTTCGCCAGGCGCTCGCCGCAGATTCCACGCAGGCCGCTCTCTTCACGGAGATCCGGGCACGCCTGCTCGCGGCGCAGGAGGTCGAGCCGGGCCGGCTGGAGCAACTGGGGCGCGACCGGGGGATGGCCGTCGCGGGTGCGCTCATGGCCGGCGGCGCGCTCGACTCCACACGGGTAACGGTGACCGAGCCGACGCCCGTCAAGCGGAAGAAGGCAGGCTCGTCCCGAGTACCCTCGGAGATGAGCATGGACGCGAAATAGTCCGTCGGCCATCCCGCATCCCTACCACGGAGGTCTCCATGGGTCGCTCCCTGCTCGGCGTCCTCGCCGGCGCCGTCGTCGCGGTCGTCGTGATCATGATCGTCGAGACCGTCGGCATGTGGCTCTATCCGCTGCCGGCTGGCGTGGATCCGACTGACTCCGCCGCGCTCGCCGCGGCCATCCCCTCGCTCCCGATTGGCGCCTTCCTGTTTGTCCTCGCCTCCTGGGTCCTCGGCGCGGCCCTCGGCTCCATCGTGGCGCTGCGGGTGGCACGGGGCCCGGCGCGCTGGCCCGGGCTGGCGGTCGGGTGCCTGGTGCTCATCGGGGCGGCCTACAACATCATGGTCATCCCCCATCCGACCTGGTTTGTCGGTGCCGCCGTCGTCGGCATCGTCGCGGCGACGCTGCTGGCCACCGCACGCCGCGGTCAGTTGGCAGGGGGCGCGTCATGACGCTCGCCCTCGTCGCTGCCGCGGCGTGCCTCGCGTTTGGCGTCTACACCTTCAACGCGCTGACTCGCCTGCGGCAGCTGGTGGCGAACGCCTGGTCCGACATTGACGTGCAGCTCAAGCGGCGGCACGACCTCATCCCGTCGCTGGTGGCCGCGGTCAAGGGGCACGCCGGGTACGAGCGCGGCACGCTCGACGCCGTGGTCGAGGCGCGGAACCGGGCCGTCCACGCCGGCGGGCCCGCGGCGGCGGGCGAAGCGGAGCGGGTGCTCGCCGGCGCCGTGCGCCAGGTCTTCGTGCTGGCGGAGGCCTATCCGGAATTGCGGGCCGCCGAGAGCTACCTGGCGTTGCAGAAGAACCTGACCGACATCGAGGACCACATCCAGAACGCGCGCCGCTACTACAATGCCGTGGTGCGGGACTTCAACACGAAGATCCAGCAGTTTCCGTCGAACCTCGTCGCCGGGGCATTCCGGTTTCACACGGCGGAATTCTTCGGGCTGAGCGATCGCGGAGAGGGAGCCGCGCCCGCCATCAACCTGGGTCCCGGCACGTGAGGCGGCTCGTCCTCCTGGCCGCGCTGGCCTGCACGGCCGTTACCCCGGTCGCCGCCCAGCGTTCGCTCGCCATCAAGGGGTTTGACGCCGCCATCGTGGTGCGCGCGGACGGGGCGGTGGACGTCACCGAGACGATCACGGCCGAATTCTCGGGCAAGTGGAACGGGATCTACCGGACGGTGCCGGTCCTGTACAAGACGCCGCAGGGGTTTTCCTGGACGCTGCGGCTCGAGGACATCCGCGCCACCGACGGCGCCGGCACCCCGCTCAAGGTGGAGCGCTCCCGGGAGCGGCACTACCTGAAGCTCAAGCTCTGGGTGCCGGGCGCCGAGGACGCCACGCGCACCGTGGTGCTCCACTACCGGGCGGTGAACGGCCTGCGATTCTTCGAGGACCACGACGAACTCTACTGGAACATCACCGGCGACGAGTGGGACGTGCCGATCGAGTCGGTCTCCGCCCGGATCGAGTTGCCGTCGTCGGTCACCGGGGTTCGCGCCATCGCCTTCGACGGGGTGTACGGGTCGACGGCGCAGAACGCCGAAGTCGCCATCGAGGGGAACGCCGTCCGCGTCTCGATGCCGGAGCCGCTCGGGTTCCACGCGGGGGTGACCGCCGTGGTCGGATGGGACAAGGGCGCCGTCCCGGAACCGACCGCCGCCGACCGGGCCTCGGGGTTCCTGGCCAGCAATTGGCCGCTCGGGATTCCGGTGCTGATATTCGCCGGGATGTTCCTGCTCTGGCGGCGCGTGGGCCGGGATCCGGAGGCACGGCCGGTCGCCGCGAGGTACGAGCCGCCGACGGGACTGACGCCCGCCGAGACCGGCACCCTCCTCGACGAACGTGTGGACATGCGCGACATCACGGCCACCATCGTGGACCTCGCCGTCAACGGGCACCTGAAGATCGAGGAGCGGGAGGAGAAGCAACTCTTCGGCCTGATCAAGCATCAGGAGTACCTGTTCACCCGGCAGGATCCCGCCCCCGGCGCCCGGGCGCTCGAACGGCACGAACAGCTGGTGCTCGACGGGATGTTCGAGCACGGAGTCCGCACGGTGGAACTGTCGGACCTCGAGGACGAGTTCTTCACTCACCTGCCGGGCATCAAGAACGCCGTCCTCGACCGGCTGGTCGAGCGGGGTCACTATCGCTCGCGCCCGGACAAGGTCCGCGGCTGGTGGGTAGGCGGGGCGGCGCTCCTCTGCATTCCGATGGGCATCGTCGGCGTGGTCGTCGGCGGCAACATGGGGATGACGCCGCTGCCGTTCTTCTTCGCGGCCGTGCTGAGCGCATTCATCATCGGCGGATTCGGATATCTCATGCCAGCCCGTACCGTGTCCGGGGCACGCACTTACGAAGGGACGCGCGGTTTCGAGGAGTTCCTCCGGCGGGTGGACAGCGATCGCTTTGCTCGGGTCGTCAAGACGCCCGAGATGTTCGAGCGGTTCCTCCCCTATGCGATGGCGTTCGGGGTCGAGGCGAAATGGGCAAAGGCGTTCGCGGATATTTATCGCGAGCCGCCCTCGTGGTACGTCGGTCGCAACATGGTCGGCTTCAACGCGAACAGCTTCTCTTCCCGGATGTCGGCGCTCTCCGAGCGCGCGGGGAGTACCATGAGTTCATCTCCCCGCAGCTCGGGCGGATCCGGGTTCGGCGGGGGCGGGTCGTCGGGCGGCGGTGGCGGTGGCGGCGGCGGCGGCGGATTCTAGAGGAGGGATGCGATGGCCACAGTGGCGTTCACCCACACCCTCCAGCGGCACGTGCCCTGTCCCACCGTGGAGGTGCAGGGGACGACGGTTCGCGAGGCGCTCGACGCCGTCTGGGCCGTCAACCCCCGCGCCCGCGGCTACGTGCTCGACGAGCAGGGGGAGCTTCGCAAGCACATGGCCGTCTTCCTCGACGGCCGGATGATCCGCGACCGCGCCGGGCTCAGCGACGCGGTGCTGCCGGATTCCAAGTTGTACGTCATGCAGGCCCTCTCCGGGGGCTGACCCCACATGGACGGAGGAACCAGCCGATGAGTACCCGATTGTTCGCCGCGACCCGCAAGGGCCTCTTCCAGGTCGAGCGCGGCAAGTCCCGGTGGACCGTGAAAAAGGTCCACTTCCTCGGCGACAATGCCACCATGGTGTTGCCGGACCCGCGCGACGGCGCGGTGTACGTGCCCCTCGGGCACGGGCACTTCGGCGTCAAGCTCCACCGGCTGCGGCAGGGGGCACGGAAGTGGGAGGAGATCGCGACCCCCGCGCTCCCGCCGAGGCCGGAGGGCGCCGCACCCCGCGCGGACCCGATGGGCCGGGTGATTCCGGACAGCGTGCAGATGATCTGGGCGCTCGAGGCGGCCGATCCGGCGCGGCCTGGCTCGCTCTGGTGCGGCACGATTCCCGGCGGGCTCTTCCGCTCGGACGATGGCGGAAGTTCCTGGCAACTGAATACCGCGCTCTGGGACCATCCGAAGCGGCTCGAGTGGGTGGGGGGCGGGGCGGACTACCCGGGCATCCACTCGGTGTCGGTGGACCCGCGCGACCCGCGACGGGTGGCGGTGGGCGTCTCGACGGGTGGCGTCTGGCTCACTACCGACGGTGGCTCGAGCTGGACGATCAGCAGCCACGGCATGCGGGCGGACTACTTCCCGCCGGAGCAGGCGCGCGACCCGAACGTGCAGGACGTCCACCGGCTCGTGCAGTGCCCCGGGCAGCCGGCGCAGTGGTGGGTGCAGCACCACAACGGCATCTTCCGCTCCACCGACGACGCTGCGTCGTGGCATGAGCTCGAGGTGGTGCCCTCCTCCTTCGGGTTTGCGGTGGTGGTTCACCCGCGCGACGGCGGCACGGCGTGGTTCGTCCCCGGCACCAGCGACCAGCGCCGCATCCCGGTGGACGGACGGGTCATCGTCAACCGTACCCGCGACGGCGGGCGGACCTTCGAGGCACTCACGAAGGGGCTGCCGCAGCGGCAGGCGTACGACATCACCTACCGGCACGGGCTCGACATCGACTCGACCGGCGACCGGCTCGTCTTCGGCACCACCACCGGCTCGCTCTGGATCTCGGAGGACCAGGGCGATTCCTGGCAGACCATCTCGGAGCACCTGCCGCCGGTGTATTGCGTGCGGTTCGCGGGCGGTTGAGCGTGCCTGGGGGCAACAGGTTCCGGCAGCTCGATGACGCGCAGATACTCGGTACGCTCTCGCGGCTCCGGGACCGGATCACCGAGCGGTTCCCGGGTTCGGGGCTGGCGGGCGTGGCGGACGAGCTTCTCGCGCTGGGCCACGAGACTGCCGCGCGCGTGGACTACCTCCGGCGGCCACAGCGGCTGATCCGGGGCGCGGCCGGGCTCGGGATTGTCGCCATGGCGCTGGTCATCGTCGTCATCGCCCGTACCTTGCACCTGCCGTCGGGAGTCGAGGGGCTGGACGAACTGGTCCAGGCCTCCGACGCGGCAATCAGCCTCCTCTTCTTCCTCGGCGCGTCCGTCTTCTTCCTGCTGACCCTCGAAACCCGCCTCAAGCGCAGGCGCGCACTGGCCGCCCTGCACCAGCTGCGGAGCATGGCGCACATCGTGGATTTGCATCAGTTGACCAAGGATCCGGACCGCGTGGCGTCGGTGACCACGAACACGGCGTCGTCTCCGGTGCGGTCGCTGACCACCCTGGAACTGGGGCGGTACCTCGACTACTGCAGCGAGCTGCTCTCGGTGATCAGCAAGATCGCGGCGTTGCACGTCCAGCACTTCAACGAGCCGGTGGTGCTGGCGGCCGTGAACGACATCGAGACCCTCGCGACGGGTCTTTCCGGCAAGATCTGGCAGAAGATCTCGCTGCTCAACGCCGCAGCGGCGCGGTCCGGATGAGTGCTCGCGCTCTGGTCGGGGGTCGGATGTGGAGCGGGGGAGTGGCCGCGGGGTTGCTGCTCGCCTGTGCTCCGACGCTGGCGGCGCAGGAATCGGGCGTCGCCCAGGCGGTGGAGCTGGAGGTCGAGCGGATCTCGGCCGCCCAGCCCCTCTGGCCGGGATTCGATCCCTTGTCGGTGCCGCTTGCGGTCTTCGATGGCCAGCAGACCTGGCTCTTCCGGCATCCGAAGCCCCCGGCTTCGTTCGCGCCGGTCTCGGGGCAGGTGCCTTCGGCGCGCGTGGCCGACGGCCGCTTTCCCGCCGTCACCTCCAACTCGAGCGCCGACATCGGGGGCGTCATGACGGCGACGCTGCTGGCCGACGGTCCGAGGGGCCAGCGTCCGCCCGCCGAACTCGCGGCCGTGGCGCTCCACGAGGCCTTCCACGTCTACCAGCGGACGAATCACCGGGGCTGGTCGGGCAACGAGGGAGATCTCCTCGTCTATCCCGTCACCAATCCGGACCTCCTGGCCTTGCGCCGGCTCGAGTCCGCGGCGCTCGAGCGGGCGCTCGCCAACACGGAGGCCGGGGGCGCCGCCTGCTGGGCCCGCGTGGCGCTTACCTATCGCCGCGAGCGGTTCGCCGCGATGGACTCGGCGTTCGTCGCGTATGAGCGGCTCACCGAGCTCAACGAGGGGCTGGCCACGTACGTTCAGTTGCGGGCATCGGGTGGCGGAGTGACGATCCCGCCGGCGGAGTTCCTGCCGGAGGCGGTGCGGCTGCGGGCCTACACGATCGGGCCAGCCCTCGCCCTCCTGCTCGACCGGCTCAGTCCGGGATGGCAGCAGGAGCTCGAGGCGCACGACGAGCGATCGCTCGACGGGCTCCTCGCCGCGGCGCTCGACGCCCCGGGCGCGCCCACGTCTGCGTCGTGCGCGTTCACGCCGGTCGAAGTGGGCGCCGCCAGGCGCGACGCCCGGATCGACGCGGGCCAGGTGACGGTCGGCTGGGGCCAGCGCCAGCGCGCGTTCGAGACCAAGGAGGGTTGGCGCGTCGTCATCCAGTCGGCCAGGGGCCGGCCGCTCTGGCCCCAGGGATTCGATCCGCTCAACGTGGACCGGGTGGATGGCGCACTGATCCACACCCGCTTCCTGAAGCTTGGCAACGATGCGGGACAGATGACGGCGATCGACGAGGAGGGCGCCGATGTCGAGGCGCGGACCGAGGGGATCGGTCCGCACCCGATCTTCAACGGGGTGTCGTGGGTGGAGGTGGTGCTGTCGGTGCGGCCGACCGTGTCGCGCACGGCGGCGGCGCTATCCATCAAGGGCCCCGGCTTCACCGCGGAGTTCAGGAACGCGACGCTGGACGAGGCCGGGCGGCAGATCCTTGTGCAATTGAACGCCCCCGCACCGGAGCAGTGACGGCAACGGGCCACCCTGAGGTGAGCGCATGAGTGCACGGGACGAGTCGGGCTGGGCGGACCTCGGTCCGGTCGAGGAGCTGAAGCGGACACCGCTTCGCCAGGTCGTGCTGGGGCGGACGAGAATCGCGCTGAGCTGGCAGGACGGCCGCTTCGGCGCGGTCTCGGGGGTCTGCAATCATGCCGGCGGCCCGCTGGGCGACGGGACCCTCGACGGGGAGTACCTCGTCTGCCCGTGGCACCACTACAAGTACCACCGGGCCACGGGCGAGGGCGAGCCGGGGTTCGAGGCCGACCGCGTGCCCCGGCACGAGCTCCGCGAAGAGGGCGGGCGCCTGCTGGTGAACCTTACGCCGGCAACCACCCGCACCAAGCCGCCCCACGCGCGGCATCCGCTGGAGCGGCCCGTCGTACGGGACCCCGGCCCGGTCCGCCTGCTCGGGCTGTCCACCACCGCGATGGATCCCGCCTTCCCGCGCTACTCGACCTCGGACGCGTTGCTCGACATCGCGCTGGCGCACGGCGCCACGCTCGGGGCCGAGACCAAGCTCCTGAAGGCGAACGCGCTCCGGGTGCGCCACTGTGAGGGCTACTACTCGAAGAGCGCCCACGCCTGCACCTGGCCCTGCTCCATCACCCAGATGGATCCCGAGGACCAGATGGCCGAGGTGTACGAGGCGCTGGTCTTCTGGGCCGACGCCGTCATCCTGTCCTCGCCCATCCGGTGGGGGAGTGCCAGTTCGCTCTACTTCAAGCTGATCGAGCGGATGAACTGCATCCAGAACCAGGTCACGATCCGGGATCGTGTCCTGATCCGGAACAAGGCGGCGGCGTTCATCATCACGGGCGGGCAGGACAACGTGCAATCCGTGGCGGGGCAGATGCTGATGTTCTTCTCGGAGCTCGGCTTCGACTTCCCGCAGTTTCCGTTCATCGCGCACAGCAGGGGATGGTCCGCGGAAGACATGGAGCAGAACGTCACCTTCGTGCAGCAGAACGCCGAACTCCACGAGGGCGCGCGGGCCCTCGGGCAGGCGGGCCACGCCCAGCCGGGCCAGGAAGGTGTCGAGGTCCTGCGGACGGTGGTCTGGCTCCAGCTCCAGGCCGTCGAGGATGGCGTCGCTCACGCCCTTGGACAGCTCGGGGTTGAGTCGGTGCGGGGCCACCAGCTCACCGCCACCGCTGCGGTCGAGGGCGCCGGTGGGCACCCGACCGGTACCGAGCCGGTACAGGGTGGCGGCCAGCCCGTACACGTCGGTGGCCGGTCCGAACCGTCCCTCCCCGCGGTACTGCTCGATCGGCGCGTAGCCGGGGGTGACCACCCGGGTCATGCCCACGGTGTGGTCGGGCTCGTAGTCGCGGGCCAGGCCGAAGTCGATGACCACCACCCGACCGTGGTGGGTGAGCATCACGTTGGAGGGGTT
>JACDJC010001974.1_pt1 | contig 16973 bp, 15 predicted proteins | sample 7454191 | NCBI WGS metagenome assembly JACDJC01 (sample SAMN14253291, study PRJNA609438) | sludge metagenome | isolation source: sludge after 25d culture with pyrite and EDTA | collected 2018-12-20 | reverse complement strand
GAGCACGCCGGACTGGGGCGCCGGCACTTCCAGCACGACCTTGTCGGTTACCACTTCGATCAGGATTTCATCGGCTTCGACTGCCTCGCCAGGCTGCTTCTTCCAGTCCAGCAGGGTGGCCTCGGAGATGGACTCGGACAGTTGCGGGACTAGGACTTCAATAATGGCCATGTTGGTTTTCCGTATGTTCTGATGGGGGTATCCGTTCGGGCTGAGGGACAGGCGCTTCAGCGGATGAGTGCGTCACCCGATCGGCGCCTGAGCGGATCAGCGCTTCACTTGATCAGCGAGAAGCTTTTGAGCTTGGCGGAAAATGCCTGCTCGATCAGGGCGCGTTGCTGTTCCAGGTGCTTGGCCATGTAGCCCACGGCGGGCGAGGCCGAAGCCGCGCGACCGGCATAGCCGAGCTTCTGTCCGTCGGACATGTTCTCGAACAGATGATGCTGGATGTAGAACCAGGCGCCCTGGTTCTGGGGTTCGTCCTGGACCCAGACCAGCTCTGTGGCATTGCCGTATTTCTGCAGCTCGGTCTGGAAGGCTTTGTGTGCGAAGGGATAGAGCTGCTCGATGCGCAGGATGGCGACGTCCTTGCGTTCCTGTTCCGTGCGCGCATGCACCAGGTCGTAGTAGACCTTGCCCGAACACAGCAGCACGCGCCGGACGTCCTCCGGCACGATGTCGGCGCTGGCCTCACCGATCACCGGCTGGAACGTGCCGCCGGCCAGGTCTTCCAGGGGGGACGCCGCGTTCTTGTTGCGCAGCAGGGATTTCGGCGTGAAGATCACCAGCGGCTTGCGAAATGGCCGGATCATCTGGCGGCGCAGCAGGTGGAAGATCTGGGCGCTGTTGGTCGGCTGCACGCACTGCATGTTGTTGTCGGCGCACAGCTGCAGGAAGCGCTCGATGCGGGCGGACGAGTGTTCCGGACCCTGACCCTCGTAGCCATGGGGCAGCATCAGCACCAGGCCGCAGTGGCGGCCCCATTTGGCTTCGCCCGAGGAGATGAACTGGTCGATGACGACCTGGGCACCATTGGCGAAATCGCCGAACTGGGCTTCCCAGATGGTCATCACATTGGGTTCGGCCGTGGCATAACCGTATTCGAAGGCCAGCACCGCGGCTTCGGACAGTACCGAGTCGATCACCACGAAGGGCGCCTGCGTGTCGGTGACGTTCTGCAGCGGCACGTAGACGCCGTCGTCCCAGCGTTCGCGCTTCTGATCGTGCAACACCGCATGGCGGTGGCTGAAGGTGCCGCGCCCGGAATCCTGGCCGGTGATGCGAATGGCATAACCATTGGCCACCAGCGTGGCAAAGGCCAGGTGTTCGCCCATGCCCCAGTCCACGTGATGCTCGCCGCGCGCCATGGCCAGGCGGTCATCGAGCAGCTTGTGGAGCAGCGGATGAACGGTGAAGCCTTCGGGCACCTGGGTGAGCTTTTCGCCGATGCGCTTCAGTTCGGCCAGCGGCACGCCCGTGTCGGCATGATCCGTCCATTTGGCGCCCAGGAAAGGAGACCAGTCCGTGGCGTATTTGTTCTTGTAGTCGGTGAGCACGGGCTCGACGGTGCGCTGGCCGTCTTCCATGAGCTGACGGTATTCCTTGACCAGCTGGTCGGGCTCGTCTTCGCTGAGCACGCCCTGGGCCACCAGGCGGTCCGCGTAGAGCTTGCGCGTGCCCGGATGCTTGCCGATGCTCTTGTACATGAGCGGCTGGGTGAGCGACGGGGTGTCCTGCTCGTTGTGGCCCAGCTTGCGAAAGCAGACAATGTCGACCACGACGTCATGCTTGAATTGCAGGCGGTAATCCAGCGCCAGCTGCGTGACGAACACCACCGCTTCCGGGTCATCCCCGTTCACGTGGAAGACCGGGGCCTCGATCATCTTGACCACGTCCGTGCAGTACAGCGTGGAGCGGGTGTCGCGCGGGTCGGACGTCGTGAAGCCGATCTGGTTGTTGATCACGATATGCAGCGTGCCGCCGGTGCCGTAGCCGCGCGTCTGCGCCAGGTTCAGGGTTTCCATCACCACACCCTGGCCGACGAAGGCGGCGTCGCCATGCACCAGGACGGGCAGCACCTGTGTGCCGGCCTCGTCGTTGCGACGGTCCTGGCGAGCGCGCACACTGCCTTCCACGACCGGGTTGACGATTTCCAGGTGGGACGGATTGAACGCCAGGGACAGGTGGATCGGCCCGCCGCGCGTGGACAGGTCGCTGGAAAAGCCGTTATGGTATTTGACGTCGCCGTCGCTGAGGGCCTGGGTGTGCTTGCCCTCGAATTCGGCGAACAGGTCGCTGGGCATCTTGCCCATGATGTTGACCAGCAGATTCAGCCGGCCCCGATGGGCCATGCCCACCACGATTTCCTGCACCCCGTTGTCGCCCGCATGATTGACGACCTCGTCCATGGAGGCGATGAAGCTTTCACCGCCTTCCAGCGAGAAGCGCTTCTGGCCGACGTATTTGGTGTGCAGGAACCGTTCGAGGCCCTCGGCCTCGGTCACCTGACGCAGGATGTTGCGCTTCTGGTCGACCGTGTATTCGGGCACGCCCAGGGTGGATTCCAGGCGTTCCTGGATCCAGCGCTTGACGGCCGGATCGCTGATATGCATGAACTCCACGCCGATGTTGCGACAGTAGGTGTCGCGCAAGGCCTTCAGGATGTCCCGCATGGTCATCGTGTCGGCTTTGGTGAAATAGGTGTTCGTGGCGGAATAGATCTGATCCAGATCGGCTTCGCTCATGCCGTAGAAGGCCGGATCCAGTTCCGGAATGTCCGGACGATCACGGCGCTTCAGCGGGTCGAGCTGCGCCACGCGCGAGCCCAGCGACCGGTAGGCGGCGATGATGGACTGGACATAGACCTGCTTGCCGGCGATGGCGAGCCCCTGGTCGGAGGCCTGGGCCGGGCGGATCTGGAAGGAATTTTCCCGCGCGCGCTGCGCGAAGGAGGCGATGATCGGTGCGTGGGCCTGGTCGCGGGTGGCCTCGCGGCCATCGGCGGCCGGCTGATGCTGGAGCTGGTCGAAATAATTGCGCCACTGGTCCGGAATGGCCCCCGGATTATCCAGATAAGATTCGTAGAGTTCCTCTACGTAGGGCGCATTGGCCCCGAAAAGATAGGAGTTGGACTGGAGTTCTTGTTCCGTGGACATTATGTGCTTCACCTGACGAGTGCTTCACTCGAACGATGCAGATTGAAAAACCTTCCGCGGCTCGGCCAGACCGATGAGCGGATAGCGGGGGCAGAAGGCCGTGGTACGACGCCTTGCATAAGCCGTATTGAGGCTCAAGTATACCTCCGCAGTCACTGGGGTATAAACTGGAAAGCCCGAAATGCCCGGTTTACGCCACTTTGCGTTGGCATTACCAAACACTTGGTCAATGGATTCCGAAAAACCACCAGGAGCACGCGCCACCATGGATCAGAAAGACATTCGCGCCAAAATGGCACTGGATTACCACGCTTTCCCGACACCCGGGAAAATCTCCGTCGTCCCCACCAAGCCCCTGGCCAACCAGGACGACCTGTCACTGGCCTATTCACCGGGCGTGGCCACCGCCAGCATGGCCATCCACGCCGAGGGCGAAACCGCGGCGGCCAAGTACACCTCGCGTGCCAACCTGGTGGGCGTGATCACCAATGGAACCGCCGTGCTGGGCCTGGGCAACATCGGCCCCCTGGCGGCCAAGCCCGTCATGGAGGGCAAGGGCTGCCTGTTCAAGAAATTCGCCGCCATCGACGTCTTCGACATCGAGCTCGCCGAAACGGACCCCGACAAGCTGGTCGACATCATTGCCGCGCTGGAGCCCACGCTGGGCGGGATCAACCTCGAGGACATCAAGGCGCCGGAATGCTTCTATATTGAAAAGAAGCTGCGCGCGCGCATGAAGATCCCGGTGTTTCACGACGACCAGCACGGCACCGCCATCATTTCTTCCGCAGCGGTGCTGAACGGCCTGAAGGTCGTGGGCAAGGAGATCACCCAGGTGAAGCTGGTGTGCTCGGGGGCGGGCGCTGCCGCCATCGCCTGCCTGGACTTGCTGGTCAAGCTCGGCATCCAGAAGAAAAACCTCTATGTGGTCGACTCGCGCGGGGTGATCTGGCAGGGCCGTGACCCCGACATGGAGCCCAACAAGGCCCGCTATGCGCAGCTGACCGAGGCGCGCACGCTGGCCGATGTCTGCCAGGGTGCCGACGTGTTCCTGGGCTGCTCGGCACCGGGCGTGCTGACCCAGGACATGGTGCGCTCCATGGCGGATCGTCCGCTGATCCTGGCGCTGGCCAACCCCGATCCGGAAATCCGCCCCGAAGACGCCAAGGCGGCGCGCCCGGATTGCGTGATGGCCACGGGCCGCTCCGACTACCCGAACCAGGTCAACAACGTCCTGTGCTTCCCCTTCATTTTCCGGGGCGCGATGGATTGCGGCGCCACCGTCATCAACGAGGAAATGAAGCTCGCCTGCGTCAAGGCCATCGCGGATCTGGCCGAGGCGGAACCCAGCGCCGAGATGGCCAGCGCCTATGTGGACCAGGACCTGACCTTCGGTCCGGACTACATCATTCCCAAGCCCTTCGATCCGCGCCTGATCCTGCAGATTGCTCCTGCCGTGGCGCAGGCGGCCGCAGAATCCGGCGTGGCGCGCCGGCCGATCGAGGACATGGACGCCTATCGTCAGTCGCTCATGAGCATCGTCTACCATTCCGGTCAGTTGATGCGCCCGCTCTATCGCCAGGCGCGCAGTGCCCCCAAGCGCGTGATCTTTTCCGACGGCGAGGACGAACGCGTGCTGCGCGCCGCCCAGACCGTGCTCGAAGAACGCATCGCGCACCCGATCCTGGTGGGGCGTCCCGCCGTGATCGAGATGCGCATCCGCAAGTTCGGCCTGCATCTGGTGCCGGGCGACAACGTGGAAATCGTCGACCCCGAGGATGATTCCCGCTTCAATGAAACCTGGAGCGCCTACTACAAACTGCGCGGTCGCGAAGGCGTCACGCCCGACATCGCCAAGGCCATGGTGCGCAAGCACAACACCCTGATCGGCGTGATGCTGGTGCAGCGCGGCGACGCCGACGCGATGATCTGCGGGGTGGCCAGCCGCTTCGACAACCAGCTGAAATACGTGCAGGAAGTCATCGGCCTGAAGCCCGGCGCCGGCACCTACGCGGCCATGAACGTGCTGATGCTGCCCACCCAGACCCTGTTCGTGTGCGACACCCACGTCAACGAGGACCCCACGGCCGAACAGATCGCCGACATGACGATCCTGGCGGCCGAGGAGGTGCGCCGCTTTGGGATCGTGCCCAAGGTCGCCCTGTTGTCGCATTCGAATTTCGGCAGCCGGCCCACGGCTTCGTCGTACAAGATGGCCGAGGCCCGGCGCCTGATCTCGCAGCGGGCACCCGACCTGGAAGTCGATGGTGAAATGCACGCCGATTCGGCGCTGTCCGAACAGATCCGCATCAAGGCCTATCCGGACACCACGCTGAAGGGTCCGGCCAACCTGCTGATCACGCCGAACCTGGACGCCGGCAACATCACCTACAACATGCTGAAGATGACCGGCAGCCACGGCGTGGCCATGGGGCCGGTGCTGCTGGGGGCCGCACGCCCGGTGCACATCCTGACCACCAGTTCCACGGTACGACGCATCGTCAACATGACGGCGCTGGCCGTCGTGGACGCACAGCAGGAGGTCGGCCAGGCCACTTGACCCGGCTTTTGCCTTTCACTTTTGACCGTGCGTCCGGACCCTGTGGCCGGACGCACGGTTCATCCAGGCTGAGCTTACGGCACGTCGCGCAGCGCCGCCCCGGTGTACAGCTGGCGCGGGCGCCCGATCTTGTAGTCGGGATCGGAGAGCATCTCGTTCCACTGGGCAATCCAGCCTACCGTGCGGGCCACGGCAAAGATCGCGGTGAACAGCGACGTGGGAATGCCGATGGCGCGCTGCACGATGCCGGAATAGAAGTCCACGTTCGGGTAGAGCTAGCGTTCCACGAAATACGGGTCTTCCAGTGCGATGCGTTCCACTTCCATGGCCAGCTTGAACAAGGGATCGTCGTGCAGGCCCAGCGCATCGAGCACTTCCCGGCAGGTTTCCTGCATCATCTTGGCGCGCGGGTCGTAGTTCTTGTAGACCCGGTGGCCGAAGCCCATCAGACGCACGCCCGAATTCTTGTCCTTGACCTTTTCCATGAACTCGGCGACTTTCGAGACGCCCCCCTGAGCCTGGATGCCTTCCAGCATGTTCAGGCAGGCTTCGTTCGCGCCACCATGCGCCGGGCCCCACAGGCAGGCCACGCCCGCGGCAATGGCGGCAAACGGATTCGTGCCCGAGGAGCCGCACAGGCGCACCGTGGAGGTGGAGGCGTTCTGCTCGTGATCGGCGTGCAGGATGAAGATGCGATCCAGGGCGCGTTCCACGACATCGTTGACGTGATAGTCGTCGCACGGGGTGGCGAACATCATGCGCAGGAAATTGCCGGTATACGACAGATCGTTCTGCGGATAGATGAACGGCTGGCCCACGGAATGCTTGTAGGCCATGGCGACCAGGGTCGGCATCTTGGCGATCAGGCGGATCGCAGAGACTTCACGATGGCGCGGATTGGTGACATCGGTGGAATCATGATAGAAGGCCGACAGCGCCCCCACCAGGCCGGTGAGCACCGCCATGGGGTGTGCATCGCGGCGGAAACCCTGCAAAAAGTTGTGCATCTGCTCGTGCACCAGAGTGTGATGCGTGACGAGCTCATCGAAGTCGTGCTTTTCCTGCGCATTGGGCAGTTCGCCATTCATGATCAGATAGCAGATCGTCAGAAAATCGCACTTCTGTGCCAACTGATCGATCGGGTAGCCGCGATACAGCAGCTGACCCTTGTCGCCATCGATAAAGGTGATGGCCGACTCGCACGAGGCCGTCGCCATGAACCCGGGGTCATAGGTGAACATCCCGGTCTGGCCGTACAGCTTGCGGATGTCCATCACGTCGGGCCCCACCGTGCCCTGATACACGGGAAGTTCAACTGCCGGGCTGCCATCGGAAAACGATAGCGTGGCTTTTTTATCAGATAGCTGCATGTGAGATTTCCTTTAAGTTACAGCGCCTTCATTTGTTCGACCAGCCGGCGGATGTCCGGATCATCGCACGATGGCGACAGATCCGTTCGCCCCAGCAGGACATCGAGCAAGTCGTTGTCGCCCATTTCAAATAAACGTGTCAGTGCCCGCACGTCGCGTTCCGTCAGTTGCGCTTCGCAGGCGTCCAGGAAACGCGTGATGATCAGATCGTTTTCGAGCAGGCCGCGGCGCGCGCGCCAGCGCAGGCGCGCGCGGTCCAGGCCGGACAGGCTGTCGGACATGAGGGACCCCTGCGCTAGAGTGCCCTGCGGACCAGCATTTCCTTGATGCTGCCGATGGCTGCCGAGGGGTTCAGGCCCTTGGGGCAGACATCCGTGCAGTTCATGATCGTGTGGCAGCGGAACAGGCGATACGGATCATCCAGATCATCGAGACGCTCGGCGGTGGCCTGGTCGCGCGAATCGACGATGAAGCGATAGGCCTGCAACAGGCCGGCCGGGCCGACGAATTTGTCCGGATTCCACCAGAACGATGGGCACGCTGCGGAACAGCAGCCGCACAGAATGCATTCATACAGGCCGTTGAGCAGTTCGCGTTCTTCCGGGGACTGCAGCCGTTCCTTTTCGGGCGGCGGGTCGTTGTTGATCAGGTAGGGCTTGATCGAATGGTACTGGTCGAAGAAGAAGGACATGTCCACGATCAGGTCACGCACCACCGGCAGGCCGGGCAGCGGCTTCAGGACAATGGGTTCCTTCAGTGTGCGCAGGTTGGTGGTGCAGGCCAGGCCGTTCTTGCCGTTGATGTTGATGGCGTCGGACCCGCAGACGCCTTCGCGGCACGAGCGGCGCAGCGCCAGGCTGTCGTCGAGCTCGTTCTTGATGCGCAGGATGGCGTCCAGCAGCATCCGGTCCGTGGGCTGAAGTTCGACCTCGAGCTTCTGCATGTAGGGCCGTTCGTCCTTGTCCGGATCGTAGCGGTAGATCTCGAATTTCACGATGCGTTTTTCACTCATGACGATTCCTGAATCAGAAGGTGCGCGGCTTGGGCGGGAAGCTGTCCACGGTCAGTGGCTTCATGCGCACGGGCCGGTAGTCGAGGCTGTTGTCCTGGGAAAACCACAGGGTGTGCTTGAGCCAATTGACATCGTCGCGCTCCGGGTATTCGTGCAGCGCATGGGCACCGCGCGATTCGAGGCGATTGGCGGCGGACTTCACCGTGGCCCGGGCCACCTCGATCATGTTGGTGGCCTCGAGCGCCTCGATGCGGGCCGTGTTGAAGACCTTGGACTTGTCGGCATAGTAAAGATTGTCGAACTGCGGCACCAGATCGGTGATCATGCGCTCGCCTTCCTGCAGGATGTCGAGCCTGCGGAACACGCCACAGTGGCTTTGCATGGTATTGCGCATGCGGTCGATGACGTCGTGCGTCTTTTCGCCGCTGGTGCGGCGATCCAGGCGGTCGACCCGATCGAGCGACGCTTCGATGTCGGTGTCGGGCAGCGGCTGATGTGCGTGTTCCCGTTCGGGGTGCAGCCCGACGATGTAATTGCCCGCGGAGCGGCCGAAGACGATCAGGTCCAGCAGGGAATTCGTGCCCAGGCGGTTGGCACCGTGCACCGATGTGGCCGCGCATTCGCCGATGGCATACAGGCCGTTGACGACCTTGTCCTCGCCATTCTGGCGCGTGATGACCTGGCCATGATAGTTGGCCGGGATGCCGCCCATCTGGTAGTGCAGCGTCGGCACGACCGGGATCGGGTCCTTGATCGGGTCGACGTTGGCGAACTTGATGGCGATCTCGCGGATGGAGGGCAGCCGCTTCATGATGGTCTCGGCGCCCAGATGGTCGAGCTTCAGCGCCACGTAACTGCCGTCGCCACAGCCGCGGCCTTCCTTGATTTCCTGATCCATGGAGCGCGACACGAAGTCACGCGGGGCCAGGTCCTTCAGGTGGGGCGCGTAGCGCTCCATGAAGCGTTCGCCGTCCTTGTTCAGCAGGAAGCCGCCCTCGCCGCGCACGCCCTCGGTGATCAGCACGCCCGCGCCGGCCACCCCGGTGGGGTGAAACTGCCAGAATTCCAGGTCCTGCAGCGGAATGCCGGCGCGTGCCGCCATGCCCAGGCCATCGCCGGTGTTGATGAAGGCATTGGTCGTGGCCGCAAAAATCCGCCCCGCTCCCCCGGTGGCCAGCACGGTATGCTTGGCTTCGAGCACATAGGTTTGCCCGGTTTCCATTTCCATGGCGGTGACACCCAGCACGTCACCGGCGCCGTTGCGCAGCAGATCCAGCGCCATCCATTCGACAAAGAACTGGGTGCGCGCCGCGACATTGCGCTGATAGAGCGTATGCAGCATGGCATGGCCGGTGCGGTCGGCCGCCGCACAGGCGCGCTGCACGGGTTTTTCACCAAAATGCGAGGTATGGCCGCCAAACGGGCGCTGGTAGATGGTGCCCTCCGGATTGCGGTCGAAGGGCATGCCGAAATGTTCGAGTTCGTACACGGCATGGGGCGCCTCGCGCACCATGAACTCGATCGAGTCCTGGTCACCGAGCCAGTCGGAGCCCTTGATCGTGTCGTACATGTGCCATTGCCAGTGGTCCTCGCTCATGTTGCCCAGCGACGCACTGACACCGCCCTGGGCGGCCACGGTGTGTGAACGCGTGGGGAAGACCTTTGAGAGCACGGCCACCGACAGGCCGGCCTGGGCCAGCTGCAGCGCACAGCGCAGCCCCGCGCCGCCTGCGCCGACGACCACCACATCGAAGCGGCGGTGCGGGAGAGATGTCTTGACAGCTGCCACGTTATAGACTCCAGAGAATTTGAGCAAAGAAGACCAGCGTGCCCACGAGCCACAGCGCCGTCACGGCCTCCAGAAAGAGGCGCAGGCCATCGGGGTGGGCGTAGTCCATCCAGATGTCGCGCACACCCACCCAGGCGTGCCAGGTCAGCGACAGGAAGGCCAGCGTGGCAAGCAGCTGGCCCAGGGGCATCACGCCGACACTGAACGTGAAGAAATCGCGCCAGGATGCAAAATCCAGGCTGGGGACGAACATGGCGTAGAGCACCAGGACCAGGGTGTAGACCGCCATGATGACGGCCGTGACGCGCTGGACGATGAAGTCCCGCGTGCCATAGTGCGCGCCGACGACGCGGCGCTTGCGACCAATGCGTGCTTGTGCCATTACCAGACTCCGAACAGTTTCAGACCAAAGAGGAACGTCAGCACCAGGGCCAGGCCGATCACGAAGGCCCCGGAGCGCTGCGATGGGATGCGCGCGGACGGCACCTGCCCGTGGGCGATGTGCAGGTCCAGCGTCAGGTAGCGGATGCCCGCACAGAAATGGTGGAAGTAGCCCCACATCAGCACCAGGAGAACGAGCTTGCACAACGGCGTGTCGACCCATTCCTTCATGGCGGCAAAGGTGTCCGGCGACTGCACGCTCTGGCCGAAGAGCGGCACGATCACCAGCGGCAGGGCAAGAAACAGCAACGCGCCGCTGATCCGGTGCAGGATGGAGGATACGGCGGCCGGCGGCTGGCGGATACCGAACAGGAGGTCCTTCGCCCCCAGGTTGCGGAATTCCGGGCGTGGCTTTTTGACTGTTTCAGACATGATGCCCTCGTAGTGTGGAAATGGAGACGTCCTGAAGGGTCCCTTTGGCATTTTCGCCCATTCAGGGATCAATTCAAACTGTTGCGGTAATGATAGCGCTCGGTGACGTAATGACCGAGGCGCAATTCCATGGGCCGGTCGCCGTAGGTGCAGGCGATGCGTTCCACCTGCAGCAGCGGGCTGCCGGCGGCCACCTGCAGCCGGCTGGCCTGGATTTCGGTGGCGGCCACCGCCCGGATTTTTTCCTCGGCACGCACCATGCTGACGCCGAATTCGGATTCGAACAGGGCGTAGACCGGCCCCCGATAGCGCAGCAGCGATTCCAGGGTCAGCCCCTTGAAGACGCTGCCGGGCAGCCAGATGTCATCCAGGATGGTGGGGACCTCGTCGAAGGACAGCACGCGGCTCATGTTGACGACGGCATCACCGGGGCGCAAGTCCAGCGCCGCGGCCACGTCGGCCGAGGCCCGCGTGCGGCGGCAATCGAGGATCTGGCTGCTGGATACGGCCGGGCGACCGTCGTCCGGGCTCAGGCGCAGGAAGCGGTAACGCACCCGGGCTTCGCTGTGGGTGGCCACGAACGTGCCCTTGCCCTGACGGCGAATCAGCAGATTGTCGGCGGCCAGTTCATCGATGGCCTTGCGCACGGTACCCTGGCTGACCTGAAAGCGGGCCGCCAGTTCGAATTCGCTGGGGATGGCTTCGCCAGGCTTCCATTCGCCGCCATCCAGCCCCTGCAGGATCAGCCCCTTGATCTGCTGGTACAGCGGGCTGAACGCCGCACCGTGGGTGGTGCGGGCCGGCAACTGCTGCGGATCGGTCAGGGGGGGTTCGGACATGTCGATTGGGATGCTGCCGGGCGGCCATGCTACAAAGAGAGGATCTTTTCATTTTCGCATTTCCGCTTGCAGATGTCTAATAGTCTTATGTCTTATATAAGATAGAAGAGTCTTGACGCCGAACGATGAAATACACTACTCTTTCTGGCGTTTCTGCAAGCCTGCTTCTGCATGCCGGATTCCGGCGCAGCCGATTCCTGCGTACCCGATTCTCGCGCACCTGATTCCCGCATGCGGGGTTTGCGACCTGCCATAGCGCAACCCCCAGACATCTGCCCACTTTTCGGAGAATCATCATGTCCAAACCCGCCATGCGCATCGCCATCACCGGCGCTGCCGGACAGATCGGCTACGCCCTGCTGTTTCGAATCGCATCCGGAGAGATGCTCGGCAAGGACCAGCCCGTCATTCTGCAATTACTGGAGATCCCCGACGAAAAGGCGCAAAAGGCGCTGCACGGCGTGATGATGGAACTGGAAGACTGCGCCTTTCCGCTGCTGGCCGGCATGAGCGCCCACAGCGATCCGCTCACCGCCTTCAAGGATGCCGACATTGCCGTGCTGGTGGGCGCGCGTCCGCGCGGCCCCGGCATGGAACGCAAGGACCTGCTGCACGTCAACGCCCAGATCTTCACCGCCCAGGGCAAGGCCCTGAACCAGGTCGCCAGCCGCAATGTGCGCGTGCTGGTGGTCGGCAACCCGGCCAACACCAATGCCTACATCGCCATGAAGTCGGCCCCGGACCTGCCGGCGAAAAACTTCACGTCCATGCTGCGCCTGGATCACAACCGCGCGCTGTCCCAGATCGCGACAAAGACCGGCAAGGCGGTGGCCGACATCGAAAGGCTGATCGTGTGGGGCAATCATTCGCCCACCATGTATCCCGACACGCGCTTTGCCACCATCGGCGGGCAATCGGTTCAGGCGCTGATCAACGACGATGCGTGGATCCGCGACACCTTCATTCCCACGGTGGGCAAGCGCGGCGCGGCGATCATCGCGGCGCGCGGCCTGTCGTCGGCCGCTTCCGCGGCCAATGCGGCGATCGATCACGTCCACGACTGGCTGCTGGGCTCCAACGGCCACTGGGTCACCATGGGGATCCCGTCCGATGGTTCCTATGGCATCCCCGAGGGCATCATCTACGGGGTGCCGGTCACGACCGCCGATGGGGAATACACGCGGATCACGGGCCTGGAAATCGACGCGTTCTCGCGCGAACGCATGGATTTCACCCTGAAGGAACTGCTCGAGGAACGCGACGGCATCGCCGAACTGCTGAAATAGGCGGACACTGCACACCAGAGCGTCGTACACAGACAGCGCGCGCCGCAGACAGCGGCCGCGCCTACGAAATCACGGCCGCACACTCGGGCGGCCGCCCACGGAGGGCTCATCATGACTCGTCCCGCCTCCCCCGGCGCGCTGCTGCGCCAGGCCCTGACCGAAGAATCCCCGCTGCAGATCATCGGCGCCATCAACGCCAACCACGCCCTGCTGGCGCAGCGGGCCGGCTTTCGCGCCATCTACCTGTCGGGCGGCGGCGTGGCCGCCGGCTCCCTGGGTCTGCCCGACCTGGGCATCAATACCCTGGATGACGTGCTGACCGACATCCGCCGGATCACCGACGTGTGCCCGGTGCCGCTGCTGGTGGACATCGACACCGGCTTCGGGCCGTCGGCCTTCAACATTGCCCGCACGATCAAGTCCCTGATCAAGTTCGGCGCTGCCGGCTGCCACATCGAGGACCAGGTGGGCGCCAAGCGCTGCGGCCATCGCCCGGGCAAGGAGATCGTCAGCACCCAGGAAATGGCAGACCGCGTGAAAGCCGCGGCCGATGCGCGCACCGACAGCGACTTCTACCTGATTGCGCGCACCGACGCGATCGCCGTCGATGGTGTGGATGCCGCCCTGGAGCGCGCCCATGCCTGCGCGGATGCGGGTGCCGATGCCATTTTTGCCGAGGCGTCCCTGGACTTGGAGACCTATGCAAAATTCTCGGCTTCGCTGAACGTGCCGATTCTGGCCAACATCACCGAATTCGGCCAGACGCCCCTGTTTTCGGTGCAGGAACTGGCCGGGGCGGGCGTGGACATGGTGCTCTACCCGCTGTCGGCCTTTCGCGCCATGAACAAGGCCGCCGAGACGGTCTACACCGCGATTCGCCGCGACGGGCATCAGCGCAACGTGATCGATCTGATGCAGACGCGTGAAGAGCTCTATGACCGGATCGGTTACCACCGGTTCGAGGCGCAGCTGGACGCCCTGTTCCAGCAGAACACGGGAAAATCGTCCTGATCGGCAGCCCGATCCGCAATTCTTCTCCAAGGAGACCCCTGATGGCGACACGCACCAAGACCCCCGCGAAACAGACGGATGCCCCCGCGGCACCGGCTGGCTTCAAGCCCAAGAAATCCGTGGCCCTGTCGGGCGTCATTGCGGGCAACACCGCGCTGTGCACGGTGGGCCGCAGCGGCAATGACCTGCACTACCGCGGCTACGACATTCTGGACATCGCCGACACCTGCGAATTCGAGGAGGTCGCGCACCTGCTGATCCACGGCAAGCTGCCCACCAAGTCCGAGCTGAAGGCCTACAAGGAAAAGCTGCGGCGTCTGCGCGGCCTGCCCGCTCAGGTGCTGTCGGCACTGGAAACGCTGCCGGCGGCCAGCCACCCCATGGACGTGATGCGCACGGCCGCTTCGGTGCTGGGCTGCGTGCTGCCCGAAAAGGACGACCACAATCTGCCCGATGCACGCGACATTGCCGATCGCCTGATGGCCAGTCTGGGCTCGGCGCTGCTGTACTGGTACCACTACAGCCACAATGGCCGCTTCATCGATGTGGAAACGGACGATGACAGCATCGGCGGCCATTTCCTGCACTTGCTGCACGGCGAAGCCCCCTCGGCCGAATGGGTGCGCGCCATGCACACCTCGCTGATCCTGTACGCGGAACATGAATTCAATGCGTCGACCTTCACCGGTCGCGTGATTGCCGGCACGGGATCGGACATGTATTCGGCGATCACCGGCGCGATCGGCGCGCTGCGCGGCCCCAAGCATGGCGGCGCCAACGAGGTCGCCTTCGAGATCCAGAAGCGCTATGACAGCCCGGATGAGGCCGAGGCCGACATCCGCCGTCGTGTCGAGGCCAAGGAAGTGGTGATCGGCTTCGGTCACCCGGTCTATACGGTCTCGGATCCGCGCAATCAGGTGATCAAGGCCGTGGCGCAGCGCCTGTCGAAATCCGCCGGATCGATGAAGATGTTCGAGATCGCGGAACGCCTGGAAACGGTGATGTGGGACGCGAAAAAGATGTTCCCGAATCTGGACTGGTTCTCGGCCGTGTCCTACCACATGATGGGCGTGCCCACGAGCATGTTCACGCCGCTGTTCGTGATTGCGCGCACGGCCGGCTGGTCGGCGCACATCATCGAGCAGCGCATCGACAACAAGATCATCCGTCCGACGGCCAACTATGTCGGTCCGGAAGACCAGACGTTCGTTCCCATCGCCAAGCGCAAATGATCTGCAATCGAATAAGCCAAAATCACAAATAGGCCGTCATCACAAACAAGCCGCAATCTTTTCAGGAATTTTCTCCATGTCTGCGACTCTTTCGAATGTGCGTCCCCAGCCCGACCAGGTACTGGCGGACATTGTCGACTATGTGCTCGATTACCGGATCGACAGCGCGCTGGCGCTCGAGACCGCCCGCAATTGTCTGATCGACACGCTGGGCTGCGGGCTGGAGGCTCTGGAATACCCCGCCTGCCGCAAGCTGCTGGGCCCGATCGTGCCCGGCACGGTGGTGCCCCACGGGGCCAAGGTCCCCGGCACGCAGTTCCAGCTGGATCCGGTGCAGGCGGCCTTCAATATCGGCTGCATGATCCGCTGGCTGGATTTCAATGACACCTGGCTGGCGGCCGAATGGGGCCATCCGTCCGATAATCTGGGGGGCATTCTGGCGGTGGCCGACTGGCTGTCACGCAACGCGGTGGCAGCGGGCAAGCCGCCGCTGACGATGCGCACGGTACTCGAGAGCATGATCAAGGCGCACGAGATTCAGGGCTGCATTGCGCTGGAAAATTCGTTCAACAAGGTGGGCCTGGATCATGTGGTTCTGGTGAAGGTCGCCTCGACGGCCGTGGTGTCGCAGATGCTGGGGCTGTCGCGCGAGGAGACGATCAATGCGGTGTCGCTGGCCTGGGTGGATGGGCAAAGCCTGCGCACGTACCGTCACGCACCCAACACGGGCAGTCGCAAGTCCTGGGCGGCGGGCGACGCGACCAGCCGGGCGGTGCGTCTGGCGCTGATCGCGCGCACGGGCGAGATGGGCTATCCGTCGGTGCTGACGGCGCCGGTGTGGGGTTTCTATGATGTGCTGTTCAAGGGGCAGCCGTTCAAGTTCCAGCGGCCTTACGGCAGCTATGTGATGGAAAATGTGCTGTTCAAGATTTCGTTCCCGGCGGAGTTCCATTCGCAGACGGCGGTGGAATGCGCGATGCAGATCCACGAGAAGCTCAAGGCGCTGGGCAAGACGGCCGCGGACATCCGCAAGATCACGATCCGCACGCACGAGGCCTGCATCCGCATCATCGACAAGAAGGGTCCGCTGCACAATCCGGCCGACCGCGACCACTGCATTCAGTACATGGTGGCGGTGCCGATTCTTTTCGGTCGGCTGACGGCGGCCGATTATGAGGACGCCGTGGCGGCCGATCCGCGCATCGATGTGCTGCGCGACAAGATGGTCTGCGTCGAGGATCCGGCATTCACGGCGGATTATCATGATCCGGAGAAGCGTTCGATTGCGAATGCGCTGACGGTGGAGTTCACGGATGGCACGTCGCTCGACGAGGTGGTGTGCGAGTATCCGATCGGGCACAAGCGTCGCCGCGCGGAGGGGATTCCGCTGCTCGAGGACAAGTTCCGCACGAATCTGGCGCGGCAGTTCCCGCCGCGTCAGCAGCAGCGGATTCTGGATGTGTCGCTGGATCAGGTGACGCTGGAGTCGATGCCGGTGCACGAGTATGTGGATCTGTATGTCATCTGATGCTTCCGGCGCGCCCACGCGCGCGATCCGGCACAATGAGTCGGCACGTCGCTTCGAGTGGACGCAGGAGGGGCATCTGTGTGTGCTGGAGTATGTGCTGGAGGGTTCGGTGGCGTCGTTCACGTACACGGGGGTGCCGGATCCGGTGAGCGGGCGCGGGATTGCGGCGGATCTGGTGCATGCGGGGCTGGAAACGGCCCGGGCCCGGGGCTGGCGGGTGCGGCCGGTGTGTTCTTATGTGGCGGCGTATGTGCGGCGGCATCCGGAGTATGAGGATCTGATGGCCTGAGCTTGTTTGCTTGCTCGCGGGTGGGTGGTCGTCTGCTTGCGGGCGGGTGGTCGTCTGCTTGCGGGCGGGTGGTCGTCTGCTTGCGGGCG
>JACDJC010001972.1_pt1 | contig 16992 bp, 13 predicted proteins | sample 7454191 | NCBI WGS metagenome assembly JACDJC01 (sample SAMN14253291, study PRJNA609438) | sludge metagenome | isolation source: sludge after 25d culture with pyrite and EDTA | collected 2018-12-20 | reverse complement strand
GGGGGATCATCATTTTTGTCCAGATGGTTGCCATTGGTGGCTTCTTCACCTGGTTCCAACGGCTTGCGAAAGGGAAAGTTCAAATGAACCGGCCCGGCAACCAGTCCCCTGGCGGTCGCATAGGCACGGGCGGCCAGGGTGCGCATGTGGCGCAATACCACCTCCGGCGCGTTGGCCTGGGGCGTAGGGACTTCGACCGACCAGAGGACGTGATCGCCAAACATCTTGATCTGGTCGATGGTCTGATTGGCGCCGCTCTGGCGCAGTTCGGGCGGCCGATCAGCGGTCAGCACCAGCATAGGAACGTGGGAGTAATAGGCCTCGATGACCGCCGGGTGGAAGTTGGCTGCGGCCGTGCCCGACGTGCAGACCAGCGCCACCGGCCGCCCCGAGGCCATGGCCAGCCCAAGAGCGAAGAAGCCGGCGCTGCGCTCGTCCAGATGGCGATAGAGTCGTATTGACGGCGTGGCGGCAAAGGCCAGCGCCAGCGGCGTGGAACGTGAGCCTGGAGCCAGGCACACTGCCTCCAGCCCTGCCTGTGCCAGTTCGGCGACGAAGATGGAAGCCCAGTGGGTGTTAGGGTTGGCGGACAGATTCAATTCAGACATTTTCCACCCCCAGCGCGCCGAGCATGGGCCGAAATTTCAACTCTGTTTCGGCCCACTCGCGTTCGGCGGCCGAATCGGCAACGATGCCTGCGCCGGCGTAGAGCCAGGCGCGTTCGTGCTGAGTGACGGCCGAACGGATGGCGACGGCAAACACGCCGTCGCCATGGCTATCGAGCCAGCCGATGGGGGCGGCGTACCAGCCGCGTGGGGCCGGCTCCGCCCGGCGCAAAAAGGCCAGCGCCTCGCCCACTGGCACTCCGCCCATGGCCGGAGTGGGGTGCAACAGCCGCACGAGAGGTAGAATGCCCATCGTGGGGGTATGTAGCGTTCCCTCAATCGCTGTGAGCAAGTGATGGATGTTGCGCAGGCGCAGCACCATCGGTTCGGCCGGGATAGATAGGTCGTCCGTTGGTCCGGCTAGCTGGCGACCTATGGCGGCGACGACAAGCTGATGCTCGTGGCGGTCTTTGGCCGAATGGAGCAGTTGGGTGGCCAGCGCGTCATCCTCGACAACCGACCGGCCTCGCGCGGCCGACCCGGCCAGGGCCATCGTGGCGATGCGGTCGCCCTGTTTGGCGATTAATAACTCCGGGGTCGCGCCAAAGAAGGCATGGTGTGGCAACGGTTCAAACAAAAAACGGTAGCAATCGGCATAGCGTTCATTCAGGTAGGGTAGGGCGGCAGCGGCGTCTATGGCGGACTCGGCCCGCGCCTCGCAGACGCGGGACAGCACGACCTTCTCCAGCTGGCCCTCGGCAATGGCCGCGCCGGCGGCGGCAAGCATGTCGCGCCAGGCGTCGAAGGAAAGCGGATAGGTCAGGCGCAGCCGGCCGGGAAGGTGGAGCGGCGCCGGCGCAACAGCCGCCAGACGGGTCATGAGGGCATCGCGCAGGCCGCGCAAGTGTTCGGCCGGGTCGTCGGCGGCGGGGATAAGGGCATTGGCCGTCAGATAGGCGACGCCGCCGGCGTGTGCGAATTGGAAATGGGGCAGGATGAAGTGCGCCGGGCTAAAGACCGACCAGGTATTGTCGGGTGTGAAGTCGTCCTGGAAGGCAAAACCACCGCAGAGGCGCGGCCGGGCAGGATGAACAGGCGTGACAGGCGTCGCGTCCCGGTCTGCCGATTGCAAAATGGCTCCGGCAAAGAGACGACGCACCAAATCCTGCACCTCTTCAAACCGATAGCCGGGCAAGCTGGCCGGCCCATCGATGGCCTCCAACACCGGCGCGACGCGCACCTCAGCCGCTACGCCGCGACCAGCCAGGATCAGACTCTCCTGGCTCGATGGCTCTGCCCAGTAGAAACGCTCCGCTCCAAAGGCATCATTCAGAAAGCTGTCCGCTGTCAGGCCAGGAGCAGGGGTGAAAACGCTGATCAGCCGCAGCGGCTCGGCAGCTGTATCGGAAGCATCGCCCCAATCACTGGTTGAGACGCCAGCCTCAAATTGGCCTATGAGGTTGATGTCGGGCGAATTGTTCATCTCTCCGATTTGACCATGCCGAATTCAGAGGGTTGGAGGGTCGTTGCCTCATAGCCGACACTGCGCAAGAGCAGGGGCACCAGTGTGCCCACGATGCGCTGTGGCTCCGGCTCACCCGTTGTGACCCAGCGGATAACCAGGCCGTAGATTGCTCCCATCCAGGCGTGGGCCACAACCTCACAGTCGACCGGCGTGATGTCCCCCAGGGCGACAGCCTCCTGCAAATAGGTTTCAATCAGGCGGGCGAAACGGTCGGTCACTTCGGCGCGCTTGTTTTCAAACACGTTGCCCAGTCCCACGGCCTGGACGAGCAGAATTTTGGCCGGCCGGCGGTAGCGGCCGAAGGTGTCTAGCACTGTCTCCAGCGCGACCTGTACGCGGGCCATGCCCTGGGCCCTGGTCTCAATAGCTGCCAACACGCGCCGTTCCAGCAAGTCGGCGAACTGATCGACCAGAGCTAGAAATAGCCGCTCTTTGTTCGCGAAATGAAAGTAAATCGCCCCCTTCGACGTCTCCGACTCATCAACGATGTCATCAAGCCGTGTGTCGTGATACCCCTTCCGCGAGAAAGTCGCCATGGCGGCATCCAGGATGCGGGCGCGCGTCGCATGAGGGTCACGCAGGGAGGGGATTTTATCGGGATCAGTCACGTTTTTTCCACCTATTAGTTGCCAAGTACAAACCGACCGGTCAGTCTATTAGCTTACAGCGAAAATGACGGCGATGCCAGCCTGTCTAATCAACCGGTAATAAGGTTTCATAACATTCAAAATATATTGAAAGCTATGCATTCATTTTACACCGATGGGTGTATGAAATCAAGAGTCGATCTCATGTCTGGGTCAAAAGTTGCTGGTTCAGGGACGATGGGCGTAAAATCCAGCCTCAAGGTGAGCTAAGCCTGTCCGAACCCCCAGCCTATTCCACGACTGCTGGTTCCCACGTTACAACAGAAAGGATCACTTTGCCCGGCTACATGCCGGGTGGGGTGTGTCCCATCACTTCTGCTGCCTGTCGCCGCAGGCAAGTTCAACTGGTGGTCCGAATGATTCCGCCAGCGTTGCGTTGCGGAATCATTGACAGTTTTCTACACCGTACAATGGAGGTACCAATGTCGAAGAGGATTTTGCTTATTTTATCCGTAGGCCTGTTATTGATGGTGCTGGTTGCCTGTGGTGGCGGGGGGAGCGGCGAGAGCGCCGAAACCGCGGCCGGCGAGCCAACGCCGGTTGGTGATGCCGCTAACGGCGAAGCGTTGTTCGCACAGCCGCTCATCGGGGCAAATAACGCTCCCGGCTGCATCACCTGTCACTCATTGCAACCGGACGTGGTCATTGTCGGCCCGTCGCAGGCGGGGCTGGCCACGAGGGCCGAGACGCGCGTCCCCGGCCAGACGGCCGAGCAGTACATCCGCAACTCAATCCTGCACCCCGACGATTTCGTCGTGGAGAATTTCGCTCCGGGATTGATGTACCAGAACTACAGCACCGATCTGACTACGGAAGAGGTCGATGATCTGGTGGCCTATGGTCTGACTTTAAAGTAACCAGAAACCGTTAGACCGGCGCATGCGCCGAGAACAAGGGCGACCCAAATGGTCGCCCTTGTTGGTTCCCGGCTCGCCAGTCGCCTCATTCTAAAGGCTCAGGGAGATCAGAAAACGTCTTATCCGGTCGATTAGAAATTCCGGTTGCTCGCGTTGAATCGGGTGGCCGCTATTGGCGACGAACTCGAGTTGACCATGCGGAATCCGCGCCACCAGCCGCCGGGCATCCTCCGGCGTGTTGCCCACTTCACCGTCACCGTTGAGTAAGAGCACCGGACAAACAATTTCTCCAGCTTGCTCATAGGAGATGTTGCCGCCGCGGGCGTAAATAGCTCGCGCCGCCTCGACCCAACCGGAGATCATGGACTCGAGTTGCTCCTTCCCATGACGCTGCACGATTTGGTCGCGCCACGCCTGTCGCCCCGGCCCCCAGGCCGAGACCGGCAGCCAGCTTTCTACGGATGCCAACTCCGCGGCCGAGATGACACCGCAAACCCCCCAGGCCACAACGCCGCGAACCAGGTCGGGCCGCGATGCCGCCAGCAGCAAGGACGCTTCTGCCCCGTCGCTATAGCCCAGAACGACCACCGGGCCAACGCCGAGGCTGTCCAGCAGTGCAGCCAGGTCGACCGCGTCCCTCTCGTAGAAGTCGGGCGGGAAGTCGCGATTCGGTGGGCGACTGGCTCCATAGCCGCGCAAGTCGGGGGCAATGACCCGGTAGTCGGCGCTCAGGTCGTCGATCAGGCCGCCAAGGTCGTCGCGGGCCGTGCCGGTGAAGCCGTGGATGAGTAACAGCGGCGGGCCGTGGCCCTCGTCCAGATAGGATAGGCGAACGTCGCCCAGGTCAGCCGTATATCTGCCCATCGGGATGCTCCTCTACATGCGAAAGGTGCCATAACCGGCGGCCGGCAAAGGCGCGTTGCCGGTGGCGGCAAAGGCCAGCCCCAGTGCCGTGCGCGTCTGCACCGGATCCAGAATACCGTCATCCCACAGCCGGGCTGTGGCGAAGTAGGGGTCGCTCTCGCGCCGGTATTGATCCAGCACCGGCTGCTTGAAGCGTTCTTCAGCCTGGCGCAGCTCGCTCTCTGTGGGGTCATCCAACTGGTGAAGGGCCTGCTTTTTGCCAACCGTCCAGAGCGTGTCGGCCGCTGAGTCACCGCTCATCACGCTGATGCGGCTATTGGGCCAGGCGAAGAGGAAGCGCGGATCGTAGGCCCGCCCGCTCATGCCGTAGTTGCCCGCCCCGTGGCTGACTCCGTGCAACAAAGTAATGCGCGGCACGTTGACGTTGCTGACGGACATGACCATCTTGGCCCCGTGCTTGGCGATGCCCTCGTTTTCTACCTGCTTGCCGACCATGAAGCCGGCGATGTTCTGCATGAACAGCAGTGGCGTGCCGCGCTGGCCGCACAATTGGATGAAGTGTGTTGCCTTCAGGGCCGATTCGCTGAATAGCAAGCCATTATTGGCCACGATGCCCACGGGGATACCCAGGATGTGGGCGAAACCGCAGACGATAGTCGTGCCGAAGCGGGCCTTGAATTCGCTCAACCGCGAGCCGTCTACCAGCCGGGCGATGATCTCGCGCACGTCGTAGGCCTGCCGCGGGTCGGCGGGAATGATGCCATATAGCTCGTCGGCCGGGTAGAGGGGCTCCTCCGGCGTCTGCGCGGCCAGCGGAACGGAGCGCGGGCGAATCGCCAGGCCCGGTTGCAAATGGCTGACTATTTCGCGCACTTTCTCCAAAGCCTCACTCTCCGTCTCAGCCAGGTGGTCAGCCACACCACTGAGGCGCGTGTGCACGTCGCCGCCACCCAGTTCCTCGGCCGTCACCTCTTCGCCGGTGGCGGCGCGCACCAGCGGTGGCCCGGCCAGGAAGATCGTGCCGTTGCCGCGTACGATGACCGTCTCGTCGGCCATGGCCGGTATGTAAGCCCCGCCGGCGGTGCACGACCCCAGCACGGCGGCAATCTGCACAATGCCCGCCGCCGACATGCGGGCAATGTTATAGAAGATGCGGCCGAAGTGCTCCCGGTCGGGAAAGACGTCGGCCTGCAAATGGAGAAATGCGCCGCCGGAATCGACCAGGTAGATGGTCGTCAGGTGATTTTCGGCGGCGATACTCTGGGCGCGCAAATGCTTCTTAACTGTCTCCGGGAAGTACGTTCCCCCTTTGACAGTGGGGTCATTGGCGATGATCATACAATCGACGCCGGCCACGCGGCCGATGCCGGTGACAATGCCCGCCCCCGGCGCTTCTCCTTCGTACATGTCCCAGGCGGCCAGTGGCGAGAGCTCCAGGAAAGGGCTGCCCGGATCAAGGAGGGCATCGATGCGCTCGCGCACCAGCAGTTTGCCCCGCTGGCGCTGTAGCTCCACCAGACGGACCGGCCGGTCGGTGGCCGCCCGTCCCTGCCGCTCGGCCAGCATCTCGGCCAGCGCCTTGTTGGCGGCATAATTCTCCCGGTAGTCGGAGCTGTGGCGGTTCAAATGGCTGGCTAATTCCGACATGCTGCTCTCCTAGCGCACGCGCAGCACGAGCTTGCCCAACACGTCGCCGTCGCGCATCCGCCGCAAGGCAGTCAGCCCATAATCGAGCGGATAGATCGTGTCAATAACCGGGCGCAGCCGGCCGCTGAAAATGAGTTGCATGACCGTCTCGTAATCGACGCTGGTGCCCATCGTGCTGCCGATGATGGTCAGATGTTTGCCGAACAGGAATCGATTATCAAGGGGAATGTGCGGTCCGCTGGAATTTCCAACGGTTAACAGACGCCCGCCGCGTCGCAGCGAACGTAACGACTGGGCAAAGGTAGCCTCCCCCACGTTATCGACGACCACGTCGACGCCGCGCCGGCCGGTAAGCCGGTAGACTTCGCGCCCCCAATCGACCTGGTTGCGGTCTATGGTGACATCCGCGCCCAACTGCTCGGCCAGGGCCAGCTTCTCCGGCGTCGAGCCGACGACCAGAATCGGCCCAGCCCCGACGAGATGGGCAATTTGAATTGAGGAAGTGTTGACTCCACCGCCAGCGCCGACGATCAGGATCGACTCGCCTGGTTGCAGACGACCGCGGGTGATGAGCGAGTGCCACGCCGTGACAAACACCAGCGAGGCGGCAGCGGCCGTCTCATAGGTCACGTCGTCAGGCAGTCGAAGCAAGTTGCGCTCCGGAATGGCGACGAATTCGGCAAAGAAGCCGTCGATGTGCTCGCCCAGGATGGCGAATTCATCGCACATGTTGTCGAAGCCGAGTCGAGCAAAGTGATCGGTGGGGTCGTTGCAGATCGTCGGGTTGACGGCCACGCGGTCGCCGACGTGAAACCGGGTCACGCCCTCGCCTACGGCGGCTACAACTCCCGCCCCATCGCTGCCCATGATGTGGGGCAACTTCAGCCGCAGGCCCGACCAACCGGCCAGAACCCACAGATCGAGCCGGTTGAGGGCCGCGGCATGCACGGCCAACAGCACGTGCCCCGGTCCAGCCACCGGCTCCGGCACGTCGATCAAGTGCACCTGATCCAGGTCGCCGTGTTGCTCGAAGGCCAGCGCCTTCATCATTCGTCGTCCGTAGACTCGTCGAGGTTATCTTTGTAATATTCCAGCGCGTCGGCGTAGTTCAGGATGTCCTCGTCCCCGGTCGTATCGAGTAGTACGGACAGGAGCGTGCTCACGGCCAGATCGGCGTCCCCATTGCTGTAGTGGGCCAGGGCCAGGAAGACGCGGCCGCTGTTTCGCTCCGGAAATTCATCCACGGCCTGTTCCAGCATAGCCACCGCTTCATCGTACTCACCGGTGACGCGCAGCGTGCTGCCCAGGCAGATAAGGCACTCCTGTAGATCTGTACCGTCCAGCCCTGCGGCGATGGCCCGGCGATAATAGGGGATAGCCTCCTCTTCCTCGCCCAGCACATCGAAGGCGCCGCCGACTTCGAACAGGACAAGCGGATGATCGGGGAAAGCCTCCAGTAGAGCCAGGAGTTGAGCCTGCGAAGCTTCCAATTCGTCGTTGCGGCGCAAAGCGCGCGCCTCGTCAATAGCGGCCAGGAGCTCTTCTTCGCTGCGGCCGGGGTCTTGCATAGCGTTCATACTACCTCAATCTTGCGTGGAAAATTGCACATGGCAAGGCAATGATAGACACGGGCAGAGGAACGGGCAAGCGTTTGGGTTTGTAATTGGCCCGGTGCGTGGATACACTCTAGTTAACCGCCTGGGTGGAGTTCCTGCTGGGAGATGCCAAACGGCGTGGTGGAGGCCGCGCTGCTGTGGGGGCACGTAAAACATGATCATTACACAACCCATTCCTGGAACGCTCCTCGTTGATGGCGAGAAGGTCGCTTTGCGACTGAATGAGCCGGAGGCGGCCGAGACCGTCCATCTGGCGTATGCACTGGTAACGCAGGGGCCGGAACATCAGATTTTGCCGTCCGTTATGCTCGATGATTGGGGCAATGAGGTCAGTTCGCTGAAACTGTACGCCTGGATTCGTGAGAACGGGCTGCGCTTTCCCCGGGCCGAGGTATTTGGCGAGTCGCCCGTTGGCGCGCCGGCCCAATATTTCCTGCGCGATCTGGAGCTGTTTGGCCGTTTTCCGGTCTATGCTTTCCGCGAGGCTGATGCGCCCGCTGCCTCGGGTGTGCTCGTGCGCGACGTTCTCGTTCCCGATGACGCCACGGATGCGCCGCAGCCAACCGAGCCGCCGGAGAATATCCCGCCCCCTCTGCGCGATGGGCATCTCCGCTGGTGGCGGGTCAACCCGCGTCAGGCCGGGTTGGGATTCATTGAGTAAGATGCCTCGCTCGCGCCCCAGGGATGATTGAGGTGCGCTCTCGTTCGCGGTCGCACGTAGCACACTGCTCACCCACGTGGTTGGCGGTATTGGGCTTAATAGGCTGGTGTTGCCTTTCGGCTTCGGCTCAGGCCGCGACAGCCCCGCCAGGCCAGACGATTCAGCCCACCTTACCCGGCTCTCCGCTGTCACCCTATTGGGGACCGGATATCCAGCAGTGGGCGGGGTACATCGGTGGGCTGGCCGATGCCTACGGTTTTCACCCCGATTTCGTCGCCGCCGTCATTCAGCAGGAGTTCGAATACGCGGCCGCAGAGCCGCAGCCACCAGGAAGCTTGCCTGTTAACCTGGGTGGGGGGTGGCAACCGCCGGCCGATGATTTGGTGTTGCCGGCAGCCGATCTGCGTTGGGGTATCGCCATCCTGTCGTACGTGGTGCAGCAATCCGGCGGCGACCTGTTCACAGCCCTGGCCGCCTATCGCGGCGGCTGGAGCCACGTCAATGACCCACCGGTGCGGGAGTTCGCGGTTCGCGTGCTCGATAGCTATGGGCGGGCGCTTATCGCCCGTGACGGCCTGTCACCGGCCATCGCCGGCCACTGGACGGTAGCCGTGGAAATCCGCGCCGGCAACGTGCCCGCGGATGAGATGCTGGTTCTGGGCAGCCGGCCAATCGGGGCGTTGCGTACTTTTGCCGAGCACGTCGTCTACGCCTACTCAGATGCTGACGGGCGCGCTTTCTACGTGCGAGGTTATGCCATCCCCCTGACTCTGGTAGAGAGTTTGCCCGGCGAGGGGGACAGTGGCACGGCCAACGAACTGGAAGCGCCGCTGCGGGCGCGCCTGGGTGAAAAGTCGGCGCGCGGCGCGTCGGGCAACCCGCGCGTGTTGCTGGCCTGCTTGCCTAGCCTAAGCCGGTTGCGGGGGCAAACGACAACCCGATGGTATGCGCCTTCCAATTGCCCCAGGGTTGGCCGATAGCCGAAGACGTATGAATAGAGAGTTCAAACGAGCGCAAGTTTGTGGCCAGTGGCTCAAGTAGCCACGCCTATCCTATTGAGATGAAACCCGTATCCATTGTATACCCAACCGAGTTACGACCGACCATCCAGGCCCGTTTTAGCGACGGCCACGTTCTGGAGGGGCCACGCGGCACACCGCTGGAGGAGTTTATCCTGGCTGCGGACCTGCCGGCCGATCAACACGTAGTGGCCACATTGATGAACGGGCGGCTGCGCGAACTGTGCTTCCCGCTGCAAGAGGACGCCGACCTGATACCGGTAACGACGGCCACCAACGACGGTTCGCGCATTTATCGTCGCTCGCTCAGCTTCTTGATGATTGCTGCCGCGGCCGAGGTGCTGCCCAACCAGGTCATTACCATCCTGCACTCAATGCCTTTCGGCGGTTACTACTGTGAGCGGGACGACGGCCGCCGCCTATCGGACGAAGAGCTGGCCGCCCTACACCGGCGAATGAGCGAGCTGGTGGCCGCCGATCTACCCATCGACAACATCCGCCTGCCGCTGGATGAGGCGCTGGCCTTCTTTCGCGCCCAGGGGGACCTGGAAAAGGCTGATCTCTTCGCCCGTCGGCGCAAGGATTACCTGACGCTGTACGAACTGAACGGTGTGCGGGATTACTTTCACGGCTTCATGGTGCCGCGGACGAGCTACCTCAAACTATTTGACCTCTGTCACTACAACAGTGGATTCATTCTCCACTTCCCACGCCGCAGTTGGCCGAACGTCCTGCAGCCATTCGAGGACGAACCACGGCTGGCGCAAATCTTCCAGACGTACAAGGATTGGCTCACGATCATGGGTGTGGGCAATGTGACGGCGCTGAACGAAGCTATCGCCAGCGGGCGGGCGCGCGAGGTCATCATGGTGGCCGAGGCGTTGCACGAGCGCCAGTTGGCCAGTATCGCCCGCTCCATTGCCCAGCGCCAGCCGGCGACCAAACTGGTAGCTGTCTCTGGGCCAACCTCGGCCGGCAAGACGACCTTTGCCAAGCGACTGGCTTTGCAGGTGATGGCCCAGGGCATCTATCCGGTCATCATCAGCCTCGACGACTACTTCGTGAACCGGGACGACACGCCGCGCGACGCCAACGGGGCTTTCGATTTCGAGGCTCTGGAGGCGGTTGACGTCGTGCTGTTCCAGGATCAGATGCGCCGCCTGATGGCTGGCGAAGAGGTGTTACTGCCACGCTACAACTTCAAAACCGGATTGCGTGAGGAAGGTGGGCCGTTGCAGATCGGCAAGGATCACGTCATGTTGGTGGAAGGTATCCACGGCCTCAATCCGCGGTTGACGGCCAATCTGCCTCCCTCGGCCACATTCCGGATTTTTATCTCGGCTTTCACCCAACTCAACCTCGACAGGCACAATCGCGTGCCAACGACGGACACGCGCCTGCTGCGGCGCATCGTCCGCGACGCAGCCCACCGAGGGTACTCGGCAGCGCAGACGATCGGCCGTTGGAATAGCGTGCGGCGCGGCGAAAAGAACTACATCTTCCCGCACCAGAACAGCGCCGACGTGTTTTTCAATTCAGCCCTTGTCTACGAACGATCGGCCCTGAAGCTGCTGGCTGAGCCGTTACTGCTCCAGGTGGAATCCGGCACGCCGGAGCGGCTGGAAGCCAACCGGCTGATGGCCTTCCTGCAATGGTTCGAGCCGATGACCCCGGCCGATTTGCAATTCATCGCCAACGATTCGATCCTGCGCGAATTCATCGGTGGCTCCCTGCTGGAAACGTTCCAGCCCAGCCATTGGTATGCAACCAGCCGCGCCCGGTCGCGTATATCCTGATGTAGGAGAAAATTTTATGCGGATTATTTTGTATCTGGGGAAGGGTGGAGTCGGCAAGACCACGGTGGCGGCGGCGACGGCGTTGCGCAGCGCCGAGCTTGGCTTCAAAACCTTGGTGGCCAGCACCGATATCGCCCACAGCCTGGCCGATTCGCTGGATATGCCTCTGACGGCCATGCCCAGCCAGATTGCCGAGAACCTGTGGGCGCAAGAGATCAGCGTTGTGGCCGACATCCACAACTATTGGGGTACGTTACAATCGTTCATGTCCAACATGATCAGCGGCCCCGGCATCAGCAACGTGGTGGCCGATGAACTGTCGGCCTTTCCGGGCATGGATGAGATTGTCAGTCTGCTGCACATCAACAAGCAGGCCAAAGAGCGCGAGTTCGACCGCGTGATCATCGATGCCGCGCCCACGGGCGAGACCATTCGCCTGCTGACCATGCCGGATACCTTTCGCTGGTACGCCGGACACGTGAGCAAGCTGGAGGGGGCTATCGTGGCGCGTGCCCTGCGCCCCTTCGCTGGCAAACTGCTTAAGGGGCCGACAGACGTGCTGGAGGCCATTAGAAACCTCGATGCGGCCACGGCCGAGCTGCGCGCCACGCTGAGCGATCCGTCGGTCAGCAGCTATCGTGTTGTCTTGCAGCCGGAGAAGATGGTCATGCGCGAGGCGGAACGGGCCATCAGCTATCTGGGCCTGTTCAATTACCCGGTGGATAGCGTGATCATCAATCGCATTCTGCCCGCATCGGCGGCCGAGGGGGAGTTCTATCGCGAACGGCGAGCCATCCAGGCCAAGTACATCGAGATGATCGAGAACAATTTCCGCCCCTTGCCGATCTGGTATGCACCCTACTACTCGCATGAAGTGGTAGGATTACAGGCGCTGGAGCGGCTTGCGGCCGATTGTTTCGGTGAGGTCGATCCGGGCGAAATCTTCTACCGTGGCATTGTTCAGGAGATTATCGACTCCGGCGACGGCAGTTACCTCTTGCGCCTGCCCATTCCCTTCATCGGCCGGGACGACGTGCGGCTGCGCAAGCGCGGCGATGAACTTTTCATCACCATTGGCAACTTCAAACGTGAGATGATCCTGCCAGCCGTGCTGGCCAAGCGCCGGGCGGGTGGCGGCCGGCTGCGCGACGGAATGCTGGAAATCTCTTTTCTGCCCGCCGAGGGTGAGCTGATCGAGGAGTAGCCCGCGACGGGTCGCCCGGCAGGCGGTTCAGGAGTGGCGCACGGCTTGATCCGTGCCTTTTTCCCCGCGCCTGGGCCGCAGAATGGAGGCCAGATAAACCGGCGCGCCCAGCAGGCTGGCGATGCGCTCCAGCCCAAAGACGAGCAGCGTCAGGGCCACGGCCTGTACGGCGCTGATGCCTGCCCCGGCGAATAATGCCGGGGCCAGGTTTTCGCGCACCCCTAACCCCCCGATGGACGGAACTAACAGGGCCAGTGACATGATCGGCACAACCAGCAGGTAGTAGCTGAACGGGATATCCAAATCGAGCGCCCGGCCGGTGACCGCCCACCAGGCGATCTGGATGAGGTTGAAAAGGAGGGACACCAGCAGCGCCCCGCCCAGTGCTCGCCAGCCGCAGCGCTCGACCGCCTGCACCAGCCGGTCGACGAAGCCGCCGCCGGCTCGGCGCAGCGATTGGGGAAGGAAACGTGTCAGTGCCCGCACCAGCCGGCCATCGATCAGGGCCAACCCCACCAGTAAGCCCAGGAAACAGATCCCGCCGATTGCCCAGGCCAGCTCGTCCGGGAACCCCGGCGGCCGGAAAGGCAAGACGAAGAGGGCCATCGCCAGAAGAGCCATCAGCCCGGTGAGGCGATCTACCAATACGGTGCTGACGGCGACACTCGGTTCGACGTCCTGGGCTGCCTCGGCCGCGCGCACAACATCACCGCCCAGGCCGGAGGGCAGGAAGGCATTGAAGAAGCTGCCCACCAGATACAGTTCCACCAGCCGGGAAAAGCGTATGGCGGAGCCGACACCATGCAGCACAATGTGCCAGCGGTAGGCGCGCACGACGAGGCTGAGGGCAATGAGCACGGCCCCAATAGCAATCCACGCCAAATCGACCTGACGAATGACGGCCAAAATGGCCTGCACGTCCAGACTACGCACCACGGCGTAGAGGCCGAGGAGCGTCACGCTGATCTTGAGCAGCAGCAGCACACGCCCGCGCCAGGGTCGGTCCACTTTAACAGGAGGGGAGGTCGGGTCCATCTGGCGACGATTGTAGTGGAATCATCGCCTACCGTCACTCTTCCCGTCGGTTAGCGACATCGCGCCGCGGCCGCTTTGGTCTATAATCGCCGCCATGATGAGGCGGATAGACGGCAAGGGGATAACAGGCCGGGCGGCGCGAACGTGGCTGGTGGTCGCGGCCGTGAGCCTCTTTTTCTTTCTGGCCCTCGATAGTCTCGTCGACGATAGCCCGACGATGGATGAGCAGAACCATATTGCCCGCGGGCTGGCCTTCCTGCGCACCGGCGACCCGCGGCTGAGTCTGGAGCATCCACCGTTGCTCAACTCCATAAGCGCCCTGCCCCTCCTGTCCATGCCCGAATTGCGCCTGCCGACCGACCACCCCAGTTGGGAGCGACGCGAAGGATGGTATGAGTTCGCCGACCTCTTCCTGTGGCAATACAACCACGACACCGACCGCATTGTCTTTCTCTCCCGGCTGCCCATCGTTTTCCTGACCATTGCCCTGGGCCTTGTCGGTTACCGGTTCGCCTTCCATTTCTGGGGGCGGGCGGCGGCCGTGCCCGCACTGGTGCTGCTGCTGAGCGAGCCGAACCTGATGGCCCACGGGCGGTATGCCACAACCGATCTGGGGGCAACTCTGTTCACCTTCCTGACCACGTTTCTCCTCTGGCGGCTGTGGCAGGATTCGAGCCGGAGCCAGGGTCGTCGCTGGCTATTGGCGGCGGTGGCCATGGGCCTGGCCTTCGGCAGCAAGCTATCGACCCTCGGCTTCGTGCCTATCTGGGTAGTGCTGGCCCTGTTGCCGCTCTACCCGGACGCGGCGGGGGGGTATGGGCGGGCGGCGGTGCGGCGGCTCGGCCAACTGATTGCGGCGGGAATCCCGGCGCTGTTGATTGTGTGGTTGATATTTGGCCTGGAATGGCAAGCCTTTGCCTTTATCTCCCCCGCGCTGGAACCATTCAACCGTTGGGCCGGCCCCATGCCAACGTTTTGGGCCGGGATCGAACAGATTGCCCTGCTGGGGCAGGGTGGGCGTAGCCCGGCCTTTCTCTTCGGCCGCTTCGCCGAAGAAGGCTGGTTACTCTATTTCCCCATTGCCTTCGCCGTCAAGACGCCCGTGGTCATCATCCTTTTGCTGTTCGTGGCGGCCAGCCTGCTGCTGGCGCGGAGCGCCACGCGCCGCCGGGCGATATTCCTGCTGGTCGCGGTCGTTGCCTTCTACCTGTTGGCGATGCAGAGTGCCCTCAACATCGGCTACCGCCACGTATTGCCCGCGCTGCCCTACCTGTTGTTGCTGATCGCCGGTTTGGCCGCTCCGGAGGTGAGGGCTGTGCGGGTGGGCCGGCTGTCGCCGCGCGGAATGCTGGCCGCAGGCGTCGCGATACTGGTTGCTATTGCCATTTGGATCCATCCTCACTATCTCAGTTTTTTCAACGCTATTGCCGGTGGACCTTCCAACGGCTATCGCGTGTTGACCGACAGCAATGTCGATTGGGGGCAAGATTTGGTGCGGCTCAAGGGGTGGATGGAAGATAATGGGATCAATGAGGTCATGCTGGGGTGGTTCGGCACGGCCGATCCCGACTATTACGCCATTGCCCACCAGCCTTTGCCCGGCCTGGGTCGCGACCGCTTTTTTCGCCTGTGGTGGGAAGTGCCATTTGACCCGGTCGCGCCCGCGCCCGGCGTCTATGCCATCAGCGCCTCCAGCCTGTGGGAGCCGCCCTTGCGCGTTGCCGAGAAAAACGTTTACGCCTGGTTCCGCGCCCGCGAGCCGGACGACCGCATCGGCTACTCGATCCTGATCTATGACGTCCGCTGAACCCCTTGCCGCGTGGCCGGCCGTGATCCGGCGCGGCGTGGCCGTGCCGAACGCTGTTGTTACTGGTGCTGGAGAGTTGCGGCCGGCAACCTGGTGGGAAGTTGGTGAGAATCCGCCGGACGATGTAGCCTTTTTCGCCCTTCTGCCGGACGATAATGGCGCCTTTTATTGGAGAAGGCGGTCTGGACGGCGCGGCAGTTACCCTCCAGGTGGAGACTATTTCTTGCAACGTCACGTGGTTTCCCTGCCGCCATACGTTGCCGGTTGGGACTGACTACCAGCGTTGACACGGTAGAACTCATGCGCCGCGCGATAAGGCGCTTCTTTCGAACGCCGTTTGCCAGATGAGAAATAGGGCAGTACCATGGGCAGCGTCCGTCAAGACGAACAGCTTATGTCAATTACCTGCATTCGGATGGTTATACGCCGTCCCACCACGCATCGGAAGAATTGATCCCTTCCACTTAGCATCCCTCGATGAGTAAGGAGCAAATAGGATGATCAGGCAAAAACAAACCTCCAAGTATCCGGACAATGGTTCCGGACGGCGGCGCAATGTCGCCTTGTTGCTGCTGGCGCTGGTCTGTCTGGCATTGGTCCAGATCGTGGCCGCCCAGAGTGATGACCCTCTGCCGGCGCAAACTCCCGACGTGGAAGAGGGCGCGAATATCGTCGACCCCGCCCCGTCCGACGCTGATTTAGCGGCCATCACTGACCCCATTGAGCGCTACATCGCCGCCCACGTTCTGCCCGCCGGCCTGTTCGAACCGGCCAACTTGACCGGATCGAGCAAGTCGGCCTCGAAAGAGACGGTCTCGCCCAACGGTGTGTTCGCCTACACGATCACGATCGTAAACAGCGGTGATTTTGATATTCCGGCCACCATGACGGACGAAGAGCCGGCGAATGTCCAATTCATGGATATCGACTGCGAAGCGTTCATTAGCGATAGCTGCCAGATTGACGGCGGTACGGCCGAGTGGAGCGGCACAGTTGCCGAAGGTGGCACAGTGACGATCACCATCCAGGCCAAGCTGAGCGGTGACGCCGAACCGGGTGAGGTGATCGAGAACACGGCGCAGATCGTCAGCGCCGAACAGAACGTCAACCGCAGCGCCGAAATCACGGTCGATGAGATTGCCGCGTCTCCCATCCAGTTTGTTCCGCTCACGCTCTATGGCCTCCAGCCGGATCCGGAGCCGGTTACCCTGACCACTACGCTGCCCAATGGCCAGAACTCCTGGCAACTCAGTTGGACGAGCAGCCAGTTTGCTACCGGGTACGAGATTCAGGAATCGAACGACCCCAACTTCGGCGCGGCGACGTCTTCCGTCGTGGGGCAGCAGACGTCGCTGGTCATTACCAAACAGCCGACGTTCAACAACGTCTTCTATTACCGGGCGCGCAGCCTGGTTGGGCAGACGGCCAGCGACTGGTCGAACGTCATCTCGGTCGTGGGTGGTTATCGGGATGATTTTGATGATCCGTCATCCGGATGGGCCGTTCGCCGCGGCACGAATAGAGACGTGCTGCGGGGCTTCTACGAAAACGGCAAGTACGTAACGATGATCACCAGCCGCTGGGACTGGCTCGTTGCCAGCCCGTTGCGCCCGGCGCCGCGCGTCCCGTATGTGATCGACTTTGAAGCACGTATCGTCAGCCTGGGTTATGTCCATTCAGCCGGAGCTATCTTCGGTGGCGACTGGAAT
>JACDJC010001969.1_pt1 | contig 17022 bp, 16 predicted proteins | sample 7454191 | NCBI WGS metagenome assembly JACDJC01 (sample SAMN14253291, study PRJNA609438) | sludge metagenome | isolation source: sludge after 25d culture with pyrite and EDTA | collected 2018-12-20 | reverse complement strand
ACGGAAACGTTTCCGGAATGTACCTGGTGAAAATTGATACAGAAGGTCGTTCTGCAGTCAAAAAACTGATGCTCGACCTGAAGTAGTTTTTCATAGTCTCACACCTCTGAGCCGTCCCAAGAGTGGGGCGGCTTATTTTTTAAAATAGTTTAGCAATACGGCTGTGCCATATTGCTAAACTATTTTAAAAACCCAGCCGCAAAATTCATGACACAAACGTGTCTATATACTTTATGGGGGCCACAAGCAACGCCAACCAGCCTTAAATCAGGATCAAGGAAATTTTTACGATGACCTCTCGATGGAACGCCATCATCAATCACCAGATGTAGCACAACCGAACGGGCATCGGGATCGCCATAAAAAATATTCTCGGAGATCTTTTTATTCCAGTCGCCATATCTTTCAATCCTTTTATCTATTGAAGATCCGTCACTGCCCTTGTGTCCGGTCTTCCCCGATTTCGACTGGTCTTTCTGGTGGTCACGTGCCGAATGCGTCAACCTATGATCGGGAAACAAAGGTGCTGCAGGTTTTGAACTTTTCAGTTCCTTAATGGCATCTTTCAAGGCAACGATTCCTTCGCGGGTGATGATTGGAACATTACCCGGCATATAGAGCATCGTTCCCTTATACATTTTCAGCATGGGTTCGAGGTATTCGACTGTATAGGCGACCGGATCTGACCTCAATTTATTGATTTCAAGGACCACAGCCTTCTCGTTGTCTGTCAGGTATTCTACCTTGGCTGCGGTATTCAGCGTCGCCACATCCCAATTTTTTCTGGTCGTAACATTTGCCTCTGACAACACAGGAAACAGGAACATAACCATCAAACTCAAAAATCCTTTCTTCATATGCCTTGCATCGATATTCATACCTTAATTAACGGGGATTGCCTAATACAAACGATAGGCCGTCCGGGATATTTTGCCTTGCATGACAGGTATGGATTAAAAAAAACTTCCCCAACAGGTGAAAAGCCTGTCAGGGAAGCCCATTACAAAAATTGACTCATTCACTTTATCTTCATGAAATTCTCATCCGGCTATTGCCAAACCTTTTCACGGTCGGCCTTTGCCACTTCATAAAAAAAATCAGCGATACGTGTGGTGACATGTTTGAAAAACTTCTCCCCTTTTTCAGCCGTGGCTTTATGGGGATTACCCACACCGGTATCGGCAGTTATGGTACTCCAGGGGCGCTCGGTCCAAGCCCACTTTTGCTTGAAGCCCTCAATGCCGATTTTCTTTGCCTTGCCTTCACCCGCATCCGACAATGGCAGCACCAGTTCGGGGAATAAATGAAGCATTAGGCTGGTTTCCATTTCGCCGGCATGATCATCAGGTTCCTCGAAAATGGGCTCATCAAGAGGTACCTGATAAAAATTGGCCTGCATTAGCCAAATTTCAGGGTATTTCATTCCCAACTCCCTGAGCATCTGCCGAAAGTCATTCCCCCCATGGGCATTCAGGATGATAAGTTTCGGAATCTGGTGCCTGACCAATCCGGCAATTATGTCGTCGAGAATGACCATTTGCGTACTGGGATTCAGGTTAATATCCAGTTTTATGTCGTGTTGTCCGGTATTCACCCCAAAAGGGATAACAGGCAAAACCACGACATTTGCGCCTTTATCGTTGGCCATTTTGGCCGATGCAGCCGCAATGGCTTCTGCCTCCAGAACATCGGTTCCGTAAGGCAAATGATAATTGTGGGCCTCGGTGGCGCCCCAGGGAAGGATCGCAACATCGAATTGGGCATTTTTCACATGTTTCCAATGATGATGGGCCAATAAAGGAGATGATTCCATATCTTTTATTATTAATGTTGTTGTTTGACAGATGATAGGATGTCTTAATTGAATACCTGCCAAAACAAGTACATGAACCCAAAAAACCAGATCCATGAATGGTGTCAATCACGGCAGGCAATGCAACATCCACAAATGAAAAACAAATGTAATGTTTTAGGCTGTCGGATGAGTCCCTGCTAATTAAGTTTCTTGGAAGGAACAGATATTGGAAGGAGAATGCAAGATTCATCAATTAATGGCACGAACATAAAAAATGAACGTCCGGTTCTAAAAGGTTTTTTCTAACTTTGGAAACCAGGCACCCTATTTTTGGGGAACGCGTGACAATATTTCACTTAACAATCTGTATATCAACATCCATACAAATAACCTGTTTTTACATAATACCAGTCACTAATAATTCAACTACCATGAACGATCGCAGAACCTTTATCAGAAACACAGCCTTTGCGACAGCGGGGTTAACTGCCTTCCCGACCATTTTGCATGCCGGACAGGTATCCGCCAATGATAAGATCACCGTTGGACTGATCGGTTGCAAGGGCCAGGGATGGGCCAACCTTCGTACTTTCCTGGGGCAGAAAGAGGTGGTATGTGCCGCCCTGTGCGATGTGGACCAGAATATTCTAAACGAAAGAGCTGCCGATGTCGAGAAACTGGCAGGCTACCGTCCGAAGTTATATGGTGATTTCAGGAAATTACTGGAACAGAAAGATATTGACGCCGTCATTGTGGCTACCCCGGACCATTGGCACTGCCTCCCCATGGTATATGCCTGTGAGGCCGGAAAGGACGTCTTCGTTGAAAAACCGCTTGGCAACACCATCCAGGAATGTAACATCATGGTGAAAGCAACCCATCGGTATAACCGGGTGGTCCAGGTGGCACAATGGCAGCGGAGCGATCCCCATTGGAAAGATGCGGTCAACTATGTGCACAGCGGCAAACTTGGACGGGTAAGGTCGGTAAGGTCATGGTCGTATGTAGGATGGAAAGGTTCCATCCCGGTTCAGCCCGACAGCGATGTTCCTGCCGGGGTCGATTACGACATGTGGCTGGGACCAGCCCCCAAACGGCCATTTAATATCAACCGTTTCCACTTTACCTTCCGGTGGTACTGGGATTATGCCGGCGGCCTCATGACCGACTGGGGTGTTCACCTTCTCGACTATGCATTATATGGCATGAATCAATACGTCCCGAAATCCGTCATGGCAACCGGCGGTAAATATGCCTATCCCAACGATGCAATGGAGACTCCCGACACCCTGATGGCCATGTACGACTTTGGCGACTTTGGACTGCTATGGGACCACACCATCGGAATTTACGGTGCCAACTTTGGCAGAGGTCATGGAGTGGCCTTTGTCGGGGAGTACGGTACCCTGGTGGTTGACCGCAGTGGCTGGGAAGTTTTGGCTGAAACAAACAGTGTCAGTGCCAACAAGGATTTCGTTCCGGTACCGTTGCAGAGGTCGCAGGGAAAGGGACTCGAACTACATGTAAGAAACTTCCTGGACTGCATGAAAACCAGGGAAAAACCTGTTTGCGATATTGAAACGGGAGCACATATTGCCCGGATCGCCCATTTGGGTAACATATCTTACCGATTGGGACGCAAGGTATTCTGGGACCACGACAAGCAGGAATTCATCAACGACAAGGAAGCCAATTACCTGGTAAATGCCCATTACCGCAAACCGTGGGAATTACCGAAAGTATAAGCTCAGTAAAGGCTGGCCCGCAGGTCAGCCTTTTTCTTATATCATTTCTGAGGCATCTTCATCGAGAAACCAAGTCAGCTTGCCCGAAACCGGCAGGATATGGTATGCCGGCAAAGAAAACGCCTTTTCATCGTTATTCATGATTTCCGAAATCCGTTCAGCCTTACCCTCACCCGAAACCAGGAAATAGATGGTGTTTGCATTGTTTATTACCCGTCCGGTGAGCGTAATCCTTATCTGTCCTGATTGCGGATGGACAGCCACGGCACATACTTGATCCGAAGTCAGCAGATCCATGCGGTCAGGAAAAATCGAGGCAGTATGGCCGTCTTCACCAAGTCCAAGTAATACCAGGTCAAAAACAGGCCAATCTTCCCTGGAGTTCAGCATTTCACTGATTTCATTTCCATATCGGGCAGCCTCACCCTCCGGATCCGTTTCGCCCCTGACTCGGTGAATGTTTTCATCAGGGATTTCCAACTCGGAAAGGAAGGACTCATAGGCCATTTTGTAATTGCTTTCAGCGGAATCATGATCCACACATCGCTCATCGCCCCACCAGAAATGCACCCTGTGCCAGTCGATGCTTTCCTTATGCTTTCTGGCCAATCGTCTGAAAAGCCTGTAGGGAGTGCTTCCTCCCGACAAGGCCACGTCGAACCGGTGCGTTCCGGCATTTTGTATCAGTCGGACCATTGCCTTGGCAGCCGACTTGGCCAGCTTTTTCGATGATTCTGCAATTTTCACTTCAACTTCCGGAACCATAGACGTAACAGTTTAATAATCGGTACACAAGATAGAAAAATATTGTACGCAGCGTTCACCAAAAACAGACATGTATATCTGGCACGATGAACTTAAGTATGGGAAAGATTTAGCTTATAGCTCACAGAACAATCCATCGTCGGAAAGATTCTTGCAGGGATATCGCCAGGTACCACCTGTCACAAGATCATCGGCCACATCTGGCCCCCAGGAACCTGCAGGATAGCCATATACCGGAATCTCGGGATTCTCTTCCCAGGCTTTTAATATGGGCTGTATGAATTTCCAGGCTTCCTCAACCGCATCGCCCCGGGTGTAAAGGGTGGCATCACCCTGCATACAATCGAGCAGCAACCTTTCATATGCCGAAGGCAATTGGGTATCGGCCAATCCGGAATAATGGAAATCCATGTTCACGGTTTGCAGATTGAAACCCGCCCCTGGAATTTTCATTCCGGTTTTCAGCAGGATACCCTCATCAGGTTGGATCCTGATGATCAATTGGTTATCAACAGGCTGATATCCATGTGAACCCGAGAAGAGATGATGGGGAACATGTTTGAAGTGAACCACCACCTCGGTTACCCTGGTCGGCAGTTTCTTTCCGGTCCGGATATAGAAAGGCACCCCCGCCCAGCGCCAGTTATCGATAAAAAACTTCATGGCCACATAAGTTTCGGTGCGTGAGAGATCAGGAACTCCCTTCTCATCACGATATCCGGGCACCTTTTCACCCTTGATCGTGGAAGTTGTGTATTGGCCCCTGATGACACACTTCTCAACCATGTTTTCGCGAATGGGCCGTAAAGCCTGAAAAACCTTCAGGGTTTCGTTACGGATTGCATCAGCCTCAATCACTCCGGGAGGTTCCATGGCAATAAAGCCGACCAACTGGAGCAAATGATTCTGCACCATGTCACGGATGGCTCCAGAGTCATCATAATATCCACCCCGCCCTTCCACACCCAGGCTTTCGGCAGAAGTGATCTCGACCCTGTGAATGTAGTTATGGTTCCAGAGAGGCTCGAAAATGCTGTTTGCAAACCGCATCACCAGCATATTCTGAACCGTTTCCTTGCCCAGATAATGATCGATACGATAGATCTGGCTCTCCTCGAAATAATTAAGCAGCTGGACATTCAGATTTCGGGCCGACTTATAACTGGTACCGAAAGGCTTCTCTACAATCAATCGTCTGAAACCTGTGTCGTGATTTGCCAAACCAGCATTGTATAAATGTTTTGGTATGATGTCGTATAGTGATGGAGGGGTCGAAAGATAAAATATATAGTTCCCTTCTGTATTCAGTTTTTGATCCAGTTGATCGAGCCGGTCTTTCAGAAGCATGTAATCGTTAGGGCCTTCGGTATCCATGGTCTGGTAATACAGGAATTTTCCAAACTCTTTTCGGGCCTCTCCTTCCGGTAGAAACTCGTACATCTTTTTCCGAAACTCGTCGTCAGTCATTTCGGTTCGGCTTGCACCCAATACGGCAAAATTCCCGGGAAGAAGATTCTGTCGGTATAATTCATACAAGGCAGGAATCAATTTACGTCGGGTTAGATCGCCCGATGCCCCGAAGATGACAAGAATCTGATGATCTGGTTTTTTCATTTTTATGATGATGACAATTATTCAACACACCAGACAACTGCATTGTTTAGTTCAAAAAAGTAATTCAGCGCAAGGCTGGACATATGGTCTCCACTTCTGTGGATGGCAGATATTGAGCCTTGATCAGCAATCGGGAACGGCATGATTTGAATGTCTCTCCTGAAATCTGTATCAGAAATGCCCGCCCATTTGAATATCGCCTCCTTGGCACTCCAGCAAACAATCCTGGCCTTGGCAGGATCATCCGACACGCCGGTCCAATCCAGCTCCTCCAGACAAAGGAAACGACTCGCGATTCGGTCGACATTTCGTGAAGTCTCCTCAACATCGATGCCACAGCGTAGGTCTGATATCATAACAGCCACCAGACTGGCAGAGTGTGAAATGGTGATGTTGCCGGGAAAGCCTTCCAAAACAGGCTTCCGGAGCCCCTCATAAACAATCCTCCCCTTGCCTGATGTCAAATGATGCAACAGTGACCGTACAGCCAGAAACTCTCCTTTTCTTCGGTCACACGTGAATGTATCGAATATTCTCTGCTCCCCATCATTCAATCTTACAAAATCTTCAGGCTTGCTTCCAGTCAAAGCAAACAGGCCCATACGATAATGCGGATTTTCAATAATTCGAAGAATTGGCATCAGCTGATAAGATTGAAAACAAAAATGGGAGCTATTTATGATTCATTTCCAAGTGGTTGTCTCGATCATATGGATAACATCCGGAACCAGGAAGTCGATAACAGGACGTAAAGAATCAACATTCGGAATATCCCTGATATACAGGGCTCCTCTCAGAAAATGCCGGGTGCTGTCGGTCAGGTAAAACTGGATAGGAGAGGCTGCATTTCCACTGATCAGGTAAATGGTACCATAAACCCGTTGACCATTGTTTATAAAAATACGCTCCTCGATGGCACTGGCCTTCTGGGCATGTTTATAGGTCAACTCTCTGGATTCCTCAGTATATACATACAAGTTATCATTCACCGGTTTATAACTCAGATGGATCTCCGCCTTATTCGCAGGAACCACAACATTGACCCAATACGGTTCGGCGAACTGGGAACTATCGGGTTTCACTATCGAATAGGCAGGGACTTCAAAAGAATATGGTAGTTGCCCGTCATATGGGACATAACTCTTCTCGGGAAAATCGATCCTGAAAAAGGCCCTCGGCTTGGGGGTAAAGCTATTATCGCAGCTGCCTAACAACACGATAAGGAAGATAACCAAAAATTTACTGATACGATTCATAATCATTGAACGGGCCTTAGACAGAATTATTTTGGCAGTGCAGATACATCAATCCTTCAGAATTTCAACCCTGATTTGCTTGATTCTGCGTTTGGTAATGGCATCAATGGAGAAAATGAAATTCTTGCAGGATATCTTTTCGTTAACAGCCGGAAATTCTCCTTTCAATTCAAGAATCAATCCGGCCAGGGTATCGGACTCACCCCTGACCTCATCAAATATACCATCCTCGGTATCGGTAACCCTGCAAAAATCGAGGAGAGAAGTTTTACCGTCAAAGATGAACTTGTTTTCGCCCAATCGTGAATAAAAATGTTCATCTTCATCGAATTCATCGGCGATATCCCCGACAATCTCTTCCAGGACATCTTCCAGTGTAACTATTCCCGAAGAACCGCCATATTCATCAACGACAATGGCCATATGTACCTTGTTCTTCTGGAAATCCTCAAGCAAAGCACTGATTTTACGGGATTCGGGCACATAAAAAGGAGGCCTGACAAGGCTTTGCCAGTTGAAGTTTACACCCTTTTCGGTATAAGGCAACAAGTCCTTGATAAACAAAACACCCTTGACATTATCGAAAGATTCGGAATATACCGGCATCCTTGAATACCCGGACTGATCGATGACTTCAAGTATCTGGTCAAATCCCCACCGGATATCGACAGCAATCACATCCACCCTCGAACGCATGATTTCGGCGACACTTTTGTTGCCAAACTTCACTATACCCTCCAGGATTTCCTTTTCCTCGCTAAGTTCATTTCCGGCAGTCAATTCCAGGGCCTGCGAGATGTCATCCATCGAAATTTCATCTTGCTGTGCCTTAAGTCTGCGGTTAACGAGGGCCGTAGATTTAATCAGGACTGCATTTACCGGGGTAAAAAGCACTCCAAGGTATGCGAGAGGAAAAGCCATTAGACGCGAAAAACCCAGAGGATTGTGACTTGCGTAAACCTTTGGAAGAATCTCTCCGAAAAAGACAAGCAGGAAGGTGATGATGACTACCTGCACAAGAAATTCAAGAACAGGGGAACTACTGAAATCGAACAAACCGGAGGTAACAAAAGCACCTAGAATCACAATTCCGACATTCACGAAATTATTGGATACCAATATGGTTGCGAGCAATTTTTCCGGATCCTGTAAATTTTGAATAACCTTAGAATCACGTTTCCCTTTGCCCAGTTTTTGCTTTTCGGCCGGACTCAGTGAGAAATAGGCTACCTCAGAACCACTAATCAGTGCTGAAAAAACCAGAAGAACCAAAATTACCAGCAACCCTGCCAGCAAAGTGCCCGACATAGGTTGAAGAATAGTTCCCCACGAAAGAGGATCGCCGCTGGCTATTGAGTCAGTTTCCAATCTTTACAAATTTAGAATGGCAAATCGTCTTCCGGCTGGTCGTCAAAAGACGGCTCCTGTTCATTTTTAATGGGTTGACTTTCGGAGGAATGTGAATTTACCCCGGATGCCTGTTCAGTTGAGGAATCCCTGCCACCCAGCAATCTGACAACATCGGCAAAGATCTCGGTGGTATATCTTTTCTGGCCGTCCTTATCGTCCCATGCACGGGTACGAAGACGTCCCTCAACATAAATCTGCTTACCTTTACGGATATATTTTTCGGCTAATTCAGCCAGTCCACGCCACAGAACCACATTATGCCATTCAGTTGTGGTAACACGTTCCCCATTCTTGGCAGTATATGATTCGGAAGTGGCCATCCGGAGATTGGCAACTGCCACATTATTGTCGAGATGCCTGATTTCGGGATCGGCACCAACATTTCCGATTAGAATTACTTTGTTGACGGACATATATTTCTGATTAATGTTTTATAACTCAAGCCGGAAACTACCTCCCTGCAGACTCAGCGATTATCGGGCAATATCCCCGATTTGCGCAGATAATTGGTTATGAGTACCGGAAAAGCAAAGTTAGAAATTTCCTCCTTATTTACCTTAAAAAAGTTTTTGCGTGTAAACAAGACACCGGAAGTCCTGATATATATAAACCGGGCATAAATGTCACGGTGAGTCAATACATGCTTGTATACCTGGCTGATATTTACAATTGAGGAGCCAGACCGGACAATGATTTGCCTGACTTCCGGCAGGTTAATGATTTCATCATCCGCTAATTCAGAAGGAGTTTCGACCAACGGAAACTGATAAAGGTTTTTCCAGATTCCTGGAGAAGTTCTCTTTTCAATAAAATAAGCGCCATCGTACTCGATCACCAAAAAATTGAAATACTTTACCGATCGTTTAAGATTCTTGTTTTTTACCGGAAGCATTCCTGTCATTTTCTTTAAATTGGCATGGCAACTTTCGGCGACAGGACAAATTCCGCATCCGGGGTTCTTTGGGGTGCAAACCAAAGCCCCCAGTTCCATGACCGCCTGGTTATGGATCCCGGTGTGAATACTTTTCAAGGATGATTTGAGCAATTCATTGGCTGCCTCCCTGACCAGTTTTTGTCCGGCAGTAGTATTAACCGCCTCCGATATACCAAAATAACGGGCCATGACCCTTGATACATTCCCGTCGACGACAGCGTAAGGAAGGCCAAAGGCAATCGAGGCAACGGCTGCAGCCGTATATTCCCCTACCCCTTTCAATTTCAGAATCTCATCATATTGATTCGGAAAAACTCCTTTATATACCCTGACAATATTTTGGGCTGCCTCATGCATGTTCCGGGCCCTGGAGTAATATCCCAGACCTTCCCAGACCTTCATCAGTTCATCCTCATGAGTACCCGCAAGCGAATTCACGTCCGGGAAACGATTTACAAACCTCCTGTAATAATCCAGTCCCTGTGAAACCCTTGTTTGCTGCAAAATTGTCTCCGATACCCATATCAGGTAAGGGTCGGAAACACTTCTCCAGGGAAGTTCCCTTTGGTTCAATTGATACCAGGGGTATAAGAGTTCGTTGAATTTATGCAATGTATGGTCAGGATAATGTTGGAAGCAAATATACTCGAAATTGAATTGGGGACGAACCGATCAATTGGCAGATCCTGGGGAAAGGCATACATATTGTGTAACGTATCGGATCGATTTGAACACCAAATTAATTCGAAGTCAATATTTTGAATAATTTAAGTTAAAAGGTTTTTATTTTTTAAATAATTTTTATTTTTGCACACCGGTTAAATCGGATTAATTTATTGAAAACTAAATATTTTAAGAAATGACAAAGGCAGATATTGTAAATGAGGTTTCCAAGAACACAGGAATTGAAAAGCTGACTGTTCAGAAAGCTGTTGAAGCATTCATGGAAACAGTTAAAGACAGTTTGGTAGATGGAAAGAATGTTTACCTTAGAGGTTTTGGCAGTTTTGTTGTAAAGAAAAGAGCTGAAAAAACAGCACGCAATATTTCCAGGAACACAACAATCATTATCCCTGCTCACAATATTCCGTCGTTTAAGCCGGCCAAATCATTCGTATCAAAAGTTAAAAACCACGTAAAATAATTTATTATGCCGAGCGGAAAGAAGAGAAAAAGACATAAGATGGCTACGCACAAGCGTAAAAAAAGACTTCGTAAGAACAGGCATAAGAAGAAGAAATAATCTTTCTCTCTGTTTTTACAAGTAGAGGATTAAACCTAAAGTATAATTACTTTAGGTTTAATCTGTTTATGGGAATATTTCATTCCATTTAAAGGATGGGAATTTCACTTTTTTTTTGTTTATTTATAATAATTTCCGTCGTTAAGTCGGAAGTAAGTTTTACAATTTAATTCATATTGTTTTGAGTAGCGATTTAATCATTGATGTCTCTCCATCCGAAATTGTCATCGCCTTACTCGAAAACAAAAGATTGGTTGAATTAAACCGGGAAAAGAGCGGAGCCAAATTTGCCGTTGGGGATATTTATCTGGGCAAGGTAAAAAAGATCATGCCTAGTTTAAATGCCGCTTTTGTTGATGTCGGGTATGAGAAGGACGCCTTCCTTCACTATCTGGATCTCGGCCCGCAATTCGCCACAACGAACAAGTTTCTCAGGCTGGTTTCGGCCAGAAACAGCAAAGTTACCTCCATTGCACGGATCCAGTCGGAGCCCGACATTGACAAGGAAGGTAAAATTGGTGATCTGCTGAAAGTTGGCCAACGAATTCTTGTTCAGATCGCCAAAGAGCCCATCTCATCCAAAGGGCCACGTCTGACCTCGGAGATTTCGATCGCGGGGCGCAATATGGTATTATTGCCCTTCAGCGACAAGGTCTCCGTATCACAGAAAATCAAAACCAACGAGGAAAAAAACAGGCTCAAAAAACTGATCCAGAGCATTCGTCCAAAGAAATTCGGCGTGATAGTGCGGACGGCAGCTGAAGAAAAAATGGTTGCCGAACTCGATCAGGAAATCAAGCGCCTTGTTGAACGCTGGGAATCCATTTTTCCAAAACTCAGAAAATTAAACGGTCCTGCCCTGGTTATGGGTGAAATGGACAGGACAACCGCTTTCCTTCGCGACATTTACCACACCGACTTTAACAGCATCATCGTCAACGATACTTCGATGGCTGATGAAATTGCCAATTATCTCGAATCGATCGAGCCTGAAAAACGGAAATTGGTCAAACTGTACAAAGGGAAAGCACCTATTTTTGAGTATTATGGGATTGACAAACAGCTAAAAGCCTCTTTTGGCAAAACGGTTTCATTCAGGAACGGTGCCTACCTGATCATCGAACATACCGAAGCATTTCATGTGATTGATGTAAACAGTGGTAACCGGGCCAAATCAGGACTTGACCAGGAAAACAGTGCCCTTGAGGTAAATCTGGCAGCCTGCGAGGAGATTGCCCGACAGCTACGCTTGCGCGACATGGGCGGCATCATCGTGATCGACTTTATTGACATGCACCAGGCAGCCAACAGGCATAAGGTATATGAATACATGAAGGAGATCATGGGATCCGACCGTACCAAGCACAATATTTTGCCACTGAGCAAATTCTGCCTTATGCAGATTACTCGGCAACGCGTGCGTCCGGAGGAACATATCGAAACCGCAGAACAATGTCCGGTTTGTAAAGGAAGCGGCAAGGTTGTTCCAACCATCCTTTTTGCCGATGAGCTGGAGCAGAAAGTGTTTTATATCCTGAAAGACCTGAACAAGAACCGGCTAACCCTGAAGGTTCACCCATACCTGGCAGCTTATCTGACCAAAGGATTTCCATCAATTAGGACCCGATGGTTCATGAAGTATTATAAATATGTCAGGATTGAATCGGTACAGTCATTCTCGTTGACCGAATACCGGTTTCTGGATGAGAAACTCGAGGAAATCATTGTCTGAAAAAAGCCGCCGTCGCAATCGGCGGCTTTTTTTAACCTCGGCAGGCTAACATATCCATTTTTTTACATATGATGGCAAACTTTTTGAATGTTGTTTGTTATCTATGCATACAGCCATGTTTATTGAATATTTTTGACAGATATGAAGAAATTACTGATTGTCCTTACCGTACTTCTGTCATTTGGACTGAAGGCACAAGTTATTGAACCCATTAAATGGAGTTTTGAGCATAAACAAAACGGGAATGAGGTTGAACTCATATTCACGGCCACTATGGAACCCGGCTGGCATCTGTATGACACCTACCTTCCTGAAGGCGGCCCCATCCCAACCGAATTTGTTTTTAATGACACCACCCTTTTTGAAAAGGTAGGTGAATTGCAAAAAAACCCAGAACCGATTGAAAAGTTTGACAATATTTTTCAACTGAACCTCAGGTTTTTCAGTGATAAAGCCGTCTTTACCCAAAAAATCAGACTTCTGACCGACAATGCGGTTGACATTACAGGGCATGTCCTGTTTATGGGATGTGATGATGAAATGTGCCTTCCTCCGAATGAGGCGGAATTCAGCTTTTCGATGAAGGGCAAAGCAGTGAATACTACCTCATTAGAGGATACTGAAAAACTTGCGGGCGTTCCAGCCGGAACAGGTGGATCCTCCACCCAAACGCTGTGGGTATTTATCCTGATCTCATTTCTGGCCGGTCTGGCTGCCATTCTGACACCCTGTGTTTTCCCAATGATACCCATGACAGTCTCCTTCTTCATGAGAGGAAGCCAGAACAGGGCCAAGGCTATCAGGACAGCACTCTTTTTCGGGTTGTCTATAGTCGGGATATTTACGTTGCTCGGAGCTCTATTCTCGTTTGGAGTATTCGGACCGAATGCAGGCAACATCCTGAGTACCCACTGGATTCCCAACCTGATATTCTTCGTTTTGTTTTTCATTTTTGCTCTCTCCTTTTTCGGATTATTCGAAATCGTTTTGCCCAGCAGCCTGGTCAATAAAACAGATGCCAAAGCTGACCAGGGCGGATTTATCGGTGCATTTTTCATGGCATTGACAACAGTTATCGTTTCATTCTCGTGTACAGGTCCCTTTATCGGCGCACTCATCATTGAGGCTGTGCAGGGAGGCGGTATGCGTCCGCTATTGGGAATGTTCTTCTTTGGGCTTGCTTTTGCCACCCCGTTTACCATGTTGGCCATTTTCCCATCGGCGCTCAGCAAGCTGCCGAAATCCGGTGGTTGGCTCAACGCCATAAAAGTGGTATTTGCATTTATTTTGCTTGCCTTCGGACTGAAATTCCTTAGCAATATCGATCAGGTATATGGTTTTAACATCCTTAACCGGGAAATTTACCTGGCCATCTGGATTGTTCTTTTTGCTCTTTTAGGTTTCTATTTTCTCGGAAAAATCAAATTTTCGCACGACAGTGATGTTCCTTTCCTGAGCGTTGGAAGGCTGATGCTTTCAATTGTCACCTTCACGTTTGTGATATATCTATACACCGGATTGCATGGTGCACCTTTATCAGCCATTTCATCACTGTTGCCCCCACCCTCAGCCAAACCCCACCTGGTAACAGTTGGAACCACCGCCATGCAGGCCAATGCTGACCAGGCACTGTGCGGACCGGCAAAATACGCCGATAAGCTGCATCTCCCCCACGGTTTACAGGGATATTTCGACTATGAACAGGGAATGGCATGTGCCAGGGAGCAAAACAAACCGGTATTCCTGGTTTTCAAAGGGCATGCTTGCGCGAATTGCAAGAAGATGGAGAACAGTGTTTGGACCGATCCCGAGGTTTTGCGTATGCTTTCGCAGGATTATGTAGTGATCGCTTTATATACCGATGACCGGACCTCACTTCCCGAATCGGAATGGGTTACCTCCAAACTTGATGGAAAAGTATTGAAAACCATGGGTAAAGCCAACCTCGACTTCCAGATTGCCAATTATAACACCAATACAATCCCGTACCATGTTATCATTGGACAAGATGGCACCCAACATGAACTTGCCGTCACGTTCGACAATAATGAGTTCAGGGAATTCATCAGCAAAGGTTTGTAAAAAATGATTTTAACATAGGAAAAGGCCTGTCAGGAAATCCCGACAGGCCCTTTTTATTATAAGCAAATTGATATGTTCCTCTGGAGGGACAATCCTAATCCATATCTCTTTTTGCATCCCCTTTTTTACCTACCAACAACATGGAGTTCACCACCACTTCAGTTATATAATGCTTCACACCTTCCTTGTCGTCCCAGGACCGGTTGGTGAGTTTCCCTTCGATGGCGACCTCCGTACCTTTCTTTAACAAGCTCTCAACCTGATTGGCCTGTTTACCATAAGCCACCAATCGATGCCAGGTGGTTTCGGACTGACGGTCCCCATTGTTGTCAAGGTAGGTCTCATTGGTAGCTACTGAAAAATTGGCCACTTTCCGTCCGCTTTCAAATACTTTTATTTTAGGGTTATCCCCCAGATGGCCGATAAGCCTGACAGAATTCCTTAATGCATTCATGTTTATAAATTTAAATGAAACTTTATTGGTTTTGTCACAACGAACCTACAACCACTAATGAAAATGGAAAGAACAATATCTACTTGTTTTCGTATGGAATCGGAAGAAATTGATTATCTGCAAAACCTCACTTCAAACGTGTCAGATGAAAGAGGAAAAGCCCACATACAAAATTGCCGGGATAATCTTCATGAGGTAGTATGAAGACTTTTCAGCTGGACCTGAGAATAACTATCCTTGATGATTTTTACTTCAGGACCTGAAGTCACGTGTTCACTTTTCACATTGACTATCCTGATGTTTTTTGGGTAAAGCCTTATCATCTCTGCCCTTTTTGATTATTTTTGAAAAATACAATCCTGAAGAGCATCAAATGGCAATAACCACCGAAAACATCTTACTGATTGGATCTATTTTATTGTTCATTTCCCTTGTGGCAGGAAAAACCTCCACGAAGTTCGGGGTTCCTGTCATTCTGTTTTTCATCACCATCGGTATGTTAGCCGGATCGGACGGTATTGGCGGCATCTATTTCGACAATCCAAAAGTAGCCCAGTTTATAGGCATCATCGCGTTGAATTTTATCCTTTTTTCGGGAGGTCTGGACACCGACCTGAAATCTATCAAACCAATCGTATGGGAAGGGATTACCCTTTCAACCCTCGGCGTTATGCTCACTGCCGGAACGGTTGGCCTTTTTGTTTGGGCGATTACCGATTTCACCATATATGAGGCATTATTGCTCGGATCCATCGTCTCTTCGACTGATTCGGCGGCAGTTTTCTCCATTCTCAGGTCGAAGAGTCTGGCCTTGAAAGGTAATCTTCGTCCCACCCTCGAGCTCGAGAGTGGAAGTAACGATCCTATGGCCTATATCCTCACCTTGGTTTTCACCGGTTTGGTTGTCAATCAGGATGCAACCTTCGCCTCTGCCATTCCCATGTTCTTTATGCAACTTTTGATTGGCGGTGCACTCGGGATCATTTTTGGCAAGGTCAGTAAACACGTCATTAACGGGATCAGGCTCGATTATGAAGGACTTTACATTGTGCTTTTGATCGCCATCATGTTTTTTAGTTTTTCGGCCACCAACTTTTTGGGAGGGAACGGATTTCTGGCATTGTACATTTGTGCCCTATATCTGGGAGACAAAGATTTGATCCATAAAAAGAAAATCCTTAAATCTTTTGACAGTTTTGCCTGGTTAATGCAAATCGTGCTCTTTTTAACCCTTGGACTTCTGGTATATCCTTCACGCATAATACCATATATCGGCATCGGCATTCTGATCTCGGCATTTATGATCCTTTTTGCACGACCCATTGCTGTCTTTATCAGTCTGATGTTTTACAAGACCAATGCCCGCCATAAAGCTTTTATCTCCTGGGTTGGACTACGTGGTGCTGTCCCGATTGTTTTTGCCACATATCCCCTTCTGGCTGGGGCTGAAAAGGCCGGAATGATTTTCCATATCGTATTCTTTATCTCTATCACTTCAGTGCTTATCCAGGGCACAACTCTACCGGTTGTGGCAAAATTACTGAAACTGACACTTCCCGAGAGCCTTAAAAGAAGGACCCAAACTGACATGGTACTTTCCGACAGCATCAAATCGATGCTCACCGAGATTATCATTCCTGACAAGTCCCCTGTTATCGGAAAACAAATTGTACAGTTGGGAATGCCAAGAACCGCCATCATTTCAATCATACAGCGGAATAAAAAATTCATTACCCCTCATGGGGCAACAGTGTTGGAGCCCAACGACATCCTCTATGTCCTTTCAGAAGACAAAGAAGCATTATCAACAGTATTTCAATGCCTTGATATACAAAAATAGACGTGGGAACCATCTTTATCTTCACGGCAGTTTTCCTGAGAATTATCTCTAATCCTTTGGCCAATGTATTCCAGAAACAGTTGGCAGCCCGGGGTAACCATCCGCTTTTGATCAATTTCCTCACCTATTTTATTTTGGCAATCCTGACTATT
>JACDJC010001966.1_pt1 | contig 17026 bp, 12 predicted proteins | sample 7454191 | NCBI WGS metagenome assembly JACDJC01 (sample SAMN14253291, study PRJNA609438) | sludge metagenome | isolation source: sludge after 25d culture with pyrite and EDTA | collected 2018-12-20 | reverse complement strand
TTAACGTGGGGCTTCGTACGTTCAAACTTACTCTTTGCCATTTGAGCTCTCCGTAAATTTAGCCTGCTCAGGCATTCTTTTAATTGGGAGCGTGACCCTTAGGTCACGCAAACTTCTTCTGGATTTCCTGTGCGACCGCCGTCGGAACCGGCTCATAATGGTCGAACTGCATCGTGTACTGTGCACGGCCCTGGGACATCGAACGCAGACTGTTCACGTAGCCAAACATGTTGGCGAGCGGAACGTTTGCATTGACGACCGTGGCGATGCCGCGGGCTTCGGTGCCGGAAATCTGACCGCGACGCGAGTTCAGATCGCCGATAACGTCACCAACGTAATCTTCCGGCGTCACAACCTCGACCTTCATGATCGGCTCGAGGAGCTGTGCGCCAGCCTTCTGCGCACCTTCACGGAACGCTGCACGGGACGCGATTTCGAAGGCGAGAACAGACGAGTCAACGTCATGGTATGCGCCGTCGATCAGGGTGGCCTTCACGCCGAGCATCGGGAAGCCAGCCAGCGGGCCTGCACCCATGACGCTTTCGATACCCTTCTGGACACCCGGAATGTATTCCTTCGGAACCGAGCCGCCGACGATCTTCGATTCGAAGATGAAATCGTCGCCATCATGCGGTTCGAAGATGATCTTCACACGAGCGAACTGACCCGAACCACCCGACTGCTTCTTGTGGGTGTAATCGATTTCAGCCTGACGGGTGATCGATTCACGGTAAGCAACCTGCGGCGCACCGACGTTGGCTTCAACCTTGAATTCACGCTTCATGCGATCGACGAGAATGTCGAGGTGAAGTTCGCCCATGCCGGCAATGATGGTCTGGCCGGATTCTTCGTCCGACTTGACGCGGAAGGAAGGATCTTCGGCAGCCAGACGATTGAGCGCGATGCCCATCTTTTCCTGGTCGGCCTTGGTCTTCGGCTCGATAGCGATCTCGATAACCGGATCCGGGAATTCCATGCGCTCGAGGATAACCGGCTTCAGCGGATCGCAGAGCGTATCGCCAGTGGTGGTTTCCTTGAGGCCAGCCAGAGCAACGATGTCGCCTGCAAAAGCTTCTTCGATGTCTTCACGGCTGTTGGAGTGCATCTGCAGCATACGGCCGATACGCTCACGCTTGCCCTTAACAGTGTTTTCGAGCGAAATGCCCTTGGTCAGCTTACCCGAGTAAATACGAGCGAAGGTCAGCGAACCAACGAACGGATCGTTCATGATCTTGAATGCAAGCATCGAGAGCGGCGCTTCATCCGAAGATTCACGGGTGGTTTCGGTTTCCGTCTTGACGTCGATGCCCTTGATCGCAGGAACATCGGTCGGAGCCGGAAGGAAGTCCACAACAGCGTCGAGAAGCGGCTGAATGCCACGGTTCTTGAACGCAGTACCGCAAAGAACCGGATGGAACTTGACGTCGATGGTACCCTTACGGATCAAAGCACGCAGCTCTGCATTCGTAGGCATGGTACCTTCGAGGTAAGCTTCCATGGCAGCTTCGTCGATTTCCACGGCCAGCTCAATGAGCTTTTCGCGGTACTCTTCAGCCTGATCCTTGAGGTGCTCAGGAACTTCACCAACGGTCGCAGATGCGCCGATCGTGCCATCCCAGGTCAGAGCCTTCATTTCGATCAGGTCGATGACGCCTTCGAACTCGTTTTCAGCGCCGATCGGCAGCTGAACCGGAAGTGCTACGGCGCCAAGACGCGAACCGACCATTTCTACGCAACGGTAGAAATCGGCACCGATCTTGTCCATCTTGTTGACGAAGACCATACGCGGGACGTGGTACTTTTCAGCCTGACGCCACACGGTTTCGGTCTGAGGCTCAACGCCAGCGTTGGCGTCGAGCAGTGCAATTGCGCCGTCGAGAACGCGGAGCGAACGTTCAACTTCAATCGTGAAGTCGACGTGGCCCGGCGTGTCGATGATGTTGAAGCGGCGCTTCTTGCCATCCTGACCCTGCCAGAACGTGGTCGTGGCAGCGGACGTGATGGTGATACCGCGTTCCTGCTCCTGCTCCATCCAGTCCATGGTCGACGCACCATCGTGGGTTTCGCCGATCTTATGGTTCTTACCGGTATAGAACAGAATGCGCTCGGTCATCGTCGTCTTGCCGGCGTCGATGTGAGCCATGATACCGAAATTGCGGTAGTCTTCGATTTTGTATTCGCGGGCCATGATAGTCGCTCTTTGAATAGGTTTCGACGATTACCAGCGGTAATGCGAGAAGGCGCGGTTGGCTTCAGCCATGCGGTGCGTGTCTTCACGCTTCTTCACAGCAGAACCACGGTTGTTAGCAGCGTCAAGCAGCTCACCGGAAAGACGATCAATCATTGTCGTCTCGTTACGGCCACGAGCAGCATTGATGAGCCAACGGATGGCAAGTGCCTGGCGGCGTTCTGGACGCACATCAACCGGAACCTGATAGGTTGCACCACCAACGCGGCGCGAACGGACTTCGATGTGCGGAGCTACGTTGTCGAGCGCCTGATGGAACAGCGCGACCGGCTCGGACTTTGCCTTGGCTTCGATTGAATCGAGCGCACCGTAAACGATGCTTTCAGCAACCGACTTCTTGCCATGAAGCATGACTGCATTCATGAACTTCGTGATAACGAGATCGCCGAACTTTGGATCCGGATTGATCTCACGCTTTTCAGCCTTATGGCGTCTGGACATTTCGTCTTTTCTTTCAATTACATCGGGCTCAGCTCACCTTACGGCAGCCGGTATCCCCGGAAAATCTTACTTCGGACGCTTTGCACCGTACTTCGAACGGCGCTGCTTGCGGTTCTTGACACCCTGGGTATCGAGAACGCCACGGATGATATGGTAACGCACACCCGGCAAGTCCTTTACACGACCGCCGCGGATCATGACGACGGAGTGCTCCTGCAGGTTATGCCCTTCACCAGGGATATAACCGATGACTTCGAAGCCGTTCGTCAGACGAACCTTGGCAACCTTACGGAGAGCCGAGTTCGGCTTCTTCGGGGTCGTCGTATAAACGCGGGTGCAAACGCCGCGCTTCTGAGGGTTAGCCTGCAGTGCAGGAACCTTATTGCGCTTTACCGGCGCAGTGCGCGGCTTGCGGATAAGCTGGTTTACGGTTGGCATACAACCTTCCTCTATAAAAAATCTCGTATCCACGCCCATACGGGCCGTTTCACCGCCATGCTGATGCACAAATTCGGGACAAGTCACGACAACCGGTGACCACCCCGAACAAAAGCAGAGGAAGCTGACGCTTCATGCGAACGGCAAGTTGCATTTCGATCGTAAAACGAACCCTGTTTGAGATGAACTTCAGGGCGCGTCGCCCCGAAAAAGCTTGTCTCACATCGGCTCAGATGGGCTGCTGATACGTCTTTAGCGACGTTTCGTCAAGGGCAGCGGATCAAGTTTCTTCAATGGAAGACCCTAAACCGGCGTTTTGGCTTCGTCCGGACAGGTTGTTGCGCCGCATTTGACGTCTATTCGCTAATATTTCGCGATCAAAACCGTCATTTTCCTATGCAAGCATGGCGCAGCCACTCAGGTCAGGCTATTGAAGCACATCTGAGTCGAAACGCAACAGAATATTAAGGGTTTCTCAATGTCTTCCACATCCCCAGCAGCCGGCGACGATTCGCCGATCGTTCATCTCGTCATCGCTGACGTCTGGAACGAAGGCGAAGAATCTCCGGTTGAAGTGCACCTGCTTCTCAAATCGGACGAGAATGAAGATCTGGTCCAGACGGTCCTCAGCATTCTTGCTGAAGAAGGCTATCATGAAGCCGAGCTTCTCGAGATGGGCACACTGACCGAAGAGCCGGAAGAAGAACCGCACAAGAGCGCCTGGGCCACCGCGCTCACCGGCGAAGTCGCGCTGATCGAATTCGACGGCGACGACGAAGAAGAAGAATAAGCATCAGAAAAATGCCGGTTCCGACCGGCATTTTTTTACTGCGCAAGGTCGCTTTGCACCTTTGCAATGACCGCTTTGAAAACAAAAAGGCCGCCTCGAAAGGCGGCCTTTTTCAGTTTCGTATCTGTCGATCTTACTCGGCAGCACTGTTGGTCATGTCGACCAGCATCGCATTGGCTTCGGTAGAACCCGAAGACTTGCGGCGCTCGTCGATGATCAGCTCGTCGCGTGCGGTTGCGATGCGACGAATCTGGTTGGTCATGCCGCCAGTACCGGCCGGAATGAGACGACCAACGATGACGTTTTCCTTGAGACCCTGCAGCGTGTCCATCTTGCCGGCAACCGCAGCTTCGGTAAGCACGCGGGTCGTTTCCTGGAACGACGCAGCCGAGATGAACGAAGGCGTCTGTAGCGAAGCCTTGGTGATACCGAGCAGGACAGGATTGCCGGAGCCCGGCTTCTTGCCTTCTTCGATAAGGCGCTCGTTGATCTCTTCCAGCTCGATGCGGTCGACGTGGTCGCCCGGAATGTAGCCGGTATCGCCGGATTCCGTGATTTCCACCTTCTGCAGCATCTGACGGACAATCACTTCGATGTGCTTGTCGTTGATCAAAACGCCCTGCAAACGATAGACTTCCTGGATTTCATTCACGAGGTACGAAGCCAGAGCTTCGACGCCCTTGATCGCCAGAATGTCATGCGGTGCCGGGTTGCCGTCGAGGATGTACTCACCCTTTTCGATGACGTCACCGTCCTGAAGATGGAACGGCTTGCCCTTCGGAATGAGGTACTCGACCGGCTCGATCGTGTCGTCGTTCGGCTCGATGATGATGCGACGCTTGTTCTTGTAGTCGCGACCGAAACGAACGGTACCATCGATCTCGGCGATGACGGCATGGTCCTTCGGACGACGTGCTTCGAACAGTTCGGCCACGCGCGGCAGACCACCGGTGATGTCCTTGGTCTTGGCGCTTTCCATCGGCAGACGGGCGATAACGTCACCAGCCTTAACATGCGCGCCCGGCTCGACCGAAAGGATCGATTCCACGGAGAGCATGAAGCGGGCATCGCCACCCTTCGACAGCTTCAGAATCTTGCCAGCCTTGTCCTTGATGACCATGGCAGGCTTGAGATCCGAACCGCGAGGGGTCGAACGCCAGTCGATAACGACGCGCTTGGTGATACCGGTCGACTCGTCGGCCGATTCCGAAACCGAGAGACCATCGACGAGATCTTCGAACTCAACGTAGCCTTCAACTTCGGTCATGATCGGACGGGTGTACGGATCCCACTCGGCAATACGCTGGCCGCGCTTGACCGCATCGCCCTCGTCCACGAACAGACGCGAACCGTAGGTCACGCGATGGACCGCACGTTCCTTGCCCGTAGCGTCGAGGATCAGGACAGCCATGTTACGGCCCATCACCACGAGGTTGCCATCGGAGTTGCGAACCACATTGCGGTTGCGCAGCTTGACAGTGCCTTCATACGAAGCTTCGAGATACGAGCTGTCAACAACCTGTGCAGTACCGCCAAGGTGGAAGGTACGCATGGTGAGCTGAGTGCCCGGCTCGCCGATCGACTGAGCAGCGATAACGCCGACAGCTTCGCCCTGGTTGACCGGAGTACCGCGTGCAAGGTCGCGACCATAGCACTTGGCGCAAACGCCGTTGCGGGTTTCGCAGGTCAGGGCCGAGCGGATGCGGATCGACTGGATAGCAGCCTTCTCGATGATCTCGACGTCCTTTTCCTCGATCATGCGGCCAGCCTCGACGATGACTTCGCCGGTGGTCGGATGCAGGATCGGATCGAGAGCCGTACGGCCCAGAACGCGCTGGCCGATCGAAGCCACGATCTGGCCGGCGTCGACGATCGGCTGCATGGTGAGACCGATTTCGGCGCCGCAATCGACTTCCGAAATGATCGCATCCTGTGCAACGTCAACGAGACGACGGGTCAGGTAGCCCGAGTTGGCCGTCTTCAAGGCGGTATCTGCCAGACCCTTACGGGCACCGTGGGTCGAGTTGAAGTACTCGTTAACGGTCAGGCCTTCCTTGAAGTTCGAGATGATCGGGGTTTCGATGATTTCGCCCGACGGCTTGGCCATGAGGCCGCGCATGCCGCCAAGCTGACGCATCTGGTTGACCGAACCACGGGCACCCGAATGCGACATCATGTAGACCGAGTTCATCTGCTTCTGGCGACCGGTCACCGGATCGAATTCGACGGCCTTCAGGCGCGCCATCATCTCTTCGGTGATCTTGTCGGTAGCCTTGCCCCAGGCGTCGACGACCTTGTTGTACTTTTCGCCCTGAGTGATCAGGCCGTCATTGTACTGCTGTTCGTATTCGGTCGTAAGCGCTTCGGTGTCGGCAACGATCTTCGCCTTCGTGTCCGGAATGACCATGTCATCCTTGCCGAAGGAGATGCCTGCACGGCAGGCATGCGCGAAGCCGAGCTGCATGATGCGATCGCAGAAGATAACCGTCTCTTTCTGACCGCAATGGCGGTAGACGTGGTCGATCATCTTGGAGATGTTCTTCTTGGTCATCTCCTGATTGCAGATGTCGAACGGCACATTGACGTTCTTCGGCAGCAGCTCACCGGTAATCATGCGGCCAGGCGTCGTGTCGTAGATTTTCGACACAGGCTTGCCTTCGGCATCGACCGTCTTGAAACGGCCCTTGATCTTGGTGTGCAGCGTGACGACCTTGTTCTCAAGCGCGTGCTGCAGCTCGCCCATATCGGCGAACATCATGCCCTCGCCCGGCTCCTTGTCTGCCACGATGGACAGATAATAGAGGCCGAGAACCATGTCCTGCGAAGGAACGATGATCGGTGCGCCGTTGGCCGGGTGCAGGATGTTGTTGGTCGACATCATCAGCACGCGTGCTTCAAGCTGGGCTTCAAGCGACAGCGGAACGTGAACAGCCATCTGGTCACCGTCGAAGTCGGCGTTGAATGCCGTACAAACGAGCGGATGAAGCTGGATTGCCTTGCCTTCAATCAGAGTGGGTTCGAAGGCCTGGATGCCAAGACGGTGCAGCGTAGGCGCGCGGTTCAGAAGAACCGGATGCTCACGGATCACTTCGTCAAGGATATCCCAGACTTCCGGACGTTCCTTTTCAACCAGCTTCTTCGCCTGCTTGACGGTCGAGGAGTAACCCTTGGCGTCAAGACGTGCGTAGATGAAAGGCTTGAACAGTTCGAGCGCCATCTTCTTCGGCAGGCCGCACTGGTGCAGCTTGAGTTCCGGACCGGTCACGATGACCGAACGACCGGAATAGTCGACGCGCTTGCCGAGCAGGTTCTGACGGAAGCGGCCCTGCTTACCCTTGAGCATGTCGGACAGCGATTTCAGCGGACGCTTGTTGGCGCCGGTGATGACGCGGCCACGACGGCCGTTGTCGAACAGCGCGTCAACAGCTTCCTGCAGCATGCGCTTTTCGTTACGGATGATGATGCCAGGCGCGCGCAGTTCGATCAGGCGCTTCAGACGGTTGTTACGGTTGATGACGCGGCGGTACAGATCGTTCAGATCCGACGTCGCGAAACGACCGCCGTCCAGCGGCACGAGCGGACGCAGATCCGGCGGAATGACCGGAACGATCTTCATGATCATCCATTCCGGGCGGTTTCCCGACTCCAGGAAGTTTTCGACGATCTTCAGACGCTTCATCAGCTTCTTCTGCTTCAGGTCCGAGGTGGTCTCGGCCAGATCAACGCGCAGATCGGCGGCAATCTTTTCGAGTTCCATCGAAGCCAGAAGCTCGTAGATAGCTTCAGCACCAATAAGAGCTGTGAACTGATCTTCGCCGAACTCGTCGACGGCGATCATATATTCCTCTTCCGAAAGAAGCTGATGCTCCTTCAGCGAGGTCAGGCCCGGCTCGGTAACAATGTAGTTCTCGAAGTACAGGACGCGCTCGATATCCTTGAGCGTCATGTCCAGGAGCGTGCCGATACGGCTCGGCAGCGACTTCAGGAACCAGATGTGGGCAACCGGGGCTGCGAGTTCGATGTGGCCCATGCGCTCGCGACGAACGCGCGAGAGCGTGACTTCCACGCCGCACTTTTCGCAGATGATGCCCTTGTACTTCATACGCTTGTACTTGCCGCACAAGCATTCATAGTCCTTGATCGGGCCAAAGATGCGCGCGCAGAAGAGACCATCGCGTTCAGGCTTGAACGTGCGGTAGTTGATCGTCTCCGGCTTCTTGATCTCGCCGTATGACCAGGACAGAATCTTCTCAGGGCTGGCAATCGAGATTCTGATGGAATCGAACGTCTGTGCCGGAGCCTGAGGATTGAAAAGATTCATGACCTCTTGGTTCATGCCGTTCTCCTTGAGGGCGATCCGTCGCCCTGTGTCGTCGATGACAAGCTGAAAATCCTTGCCATCCTGAAAAGAAATCGCGGTACTACGCAGTTATGAACTGGCTTGCCGTAGTTTCGTCTCCGGCGCAGGACCGTGTCCCGCATATTCTGGAAACGATTATACAGGCGCGCCGCGGCAATACCGTGGCGCGCCCTTGAGCTTTATTCCGCTGCGTCAGGCAGGGCCTGCTGCTGTTCGTCACGCGTATCGTCCAGCTCGACATTGAGGCCGAGCGAACGCATTTCCTTGACGAGAACGTTGAAGCTCTCCGGAATGCCTGCTTCGAACGTGTCGTCGCCGCGTACGATCGCTTCGTAGACCTTGGTACGGCCTGCAACGTCGTCCGACTTGACGGTAAGCATTTCCTGCAGCGTGTAAGCCGCACCGTATGCTTCCAGAGCCCAGACCTCCATTTCGCCGAAGCGCTGGCCACCGAACTGGGCCTTGCCGCCCAGAGGCTGCTGCGTAACGAGCGAGTAAGGTCCAATCGAACGAGCGTGGATCTTGTCGTCGACCAGGTGGTGGAGCTTCAACATATAGATGTAGCCCATGGTCACCTGACGGTCGAACGGCTCACCCGTACGGCCATCGTAAAGCGTCGACTGACCAGACGTTGCAAGACCCGCATCCGTCAGCATCGCGTTGATGTCGGCTTCCACCGCACCGTCGAAGACCGGCGTTGCGATCGACACGCCGCGCTTCACCTGGTTGGCCAGCATGAGGACGGAATCGTCGTCATAAGACCGGACCGGTTCATTGCGGTCGTTGTCCGGATAGATGTGCTCCAGCGTTTCGCGCAGCGGCTCAATATTGGCCGTCTTGCGGTAAACGTCGATGAGCTCACCGATCTTCTTGCCCATGCCAGCGCATGCCCAGCCGAGGTGGGTTTCCAGAATCTGGCCCACATTCATACGGCTCGGAACGCCAAGCGGGTTCAACACGATGTCGGCATGCGTACCGTCTTCGAGGAACGGCATGTCCTCGACTGGCAGAATGCGGGAAACCACACCCTTGTTGCCGTGACGGCCAGCCATCTTGTCGCCTGGCTGGATCTTGCGCTTCACAGCGACAAAGACCTTGACCATCTTCATGACGCCTGGAGGCATCTCGTCGCCGCGCTGTACCTTTTCGACCTTGTCCATGAAGCGTGCTTCGAGCAGCTTCTTGGAGTCGTCGTACTGGCTGCGAAGCGCTTCGAGCTCGCCCTGGAGCTTCTCGTCGTCGACAGCAAACTGCCACCACTGCGACCGCGGATATTCGGTCATCAGCTCACGGGTGATCGTCGAGCCCTTCTTGAAGCCCTTCGGACCCGCTGCAGCAACCTTGCCATCGATCATGTCGGCAAGACGGCCATAGACGTTGCGATCCAGGATAGCCTGTTCGTCGTCACGGTCCTTGGCGAGACGCTCAATTTCCTCGCGCTCGATAGCCATGGCGCGTTCGTCCTTTTCAACGCCGTGGCGGTTGAAAACGCGAACTTCAACAATGGTACCGTAGGTTCCGGGCGGCATACGCATGGAGGTGTCACGGACGTCCGATGCCTTTTCACCGAAGATGGCGCGCAGAAGCTTTTCTTCCGGCGTCATCGGGCTTTCGCCCTTCGGCGTGATCTTGCCGACAAGAATGTCGCCAGGATGCACTTCAGCACCGATGTACACGATACCGGCTTCGTCGAGGTTCTTCAGCGCTTCTTCCGAAACGTTCGGAATGTCGCGGGTGATTTCCTCAGGTCCAAGCTTGGTGTCGCGGGCAGCAACTTCGAATTCTTCGATGTGGATCGAAGTGAACACGTCGTCCGAAACGATCTTCTCGGAAAGAAGGATCGAATCTTCGTAGTTGTAACCGTTCCACGGCATGAACGCGACGAGCACGTTGCGGCCAAGAGCCAGATCGCCCAGATCCGTCGACGGACCGTCAGCGATGATGTCACCCTTCTGGATGGGATCGCCAACGCGCACAAGCGGACGCTGATTGATGCAGGTGTTCTGGTTCGAACGCTGGAACTTCATCAGGCGATAGATATCGACGCCCGACTTGGACGGATCGAGATCTTCGGTCGCACGGATAACGATACGCGTTGCGTCAACCTGATCGACCACACCGCCACGGCGCGCTGCAATTGCAGCACCGGAGTCACGTGCAACGACCGCTTCCATACCCGTACCGACGAACGGCGCTTCAGCGCGAACGAGCGGCACAGCCTGACGCTGCATGTTCGAGCCCATGAGAGCGCGGTTGGCGTCGTCGTTTTCCAGGAACGGGATGAGAGCCGCAGCAACCGAAACGAGCTGCTTCGGCGACACGTCCATCAGATCCACGTTTTCACGCGGAGCCATCATCACTTCGCCTGCATGACGGCAGATGACGAATTCGTCAACGAAACCGCCCCGCTCGTCCAGCTCGACGTTAGCCTGCGCAACCGAGTGCTTGGCTTCTTCCATCGCCGACAGATAGACAACGTCGTTCGTTACCTTGCCGTCGACAACCTTGCGGTACGGGCTTTCGATGAAGCCGTACTTGTTGACGCGGGCAAAAGTTGCAAGCGAGTTGATCAGACCGATATTCGGGCCTTCTGGCGTTTCAATCGGGCAGATACGGCCATAGTGGGTCGGATGCACGTCGCGGACTTCGAAGCCAGCGCGCTCGCGAGTCAAACCGCCCGGTCCAAGAGCCGAGAGACGGCGCTTGTGGGTGATTTCCGAAAGCGGGTTGGTCTGATCCATGAACTGCGACAGCTGCGAGGAACCGAAGAACTCGCGCACGGCCGCAGCAGCCGGCTTCGCGTTGATCAGATCCTGCGGCATGACCGTGTCGATTTCGATCGAGGACATACGTTCCTTGATCGCACGCTCCATACGAAGCAGACCGACGCGATACTGATTTTCCATCAGTTCGCCGACCGAACGCACACGGCGGTTGCCGAGATTGTCGATGTCATCGATTTCGCCGCGACCGTCGCGCAGTTCCACCAGCATCTTGACCACGGCCAGGATGTCTTCCTTGCGCAGAACGCGCACGGTGTCTTCCGCGTCGAGATCCAGACGCATGTTCATCTTGACGCGACCAACGGCCGAAAGGTCGTAGCGCTCGGCGTCGAAGAACAGCGAGTTGAACATCGCTTCGGCGGAATCCATCGTAGGCGGCTCGCCCGGACGCATGACGCGATAGATGTCGAACAGCGCTTCCTGACGGCTTTCGTTCTTGTCGACAGCCAGCGTGTTACGGATGTAGCCGCCGATGTTGATATGATCGATGTCGAGGACGTTGATTTCCGTCTCGCCGGTGTCGATCAGGGTCTTAAGGACCTTCTCGTCGATTTCGTCACCGGCTTCGAGATAGATCTCGCCGGTTGCGTAATTGACGACATCTTCCGCAAGATACGAGCCGAACAGATCGTCTTCCGTCGCCTTGATGGCCTTGAGGCCCTTTTCAGCAAGCTGCTTGGCCGAACGGGCGGTCAGCTTCTTGCCAGCTTCAAGAACGACTTCGCCAGTGTCCGCATCGATGAGATCGGAGATGATCTTCATGCCCTTGAAGCGGTCTGCCGAATACGGAATGCGCCAGTTGTCGCCATCACGCGAATAGGTGACAGTCTTGTAGAACGTCGAGAGAATTTCTTCGCCGTCCATCCCGAGCGCCATCAGCAGCGTCGTTGCTGGCAGCTTGCGGCGACGATCGATACGTGCGTAGACGATGTCCTTGGAATCGAATTCGATATCGAGCCATGAACCGCGATAAGGGATGACGCGAGCTGCGAACAGGAGCTTGCCCGAGGAATGGGTCTTGCCCTTGTCGTGGTCGAAGAAGACGCCCGGCGAACGGTGCATCTGCGAAACGATTACGCGCTCGGTGCCATTGACGATGAAGGTGCCGTTGTCGGTCATGAGCGGCATATCGCCCATGTAGACATCCTGTTCCTTGATGTCCTTGATCGACTTCGCGCCGGTATCTTCGTCAATATCGAACACGATAAGACGCAGCGTCACCTTGAGTGGCGCCGAATACGTCAGATCGCGCTGACGGCATTCGTCAACGTCGAATTTTGGTGCGTCGAATTCGTAGCGAACGAATTCGAGCATTGAAGCGCCGGAGAAATCCTGAATTGGGAAAACAGACTTGAAAACCGCCTGCAAACCCTCGTCAGAACGCCCACCGGATGGTTCTTCAACCATAAGGAACTGGTCGTAAGATGCCTTCTGAACCTCGATAAGGTTCGGCATCTCGGCGACCTCTGGGATCTTGCCGAAAAATTTGCGTACGCGCTTGCGACCATTGAATGAATGGGTCTGAGCCATCGTCGCTCCTCGTTCTATAGCCTTGCGGCTTGCTCACGCCTTGCGGCCTTTATCATGCGCCGCCCTTCGGCGGTCCTTCGAGCACATGGTCCTTCAGATCGGCCCCTTCAGATCGGATGGATCGAAAAGGATCATGTGCAAACTTTCCAGAGCTGCCTTCCGCATCGTTACCGACACGCGGCGCTCTTAACGGGCTAAAACCCGTTTCCTGAAAGCCGTTCCGGCACTCAGGAAAAGGGTTCCAGTTATCCGACCCACCAGGAAAGTCCGGCGGGAACTGGCGGATGGAAAACCATCCGCCAGAATAGTCCGAACTTACTTGAGTTCGACCTTGGCGCCAGCAGCTTCGAGCTGTGCCTTGATCTTCTCAGCTTCGTCCTTAGAAGCGGCTTCCTTGACAGCCTTAGGAGCCCCTTCGACGAGGTCCTTGGCTTCCTTGAGGCCGAGACCGGTGATTGCGCGCACTTCCTTGATCACGTTGATCTTGTTAGCGCCGCCGTCAACGAGAACGACGTCGAATTCGGTCTTTTCTTCAGCAGCAGCAGCAGGAGCAGCGCCACCAGCAGCAGCAACTGCAACAGGAGCAGCAGCCGAAACGCCCCACTTCTCTTCGAGAAGCTTCGAAAGCTCTGCAGCTTCGAGAACGGTCAGTGCCGACAGGTCGTCAACGATCTTTGCGAGATCAGCCATTTTGGTATTTCCTTAGTTTCAAGGTTTGAACAATTGACAGCGAAAAACGGCCTTACGCCGCCTCGTTCTTCCGGGCGTGCGCGCCAATAACGCGAGCGATCTGGCCCGCTGGTGCGCTGGTAAGTACTGCGAGACGCTGAGCCGGGGTCTGGATCATTCCAACCAGCTTTGCGCGCAGTTCGTCGAGCGATGGGAGCGAAGCAAGCGACTTGACGCCATCGGCGTTAAGCGTCGTTGCACCCATTGCACCACCGAGGATAACGAGCTTGTCGTTAGCCTTGGCGAATTCGACGGCTACTTTCGGAGCAGCAATCGGGTCGTTTGCGTAAGCAACAACCGTCTGACCTGTAAACAGATCAGAAATGCCTTCCGATTCCGTGCCCTGAAGAGCGATCTTGGCAAGGCGGTTTTTCGCGACTTTAACGGACCCACCTGCATCACGCATCTTCGAGCGAAGATCGCTCATCTGCGCAACGGTGAGACCGGTATAGTGGGCCACGACGACCGAACCGGACTCTTTAAAAGCGCCGTTCAGCCACGAGACAAATTCGCGTTTTTCCGCTCTATCCACTGTCTCTCTCCAGTAGGCAGGACCACATGGCCCTGCCGGGTTGCCTTTGCCGGACGAACTTCACAGTCAGCCCGACGTTCGAGGATCCTGTCCCCTTCAGCTATCCTGGAAGCCAGGCATCACTCAAAGGCAACTACGGTTCAAACCTTGCATGCGTATTCACGCGAAACAGGGTTATTCCACGTCTCATGCAGGCCATATGTTTAAGGATTACCACCCGAAGATGATGATCCGCCTGCAATCTCGGACAGGATAACCGGACTTTCGTCCGGCTATCCGGATCTTGCGATCCGGAATTCTTGCCATTCGCCCCGCATTGCAGGACCGGCTGGCAGCCACGCCTCCCCTCTCGGAAAGGCTTGGGCTCCGGCAAACCGGAGCCCTGAAAACTTAGGCGACGACCTTGACAGTTGCCGGATCGACCTTGACGCCAACGCCCATGGTCGAGGAGAGCGATACGCGCTTGACGTATTCACCCTTGGCAGCCGACGGCTTTGCCTTGATGACGGCGTCAGCGAAAGCCTTGATGTTTTCTTCGAGCTTGGCATTGTCGAAGGAAACCTTGCCGATACCGGCATGGATGATACCAGCCTTCTCGACGCGGAACTCGACTGCGCCGCCCTTGGAAGCAGCAACAGCAGCTGCAACGTCGGTGGTGACGGTGCCAACCTTCGGGTTCGGCATCATGCCACGCGGGCCGAGAACCTTACCGAGACGACCGACGAGCGGCATCATGTCCGGGGTAGCAATGCAGCGATCGAATTCGATCTTGCCGCCATTGACGATTTCGAACAGTTCTTCCGCACCGACGATGTCGGCGCCAGCCTTCTTGGCTTCTTCAGCCTTGTCGCCGCGAGCGAAAACAGCAACGCGAACCGTACGGCCCGTGCCGTTCGGCAGATTGACAACGCCGCGAACCATCTGGTCAGCGTGGCGCGGATCAACGCCGAGATTCATCGCGATTTCGATGGTTTCATCGAACTTCGCGACAGCACGTTCCTTGACGAGGCCGATAGCAGCCGACAGATCGTACAGCTTGTTGCGATCGACGCCTTCACGGATCTTGTTAATGCGCTTGGAAATCTTCGCCATCGTCTCAGCCCACCACTTCCAGGCCCATCGAACGGGCAGAACCTTCGATCATGCGCATCGCTGCTTCAATATCAGCGGCGTTCAGATCCTTCATCTTCGCTTCAGCGATCGTGCGAACCTTGTCGCGGGAGATCGTGCCGGCGCTCGCCTTGCCCGGGGTCTTCGAACCGGACTTGAGGTTAGCAGCCTTCTTGAGGAAGTAGGTTACCGGAGGCGTCTTCATCACAAAAGTGAAAGACTTGTCCTGGTAATAGGTGATCACGACTGGAATCGGCGAACCCTTTTCCATTTCCTGCGAGGCAGCGTTAAACGCCTTGCAGAATTCCATGATATTGATGCCGCGCTGACCCAGGGCCGGACCGATCGGGGGCGACGGATTGGCCGCACCTGCCGCTACCTGGAGCTTAAGCTGGCCTGCAATTTTCTTAGCCATTGCTTTCTGCCTTTATAACTTGCCGGATAATCCGGCTTTCTCGATTAATGCCGGATAATCCGGCTCTCGACTGACGCCAGTTCGACTGGCGGGCAGTTCGGTGGTTCGGAGATCGACGACCGGCTAAGCCGCCTTCCCTTCCACCACTTCACCCCACCCGAAATTCGGTCGGGATGAATGCCCTTTCGGGCAAAACGATCAGAGCTTGTCGACCTGACCGTATTCCAAATCCACAGGCGTTGCGCGCCCGAAGATGGAAACCTCAACCTTGAGACGCGCGCGCTCTTCGTCGACTTCCTGAACGATACCGTTGAACGAAGCGAACGGACCATCGGAAACGCGGACGTTTTCGCCAATCTCGAAGGATACCGAAGTCTTTGGACGCTCGACGCCATCCTGAACCTGGTTCAGAATCTGGTCGACTTCCTTCTGGGAAACCGGAACAGGCTTGGAATCACCAAGGAAACCAGTGACTTTCGGGGTATTCTTGATAAGCGAGAAGACGGCATCCGTGAGGGTTGCACGAACCAGCACGTAACCCGGGAAGAACTTGCGCTCTGCGTCAACCTTGCGGCCGCGGCGCACTTCAACGATCTTCTCGGTCGGCACAACGATCTGCTCGATCAGCTCGGACAGACCCTTCTGCTTCGCCTTGGCTTCAATATCCTCGGCGACCTTCTTTTCGAAATTGGAATAGGCGTGAACGATGTACCAGCGCGCCGTCATCTAAAAACTCCCCAATCCTAACTTATCGACCAAGGCCGAGAATAAATTCTACGCCATAGGCCATAAGCTGGTCGGCAAGAAAAAAGAACACGGCAGCCAGAAACGCCATAATCACCACCATAATGGTGGAGATGACCGTTTCACGCCGTGTAGGCCAGGTTACCTTCGCCGTTTCGGCGCGGACCTGCTGAAAAAAGGTGATCGGATTCGTCTTGGATGCCATCTGCCGCTCTGTCATTGATCCGGCGCTCCCCTCAAACCCTGCCCCGTCGAAACGAATCAGAAGCCTGAAGTCACGCGTATACGGCACGCAAAGCTGAAAATTCAGCCCCACGCGCCGCGTGTCTGTTGACGCTACATAGAATCGATTCCCGGAAAAAACAAGCCCAAAGGTTAAAAGAATACCATACAGGCTTATCGGAAATCCGATCCTTGCGAATATCACTCGGCGCACCATCCAATCGTGCGGCGGCGATCCTCCCCTGCCCGGCCAACAAATCCTGCAGGGAATTATCATTTTCAACGGCGTCGCCCTGCCGAAGCCTGCGCCACCATCGAAAAGGTAAGGCGGCATAGATTGCCGCCTAACTTACAATATAGAAAACGGGCACCCATAGTCAAGCCATGAGCACCCGTTATGAAATGGCAGGGGCAGCAGGGTTCGAACCCGCGACCTACGGTTTTGGAGACCGTCGCTCTACCAACTGAGCTATACCCCTATGCGGCATTGCAATGCCTGATCGGCAGAATGCCAGACTGGCGGCGTAACCGCCAATCAAATTGATTACTCGATGATCGAGGAGACGATGCCTGCACCGACGGTGCGGCCGCCTTCACGGATAGCGAAGCGGAGCTTCTCTTCCATTGCGATCGGCACGATCAGGGTGACGTCCATAGCAACGTTGTCGCCAGGCATAACCATTT
>JACDJC010001963.1_pt1 | contig 17039 bp, 12 predicted proteins | sample 7454191 | NCBI WGS metagenome assembly JACDJC01 (sample SAMN14253291, study PRJNA609438) | sludge metagenome | isolation source: sludge after 25d culture with pyrite and EDTA | collected 2018-12-20 | reverse complement strand
GGGGTAACTTTTACCCATACTTTTAATCAGGGATCGTGGACGGGTGCTGTTTGCGTGGCAAGCCGAACCATGCTGATCACCGGGCAAAATGTTTTTCATTCCCCGCGCAATGAGGCCTATTTGGCGGGTTGGGCTCATCTACCGGAAAATCCAATTAAAACCGAAGTGCCACTATGGGGCGAGGTTTTTGAAAACAGCGGCTATAAGACGTTTCTTACGGGTAAGTGGCATAACTCGGATTATGCTTTACTCAAAAGTTTTGATAAAGCCCGGGCTATTGGTTCCGGATTTTATGAAACCAGAGATAGCAGCGGGGAACGGGCAGGATACGGGCGCGGTTCTGCCAGTGATGAATGGAAACCCTGGGATACCGCTTACAATGGGCACTGGAGCCCGGCTGTAAATGATTTAATTTACGACGAGTTTGGGAAGAAGGAAATCGGGCCCGCCTATACCATACACCAACATACTTCGGAGCTATACGCCGATCAGGCCATTCAATTTTTACACCAGTTGTGCGGTTTGGATGAAAAACCTTTCTTTATGTTCGTCTCTTTTAATGCACCGCACGACCCGAGGCAGTCGCCAAAAGAGTTTGTGGATATGTATCCGCCCGGAGAAATCAAAATGCCCGGTAATTATCTTCCCCAACACCCATTCGATCAGGGCGATTACAAGGTAAGGGATGAACTGCTTGCCCCTTTCCCCAGAACCGAAGAGGCTGTTCGGTTACACCGGAGTGAATATTATGCCATCATCAGTCATGCCGACCGGGAAATAGGCCGGATTCTGAAAGCACTGGAAGCATCCGGGAAAATGGAGAATACCTATGTGATTTTAACCTCCGACCATGGTCTTGCTGTAGGTCAGCATGGATTAATGGGCAAGCAAAATCAGTACGATCACAGTGTGCGAATGCCCCTTATTATTGCCGGACCGGACCTAAAGGCAGGAAAAAAAATAGGGGAAATGGTTTACATGCAAAGCCTTTTTGCTACAACCTGCGATCTGGCCGGAATTGAAATACCCGAAACGGTTGATTTCGGCACTCTTAAAAGTTTAATGACCTCCCGGGGAACAAAGGGAGAAGAGTATATTTTTGGGGCGTACAGAGATTTACAACGGATGATTCGTTCACGGGATTACAAATTAATTGTCTATCCTCACATTAATCGGCTTCAACTGTTTGATTTAGAAAATGATACCTATGAAACCACCGACCTGTCGGATGTGAAAAAATACAGTAAGATAAAAAAGATGTTGTTCCGGGAACTGGTGAAAAAACAACAAGAATTGGGCGATTTTATGGTGCTTCGGGAAACGGAGTTTGAATTGTAGTAAACAACGCTGGTACCCCCGCCTGCAACGGAGGGCGGGAAGGGAGAAATTTTTTACTTTAGTGCCACCCTTTAATATGAGTAGCTTTTTCAACGTTTTCCATCCCAATTTATATTCTTGCGGGAACTGCCTTTTTTTGGCAAATAGAGCAGTTGATCAAGATCACAAGGAAAAGAGCTAAATCCTGACAGTATAACATAAACAAAAATCCCCAAAGATGAACCACATTATTAAATTTCTTGCAACGCTTACCCTGTTTAGTTTATTGAGCTGTGGCACCACCGCAAAAGAGGATGATTCGTTAAAGCTCTGGTACAACCAACCTGCTGATGCCACCGCAACCGACGACCCCAACGGTTGGAAAGACGATCCCGAGTGGCTCAAAGCCCTGCCTTTAGGCAACGGTTCGCTTGGCGTCATGGTTTTTGGCGATGTTAATAAGGAGCGCATCCAACTCAACGAGGAGAGCATGTGGTCGGGCAGTCCCGATGACAATGATAATCCTGAAGCCTCGCAGCATCTTGGTGAAATACGCCGGTTGTTGTTTGAAGGGAAGTACAGGGAAGCCACTGAGCTGACCAACCGAACACAGATCTGTAAAGGCGCCGGAACAGGTCATGGAAACGGGGCCAATGTGCCTTTTGGCTGTTTCCAGACCCTGGGCGACCTCTGGATTGATTTTGGAAAAGAGGCACCTTACGAAAATTACTACCGCGAGTTGGATTTAAACGATGCGGTGGTCAGAGTTTCCTATTCGCAGAAGGGCATTAATTACCGGCGCGAATTTTTTGCCAGCCAGCCGGCACAGGTTATGGTTGCGCGGTTTACCGCCGATAAGCCTGGTCAGATTTCATTTTCCTGCACGATGAACCGTCCGGAACGTTACCGCACCCGGAACGAAAACGACCAGTTAATTATGGAAGGTGCTTTAAGTGACGGTAAAGGTGGAGAAAATCTCCAATATATGGCAAGGTTAAAGGCAGTAAACAAAAACGGAACCGTCAGTTATCAAGATTCGACTCTTACCGTAAGTGATGCCGATGAAGTGACACTACTGCTTTCGGCATCAACCGATTACGTACTTGACTATCCAGAGTTTAAAGGACGGGATTTTGCCGGCATTACCCGCGAAAATCTCCAAAAGGCATCAAAGAAAACCTATGAAGCGCTTTTAAAGGCGCACCTCGATGAATACCAAAACTATTTTAACCGGGTAAGCCTTGATATCACCCCTGCAAAATTAGAAGAAGTCCCTACGGATGAACGGTTAAAGCAATTCAAAGAGACAAAATCAGACCCGCGCCTGGCGGAATTGTTGTTTCAGTTCGGTCGTTACCTAATGATCTCTTCTTCCCGTCCCGGCACTTTACCTGCCAACCTGCAAGGCATCTGGGCCAATAAAATCCAAACTCCCTGGAATGCCGATTACCATACCGATGTGAATGTTCAGATGAACTACTGGCCAGCCGAAGTAACCAATCTCCCGGAGATGCACCTTCCGCTGTTCGATTTTATTGAGATGATTGCCCGGCCGGGAGCCAAAACAGCGAGGGTGCAGTACAATATGGAGGGCTGGGTAGTGCATCCGGTGTCAAACGTTTGGGGTTACACCTCTCCCGGCGAAGTGGCAAGCTGGGGATTGCATTCCGGCGGCGGTGCCTGGATCAGTACCCACATTTTTGAACATTATGCTTTTACGCTGGATAAAGATTTTTTGAAAAGAATGTATCCCGTGCTGGAGAATTCGGTTAAGTTTTATTTGGACTGGCTGGTTGAAGACCCCGAAACCGGAAAGCTGGTATCCGGCCCTGCCGTTTCACCTGAAAACACCTTTGTTTCACCGGACGGCAGCCACAGCCAGATCAGCATGGGGCCGGCACACGATCAACAGGTGATATGGCAGCTTTTTACCGATTTCCTGCTGGCTTCCGGAGAGCTGGGAATTGATACGAAGTTGACCGATCAGGTGGTACGGGCAAAAGAGAAGCTGGCCGGTCCACAAATTGGCTCGGACGGCCGGTTGATGGAGTGGGCCGAAGAGTTCCAGGAAGTGGAACCCGGGCATCGTCACATCTCCCATCTTTTTGCTGTCCACCCTGGCTCGCAAATTTCTATTGAAAAAACACCCGAACTGGCCGCCGCGGCAAAAAAATCTCTCGATCACCGCATAGCCAACGGGGGCGGCCATACAGGGTGGAGCGCAGCCTGGCTTATCAGCCAGTATGCCCGTTTACAGGAGACCGAAAAAGCCAAAGAGAGCCTGAATACCGTCTTGTCGAAAAGTACTTCTCCAAACCTTTTTGGTCAACACCCGCCTTTCCAGATGGATGCCAATTTTGGAGCCACGGCAGGCATCGCCGAGATGCTGCTGCAGAGCCACACCGGTATCATCCACCTGCTTCCTGCTTTACCCGATGACTGGTCCACGGGAAAAGTCAATGGCTTGCGTGCCCGCGGCGGTTATACAATAGATATGGAGTGGCAGGATGGAAAATTGATCAAATCAAATATCTTCTCTGACAATGAGGGCGAGGCCACAGTGAGATATGGCGATAAAACACAAAAGGTGCTGCTTGAAGCCGGGGTTTCCAAAAAAATGGTGTTTTGACCGTTGGATGATGAAAATTTATCCATCTTTAACCTCCAATTCTCATCGAAAAACCAGAAATACATGGACCACCTCCTCCCCGATCCGAAACTCATTGCCCTGCCTGGTGAAAAACATCAGGTGAGCCACTTTGATGCCTCTTATACCTCCGGATTAAAAAACAAAACGGAGGCTAAGGCAGCGCTAAAGGGTAACATCGAAAAGATGAGGGCTCTTCAGGATATGCTTTATGCGCAGGATCGCTATTCGGTGCTCATCATTTTTCAGGCGATGGACGCTGCCGGAAAGGACGGAACCATCAAGCATGTGATGTCGGGCGTCAATCCGCAGGGTACGCAGGTCTTCAGTTTTAAAACGCCCTCGGCCAACGAGCTCGACCACGACTATCTGTGGCGCACCTACTGTCGTCTGCCAGAGCGGGGTCGCATCGGCATCTTTAACCGCTCGTATTACGAGGAGGTGCTGGTGGTTCGGGTACATCCGGCCTTTCTGTTGAGGCAACATCTGCCCGGGATTTCGAAGGTACAAGACGTTGACCCGGAGTTCTGGCAAAAACGCTTCAACCAGATTAACAACATGGAACAGCATCTTACCGAGAATGGTACCGTGGTGATTAAGTTTTTTCTGAATGTATCGCGTAAAGAACAAAAGAAACGATTTCTGAAACGCATTGATGATCCCACGCGCAACTGGAAGTTTTCGATGGCCGACGTGGAGGAAAGGCAACAATGGAACCAATACATGCAGGCCTATTCGGAAGTATTGAGCAACACCAGCACACGCCATGCTCCCTGGTACGTAATTCCGGCCAACAAAAAATGGTTCATGCGCCTGGCTGTGAGCAACATCATTATCAGCCGGCTCAGTCAACTCCCCCTGCAATATCCCAAATTGCCCAAAGCGAAGATGGACCATTTAATGGCAGCACGGCAAAGACTGGAACAGGAAGACACTTAACCAATCATCAGCCGACTGTTGGGATAGCGGTAATTTTTGGATGCCACCTTCCGGCTCAGAACAATGGCCATGGTGAGACTACCGATGCGGCCCACGAACATGGAAACAACCAGTATGAGTTTGCCTGCTGTTGAAAGACCACCGGTAATGCCCAGAGAGAGGCCAACAGTGCCCATGGCAGAAATCTGCTCAAACATAATTTGTTGTAACGTGAATTGAGGATGCGTGAATGCCAGCAACAGCGTGAAAATGAATAAAAACAGAAGTGCCATAGCAATCACGGCATAGGTTTTATTAACCAAATCCCATTGAATATTGCGTTTGAAAACCTCCACATGCTGACGACCCCTGATATTGGCTACTGCAGCCTTAAAGGCCACAGCAAAAGTGGTGGTTTTAATGCCTCCGCCGGTTGATCCGGGAGATGCGCCGATAAACATAAACACCATAAAAAACAACAGGGTTGGTTTTGTCAATGCCATCATATCCACTGTATTAAAGCCGGCTGTACGGGTGGTGGCCGACTGAAACAACGAAGCCATCACCTTTCCCACCAAAGTGTGATCGCTAAGGGTGTGATTGTATTCAAATACAAAAAACAAAACAGCCCCGGAAGAGAGTAAAAGAAGGGTTACCGTTAACACCAACCGGGTATTTACCATGAGTTTGCGCCATTTATAACGCTTCCTGTCACGGCGGCTCGCAGCCGAAAACAGGTCCTGAAGCACGATAAACCCAATACCACCGGCCACAATAAGAACCATAAGTACCGCCTGGGCACCATACTGAAAACGGATAGAAGTCTCGAACAGGTTATTGGTAAAGAGCGAGAATCCGGCATTATTAAAGGCCGACACGGAATGAAACACCGAAAAGAAGATTCTGTCTCCCATGCTCTTAAACCCATAACCGTTGCCCCACAAAAAAAACAACAGCACAGCTCCTGCCATCTCTATCAAAAAACTGTAATAAACCACCTTGCGGAGAATAACGCGCAGATTGCCTGTTTGATTGGTGTCCAGGATATCACGCACCAGGTTCATGGAGTGCAGGCTGCCCGAGCGGTGGTAAAAAGTGCCGATGAAGGTGGCAATGGAGAGCATATTGAGGCCACCCAACTGAAACAACAACATGATGACCATCTGACCTTTAAAGGTAAAGAAGGTGGCGGTATCCTGAACAATCAGTCCGGTTACACAACATGCACTGGTGGAGGTAAACAGAGCATCGGCCCATGATATATGGCGTGCCACAGTCATTTCGGGAAGCTTAATAAGCAGGGTGCCAACCAATATGAGCAACAGAAAGGAGAGCGCCAACAGGGCGGCCGGCTTAATGCGCAGGTTTCCAACATCGGGGCTTACCCTTCCGGCTATGTGGAGTACCGATATCCAAAAGAGCAGTTGAATCACAAAAAAATATCCGTAGGCTGAGATGGTGCCATTTTGGGTGAGTTGATGCCGGAAGCCTATTCCAAAACTAAAATAAATAATTATTTCACTAAGTAGCAGAAGCACAAAAAAGAGCTCCCCCTTATTCTTCTGTAAATATTCGACGGGATTAAAGTTGAAAAAGAGCGTAACCAGGAATCTGAAAATAAAAAACCCGAGAACAAATTGCATAAGGTAAATCAGACGAAAGGAGCGTTCAACTCCGTGCTGAAAGCCAAAAAACCACACCACCACACCTGCCCCAAACACGATCACCAAAACCGTAATAATGTTCAGAACCCTTAGTGCAGGCACACGCACCTCGAACAGCTTGAGATTGATGCTTTCGCGGGCTTTTTGAATCCAACTCATCTATTGATTGATTTCAATAAAGCGTTCCACGCTTTGTTTCTTGCCAAACAGCACCAGCGCATCCTTCTCCTCAATCACCGTTTCGCCGGTGGGAATACCTATTATTATCCTGTCATCCTCCTGATCTTTTGTGTCCCGTTTCACCCGGCGTTCACGTTTAATGGTGATCAGGTTCAACTCGTACTTGCGTCGCAAATGCAGATCGGCAAGGGATCGCCCCACCACCTTCGGCGGTGTCTCAATCTCCACAACACTGTAATCTTCCGACAAATTCAGGAACGAAACGATGCTGGGGTTGATGAGCCGTTCGGCCACGTTAATTCCCACCTCATCTTCGGGTGCCAGAATCTCTTTGACCCCTATTTTTTCGAGGATGGTGCGCTGGTTGGCTCCCCGGGCACGCGCCATGATCTGTTTCACACCCAGGTCCATCAAAAGGGTGGTGCAAAGCAACAATTGCTCAAAATCCTCCCCAATGGCTACTACCACCGCATCGAATTCCATAATACCCTGTGATACAAGTGCTTTTTTATCCGTTGCATCCAGAGCCACCGCGAAGTCCACCTTGTCGGCTATTTCGTCAATAATCTGTTCATCCTTGTCGATGGCCATCACTTCGGCGCCCTGTTTGGTGAGTGACCTGGCAATGGCCATCCCAAATTGCCCCATTCCGATTACTGCTATTTTTCTGGCTGACATAGGTGATGGGTTTAATGAATTGTGCGTTCAGGGGTTTTGCTCAGTACTCACCGCCAAACCGCCCTTTGGCGCTTAACAAACATACCATTTTTTTCTCAATTTTGTTTATGCAGTACATTTTTTTGATGTTGAGAACCTTAATTCTCCTCCCCTTACAAATTATCTGTCATTCTTTCAAATAATTCTCTTTGCTCCTTCATAGCAGCTATTCTATCCTCAGGGTTTGTCCTGGCTTCGAGCAGTATCCAGCCATCGTAATCCATTTCATTAAACAACTTGAAAAGGGTTTGGTAAGGATAATCTCCCACATTAAGTTCGCGAATATGAACCGTATCGCCAAACCATTTTTTTACCGAATGAAAATTAGTCTCCAATCCGGGTGGAAGCAGATCCTCATCGTTGGAATTCCAGCAAATTTTGACACTTTTTTCTGTTACCTGTTCAAAAATGGCTTTCATATTGGGCAGTTGCTGCGTTAATTTACCATGCACTTCAACACGTACCAACTGCCCCAAATCACTGGCTGTTTTTCCTACCTGGTTGAGTGAGCGGGCAATTTGAGCAATTGTTTTTTCCCGGGGCACCTCTCCGGGCAACCCATTGGGTTTTACTTTTATCCCGGTAGCTCCAATATCTTTGCAAAGCTTTAGATATTCTATCGTACCTTCAATATTCTCCTTCACCTTATTTGGGTCCACATGGTGGTAATCGAAATTAGAGCCATACCCAATACAGGTAACAGGACTGTCGGCAAATCGTTTTTTAACTTCAGCGCGTTGTTTTGCATTCAGCGATGTTTCCACTCCATGCGCATGTTCCGTACGAAGCTCAACGCCCAGCAAGCCTGTTTTTTCACAGTTGCCAATTAACGTGGGTAAATCCCAGTCTCTTCCCCATAGGTAGGTGACCAGCCCAAACTGCATCTTTGATTTTTCCTGTATGGATAACGCCGACAATGGATTTATCATAGATAATCCGACACCCGCTGCCACGCTTTTTTTTATGAAATCTCTTCTGGATTGATTCATTTTTCTCTGACGTTTTCAATTGATCAAACTATTTCGGGCACAATAAAAGGAGCCCGGTAATTACGGGTAAGCATTTTATCGGCATCGGTGTCATTCACAAATTTTTCGGCATTGGGATCAAAGGTGAGGACACGGTTGAGACGATACGCGATATTGCCAAGGTGCGCCAGTCCCGACGAGAGGTGTGCTGTTTCCACAGGGCCGTTTAACAGCGAGCGATCTCTTTTTCTAACCGCTTCAATAAAATTGGCAAAATGGCCGGTAGTTCCCCCTGCACCCCGGTCAATACCCGTTGCTACTTTGCCCCCATCATCGCCCGATTTACCGGGTTCCCGGTTCTGTCCCAGATAAGTTTTATATTTATTGTATCCATCCACCACCAGTATTCCTTTTTCCCCGTAGAAAATATTGCCTACGGTAACGCCCTCTTCCGTATTGGTTGCCCACGGGCGCACTTCAAACTGAATAATCTTGTTTTCGTCGGGATAATTGTAAACCGATGTAAGAACTTCAGGCACCTCTTTGGCATCGTCCCACAAGAATTTTCCGCCCATGGAGGTAATCTGAGTAGGAAAACCCACATCGAGGCCCCACATACACAAATCGGTTTCATGAATACCCTGATTGCCTACATCACCATTTCCATAGTCCCAATGCCAGTGCCAATTGTAATGAACCAGGTTGCGGGTAAACGGGCGCTTCGGCGCAGGCCCCGTCCACAGGTCATAATCCAATCCATCCGGAACGGGTTCAAACCCTTTGTTTCCAATACTGGGCCTCCAGCGAAACACCAACCCGCGGGCCATATAAACCCGCCCGATATAACCATCGCGCATGAGCTGAATGGCCTCATTGACGGCGGGAGAACTTCTTAACTGCACACCGTGTTGTACCACACGATCATATTTTTGTGCCGCCTCCACCATTTTGCGACCTTCCCAGATGTTATGGCTGCCGGGTTTCTCAACGTACACATCTTTGCCGGCCTGGCAGGCCCAGATTACCGACAGGGCATGCCAGTGATTGGGAGAAGCAATGCCGATTACGTCAATATTTTTATCGTCCATCACCCGCCGCAGGTCTTGTTCCAGTGCCACATCTTTGTTGTACTCTTCTTTAAATGCAGTCTGCCGTTCTTTGAGGACGTTCATATCGGGATCGCACAAAGTGGTTACCTGTACATTTTCCAAAGACATCAAACTTTGGACGTGGTTTTTACCCCTCCCGTTAAGACCCAGCACGGCAGCGTTAATACGGTCGTTGGCACCTTTGGCCGATGCGGGTAAAATGGTAGGGCCTTCGGCTGCAAAAGCCTTAGGGGCAATGGCAACCACCACGGCGCTTTTGGCCGCTTTTTTTAAAAAATCTCTTCTTGAATTTTCTTTTTTGTACTCCATGACTTCGTAGGTTAATGTATTGTTTAAATGACTGTCAAGCAGGACGAGCATAACGCAGTTATTGGCGTTTTCTTGCTGCCACTATTTAAAGCTTTTGGCGATTGCATGAATCTCTGCATCGGTGAGATCGCCTCCAATCACTATTTCGTGCTTAAACACAATCTGTTCACCAGGCTTTAAAAGCACCTTTACCGGATCGGCATTTTTATCGAAACTTTGTCCACCGAGGTTGTTGGTGGCAAACAAACCGTAACCACGCGCATGCGACCATGCCGGATAATTTTCATTTTCGGGATGATCGATAATCACAATGGTAATTACTTCACCCTCTTTGGTTGCACGCAAAGCCACCCAGGGACTTCTTTTTCCCCACACATCACCACCGGTAACTCCGTCGGCGTTGCGATACACACCATTCACTCCCTCGTTGTTCAGCACAGGTACTTCCGTCACATTTCCGTTGGCATCCAGAAACTTTCCGGGTTTCGTGGCCGGTTCCTCAAAGGTTCGATCGAGCCGCAGCCCAATTAAGCCTTCCTTGTTTCCGGAAAAGGTAACCTCCTTTATTGCTGTTAGTTTCGTAGTGCGTTGAATGATTCGAAGTCCCTTTTCGCCAGAAAAACCATAGATGGTTTCTTCGTTCAGGAGAACGTTCCCGTCCTCATCTTCCCATTTGGCATTTGTAACCAATTCGCCCTTTTCATCATTCACCGAAACGATCTTATCAAATTTAATGGTGCCGTAGTTGGGCTTATCGGCTGGTTTTATGGCAAACGAATTGTTCCAGAAATCAAGCCCGTTCACATCACCAAAATTAAACCAAAGTCCCACATGATGCGGGTGATCGGTACGCTCAAATGGTCTTGGAGCCAACGGGAATCCACGTGTAATGATTTTCCCCGAAGCGGAATGGATGGGGTAAAGCACCTGCTTTTCCATGTCGTTGGGGTAAATATAGGCTGTAAAAAACTCACCTCCCACAAATACCTCTACCCTCTTCTCCAGGGGTTTGCTTACAAACTTTACTTTTTCCTGCTCTGCCGTTTGCGCGAAACTGGAGGATAAAATAACTGCGACTGCTGCTAAAAAAAGAATCTTCATAACTATTTGTTTAGGCTCAATTTTCAATTCCAATCTATTTGAAATAAAGATAGGGGATGTGATTTTGTTTTGCAAAAAAAATCGTCACAAATTCAGGGATGATTGAATTTGTTGAAAAATTGGTCAACTGTTTTCATTGGTTGGTGATAAAAAAAGGTGGCCGGTTCAATTCATTACCTTCAACTGCGGTTTCAACTCCTCCAACACCCGCCCTATCCGGGCATCCACGTAACCGACCGCAGCAAAATACCAAAAGAGATTTAAGCGCTTCATAATTATAAAATAATATAGTGTCGGAAACTGAAAGCGTAGCCATATCAAATAAAGTGAAACTTTTCGTGTCATGCAAGACAGATGGTTAGTAACCCACAAAAAATATCCTTATCTTTATGCAACTTAATTAACACCCGGACGTAACATCTTTCCGGAGCCGGATGTTCCGGCAGCCAATTCAGAAATCGATCAGGAGGGAGCAGAATGACACATCACACTCAATTGAAAATCTTTAAAATATTATCGGGAAGCATATTCATGCTGTGTGCAATTTTAGCCTGGGCACTTTTCACCTATTCGTCCGTGCCCGCTCAAACCAGCGAGGATGAGCCCGGTCCATTAAATTTTGAAAAGGAATATGCTATTTTTTCACTGCCCATTCCCGAAGGACTTTCCTTTGCCGGGGAGCGCGTACCCATTGAGCGCACCTACATACGTGAAGACTTTGATCGCGAATTGCTGGTAAATACCTACTGGCAATCGTCAACCCTGTTGTTGATCAAAAGAGCCAACCGGTACTTCCCTGATATTGAGGCAGTTTTAGCCGAACAAGGTGTGCCCGACGACTTTAAATACCTGGCAGCCATCGAGAGTTCATTGATGCCTCGTGCGGTTTCTCCGGCAGGTGCAGTTGGTTTATGGCAAATTATGAGAGGAACGGCTCATGATTACGGCCTGCAGGTTGACTCGGAGGTAGACGAACGCTATCACATCAAAAAATCGACCCTGGCGGCATGTAAATACCTCAAGAGTGCCCGCGAGAAGTTCGGAAGCTGGACACTTGCCGCCGCCGCCTATAATGCAGGGCGCGCCAGCATCATCCGGCAATTGGACCGCCAAAAGATCGATAACTATTACGACCTTTTGCTGGGTGAAGAAACCGGAAGGTATATCTACCGCATACTTGCCGTGAAGGAGATATTATCCAGGCCCTCAGAATACGGATTTTACGTGAAAACCGAAGACCTCTATCCTGCCATTCCCACCTACAGCATTGAAGTAAAAGGACGCGTGGATAATTTCGCCGATTTTGCAATGGAACATGGCATCACCTACCGCGAATTGAAAGACCTTAACCCCTGGCTTCGCGACGGCAGCCTCTCCAATACACGCGGCAAAACTTTCCAGATTGATCTGCCCGTTGAGGGTGCGTTCCATATTCGGGAAGGCGACGATATGATGACCTCACCATCCTTTCCCACCGAGCCGGACGACCAGAATTTATGAACCTGCAAATACTTTTCTTATCTTTGCAGGTTAATAATTTTTTCGGCTAAATGAAGCAATCAAACCCTTATATTCCGCCTCAACAAAACAATTCGGAAGTGTTAGAGGTGCTTGGCGCACGTGTACACAACCTTCAAAATATTGATGTAGTAATTCCCCGCAACAAACTGGTAGTAGTAACCGGACTCAGCGGGAGCGGAAAGTCCTCACTGGCTTTCGACACCATCTATGCCGAAGGTCAGAGACGTTACATCGAGACCTTCTCAGCCTACGCACGTCAATTTCTGGGCGGCCTCGAACGGCCAGATGTGGATAAGATAACAGGACTGAGTCCGGTCATCTCCATTGAGCAAAAAACCACCAATAAAAATCCACGTTCCACCGTAGGCACCACTACCGAGATATACGACTTTCTGCGTTTGCTGTATGCCCGTGCAGGTGAAGCAGTCTCGTACAATACCGGCGAGAAGATGGTGAAATACACCGACCATCAGATTCTCGACCTCATACTCTCGGAATATGACGATCAGCAGGTCTATATTCTATCACCATTGGTAAAAGGGCGTAAAGGCCACTACAAGGAGCTTTTCGAGCAGGTTCGTAAAAAAGGTTTTTTAAATGTACGCGTCGATGGAGAGGTAAAAGAGATACGACATGGCATGAAGCTCGACCGCTATAAGAGCCACTTTGTGGAAGTGGTAATCGACAAGTTAACGGTCAGCTCAAAAGACCGTAAACGACTCGAGGAGTCGGTGAAACTGGCTATGAAACAGGGTAAAAACATTATGATGGTGCTCGAAAAAGAAGCCGACACCCCGCGTTACTTCAGCCGGCTGCTTATGTGCCCCACCACCGGTATCTCCTACAACGAACCGGCTCCCCACAACTTCTCTTTCAACTCACCACAGGGCGCCTGTCCCAAATGCAAAGGACTTGGCTTTGTGGATGAAACCGACATGAGTAAGATCATCCCCAACGAGAATGCCAACATCTACGGTGGAGGCATTGTGCCATTGGGCAAGCATCGCAATAACTTAATCTTCTGGCAGATAGAGGCCATAGCCGAAAGGTATGGTTTTACGCTTAAAACCGCCATCAAAAACATACCCGAAGAGGGACTGGAGGCCATCCTGCATGGTACATCCGATCCTCTCAAACTTAAGAATACACCACTGGGTACTTCTACCAACTATTTTCTGAGTTTTGACGGGGTTATAAGCTACATTCACAATCAACAGGAGAACCAGACTTCGCGCAAGGCCCGCAAATGGGCCAATCAGTTTATCCGCACCGTCACCTGTCCCCAATGTCATGGGCAGAGGCTCAACCGCGAAGCGCTTCATTTTTTTATCGATGGAAAAAACATTGCCGAGCTCACCCTCATGGACCTGCAAGAGCTCTCCCAATGGTTTAAAGGCCTGGAGGCCCGCCTGAGTGAAAAGCAACGAACCATTGCCACTGAAGTCCTGAAAGAGATTCGATCACGCCTCAGCTTCCTGATGGACGTGGGACTGGGGTACCTGTCGCTCAACCGCACCTCCATGAGTTTGTCGGGCGGAGAGAGCCAGCGTATCCGCCTGGCCACTCAAATAGGCTCGCAACTGGTAAATGTGCTCTACATCCTGGATGAACCCAGCATTGGCCTGCATCAACGCGACAACCACCGTCTCATTGACTCGTTGAAACAACTGCGCGACACCGGCAACTCCATTTTAGTGGTGGAACACGACCGGGATATGATGATGGCTGCCGACCATGTGATTGACATGGGGCCCTTTGCCGGCAGGAATGGCGGTGAAGTGGTGGCATTTGGCACCCCTTCTCAAATTATTAATGCAAAATCACTCACGGCCGATTACCTCAATCACGTTAAGGATATCCATCTTCCCAAAAAACGGCGCAGGGGATTGGGCAAAAACCTGGTTGTTAAAGGCGCCTCGGGCAATAATTTAAAACACATTGAGGTTCCCTTTCCTTTGGGCACCTTTATCTGCGTTACGGGTGTTTCGGGCAGCGGCAAATCAACCCTGGTGAACGAAACACTCTACCCTATTCTTAATCAACATGTTTACAGGGCTGTTAAAGACCCTCTGCCCTATCAAAAAATCAGCGGACTGGAATATGTGGATAAAGTGGTGGAGGTGGACCAGGCCCCTTTAGGGCGAACACCACGCTCCAACCCGGCCACCTACACCAAACTCTTCGACGACATTCGCAAGCTTTTTGCAGGCCTTCCCGAATCGAAGATCAGGGCCTATCAGCCGGGGCGTTTCTCCTTTAATGTAAAAGGCGGCAGATGCGAAACCTGCAAAGGAGCAGGCGTTCAGGTTATTGAAATGAACTTTTTGCCCGACGTCATGGTGGAGTGCCCCGAGTGTCATGGCAAACGTTACAACCGCGAAACCCTGGAGGTACGCTTCAAAGGCAAATCCATCAGCGATGTGCTCAACATGACCATCAATCAGGCCGTTGAGTTTTTTGAACACATCCCGGCACTCATACAACGACTTAAAGTGCTTCAGGAAGTGGGCCTGGGTTACATTAAACTGGGACAACCCTCTACCACCCTCTCAGGGGGCGAATCACAGCGCGTAAAACTGGCTGCCGAACTGGCAAAAAAAGATACCGGAAAAACGGTTTATATCCTGGATGAACCTACCACAGGCCTCCATTTCGAGGATATCCGGGTTTTGCTCGAAGCTCTTAATAAACTGGTGGACAGAGGTAACACCGTGATTGTGATCGAACACAATCTGGATGTAATAAAAACTGCCGATCATATTATAGATGTGGGCCCCGAAGGAGGTGCCAAAGGAGGTTTTCTGATTTGCAGCGGTACCCCGGAGGAGGTTGCCGCCTGCACGGGAAGTTATACGGGGCAGTTTTTAAAAGAGAGCCTCCCGCTGGAAGACAGTGTGAGTATGAGTAGTTAGTAGGAGAGAGTGAACAGTGAACAGTGAACAGTGAACAGTAAACAGTGAAAGGTGAAAGGTGAAAGGTGAAAGGTGAAAGGTGAAAGGTGAACAGTAAACAGTAAACAGTAAAAGGTAAAAGGGGTGTGCCGTCCTAGTATAGGTTGACTTTTTGAATTACAAATTACTTGGCGCTCGTTAAAAAAAAAGAACGCCTTGCTTGACATTTTGATCCACTTTCTTATCTTGTTCCGAATATATGTTAACTTCGGGTCGGGATGAAAAAGGTAAATTTACTAATTGCTTTTCGAAATCAATGGGCGTTTTTAAATCTAATTCCCAATGAGGTCGAAATGAATTGTAAAAGTTAACAGATTTTTTGAGCGCTCTTTGACATTGTGCGAGGTTTTTAATTGAAAAATTATTAAGGTATTCATTCTTCATGATGCCATTAACTCTCTCTATATGAGTGTTTTCATACACTGATTCACACATGCTTATTTTTATACCATAATCTTCCAAAAGCTTAGTGTAAACATTAGATGTATATTGTACACCTCTGTCAGAGTGATGGATCAAGTTTGAATACCTTTCAATCCCTCTTTCTCTTAAAGCCATTTTAAGTGCTTTTATATTGGAATGAGCACGTAAGTTAGAACTTGCGTTATATCCAAGGATCCTGCGTGAATAGACGTCAATTATAAAGACAATATAAAGAAACTCATTTTCTGCAATTTGCAAATAAGTGATGTCACTTGTCCACACTTGATTAATGTCATTCACGACCAAACCTCTGGTCAGGTTTGTGTATTTTAAATGAGGTAAGCTGTGGGTTGTTTTGCGATGGTTGCGCTCGGGAACAACTCCAAAGCCAGCTTCAATATAAATATCAATAAACCCATCACGACCTACACCAGAGGGCTGTAAAAGGCTATAAATTTTTTTGGCACCCATTTTGGGATGAATTTTCCTGACAGTCATAATGTTTTGTATGATTATTCGTTTAACTTCATTTTGCCTGGTTAATTTTTTCACCATCTTCCAATGCGCTTGCTTGGTGATTCCAAGAAAATCATATAGTTCATTCATAGAAAATCGTCTCTTCTGGCTGTGCTGGCGGAACCACTCAGTAGTTGAGCAGAGAAATTTTTTTTTATGTCTACATTGAGTTCCCCGGAGGCTATTTCAATGAGCTTATCCATGAAATCAATTTCTATTTGCTGTTGACCAATAAACCGTTCGAGTTCTGCAACCTTTTCTTTATAGAACAAGGCCTTTTGAGATTCACTTTCCATTTCTACAACTATTTTAGTTTGTTTGGGATGATCTGGCGAGTACTTATGAAGCCACCGGTAGAGAACAGGCAACTTAATATCATAAATGATTGAAACCTCGCGTATTGTCGTTTTTTTAGTAACGATTTCCTGAACTTTTTGTTTCTTGAACTCTTCACTAAAATAACGTCGACTCTTGAGCTGAAATTGTGACCGCTTCTTTTTCATAATAATGTTTTTTTGAAAAATTACTAAATGGTCAACCTATTTCAGGACAAGACAGGTAAACAGGTAAACAGGTAAACAGGTAAACGGTAAACGGTAAATGGTAAACAGTCAGGCTAACAACAGAAATATGCCTAATGAGACAAGAGTTAACACCAGGCCCACCAGGGTTTCGAAAGGAATCACCTTCATCCGCTC